>Ga0209698_10000738_pt1 | contig 37402 bp, 32 predicted proteins | sample LitLauG_LLR_2012_FD_187203 | JGI IMG/M metagenome (GOLD analysis project Ga0209698, IMG submission 187203) | Freshwater sediment microbial communities from Pennsylvania, USA - Little Laurel Run_MetaG_LLR_2012 (SPAdes) (version 2) | ecosystem: Environmental > Aquatic > Freshwater > Creek >... | reverse complement strand
TAGAGCCATTGCCTACTCCACCGCCGCCAGCCGAAGCCCTTGCGCTTCCGTGCCCGCATCAGGTGCCGCCGAATCTTCTTTTCCACCCAGTCTTTGACAGACGAAAAGCACCGATTGGAAATCAGCCTCATAGATCGGCTCCAGGATCAGCTTGAGGGCCCTGGACCTCACGATCACGGATAGCCAGAATCGACAGGACGCGGACTTTTCCCCCGTCCTTTGGAATTTCCTTCTACCGCCTCTCCAATAAGGGAACCGAAGCCGCCCTCATGTTCATCCTGTTTCACAAACGCGTCTGTGGACCACTGGCCAACTCGCTGTTCCACCACCGACCTGACGAAGCCCTTAAGCCCGGCAGCCCAATCGAGCCGATCGCGCAATTCAACAGGTACTCGACCTGCTCGCCGCATAGCATTTTGTGAGATTTCTGAGAGATGAATTCTCAGATTCGCACGTGCTAGAAACTAGCCATGAGCTTCCTGAAGCAAACGCGGTACGGCCGTTGAGCAACAGCCGATCAATCTGAACCAACTTCTAAGTGCGCCGTTTACCGGGGACAGGTTCGTTGCATGACCGTTTTCAAGACTGGTCTTCGCATATACGGGTGAGGAGTCGGGAGAGCTTTCAAAACCAAAATGAGGAGCCAGGAGCATGAAACGTACGATTTTGTTGACGATGTTGGTGCTGAGCCTCACGTTGGGAGCGAGCGGCGTCCATGCCACCACGTGCCCAAGTGGCGGGAACAGGAACTCGCCCCGAGCCTTTTGGCAACAGGTGATGTTGGTCCTATCATCGCTCTCACCCCTGTCCAGGCATGCCCCCACGCCTTCGTGCTACGGCTGTACTGGTGATGTTGGTCCTGTCATTGCTCTCACCCGCTGACCAGATCGACGGGGGGCGGTTGAAACGGAAGGTCGCGCTGGGGCGGAGAGGCTGAGGCTGCAACCTCCCCGGAGCGCTAGCGGAGGAGAGCGGAGCCGCAACCGATTGTCTCCCGCTTCCGGATCCAAGCGCGCTCGTCGCGCGACTCGAGTCTATTGGCGGACCGGCGGGGTGCGGCCCACTGCCTTCCGGCGGACGGGGCGCTCACGGTTTCGAGGGGGCCGCGGAGCCCTTGGTCACTCGCAGCTTTTCCCGCCATTCGCCCGCCTGCCGCGGCTTTCCCCAATCCTGGTAGAGCCGAACGATCCATTTACCGGCTTGTTCCAACTCAACTCGGCTGGCCGCGGGGATGGTGGCTTCGCGTTGCAGCATCCCTTGATAGCCGGACAGCAGCGGGGCCTCGGCCTCGGCGTATTTCTCTTGACCGGCGAGGCTGGCGCCCAGCATGCTTTGGCTGTAGGGCAGCCTCCACGTGTCGGCTGTCTTTGCGTAACCGGTCAGCGCCTCGCGCAGCAACGGCTCGGCCTCCGCAAGCTTGCCTTGATCCAGTTTCACCCGCGCCAGATTCCCCATCCCGATCAACGTCCCCGGGGACTGCCCGCCCAGCACGCGCCGCTCCTTCTCCAACACTTCGGTGGAGAGGCGCTCGGCCTCGACATACTTGCCTTGCTTCCGGTAGAGCACCGCCAGATTGTCCATGGTGATCAGAGCGTCGGGATGCTCCTTGCCTAGCAAACGCTGCCGCGTCTTCAGGACCTGGGTAAACAGTCCCTCAGCCTGTGCATACTTGCCTTGATCCCGGTAGAGCACCGCCAGGTTGTTCATGCTGGCCAGCGTGTTGGGATGCTCCTCGCCGAGCACGCGCCGCTGGAGTTCCAGAACTTTGCTGTAGAGTGGCCCAGCCTGCGCATACTTGCCCTGGAAAACGTAGAGCACCGCCAGGTTGTTCATGATGGATAGCGTCTCGGGATGCTCCTCTCCCAGCACGCGCCGCTGGAGTTCCAGGGCCTTGGTGTAGAGGGGCTCGGCCTCTCGATACCTGCCCTGGTAGCGGTAAAGAAGCGCCAGGTTATTCATGCTGGTTAGTGTGGCGGGATGCTCCGCGCCCAACACGCTTCGCCGCGACTCCAGAACCTTGGTGTAGAGTGGCTCGGCCTGCGCATACTTGCCTTGGGACCAGTACAGGATCGCCAGGTCGTTCATCGCACTCAGCGTCTCGATATGCTCCGCGCCCAGCACCCGCCGCTTGACCTCCAGGACCTTGGTGAAGAGGGGCTCGGCCTGCGGATATTTGCCTTGGTACCGGTAAAGTAGCGCCAGGCTGGCCATGGTGTTCAGCGTGTCGAGATGCTCCTTGCCCAAGACGCGCCGTCGCACCTCCAGGACCTTCGTGATCAATGGCTCGGCTTGCACATATTTCCCCTGGTACTGAAGCAGATCCGCCACATCGTTCATCGTACTCAAGGTGTCGGAATGCTCCCCGCCAAGGGCGCGACGCCGGAGGTCGAGGGCTCGTTCCAGGTGCCGCTGTGCGTCCGGGTATAGGCCCAGGTCCTCGTAGGTCTTGCCGATGGTCTGCTGGATCGAAGCCTCCACCAGTGGTTGCCCCTGGAACTTGCCTTGGATCTGCGCGGCGGCCCGGTCGAGGGCGGTTCGCACCTTGAGGTCCGGATCGGGCTTGGTATCCGGTCGAGCCTGAGCTCTGGCGCTGGCTTGCGCTAACAAATCGTTTTGCAGAAAATCGTTGACCGCCTCTGCCATCCGCTCCGCGCGCCGGGCCCGCGTGGCCTCCCAGGTGCTCGCGACGATCCCGGCCACCAACACCGCGAACACCGCCGCCAACCCCGCCACCAGCGCCTTGTGGCGCCGCGCAAACTTCCGGACTTGATACGTCGCGCTCGGCGGTCTGGCCGTGATGGGCTCGTCCTTGAGGTAGCGCTGAATATCCGCCGCCAAACCCGACGCCGAAGCGTACCGCCGCGCTTTATCCTTCTCCAGCGCCTTGGCCGCGATCGTCTCGATGTCGCCGCGATAGAGCCGGCTCACCGAACTTAGCCGTGTGGGATCCTCGTCCCGGATCGTCCGCGCCGCTTCATGCGGCTGGCGGCTCAATTTGTATGGCAGGCGCCCGGCCAAGAGTTCATACAGGATCACACCCAGCGCGTAGACATCGCTGCGCGTATCCAACTCCAGTGGATCCGCCAATACCTGCTCCGGACTCATGTACGCCAGCGTCCCCACCATTTGGCCCAGATCGGTTTGGCGGGTCGCTTGCGCATCGCTGTCGGTCACCCGCGCCACCCCGAAATCCAGGATCTTCGGCTGGCCCGTCTCATCCACCAGGATGTTGCCTGGTTTGAGATCGCGGTGAATCAGGCCCCGCTGATGAGCATGCTGCACGGCGTCGCAGATCTTGACCATCAATTCCAGCCGCTGCCGCGTATTCAAGCGATGCTCTTCGGCATACTCCCGCAGGGAGCGGCCGCGAATCAGCTCCATGGCGAAGTACGGCTGCGGCCCGAAGCCCGCATCCGCTGTCCCCGCCTCATAGATTTGCGCAATGCCGGTGTGCTGTAAGCGGGCCAGCGCTAGCGATTCCAGCTCAAACCGCCGCAGCACTTCGACGCTGGCTAGGCCCGGCTTGATCACCTTGAGCGCCACGATGCGGCGCGGCTGCTCCTGTTCGGCCTCATAGACCACGCCCATGCCGCCCTCGCCCAGCAAGCGAATCACCCGATAGCGGCCGATCTGGTCCGGCATCCAGGGCGCCCTTCCGGCGACGCCCGAGTACTCCGTTTCCGCGATTTCGCGCTGCCGGACTTCATCCCGCGCCAGCGCCCCCGCCGCCACCTCCATGGCCGGCGCCTCAATGAAGTCCTCGGCCTGGCTGCGATACGCCAGCAGCGATTCGACTTCCCGGCGCAAGGATTCGTCCGTGCCGCAGGCCTCTCTCACAAACCCGGCCCGCCGATCCCTTTCAAGCTCCAGCGCGGCGTGATATACCTCTTCGATTTGCCGCAGGCGCTCAACTTCCATCGCCCTTACCCCCGCTCAGTTCGCGCAGCAGCCAGGTCTTCGCAAACTGCCAGTCCCGCCGCACCGTGACTTCGGAAACATTCAGCGTTGCGGCCGAATCCTCCACGCTCAGACCGCCAAAGAAGCGCAACTCCACCACGCGAGCTTTTCTTGGGTCCACTGCGGCCAGACGTTCCAGCGCCTCATCCAGAGCCACCAGGTAACTATCCTGCTCGCGGGAGAGAACCAGTTCCTCCTCCAAGGATACGTGCGCGAACTGCCCTCCCCGTTTCACCGCCTGCCGGGTGCGCGCGTGATCCACCAGGATTTGCCGCATCAGGTGCGCCGCCACGCCATAGAACTGCGACCGGTTCTCACAGTCCGGCGCATGGCCGACCAGACGCAGGAAGGCTTCATGCACCAGGGCCGTCGGTTGCAGGGTGTGCCCGGGCGCTTCGTTCCGCAAATAGCCCCTGGCCAGACGGCGTAGTTCGGCGTAGACCAGCGGCGTCAGCGCGTCCAGGGCGGACTGAGTGCCGTTCGCCCATTCCCTCAGCAGCCGCGTAACGTCGTGCGGCGAAGCCATTGGCAGAGTATATCAATTTCTCAATGACCGTTTTCCACGCTGGTCTTCGCATATACGGGTGAGGAGCTGAGAAGGCTTCTGAAAATCGAAAAAAAAGGAGTCGGGAACATGAAACGTACAATCTTAATGACGATGTTGGCGCTGGGCCTCACTTTGGGAGCGAATAGCGCTTATGCAGGCTGCCCGAGTTGCAGGGGCAAGGGAAAGGGCGCGTCCGCCACGCTTTCCACTTGGGAGCAAGTGGTGTTGGTGGTGTCATCGGCCTTCGGCGTGGCCCTTATCCCGCACTAATGCCCGTGATGAGGCTCAAGGCCGCTGGTTTGGAGGGGGCTCCGCGCCGTGCCAATGGACTGCGGGTATGTCCGGCGTCGCGCCCCCACAGATCGTCCAAACAGGCCAGGAATTCTGCCCTAACCCGGCATAGCCGGAACCAAACAGGCAGCGGCCCAAGGAGTCAGAAGTCAGGAGCCAGAAGGCCTCGGTAACGGTATCGGACTCCAAAATCCGAAGCTTTTCGGAGGGCCTCCGCACCAGCATAAACAAAGGGCGCGAACACACTGGTTCAAAAATATCTTGCCAGAAAAATGCAGGATTCGAAAGCATAGGTCCGGAAACCTGAGCTTGAGACCGGTCTGGGTTGCATGATGCGGTGGGGGCCGGCCAGCCTATCTCGAGATGTTCATCGCTTGCAGTGGGTCGAGGCGGCAGATCCAGGAGTACAGCTTCTGGATCTCGTCGGCGTCCCCGCCGGTTTTGGTGAGACAGCGGTGGAGCAACGCCAGCGGCTCGGCCACCATTTCCGCCGGTTCCCAGTCCTCCAGTTTGCGGCGTTCGATCTCCGCGGCCAGTTCCTGCAGGATCGGGAAGGCGATGGCGTCAAGACCTGTGACGTCGCAGAGCTTGGTGAGCTGAACCTTGCGGTAGAAACGGCCGCGTCCGCTGGGCTCCTGCACCATTTCGCGCAATAGCAACTGGATGGCTTCCTGCTGGCGGCCGGAACGCGCGGCTTTTACGGCCATTTCGAAGGTGTCGGGGGGCGCGGGCGCCCCCGTGCCGGTTCCATCCACCGAATCCGGCTGGTACGATACCGGCGTGTAGGCGTGTTCCGGCGAGACGAGCACGTTCTCGTGAATCCACGCCTGCGTTTCGGCGTTGGCGGTGGCAGTATCGTCCATCATGGTCAGGTCCGTCAGTTTCGGATAGTCCATCAGCAGCGCGCGCAGTTCCGAGATGACGGCGTTGCGGATGGGGTCATGGTCGGCGCCCAGTTCGGAGCAGGCGCGCCCGACGTAGCGTTGCAGGTCGAGCCAGCCGCGGCCGCATTCCATCGCCATAGCGGTCTCGGCTGCCTCCAGCACTTCGGCCCAATTGCCTTCCAGCGACAGGCGCTTGAGATTCTGCCGGATTTCGGATGACGGCGCCGCCAGCAGCATCTGGTCGACTTCGTTTCCGGCGGCGCGCAATTCGCCCCAGCGCAAGCCGCGCAGCATGAGGTACGGCGCGGGGCTGTATGGTTCCTGGTGGCGCAGGAACCGGGCCGCTCCAGCTACGCGCCCAATGGCGTCGTCGCGGTCTACCGGTTCGGCGCTGAGCGCGCCGCCCTTGCGCGCCGGCGCCGCCGCGGCCGCCCGAGTTGGGGCCTGGGCGGCGGGCTCTTCGGCCGCTTCGGCTTCCGGTTCCGGCGCGGGAGCCGCTACCGGTTCGTCCGGTTCCTTTTCGCGCTTGACTTGCAGCAGAATGTAAACCGTCTGCCGCACCTCTTCCAGGACCCGCTTCAAGGTCGCGAAAGACGGGGTGACGTCGCCGAACTTCCCGTCGCAGACCTCTCCCAGGGAGCCCAGCGATTCCAGGGAGCCGTCGAACGCCTCCAGCAGGCTGACGTAATACTTTTTGGGCGTTTCCTCGAAGGCCTTGTCGAACTGCTCCTGGGAGAGCTTTCCCTCGGCGATGGCTTCCAGCCGCGTCCGCTGTTTTTCGTCGGTGTCGGCGGTTTCTTCGGAGCCGACGGTCCGCGACTCCTTGTATTGGAACCAGTCGAGACCGCTTCGGGTCAGCGGGGCTTTCTTAACCGCGGCGTCCAGGCGGTCACCGAGCCACTGCAGGGGCGCGGCGCGAAGCTCGGCGTCGCCTTCGTCGAGCTCCGGGTACAGGTCCTCCCAGAAGTTCTCGAGGAGCCCGCGGATCAGGTCCAGGACTTCGCGCAGGCCGGCCACACCCTCGCGGCGCAGCATAGCTTCGGCGAGCCATGCCGCCAATTGCAGGTCCTTGGTCTTGGTTGCCAAGGCGTCGCTAATCAACTTGATGGTCAGCGGCCAGTCCGCCACCTTCCGCTCGACCTTCCAGTCGCCTTGGGGCGCGTCGTCATCTTCGCGGCGGGCCTCTTTGATCTTGTCGAAGGCGGGCGCGTACTTGAGGTTTTCGCCGCTGGGCTTTCCCGCCGAAATCGGATTCAGCAGATCATTGCGCAGAGGCATGTTCTTCGGGAGCTGCTTCGGCCGTAGTGATCTCCAGGCTGCGAACCTCCAGGAGCGGGAAGTCTTCGCCGTCCACCAGAAGCATCTTCTGCCCGAAGGGTATGGTATCGCCGTTTTCCTGTTCTTCCCAGACCGTCGCGCGGCCCAATCGAACGGCGTCGTCCTGATGCTTGAAGCTCAGGGGCGCCAGAACCGGCATCAACACTTCGCCCAGTTCAGTGCCTTTGAAGGCGGGCCCGGTGCGCACCAGGGCAGGGGCCCAAATCAGGTCGCGCAGCCGTTTCGGCGCTTCCATTTCGATGGAGGCAACGTGCGCCAGGGGCAGCCACATCACCTGTCCGGCGGCGAAGATCTCCAGGCGCGGCCCGACGCGCGGGTCGGCGTCTTCGATGGATTCGAACGGCTTTCCGTTGAGCGTGCCGGAGACCGGAACATCGCTTTCCCGGACCTCCGGGTAATCCCGCTTCAGGAACAGGTCGGTCCGCATGCGGTCGGCGTTCAGAGCGGCGCGGTAGAGCAGCGCACCGGTGGCTGCATCGGGACCCTGCCCGGCCAGCACATCCAGGTGTTTTTGCGCGCGGTCGTATTCGCCCGCAAAGCATAAGAGTTCGAAGAGAAAGGTGCGCCGCTTCGCGTCGGCCGGGTTATCGCGCAATTCAGCGCCTAGCGCCTGGATCGCCGCGCCGAGTTGGCCGGCATGATAGAGTTCTCTGGCTGTCATGTGAAGAAGGGCCCCTATCGGCCCGCGGGTAAACTATAGCAGAAAAACGCCAGCTCCGGCTAGGATTTCCTCCCGCCGGAGCTGGCATCGATTGTCGAATGGCCCGGTGCCGCCGGCTAGACCTTCTGATTCGCCTTCACGTCCCAACCGGCAATGACTGGGCCGCCCTGGGCTTTGCCATCGGCGCCTTGCTGCTGGTAGGCGTACTCGATTTTGGAAAAGTTCAAGGTGAAGGACTCCGAGGGAATCTCCGTGGCCAGGCCGAAGTGAAGTCCAGTTGCCGGGTCAATCTCTTCCGGACCTTCGTCGGCTACCTGGCTTCCGTGCGGTTTGTAGCTCGATACCAGAACATCGGTGAGTTTGATCTTCAGGAATTCGAGTTGCTCGCCGCCGGCTTTGCGGACCACGAAGTTCGCTTCTTTGATGTGCGCGCCATTCGCGCAGTTGAGCATCAGCAAGGGCGAGGAAGCGTCGGTTTTCTTCACGAAGGATATGTCGTGCACCTTCACTTTTCCCGCTCCGCCGCCGCCGCCGGTGGCGGAGACCCCGGTCTGGGCCATTCCCCAACTGAAGCTCTCGATATCGATTTCACCTTTGTGCTTGGCGTCGGCAGACTCGCCTTTGATGCCGTCCAGTTTCAGAAACGCGTCAAATAGTGCCACTAGGAATCCTCCTGATGTTCTCGGGAGCGTGGGCTCCCCGGTTAGACTTTCTGGTTGGCCTTCACGTCCCACCCGGCCAGAATCGGGCCGCCTTGCGCCTTCCCGTCGGCGCCCTGCGTCTGGTACGAGAATTCGACCTTGGCGAAGTTGAGGGTCACCGACTCCTCCGGACCCTCGTCGCCTGGACCGCTCCAATCGATGTTCGCGCCTCCGGGATGGACGCTCCTCCTGCCTCCCAAGACCTGGTTGCTGCCGTGAGGCTTGTAGCTGGAAACCAGCACATCGGTGAGCTTGATCTTCAAATACTCCAATTGTTCGCCTCCGGCCTTACGAACCACGAAGTTGGCTTCCTTGATGTGCGTGCCGTTGGCGCAGTTGAGCATCAGTAATGGCGAGGCGGAGTCGGTCTTCTTGGTAATGGAGAAGTCGTGCACATGCACCTTCCCCGCTCCGCCGCCCCCGCCGGTGGCCGAGACCCCAGTCTGGGCCATTCCCCAACTGAAGCTCATGATATCGATTTCGCCTTTGTGTTTATGGTCGGCCGACTCGCCTTTGATGCCGTCCAGCTTCAGAAATGCGTCAAATAGTGCCACTGAAACCCTCCTATTGTTCTGAAATGACCCCCGGCCTGTTCCACAAGACCGGGGCCTTCCGGCTATACCTTTTGGTTGGCTTTGACGTCCCAACCGGCTAAGATGGGGCCGCCTTGGGCTTTCCCATCGGCGCCCTGCGGCTGGTACGAGAACTCAACCTTGGCGAAGTTAAGAGATACCTCCTCCATCGGGATTTCGTCGCTGCTCTTGTCGGCGGTACTGACGGCCGGCAGAAGCAAGCCGATCAAGGAACTATCCGAAGCCGGTTTGTAGCTGGAAACCAGCACATCGGTGAGTTTGATCTTCAAATACTCCAGTTGTGTGCCGCCGGCTTTGCGCACCACAAAGTTGGCTTCCTTGATGTGTGCGCCGTTAGCGCAGTTGAGCATCAGTAACGGCGAGGAGGCGTCGGTCTTCTTCGTAATGGAGAAGTCATGCACCGCCACTTTTCCCGCGCCGCCGCCGCCGCCTGTAGCATGCACCCCCGTCTGAGCCATTCCCCAACTGAAGCTCATCACGTCGATTTCGCCTTTGTGTTTGGCGTCGGCCGACTCGCCCTTGATGCCGTCCAGTTTCAAAAATGCGTCAAATAACGCCATACGGATCTCCTCCTGTTTCCGTCATTGACCGGGTCTCGCCCGCTTTACCCCATTTGCGCGGCGCGGCCAAACTCCGCGCCCGCGCGCACTCCACCATCCACGTGTTCGTTCCGGGCAGCATGGCCGCCAAAGGGCCCTATGCTAGACCTTCTGGTTCTGCTTCACGTCCCAACCGGCCAGAATGGGGCCGCCTTGCGCTTTCCCATCGGCGCCCTGCTGCTGGTATTGGTATTCCACTTTGGCGAAGTTGAGAGTGATCGATTCCATGGGGATCTCGTCGCCTTTCTGGCTCCCGTGGTCCTTGAAGCTGGAAACCAGGATGTCGGTGAGCTTAATCTTCAGGTATTCCAGTTGTGTGCCGCCGGCCTTTCGAACCACGAAATTGCCTTCCTTGATGTGCGCGCCGTTAGCGCAGTTCAGCATCAGCAGAGGTGAAGAAGCATCCGCCTTCTTGACGAAGCTGATGTCTTGAAAATGGACTTTTCCCGCGCCGCCGCCGCCGCCCGTTGCCTGGACCCCAGTCTGGGAGACTCCCCAACTGAAGCTCATGATATCGATTTCGCCCTTGTGCTTGGCGTCGGCCGATTCGCCTTTGATGCCGTCAAGCTTAAGGAATGCGTCAAACAATGCCATTGAAATTTCCTCCTATGTTATGTGTGATAGGCCCGCCATCCGTTTCAAAGAATCGCGGGCCAGGCCCCGTGTTACCTTTACCCCTTGCCTGCCGGCAGATCGGCCACCAGGCGCAAAGAGATCGACAACTCGTCCAACTGGAAGTGCGGCTTGAGAAACGCCACCGCGCGATAGGCGCCCGGCTTGCCGGGTATCTCCACCACTTCCACCTTCGCTTCGCGGAGCGGACGCCGTGCTTTGATCTCCGCCGAGACATCGTCGTTCCCCACCACGTATTGCAGGATCCACTGGTTGAGGAAGTTCTGGCACTCGCCGCGCGACATGAAACTGCCGATCTTGTCCCGCATCATGGCCTTCAGATAATGCGCAAAGCGCGACATCGCCAGAATGTACGGCAGTTGCGTGGAAAGCCGCGCGCTGGCGTTAGCAGCCTCCTTGTCGTACATCTTGGCCTTCTGGCACGACTGCACGCTGAAATAGGCGGCGTAGTCGGTTCCCTTGCAGTGAACCAACGGGATAAAGCCCAGGTCGGCCAGTTCCTTTTCGCGTCGGTCGGTGATGGGCGATTCGGTGGGGCACTTCAGCGCCACGTCACCGGAATCGGTGGTAAACGTGTGGGTCGGCAACCCTTCCACCAACCCGCCGCCTTCCACGCCGCGGATGGCGGCGCACCAGCCGTAGTTGGCGAATGCCGTGGTCAGGCGGGCGCCCAGGGCGAAGGCCGCGTTGCCCCAGAGATACTTGGAGTGATCGCTGCCATCCACCCCTTCTTCGTAATTGAAGGCTTCCACGGATGCGCCGTTTTTCCCATAGGGCAGGCGCATCAGCACGTGGGGCAGGCAAAGACCAACGTAGCGGGAATCTTCGCTGGCACGGAAGCTCTTCCACTTGGCGTACTCGGAGCTGTCGAAGATCTTCGCCATGTCGCGCGGTGCGTCGATATTGGTAAAGCTCTCCTGGTTGAGCATTTCCGGCGAAGCCGCCGAGAGGAACGGGGCATGCGCGGCCGAGGCCACCTGAGCGATCTTTTCCAACAGCTCGATCTCTTCCGGCCCGCGGCCGAACTCGTAGTCTCCGATCAGGGCGCCGAAAGGAGCGCCGCCGAAGACGCCGAATTCTTCTTCGTATACTTTCTTGAAGAGGGCGCTCTGGTCGAATTCCGGAGCCCGTTGCAGGTCGCGCAGCAGGTCCTTCTTGTTGACGTTGAGCACCTTGATTTTCAGCCGGTCGCTGGTCTCGCTTTGATCCATGAGGTACTTCAGACCGCGCCAACTGCCCTCCAGCTTTTGGAAGACCGGGTGGTGCATCACGGCGTTGAGCTGAAGAGAGACCAGGTGGTCGATCTGCGCGATGCGCGCGTTGATCATCGCTTCGGCGTCTTTGGAGACCGTGATCGTGCCTTCCAGGACCTGATTGACGAATTCCTTTACCAGGTTTTTGCCCCGCTCCCGAGCCACGGGGTCCTTGGCCATGCGGCCTTCTTCCACGATTTGGTCGAGCAGGCTGGTTTCTACGACTTGTTCGGCGCCTTGCGGCGCGGCAGCCTTATGCGGGTCGCTCATTTGGATCCCTCACTTTCCATCTCGGTGCGCAGCTTGGCCAGTTTGTCTTTGTCGGAAACGGCTTCGCGCAGAGCTTCTTCCAATTTGTCGTTACCCTGCATGCTGCCCCGCAGGTCGGACAGACGATCGCGCAACTCCAACAACTCACGCAGGGGTTTTACCTGCCGCGCCACGTTGTCGGGCGAGAAATCGTCCATGCTCTTGAAATTCAGGTCGACCTTGATGTTGCCTGCGTCCGCATCTTCACTCAGCTTGTTCTCGACGGAGAACGCAAGGTGCGGTTTCATACTCTCCAGTACCGTATCGAAATTGTCGGGATTGACTTCGACGAACTTCCGGTCTTTCAAGCGAGGAAGTGGGTCTACGGGCTGTCCGGTGAAATCCCCCAGAACCCCCATTACGAACGGCAATTCCTTGACTTCGATGGCGTCGCCGACTTCTACGTCGTATGTGATCTGAACGCGGGGAGCGCGAACACGATCGATCTTATGTTGTGTACTCTGTCTTGCCATTTGCGATTACCTCCGCGGTGGGCTTCCGTTGTCCCGTGCGTGAATTGCGGCGGGCAACAAGAGCTAGATCAGGTTATCAGAAAATCCAGCCGACAGCCATTGGTCCCGGAAGCGATTATACGCTGCCTTCCGCGGAAAATGCACTACCTTGCCCCGAAATAGGGTACCAGTGGCGCGATTCCGTCCGAAGCGTCCGTTGTCTGGTACCCAAGTTTCAGGAGTTTCAAGCTATCGTACCAGCCGCGCATCCGGTGGCAGGGGTCGTTCTCGAACTCTGAGAATGCCTTGCCCGGCAAGTGTTCTCAGGACACCGGCAAATTCGTCCTCGGGCGTATCGGGGCTGATCAGGCCATCGCGCTTGGCCCGGTCGTAGTGGTCCCGCCAGGTAACACTACCGTCGCATTCCGAAAGCAGGGCCACCATCCAATCTTTGCAGCGCACTTCGCTGTTGAAGGGGGTCCCGGACTCCAAGGCGAAGGCCGCTGGGGCAAACCGGCCCTCCTGGAGCCGGTGAAGCACCTTGAGTTCCGCGTCGGGCGCCAGGGCGGGGTGCCATTCCATGAGGCCGTGGAGAAAGGCCGGGTCTTCGCCGTCGCTCTCCCAATCCAGCAGCCAACGCTGATGGTCCGGGCTATAACCGAGGTTGCTCAGTACGCGCGCGGTGATGGCCCGCCGCCCGCCCGCATGACGGCGGATGAGGATGGACCCATAAAACAGGAACTGCACGTTGCGGCGGACCCATGTTTCGGTCCAGAACTTCAGATTCGGCAGGGCCACTTTGCCCTTGGCGATGGCCCGCGCCACGAATTCCATGGGCGACCGCAGGGAGTGCGAAACCATGACGAGGTCGAACTCTCCCTCTTTCGGGCCCAGCCACTTGCGGATACGGTCTTCGAAGTTCTCGCCTTCGCAGTCGGCGCCCAAAACCAGGGTGTGGAAGCGACCGCCCACCCGCAAGTGCCGCGGCAATCCCTGAATCACGCCCGCCAGAATCTGCTCGCCATCGGGACCGCCATCGCTGAAAATCATTTTGATCTGCGGCGCCGGCACGTACGGCGGATGGGTGACGATGCGGTCGAAAGTGAGATCCTTCAACGGCTCGTAGAGATCGCCTTTCAGGATGGTGGCATTCTCGATGCCGTTCATCCGCCGGTTGAACTCGGCGAACCGCACCGAACGCTCGGCGATGTCCACGCCCCAGGCATGCCGCGCGTACTTGGAGGCCGCCGACAAGGCGGCCACCCCGCTGCCCGTACCGATATCGAGCAAGGCTTCGCAGGGGGTCTGGGGCAGGCTGGCCATGAAGTGGCGGGTGTTTTCGATCACGCCGGGATAAACCACATCGTCGGGCACCGTGTACGGCGAACCATCGGGCGTGCCCGGCCGATCCCCGATCAGCAGCAGGGTTTCTTCCGCCGGATACATGGTGACCGTGGAAAACAAGCGGCCCGGCCGCTTCGAATCGCGGGCCAGGATTCCCAGCCGTTCCATTGCCTGTACCGCGCCGGGCGGGAGCAGGGACTGCAACGTTTGCTCCGCTACGAATTCACCGTCGAGAACCAGGCGGATGATGGCGTCGACGGGCTGCTCCAGTTGGGCAGCCTTCTTCCGGCCATCGCAGAGAGGCACAAAATCGACGATGGACGGGATTTCCAGCCGCTGGCAGATCCCCTCGTTGTGAAACCCGGAATCCCGCAAGGCACGGCGCAGGGTTGCGAAATCCTCCTCCGTGCCGAGTTGAGGCAAGAGCAGATGGAGTGGATGGGGAGCCGTTGAGGTCAAAGCCATGTGCTGAGAATAGCACTGGGGGGAGCTATCTGCGATCCGCGAGTGGCTGAATGCTCATGGCTGATCGCTGACACCTGTGTTACTGTGATTCCAAATGAAGCGTCTGCAACCGGTGATCTGGACCAAGGGCACTTTTCTCAGCCCGCAGCATCTCCAGCTCCAGGACCGGTTTCTCGAAAACCTGCTGCAATTCCATCTGGAGAGCCTGGTCTTCCGCCCTTGGGGCTTCACTGCCCTGCAGATCAGCCAGGAGGCTTTGGCCGCCGGATCGTTCGGGATATCGGCAGCGGCGGGCATCATGCCCGACGGGCTGCTATTCGAAATCCCCAACTCGGACGCGGCGCCGGCACCCAAGGTTCTGGCCGACTATTTTGAGCCCGACCAGACCTCGCTCGAGGTTTACCTGGCGGTGCCGCACTACCGCGAGCGCGGGCTGAACGTGGCGAGCTCGTCGCGGGAGGGCGGGGCGCGGTACCGGGCCGAGATCGAAATGTTCCGCGACGAGAATACCGGCGTCTCCGAGAAACCGGTGCAAGTGGCGCGCAAGAACCTGCGCCTTCTGGCCGAGGGCGAGGCGCGCGACGGCTCCGCCACGCTGCGCGTGGCGCGAGTGAAGCGTACGCCGGCAGGGACGTTCCAGTTGGATTCGCGATTCGTTCCGCCGCTGCTGGACTTGCGGGCCAGCGAATACCTGGTGGCGATCGCGCGCCGCCTGGTTGAGATTCTCTCGGCGCGGTCGAGCGCCATCGCCGGTTTGCGCCGCCAGAAGAATCAGAGCCTGGCGGATTTCAGCGCGGCCGACATCGCCAACTTCTGGCTGCTCTACACAATCAATACCGCCTTCACCGACTTCCGGCACCTCTTCGAAACGCGCGGCGGCCATCCGGAAAGGCTGTATGCCGCGATGCTGGAACTGGCGGGAGCACTCACCACGTTTTCGACCAACATCCATCCGCGGGACCTGCCGGTTTACGATCACGACGACCTGGGCGCCTGCTTTACCGAGCTGGACGAGAAGCTCCGGATCCTGCTCGAGACCGTGGTGCCGAGCAATTTTGTTTCCCTGCCACTGAAGATGGTGCAGCCCTCGATTTATGCGACGTCCATCGACAACGACAAGTACCTGGTGAACACGAAGATGTACCTGGCGGTGAGCGCGGAGGCCAGCCAGGCGGAGGTCGTAGGCAAAACACCACAACTGGTAAAAGTCTGCTCGGCCAACCATATCGAACATCTGGTGAGGCAAGCTTTGCCCGGGGTGCCACTGACCTATCTGCCCGCGCCGCCGAGCGCCATACCGGTGAAGCTGAATTATCAGTACTTCAGCCTGAGCCAGGCCGGCGTGGCCTGGGAGGCGATTCAACGGGCGCGCAACCTGGCAGCGTATGTGCCGGGCGAGCTGCCCAATCCTGAGCTGGAACTGATCATTCTCCTGCCTCAGGCGGGATAGAGCGGCTACCATGGCCCCGCCGGCTCCCGGCTACTGCGGATCGAAGTGGACGATCTCCGAACTGAAGGGCGTGGGCAGCGGCACGCGGATTCCGTTCGTCATGATCTGCGCGCCGATTTGCGAGTAGATTGCCGGATCGATCTCGAACCACACGGTATAGCGCCGGTTCGGATCGAGACCGCGCGGCTTCAGGACGTAACTCTGCGCGCTGGAGGCCGCCCGCGTCACCACTGCGATGGCAGTGTCCGTGGCCGCGTTGTAGCTCTGGATGGCGTCGGTTCCGTTGGCCGAGGGCGCCAGAACGTGATATATCTTGGCGGCGGAAATATCCGTGCGCTGCGCTTTGTAATTGCGGATTTCATCCGCCAGAAAGCCAAGCTGATCGGGCCCCAGGCTGGCGAGTTGTGTCATCAGCACCCACGGCCCGCCGAACCGGTAGCTGTGGGTGGCATAGGGGCTGATGCCATCCGTGTCCGGCATGTACCGCTCCGCATAACGCGGCGGGAAAGGATAGGTTGCCCCGAAGACCGCGCGCCGCGAGGCCAGGGAACCGGATGCGTCGTTGGTGATCGAAGTGACGTAGCTCTTCACCATGTTGAACGTCATCATGTTCCCGCCGTTCTCGCAATTCTCCCAAAACACGTTGGGCCGCGCCGCCTGAATGCGCGACACCACGGCGTTGATGCCGTTGACGGCGTTCGCATAGTTGCTGTCGTTCGGATCGTGGGTGTGGGTGGTCTTGGTGCACTGCTTGACCATATTCTGGCCGTCCTGCAGAATCCAATCCACACCGTACTCGTCAATGATGCGGATGCCTTCCTCGACCAGCCAGTCTTGCGCCGGCTGATTGGAAAGGCACAGGGGGCTGGCGCCAAAATAGGCTGCGGTGTCGGTGGCCGCCCAATCCGGATTGGCGGCGAGGACCGGGCTGTTTGGATCCGCCTCTGCCAGAGCGAAGTGCAACCCGAATTTCATGCCCAGATTGTGAACGTAGTCAGACACCACACCGAGCCCGTTCGGGAACTTGGCAGGGTCCGGATGCCAGTCGCCAATCGTCTTCGCCCACCCCAAGTCCACGATGAAGAGTTGCACCCCCAGCGCGGCCGCGATGTCGGCATTGCGTTTCAGCGTGGGCTCGTCAATCTTGTCCTGAAACGCCCAGGAGTCCCAGGACACGTAGGGGAAGGTGCTGGCATCCGGCGCGGGCTTGGCCAAGACGGCTTCCACGAAACGCTGCGTGCGAAATCCGGCCTCGTCCCAATCGCCATGGAACAGGCCGACGAACGCATTGGGGGACTGAAACTCGCCACTGACCGCCACCGGATGGTTCAGATCCAAGATGGTGGAATCGAACTGGACATAGTTGGCGGCGCCTACCTGCCGCACCGTGGTCTTGGTGCGGCCGTCGAACTCCCAGCCCGCAAACAGCCCCCGTGAATCGGAATCGCGTAACGCCATCCACCCGCACTGTTGGCCCGCGGCGCCGGAATAGACTTCGATACCGGTCCCGATTACGTCCAGCAACGATTGCAGCGGCTGGAAGTCCACCGGTCTGGATACCACCGACCACTGATTCACGCGCAACGCCGTATATCGTCTGCCGAGGTCGTCAAACGTCCAGGGCACCGTGTTGATCGAGGTAATGTTGGTGGGAGCCTGCGTCAGATTCTTATATTTGAGGCTGTAACGCAAAACCGGGTGGTTGTCGTACATCTCCAGGATGACGGTGATCAGCGCCATGCCTTTCACGTCTTCGAGCACGATGGATTGGCGCACGCCAGAGGGCGGAATGGATATCGCGCCCTGGCTGTAGAGCAGGAATTGGCGCGAGCCGTCGAAGACCTCGCTGCCCGCCTGCAAGCGGAACGGCGACGCCGGGCGATTCGGCGCCGCGCTCCACTGGTCTCCACTCTGCAGGTCCTCCACCCGCTCGGTCAGAAAATTGCCGCTGGGGGTGAGCTGGAAAATCGCGCGGATGGAGCCGTTGTTGAGGGTCCAGGTGTTGCTTCCTGGATCGAAGTTGGATTGCGCGCCAAAGCATGCGCTGCCTAACAGCATCAACGACAAACCCAGCGCAGTCCTCCGAAGTCTCATAGCACTTTGATCGTTCGCCAATGTCTATTGACGTTTCATACAGGAAACCGGTTCAGCGGAAAATGTTGGAAAGAATCGGGGTAGCACGAGGTAAAGATTTGTAAAGGTAGAACGGTGCTGTCGGTAATTCCCCCTAAGTGTGGGACTAACTCTTGGCGATATCGCGATGCGTCACTTTGGCTTCAAATCCCGCATCCACCAGATTCTTGTGGATCTCTTCGGCCATCATCACCGAGCGGTGCTGGCCGCCGGTGCAGCCAAACGAGATCGTCAGGTAGCTTTTTCCTTCACGAATATAGTGGGGTAACAGGTAAATTAACAAGTCTGTGATGCGGTCTATAAACTCTACAGTCTGTGGAAATGATCGGATATATCGGGCGACCTTGGGTTCCTTGCCGCTCAGGCGCTTGAAGCGCGGAATGTAGTTCGGGTTCGGGAGAAACCGTACGTCGAAAACCAGATCGCTGTCCGGCGGAAGGCCGTTGCGAAAACCGAAACTGGTGACGTACACCCTGATGCCCGACCCGTCCCGCCCCCTGCGGAAGCGCTCCCCGATGAACTCGCGCAGGTCGTGCACCGTGAACTTCGACGTGTCGATGACCAGTTCGGCCACTGCGCGGATCGGCGCCAGTTGTGCCCGTTCGGCACGGATGCTGCGGATGATTGACTTTCCGGTGCCGAGCGGGTGGGGCCGGCGAGTTTCGCTGAAGCGGCGGACAATGGCCTCGTCCGCCGCTTCCATAAAAATCAGCCGTGCAGGGATGGATTTCTTCAACTCGGCGTAGAATTTGGGAAACTCTTTGAGGCCGGCGCCCTCGCGCACGTCCACCACCAGCGCAGCGGCCTGGATGCTCGGGTTGTCGCGCGTCAGTTCGGCGAACTTGGGGATCAGCTTCACCGGCAGATTGTCCACCGAATAGAAGCCGAGATCCTCCAGGACTTTGATGACGGAACCCTTGCCGGAACCGCTCAAACCCGTGACAATCACCAGCTCGGGCTTGCGGCCGTCGGGCTTGGAAGTCGTGGATCCAGGCGGGTTCCGGCGCGGCATTTGTGCCGCTAAGCCTCAACCAGGTCGTAGTGGCCGTCGCGGCGGCGAACCAGTACGGAAACCCGATCCGTTTCGGCGTCCCGGTAAACCAGGTAGTCACGCTTGGCGTCCATCTCCAGAAGGGCTTCGTCCAGGGTCATCGGCTTGCGCTTCTGGTGGTGGTTTACGCGGTAGACGCGGCGTTCCGCGTCGGCCTCGGCGCGGCTTGGGGCAGGTGGCTCGCCTTCCACCTCGGGAGCGCCTTTGCGCGGTGTGCGCTTGGCGTCGCGCCACTTGGTGACCGCCTTCACACACTGCTTTTCGAGCTTCCCGGCCGCGGAGTGAATCGCGTTGAACAGATCGGAATTGGATCCCAATCCGACCAGTTGGTGACCGAAATAATTCACGGTGACCTCGGCATGGTGCAGATGCCGTTCCTGCGACAGAATCACGTGGGCTTCGCACTCGCGCCGGCCGTCCAGCAGCTTGCCGATGGTGACGAAGCGCGCTTCGAGCTTGTTCAGTTGGGCTGGAGCCAGTTCCACTTGCCTGCCAGTGTACGTGATCTTCATGGACCTTCCCTTTCAGGGTCGATACATCCCCAATTCAGTTATAACTCCATTGGGCGGCAGTGGCACAAGCCCTTGGCCTGTGTGGATCTCGCGTCAGTTGCGGACGCGCCGCTGGTGAGTGGATGGGATTTTCATGTCCTCGCGATACTTGGCCACGGTCCGCCGCGTGACGTTGATCCCTTCATTCTGCAAGAGCAAGGTGATCTGATCGTCGGTCAGAGGTTTGGTGCGATCTTCCTCCTCGATCATCTTCTTCACCTTGCGCTTCAACAGGAGCAGCGGCGTCCCGCCGCCCATCGGTCCCTGTACCGCTTCCGAGAAGAAATAGCGGAGTTCGAAAACGCCCTGCGGCGTATGCACGTACTTGCTGGCTACGGCGCGGCTGACGGTGGAAGGATGCACGCCCACTTCCTCGGCGACTTCCTTGATCATCATGGGCTTCAGCGCGTCCAGGCCCTGGCTCAAGAACTCGGTTTGCCGCCTTACGATGGCCTGGCAGACCTTCATGATGGTCTGCTTGCGCTGCTCGATGTTCTTCATGAGCTGGATGGCCGACGTGTACCGTTCGCGCACGTAATCGCGAACCTCCTTGGTGGCCCCGTTATCGCGCTCCAGCATCTTGCGGTACTGTGCGTTGAGGCGGAGTTGCGGCACATCCTCGTCGTTCATCTGGATGATGTAGTCGTCGCCATCCTTGATGAAGTAGACATCGGGCTCCACCACCCGCGCTCCGGCGCCTGAGTAGCGCAGGCCTGGCCGCGGGTTCAGATGCTGGATCATCTTGACCGCGATTTCGATGTGCTCCATCGGCCGTCCCAGAACCTTGGCCAGTTCCCGGAACTGCTTGGTCTCGAGCAAGCGCAGGTGATTCGAAATAATCTGCCAGGCCACACCGCCGCGGCCGTTGACGCTTTCGATTTGCAGTAGCAGGCACTCGCGCAGATCGCGCGCGCCTACGCCCGCCGGCTCCAGCGACTGCACCTCGCGCAGAGCCTCTTCGACGTGCTCCAGCTGGTGCTGCCCCGCCTCGGCAATCTCTTCCAGCGACGCCACCAGGTAGCCATCTTCGTCCAGGTTGCCAATGATCGATTCGGCCGCGTTGCGCACGTCATCGGAAATCACACCGAGGCTCAGCAACGAGCGAAGGTGATCGCCCAGCGTCTCCGGCGCCGATAGGAAGGTTTCGAAGGATGGCTTGTCGACCGCCTCCGCCGCGGGCGTCTTGTAGCCCGGGTCGAGATAGTCGTCGAAGAACGATCCGAAATCGATCTCGTCGAATGGGTCGGTGGCTGCCGGCACGTCCAGCAGAGGATCGTTCGAAGCCGCGACTTCGGCTTCGGCGGTGACGGCCGCAGCCGAGGCGGTCTCCTCGGCGTCCGGGAAGAGATTGCCGTTGATGGCGACATCACCGGCGCCGTTCAGCGAATTGGCGTCGGACAAAACGGCCATCTCCAGAATCTGCCGGTCGGCTGGGTCGGTTACCGGTTCGGCTTCGAGCAGAGGCAGCAATTCTTCCGGCGTGATCTCTTCTCCGGCCTCTTCGGTGGACTCCTCGAGGACCGGATTCTTGACGATTTCCTGGGTGATCATGTCCTTTAATTCCAGCCGGTTAAGCTGGAGGACCGTGACCATCTGAACCAGGCCCGGGGTCAGAATCTGCTTCTGCGCTACCTTGAGGGAAAGTCTTGGCGACAGTAAGCTCATCCGTCTCCTATGATATCACCGGAATAATGCACTCCCAGTGACAACTGAGATTTCGGGTTAGCATTTCATGGGCCATAAACTCTGTGTACCCGCGCACTGATGCTGCACAAGATGTTGTACGAGATCGTACCCGCGACCTTGGCGATCTGCTGCGCGTCCAGACTGGTTTCGCCTTCGCGTCCAAGCAGAGTCACCTCGTCGCCGGGTGCCAGCGAGGTGGTGTGGCTCAGGTCGATGGTGGTCAGGTCCATCGAGATCGTGCCCAGGATCGGGGTGAGTTTGCCGTCCGCGATCACCTTCCCGCGGTTGGACAGACGATGGAAGATGCCGTCCGCATAGCCCGCGCCCAAAATGCCGATGCGCATGGGGCGGGGCGCGCAAAACGAACCGCCGTAACCCACCCGGGCGCCCTCGGGAATGTCTTTCACGGCCATCAGCTTGGCCTTCCACGTGAGGGCGGGCTTTACGTCGAGCCGTTGAGGCGGCGCCTCACCGCGCGCCGGCGACACGTACCCGTAGAGCGCGTGCCCCGCTCTTACCATGGTGTGCCACGCGTCGGCGCGGCCGTAACCGATGGCGTTGGTGCTCGAGGTATGGAGATACGCCGTGTTCACCCCGGCGCGCCGTAACTCCTCGGACACGCGGTGAAAGTAAGCCAACTGTTCCGCGGTTTGGTTGGAAGTGTAATCGGCCGCCGAGGCAAAGTGGGTCATCAAGCCTTCGATTTGCGCGTACTGCATCTGCTGGAGCGTGGCCAGGATTGCCGCGGCAGGAGAGCGGGTCCCCAGCCGGCCCATGCCGGAATCGATCTTCAGGTGGTACGGGACCGCCTGCCCGGACGCGCGTGCCAGGCCGTCCACCTGCAGCATCTGGTCGAGCGAATGGACGGCCGGGGTCAGGTTGTGCGCCACCAGGGCCGGGCCTTCATAGGGCAGGAATCCTCCCATTACCAGGATCCGCGGGCCATGGACGCCACCGGCCCGAAGGCTGGCGCCTTCATCCACCGAACTGACCGCCAGCCACCGCACGCCTTCGCCGACCAGAATGCGGGCAACCTCCAGGGCGCCGTGGCCGTAGGCGTCCGCCTTAACCACCGCCGCCACTTCGACGTTGGGACCGACCACGGAGCGGACATGACGGAAGTTGCGCGCGATCTGTTCGCGCGACACCAGGACGTAGGATCGAAAGGGGGCGGACACTCGTTCTTATTTTAGTGGCCGAGGGCACTAGCAGGCCAGCGCACCTTGCTTCCTCTCAGTGATCTCCCCCTGGCAGACTTGGCTTACGGGCGCCTCGCCCGTGCCACCACTCCGTGGCCGCGATCGGACCGGAAGCCGACGACGTGTCGCCGGAGCACGCCGTTCCCAGCGCCACCGCGAGGATAGAAGCGGCGGTCGCGTCCTGGCGCCAGATGCGCTGCAGGCTGACCCAGGCTGACGGACGGCATGTCCGGCGTCGACCGTCTTACTCGCTCCATTCGACCCAACTTCCTGGTCGGTGCGGCATCATACCCAGAAACACGGTTCCGGGAGGCGAACGGCAGGCAGCCAGGTCCACGACCGGACATCTCGCCCGCAGAGCCCCGCATCTACCCGCAGATATGGGGCTCCGATTGACTGGCAGCGTTTGCCGTGGGTGACTTAATGAGGTAATACCTCGATGGCGGCGACCAGGGGGTCCCCAGTGACGTGCAGAAACGTGATGTTGAGCGTTCCGTCCGTTACCGTCACGTTGAAACTCCTGGTGATGGCCTTGTTGGCACCGCCTGCCGCTGTGAAGATGTCGAAGTTCGTCAACACCGTGGTGTTTTCGAGCCTCACATTGAACACCCGCTGGCCCGCGCCCGTGGCCACGATTTCGGCGAAGAACAGCTTCACCGTGTACGTCCCCTGGGGCACGGCGATGGAGTACTGCAGTTCCGGCGCTGCCGCAGCGTCGGTGCGCTGCGACTGGTAGAGCGGGCCGTCAGTGGTGTTGGCGATCGCGGCGGTGGTGGTGACGACGCTGCCGGTGTTGAAGTAGCTGTCGCCGATAAAGAGCAGCCCCGCGCTGTTCGTATAGGCCCCCCCGCCGGTGTGGATGCGGTAGACGGATTGCACCTGCAGCGGGTTGGCGACGTTGAACGGCGTGGTCGCAAACGGCGTCACCGCCACCGTGCCCGCGCACACATTGTCCGCAGGGTCGGGGCCGGGTCCGGAGGCGGCGCCCCAATAGTTGTTGGTGGCGATCACGCCGCCGGATGACCACGAGCCCATTGCCGCGCGACCGGATACCCTGGGCTATCGTACGTCGAAATTTTTGCGGCGCCGATGGCGCGCCGTAACTGCCGCAGGTTCCGCAGCGTTGCTGATAATGGTGCTGACCGGCTTTTACACCGCGCGCCTCGCCGCCGAGCGGAACCACGCCCGCTTCGAAGCCGACAAAGCTACGAAAGTCAGCGACCTGTTAGTCAGTCTGCTTACTGCAGCGGACCCCTTCTCAGCTCGAGAAGTCAATGAGCCGACCGTGCGGGGACTGCTGGATGTTGGCGCCGCTCACGTTCACAAAGAGCTTGCCGGCCAGCCGGAAATGCAGGCTCAAATGCTGACGGTCATGGGCAGGGTTTACCAGAGACTAGGCGCGGATGACAAGGCGCAAGCCCTGCTGGAAGAGGCACTGGCCATCGGCCGCCACGGGCCGGAGAACGAAGCTTTGGCCCAGAGCCTCAACGATCTGGGAGTGTTACGAAGGGACAAGGGCGACTTTCCGGCCGCCGCCCACTTGCTCGGGGAAGCACTCGCCACACGACGCAGACTGCTGGGAAGCGAGCACAAGGACGTTGCGGTGACGGCGTCCGAGCTCGGGCGTGTCTCCAGGGATCTGGGAGATGGTGAACGCGCCGAGGCACTCCTGGCCGAAGCCCTCCGAATCCGGCGCAAGGTCTTCGGCGAAGAGCACACCGAAACTGCTACGACCGAGAACGATCTCGCATTGGTCCTCTTGGACAGAGGCAAACTTTCCGACGCTGCGGCGCTGCTTCGGCAGTCACTGGCGGTTCACCTCAAGGTCTTTGGCCAAGAGCATGCCGGCGTGGCGAGGGTGATGAACAACCTGGCCGTGGTCAGAGAACAAATGGGTGGCCTCGCCGGCGCCGAATCCTTATTTCGGCAGTCACTGGCGATTCGCCGAAAGGTGTTGGACAAACAGCATCCCGATATTAGTAAGGCGCTGAATAAGCTTTCAAACCTCTTGCGAGAACAGGGCAAATACGAGGAGGCGGCAGCTCTGCTTCGAGAGTCGATCGAGGTCGCGCGGGCCGCGTTCGGAGACGAGCATCCACTGATCGCGGAATGCATGGCAAACCTTGCTCGCGTTTATTTGGCGCAAGGGCGAGCAGCGGCCGCTGAACCGTTGGCCCGCCGGGCCGTTGAGATCCGCCGGCGGACGTTGCGGGAAGGCAGCTGGCAGACGGCGTCAGCCGAGAGCGTGCTAGGCGCCGCCCTAACGTCGCTTGGGAATACGATGACGCCGAACCCTTGCTGCTGGGGGCGGAGCGGGTGCTGAAGGACATTCCCGGCGATCAAGGCCGGAACGCTAAGGCCACCCGGGAACGCCTCGCCGCGCTGAACGAAGCCCGGAGCCGGGAGAGCGCGGGAGCTGGCCGCCCTTACGCCAGGTGAGACTAAAATGATCAAGCCGGCTTGCGCTTAGGGCAACCTCTTATTAATGCAGCCACACGACCGAGATGTCGACTCGTAGAACTGGCCCCAACCGGGCTTGTGGGAAGTGCGCCCACGGCAGCCCGCGCTATCGGGCTTCCGTCTCACCCGTTCGGAAACAACCGCCACGGTTCGTTCCACTTGGCACGTTAAGTGAACAGCATCGCCATTAGACCTACAGCATCGGCCCCGTTCCCAGCGGCTTCTGGCGAATCTCCAGGCAGCCCCGGCCGGTCGGCAACACCTTGCCGGGATTCAACCGGCAATCCGGGTCGAACAACTGCTTCAGGCTGCGAATGGCGTCCAGCGTCGCCGGCGGGAACAGCCTGGTCATCAACTCGTTTTTTTCCATGCCGACGCCGTGTTCGCCGGTGATGGAGCCCCCCACATCGATGCACCAGTTGAGGATCTCTTCGCCGCAGGCGCGCGCCTTGTCGAGGTCGCCGAGTATCCGGGGATTGAAAAGAATGATCGGGTGGAGGTTGCCGTCGCCGGCATGAAAGATGTTGCTGATGGTGAGGCCGTACTTGGCGGCCACCTCACCGATGAAGTGCAGGGTCGGCGCGATCTTCGTGCGCGGCACTACGCCATCCTGGACATAGTAGGTTGGGCTGACGCGACCCACCGCGCCGAACGCGTTCTTGCGGCCCTTCCACAGCAACTCGCGTTCTTCGGCTGTGCGGGCCACGCGGAATTCCCGGGCGCCGCACAGGAGGCAGGCTTCGCGGACCTGCTCCACCTGCGCCTCCACGGCTTCGCGAATGCCTTCCAGTTCGATCAAAAGCACGGCGGCAGCGTCCATGGGGTAGCCCGCATGCGTGGCTTCCTCCACCATGCGGAGCATAACGCCATCCAGCATCTCCACGGCGACTGGCGTGATGCAGCGGGCGGTAATTTCGGCCACGGTGCGGCCGGCGTCCTCACTGGATTCGTAGATGGCGAGCGCGGTCTTCACCAGTTCAGGCTTGCGCATGAGCCGAACCGTGATCCTGGTGACCAGTGCCATGGTGCCCTCAGAGCCGGTCAGTAGGCCGGTCAGATCGTAGCCGGGCAGGTCGGCGGCGGCTCCGCCGGTTTCGACTACCGTGCCATCCGGCAGCACCAGTTCCAGGCCCAGCACGTGGTTAGTGGTGACGCCGTAGGCGAGGGTATGGGGCCCGCCGGCATTTTCGGACACGTTGCCGCCGATGGTGCAGGCGCGCTGGCTGGATGGGTCGGGTGCGTAAAAGTAACCGCTGTTTTCGACCGCCACCGTCACATCGAGGTTGACCACCCCGGGTTGGACCACCGCGCGTTCGTTCTCCAGATCGACTTCCAGAATGCGGTTCATGCGCGCGAAGGCAATCATCAGGCCGCCTTCCCGCGGGATCGCGCCGCCCGACAGCCCGGTGCCGGCTCCGCGGCCGACAAACGGAACATTGAATTCGCCGGCGAGTTTGACGAGCGCTACGACAACGTCAGTGGTTCGCGGGAAGGCAACGAGGTCGGGAGCGTGCTTATCGATACTGCCATCGTATTCGTACAGAGCCAGGTCTTCCGGCCGATCGAGAAAGCCCTTGGGGCCGACCAGCGCGGCGACGCGGGCCTTGAGCGCGGCAGGGAGCATGAGACCAGTGTACCCGCTGGACTGGCCGCGAGGATCTCACGAGCGCTTACACTTTGTCGGGATGAATGGCGTGGCTGGAAAGGGGCGAGTTCACTGAAGCGGGGCGTAGCTATAGCGGTTCAGACACCACGTCCCTCCAATCATCGACCAGAGCTGCACGTAGATAGGATTGCCGGTGGTTGGGATACCCGCTACTGTCCGAGACGTTACACCTCCCACGTTGGCTGCGAAGATGTTGCCCTGCCCCGGTATGGTGCCTACATCCAGCCAGTACGCCGTCACACCCGTGCCCGCCGTCCAGGTGAATTGGACCGCGCCGCTCGATAAAGCCGTCCCTGGCGCAGGCGTGGTGAGCTGTCCGCACGCGGACCAGGAAGTGAAGCTGTAACGTTCAGGGTTCTTCCATGAGGTTCCAGAGTGCGTCCATAGCTGGGCATAGAGTAACCTGCTGTCGCACGGCAAGCCGCGTATCGTGAAGCCGGTCGAGGTAGTCGCTCCGGCGAAGTAATCCCCAAGCCCGGGTGCGCTGCCTACGTCCAGCCAGTATTGATCCGCACCTGGCGCGGCATTCCAACTGAAGGTCACGGTGCTGCCGGCGAGCGCGGCGCCGTTCGCCGGAGCGGTCAACGCTGCCGCGCAACCCGAGGCGGCGACGTAAGCGTTCCGCTGCGGTGGTTGCCATCCGCCCCTTATGTGAGTCCACAACTGGGCATAAACGGGGCGGCCGTTACAGGGTAGACCACTGACCGAAAAACCTGTGGCAGTGGTGGCGCTCGCCAAATAGTCGCCCACACCAACCGCACTGCCGACATCCAGCCAGTACGAATCCGCGCCGGCGACGGCACTCCAGGCAAAGGTCACCGTTGCGGCCGTGAACGCCGTCCCGTTTGTCGGGACGGTCAGCACCGCCGCGCAACCGGAAAACGCGGTGTACTGATACCGCTGCGGCGTCTGCCAACTACCGTGCAGATGGGTCCACAACTGCACATAGAGGACGGCCCCACCACAGGGCAGGTTGTTGACGGTCAATCCCGTTCCGCTGGTCGAGCCGGCAAAATAGTTACCAAGCCCCAACCCACTGCCCACATCCAGCCAGTACGCGTCTGCGCCGGCAATCGCCGTCCAGCTAAACGCCTGCCCCAAGCCGAGGCTGCTGCCCGGCGCCGGAGAGATCATCGTGGCAATACCTGGCAGGGGGTTGAATTCCGTAACGAAGGCGTTATATCCCGCGCCGAAGTATGGCGGGCCGAGACCTGTGGTGGGAAAATCGGACGAAGCTGTCTGGCCCGCCGCCAGCAGGGCTCCCGCAGGACTGAACGCCACCCCGGTAATGCGATCGTCCAGTACGCCTCCCCAGTATGTCGCGAAAAGCAGCGTAGACCCGGTCGCGTCGAGTTGCGCGATGAACGCATCGTAACTGCCCCGATTGGCGGATTGCATCGGGTTGCGTGTTGGAAAATCGACCGATAAGGTGTAGCCTCCGACCCAGGCTTGGCCGAACGAGTCCACTGCGATGGCAGTCCCGTTGTCGGTGTCGGATCCGCCCAGAAGAGTGCTGTAGATCAATGTTCCCGCGGCGGTCAGGTGTGACACAAAGGCATCGTACCCGCCTCGTACGGTGCGCTGGCAGGCGGAACCCGAGACCGGGAAATCGATCGAGTACGCCGCTCCGGTCACATAGATACTGTTGTCGCTGCCAACTGCTACGCCATTGGCGAGGTCACTGCCCGATCCGCCGAAATACGTAACATAGTTCCACTGGCTTCCAGCCGGATTCAGGCTGGCGATGAAGGCGTCCCCGTTTCCTCCGTATCCTGATTGCAGGGCGCCGGAGACGGGGAAGTCGCGGGAGTCAGTAGCTCCCACCACAATCGCGTTGCCGGCACGATCCACTCCGATGCCCGAAGCCACATCGTCTCCGCCGCCGCCCAACAGCGTGCCATACACAAGTTGGCTGCCGTCGGAACGCAGCTTGGCGACAAATGCATCGTAGTACCCCCCCGCATAGAGCCGTTGCGGCGACCCGGCCGTAGTGGGGAAATCCGTCGACGCCGTGTAGCCTGTTACGTACACGGACCCGCCAGCGTCGAGCGCCACACCTGTTGCCGCATCGACTCCTCCACCTCCCAGGAACGTTGCCCAAATGATGTGACCCGAATTGTCGAGACGCGCCAGAAAAGCGTCTTGCGAACCACCAAACGCGGCTTGTGCCGTAGCGGTAGTCACCGGGAAATTCGCGGCGCCTGCCGTCCCCACGACGTAGGCGTTCCCTGCACCGTCCACAGCGATCGCGCGCCCCGCATCATTCCCACCGCTGGCCAGAATCGTCGTGTACAGGATGGTGCCGTCTTTCACCTTCGTGACAAAAACGTCGTTGGTGGAACGCCCCAGCGGCGAACCCGGGAAATCCGAGGAATTCGTTTCTCCGGTGATGTATACGTTCCCACTCCCATCCGACGCGACCCCATAAGCAGCGTCCCAGTTCGTCCCGCCCAAGCGAAAGGAAAAATCGACGGTGGGATCGATTACCAGCGGCAAGCTCGAATCGTAGACATCCGCGACTCGCAGCCCGGCCTCATTGCCCAAGATCCAAAACTGAGCCTCGAAATAGACCCTGCGTCCCTCAACGATCTGGTAGGCCAGCGGTTTCCGATGACGTAACACCTGTCCGTTACGATCCAGCTCGAGCTCACCGGACTGGTTCAGGGAGGCCCGCCACCCATCCGAAAACCGCATGCGGATTTCTTGCGGGTCGGACCCCGGACGCACCCCGAAACCATATTCGAGGCCCCCCTCATCGATCTGATAAAACAGGTCTATCCCGGGGTAGATCTCTCGAAATCCAACCTTTTGAAACAGCGGCACGCCGGTATGCCACTGCGACGGATCATGGCCCCGGTAGTAGTTCATTCGCGCAGGCAACGCGCCCTCCTCCAATGCATCAGGATGTATATTGCCATTCACCCAGCGGATACGAACCTCGCCGCCATCTCCCGCTCTGCATAGGACACTCCCATCGGAATCGATCTCAATCCGAAAGCCGGGCGTACGGCCCAGGAACCGAATGGCGCTATCGGCCTGTCCCTGGTTCCGCTCGAATGCAGCCGGCATTGCTTGCGAAAACCGTTCGAGACCTGCGGCGCGAGACAACGACACGGCCAGCAAGAGGAGGATCGTGCAACCGGCGGTCAGGGTCGTTTTCTTGCACACCATTCGAGCGAACATTCGGCTGGTGCACGGGAAAACTTTAGAAATGCGAGCGCTCTCGCTTTCTCGAGGAGGCGGCTCCCGCTCCGGAGCGGCCATGATGGGATTGCACGGAACGCCGCGGCAAGCGCGGTCAAACAGCCCAGCCGATCGGGTGTCCGGTAATGTTCAGCCTCCAGTCGACCACCTTGCAGAGGATCTCCCAGGGAACGGCATGCTGCCACGCCGCGCGTCTGAAGAGGCGCAGGTTCTTCAGCACCTTGAAGCGAAGGATCTCGGTGTGTCCGGGTAAGTAGCCCCGGAACTCCGGACGGAAGCCGGTTTCGCGGAAGGCGCGGGCCAACGTATCGGGTTCGAAAAAACTGATGTGAGCTTCCGGCAGCACGTAGGGCCAGTGAATCAGATTCTTCCGGTGGGGCAGTGCATTCCCGGTCGTGTAGAAGAACAGTCCGCCGGGCTTCAGGAGTCTGCGGATGGAGCGCAGGACGTCGAGCGGATCTTCCACGTGCTCCAGCACTTCAATCGCGGTGACGACGTCAAACGTACCGGCGAGCGGGGCGAGGTCATCTGGGCCCAGAAGGGGGATTCCATGTGCCCGGGCCTGGTCGCGGATCCAGCCGGTTTCGAAGCCGACGATCCGGCAGGCGTCGCGGCAATGACGCACCAACCCGCCGTTGCCACACCCGAAGTCGAGCCAATTGGTAGAGGATTTGAGGGTGACCAGCGAACCGACAGCCTGATGAATCCCGCGCCACTCGTGCAGCCTGATGGTCTGGTCGGGGCGCTCGAGCTCAAAGACGTAGTCGACCAGGGGATCGGGACCCCGCCCGGCGTAGTATTCGGCCGAGTAAATCTCGGCATAATCCGTGCAGGGGTCCGCGATGAAAGCAAAATGGCACTCGGCACACCGGCGAAGATGAAACCGCCGCTTCCTCCACTTGCCGGTTTTGGAGCCGGCGCCCTCGGTCGCGGCGCCGCAGATGATACAGGCCGGTCCCCTCAGAGATTTCCCCTCGGCTTCCGATAAATCGGCTCGATATGCCGGCGTGAGATCATGGCATCCTTTTACAGGTCACGACACACCGGATGCCGAACGGCAGATACATCCGGCCGCGGAGTTGGCTTTCGAGCCGGAAGATGAATCGCAGCAGACGGCTGTCGCGGGCCTCGCGCATGTGGCCGAGCACGATCGCTCGCTGCCGTTCCGGGCTGGCCTTGAGATAGAGGCGATTGCGTTTCTTGATGGCCCAAAACCCGGGATACAGCAGAAAGCCGAGGTGCGAGCGGTCCACGATGGTAAATCCGTGACCGCGCAGCCGGCGAACCAGGTCGCGCATTCGGTACCGGCGGTGGTGCATGAGTTGGCGGTCGTAGATATCGAACAGGTTCGGACCGGCGGGAAGTTCAATCACCGCCACGCCGTCCGGACGCAGAATCCGGTACACCTGCCGCATGGCTTCATCGTCATCCTCGATGTGTTCGAGAACGTTCAACAGGACAATCCCGTCCACGGAGCCATCCGGTAGAGGGCAGCGCGTCAGGTCAAATTGCAGCAGCGGGAGGTCCGGGACGTTCGAGGCTAACTTCTCCAGCGGGCCTCTGACAAAATCGGCGCCGACGATGGTGGCGTGAGGGAAGCGCTGCCGCAGCGCTTTGATCGTATACCCGGACGAGCACCCTATATCCAGGACCACCGGCTCAGGGGCTGAGAGCCACCGCTCCATCTGGGAGATGGCAAGCTCGCGCGACGCAACATTCATATAGTGATCTTCGTCGCCGATATCTTCATGAAATTCCGTCAGGGCGTCAGACCAGCCAGACGGCCCCACGTCGTAACACAGTACGGCCTGCCGCCGGCCACCCAGGAGGAAGCCGTTTCCAGTCCAAATTGGCGGTTCGGTGGCTTCGGGGGGGGCCGGGAGTAAAGGGAAATTGGACATCCGGTGAATCAAGCACCTCAGTTTATCACGCCCCAAATTAGCTCTCTCCGGGTCAATCCGACACCTGTCAATCCGACACCAAAACGGGTCGCGGGGAGCGCGCGCGGGCGTGTAAGATTGTGCTTGACTCTGACGTTGCGTCAGGCCTGAGCATGTTTATGGAGGGAGATTCCGGGGTGAATCGGTGGTATCGCGTGCGGGAGTTCGCCGAACTGGCGGGCGTGACGGTTCGGGCGCTGCACCACTACGACCAGTTGGCGCTCGTCACGCCCAAACGCACGGACGCGGGTTACCGGCTCTACAGTCTTGGCGATCTGGAGCGGTTGGAGCAGGTGGTCGCCTTGAAATTCCTCGGGCTTCCCTTGAAGCAGATCAAGATCCTGCTGGACCGGGAGACACGCCATCTGGCGGAGGCTTTGCGATCGCAGCGGCGGGCGCTGGAGGAAAAGCGCCAGCGGCTGGATCGCGCCATTGAAGCCATCCGGAGCGCCGAAATGGCGATTCGTCCCGGCAAGCAGACTGACGCTGCGCTGCTGAAAGAAATTATTGAGGCGATCGAAATGCAGAACGATACCGATTTCATGAAGAAGTATTACAGCGAAGCGGCACAAGCCAAAATAGCCGAGCGCCGGGAGCAGTGGAACCCAGAGCTGCAGACTCAGGTGAGCAAGGAATGGTCCGACCTGTTCCGCGACGTGGAGGCGGCGCTCGGCCAGGACCCGGCCGGCGAGAGGGTGCAAGCCCTGGCGGCGCGTTGGAAGAAGCTGATAGAAGGTTTCACCGGCGGCGACCGCGAAGTCACCTCGGGGTTGGGCAAAGCATGGGCCGACCGGGAAAACTGGGCGCCAGCCATGAAGGAGGCGAGTGCGCCCTTCGCGGACCGGCGGATCTGGGAGTTCATGGCCAAAGCCATGAATTGCGAGAAGGGATGAGTACGATACCAAAAAGCCCCGCAGGCCCATGCGGGCGGCGGGGCTTCTGCGTTCCGCGTTGATTTGGGATGTTACTTCGCCACCGGGGCAGGGGCCGGCGTGGCAGTGCTGTTCTTCACCGGCTTCCTGGTGTGCTTTTTGGGGCTCTTTTTGGCGGCGGTCTTCGCCGGCGGGTTCTGCGCGGGCGGATTCTGCGCGGGCGCGGGGGCGGTCTGGGCGAACGTCAAAGGCATCGTGGCAACGCCCAACGCGATGGCAAGCAAACTGTTCTTCATGGTTCCTTTTTCTCCTTGCGGGCTTTCCGCCCGCTCACAATTCCATCGTGCGCCCTAAGCAGCGGAAAGACGATAGCCCGCACAGGCTACAACGCGCCCCCAAATCGGGGCTGCCTTGGTTAATGTTCTTTAGTCCGCGGAATAGCCCGGGGCGGGGATGGTGAGGCGCGCCGCCGCCGCGCGATACTGAGAACGCGATGTTGCCGAGGCAGATTACCCAGCAGAGCATCTTCCGGGTCCTCATCACCGGGTTCAGCCTGGTGATCGTCCTGCTGCTGGCGGCGGCCATCGTGGGCGTGCGGAACATTCAGTCCATACAGCAGAACGCCGCCAGCATCGTCAGGGAACAATCGGTCACCAGCCGCCTGATCGACGAGCTGCACAGCCAGCAGACTGCCTTGAGCGAAGTCTTTTCGGTGATGGCGCGCGATCCGGACATGCTCGACTACGACCGCATCATGAGCCAGTTGCAGGAGGCCGATCGGGACATCGAACGCATCTCGGCCGAAGGCGCCCAAACGCCCGAGCACAACCTCTGGGCGCGGCTGCAGCAGAGCTCGGCCGATTTCTCGAGTGAGGCGCGCCGCCTGTTGTCGGTCGACGACCCGGAGAGCTTCTCCTCGATCGACCTCTTCCGCTATCACGGCGCCTTCACTTCCGTGGTGGCCCGGCTGCTGGAGGCCGAATACCGCAAGGTGAACGCGGCGCAAGCCCAGATTGACCGCCGCAGCTTGCGGCTGTACGACGTTTCGGTGGTGTTCGCCCTGGCCGCGGTGGCGCTCGCGCTGATTTTCGCCGGGATCACGGTACGCATGGTGCAGCAGCTCATCCGCCGCCTGGAGTGGCAAACGGCCGAGCTGAGCCGCGTCTCGTGGCACATGCTGGAAGATCAGGAGGCCACCGCGCGACGCTTCTCGCACGAGCTGCACGACGAGCTGGGCCAGTCGCTAACCGCACTGAAGACCAATCTCTCCGCGCTCCGGATCCACGACGACGGAAGCGGCGCCCGCCTGGCCGATTCGCTGCACCTGGTGGATGAAGCGATCGGCAACGTGCGCCAGATGTCCCAGTTGCTGCGCCCGACGATTCTGGACGACTTCGGGCTGGAAGCCGGACTGCGGTGGTTGGCCGAAGGCTTCTCCGCGCGCACCGGGGTCGAGGTCCAGGTAGAGTCGAATCTTCCGGGCAGGCTGGCCGACGAAACCGAAACCCACCTCTTCCGCATCGCGCAGGAGGCCTTGACCAACGTAGCCCGCCACTCGGGCGCCAGGCACGTCCAGATGAAGCTCGCCTCCAACGGCGGCCAGGTGCATCTGTCCATCCAGGACGACGGCTGCGGCCTGGAGGCGCAGCCTCCCAAAGGCCGCGGCCTGGGCATGATCGGGATGCGGGCGCGCGCCCGCAGCGCCGGGGGTGATGTCTCGGTGCGCGGCGACCGCGGGCAGGGTGTTCTGATTGAAGTGCGGGTCCCTCTTCGCCATCAAGCGTATTCACATCCTGCTGGTTGACCGGGTCCGGCTAGAATGATACGGAGTAGCGGGAAGGGGCAGGATGAGCAACGGACAAATGACGCTGGAATCAGTCCAGCAGACCTTAACCACACTGACCGTCAAGGTCGAAAGCGCTCAAAAAGAGACACGGAGATGGCAGGTCATCGCTCTGCTGATACCAGTGATCGCCACGGCCGCCCTTGGAATTATCGGAGACAAGTGGAAGTCGTCACTTCAGGCCACCATTGATCAGCGTTCGAAGGAGCTTTCCACCAGGCTGGCGCTGACCGAGGAGTTCTACAAACGAAAGCTGAACGTGCATGAAGCTTTATATAAACAGTTGGTGGTCGTGGTGAACGCGCTGAAGGACGCTAAATTCAATACCGACAAAAGAGCAGAAGCCGTCAATAGCCTCGCCGCGCTCTATGCCGGCTACACCACTGGGGGCTTATACCTGAGCCGCGATCTGGTGAGCCTCCTAAAGGAATTTGAGGAAACCGCAACCACCACGCCCGTACTCTACAGCAACGGTACTGCCACCATTGCCGATCTGCAGGACCTGTTCGTTAAGACGGAACAACAAATGGTAAAAGACCTGCAGTTGTCCGAAATAGGCTCATTACACTGAAGGTGACGCGAGTCTATTCGCCCCCGCTGGCGCTCTCTTTCGCCAGAGCCTGCAGCCTCGTTCGGCCCTTCTCGTCGCTCACTCGGACGAGGTGCTGCTTGTCGGTGCCGTGTTCGCACGAAAAAGTATAACAGCCCCTGACTTCTCCGACGAATTTCACCGGTTTCTTGCAGCCTGCATAGGAGTCGTTGCAGGCGGCCGTAGCCGATTTGTCGAATTGCCCACCGGAGCCGCTCATGGTCAAGAGAATCACTGTCAATAACAGGACGATGTAGCGCATAGTGCCTCCTCACCACTTGCTGTAACGGAACTATCTTACCTCAACCGGGAGTTCCAACCGCGCTTTTCCGCCTCCGCAGCCAAGCGGCGGCCGCGGGCATGGTGTTCTAATTGAAGTGCAGGTCCCTCTTCGCAATGAAACGCATTCGCATCCTGCTGGTTGACGACCATGCCGTGGTCCGCCAAGGCTTCAAAATGATTCTCGGCGCGCAGGCCGATATGGAGATTGTCGGCGAGGCGGGCAACGGACGCGAAGCCGTGGAACTGGCCGGACAGTTGCGGCCTGACATCGTGGTGATGGATGTCGCCATGCCCGAACTGAACGGCATCGAGGCCACGCGCCGCCTGCTGGCTTCTGCCCCGCACGCGCGCGTGATTGCGCTCAGCATGCACAAGGACTCGGTCTACGTACGCGAGATCCTGCGCGCCGGTGCGCGCGGTTACCTGCTGAAGGATTCCGGTGCCGGCGACCTGGTATCCGCCATCCGCTCCGTGGCTTCCGGCGAGAGCTACTTGAGTCCCGCGGTCTCCAATGCCGTGCTGGACGATTACCGCAAACACGTGACCAACCCCATCGACCTGTTGAGCAGCCGCGAACGGGAGGTGCTGCAGATGCTGGCCGAAGGCAAAACCAATAAGGAGATTGCCGTGGTGCTGAACCTGAGCGTCTACACCGTGGATGCCCACCGTGGCCGCATCATGGAAAAACTGAACGTGCACAGCATCAACGAACTGGTGCGCTTCGCGGTAAGGAACGGGCTGATTGACTAGCCTCGCGGACAAGGCCGAGATCCGGCGCCGTCTGAACCTGGACCGCCCTTGGTCTCTCTACGCGCTGGCCGACCTGGATGACGGGCTGTTCGAACACTGCGACTGGTTCGCCTCGGGCGACGCCCTGGCGCTGGTGTTCCGTGCGCTGGCGATCCGGCCGATCTTCGTGATCGGCGATGCCGCGGCCACGCGCCAATTGCTGGCGGGGCTCGCCGAATCCGGGGGCTACCTGAACTTGCGGGAGCACCAACTGGAAGCCGCGCGCGGGATCTATGTTTACCGCGAGCTGCACCGAATGCGGCGCATGATGCTGGAAGAGTTTCGCCCGCGCGAGGGCGCAACCGAGCGGCTGACCCGCCAGGATTGCGGCCAACTCGAACGTCTCTATGCATCGGGCGATGGCGGGGGCATTGCGTTCGCTCCCTTTCAACTGGACAGCGGCTTCTTCCGCGCGATCCGGCGGGACGGCGAACTGGTGGCCGCGGCCGGTGTGCAGGTGGTGTCGCCGAACGAAGGTGTCGCGGCGGTCGGCAACATTTTCACTCACCCGGAGTTTCGGGGACGGGGACTGGCGCAGGTGGTCACGTCGGCGGTGGTGGCCGCGATCCAGGCGGCGGGCGTACAGGAAATCGGGCTCAACGTGGCGGACGCCAACACGGCGGCGATCCAGGCCTACGAGCGGATTGGGTTTCGAACGCGCTTTCGGTATTACGAGGGGCCGGCGATACGCGTGACGCCGGCGAGTTGACGCGCAGGTAGCAGGCGCGCGTAATCTTGGTTTCACCAGGCACTGACTACCGGCCACCATCCTCGGCAGCCGCGGAAGTCACACCAACGTTCCATCCGGCGCCGCCGGAGGCTGAGCTGGTTAATGCCTCTGCCTCCGACCCAGGCCCGAAAGTTGGCGCAGGCGGTGGGAACCACAGCAAACACGATCTCGCGGTGAGAAACAGCAACGTACAAACCGGCGATTTCCGATCTGGAGAAATTGTCGCGCTACTTTGGCCTGCCTGTCACCGTCTTTTCCGCGAATCGAATCTGAAGTCGCGAACCAATGCCCTCCTCAGCGCCACGGCCGGCCTCTATGACGCCGATTTTAACGAAGTGCGGCTGTACGCGCTGTTCCGGAAGTCGCGGGTCGCGGCGCTTGGCGAAGCGCCGCGAAATAGCTCGGAGGCCTCGTAAGATAATGAAGGGAAAGGCGCTGCTATGCAGATTACATTGGAACTGCCGGAAGACATCGTGCAAGATCTCAGATCCAAGTGGAGGGACCTGCCCCGGGCAGCGATCGAGAGTCTGGCCCTCGAAGCAGATAGATCCCACGCCCTCACAATCGCTCAGATTCGCAGACTCCTTGGTTTCGAGACCCGCATGCAGGTGGATGCGTTCTTAAAGGAGCATGAGATATACGACTTCACGGTGGCGGGCTTTGAGCAGGACCCTGAAACGCTTCGTCAACTCCGGGCCAGAGAAGCTCAGCATTGAGCAGTACCTCGATAGTTGTCGTCGCGGACACGACCAGCATTTTCCAATCGAAGGATGATACTGAAACGGGTTTGGATTCCAATACAAGATGATCTTGAAACCGGGTGAGATGGGGGACGCTGCGGCGGGTTTCCTTTCGTTGAGTTTTTGAGCTTTCGATGGCGACCCAACGGGTCGCCCTGCGCGTCCGCGTTGGTGTTTTGTTTTTCCTTCA
>Ga0209698_10000737_pt1 | contig 37421 bp, 22 predicted proteins | sample LitLauG_LLR_2012_FD_187203 | JGI IMG/M metagenome (GOLD analysis project Ga0209698, IMG submission 187203) | Freshwater sediment microbial communities from Pennsylvania, USA - Little Laurel Run_MetaG_LLR_2012 (SPAdes) (version 2) | ecosystem: Environmental > Aquatic > Freshwater > Creek >... | reverse complement strand
GCGACACTCGAATCCGCCATTACGATTCCTCCTTCGCAGCTAGGTCGAGAAGTTCATTTAGGGTAGCCGAGAACTTCGCCCATGTCTCGGTCATCTCTTAGTAGTGCAGTAGTGAGAAGCAAGAAGGAGAGCAGTTTCTCGGCTATTTGCGCTCAATTCGGGAGGGCATATCTGCCGAGCACACCCAGGCAATCCGCGAAGTGTACGGAGACGATCACCTAGAGGGTGTGCCGAGCGCACAGCAAGCGTGATGAGTGCAAAATATTCCATGTCGACAAAACGACATCTAGATCTCTCGACGTTCGATGGCCGCCTCCTGAATGGTCTAGATTTCTGCCGCAAAGTTTACGACCTGTTGGACCAAGTGCGGGGAGAACCGGACGGTATTGCAAAACTCCGACTGCGCCCTACGAAGAAAGAAAAGCGGCTTATTGAAGAACTCATCCCGATAGCTCGTTACGTGCAGGCCCGCTATCGAGAGGGTCGTCGTATCAAAGTGCGTTGGCTCAGCGGGTCGCAGCACTACGATGCCATCCTCTTGTCCTCGGGAGCGCTGGTCGAGCATGGCGAGGTTCCGAAGAAGCTATTCCTTGAGGTCACAACATCGGTCCATGAAAACGAATATCTCGCTCGCAGATTACTTCATGAGCGGGGTGGATCGTTCGGTGTTAAGGGGATTTCACGGGACAAGAAAACCGGCGACATTCTTTCGAAGCCTCACGTACACAGCAACGATGAACTCGCAACAGATCTAGCTGGTCAGATACTCGAACGACTAAGGGTCAAGAACGACAAGCCATATCCTCCAGGTACGGTCTTGATCATCAATTGCATTCCGAACGGCCTCATCCTTGATTCTGAGTGGAAAGATGCGATTGAGCGAGTCACCAACGCCAGATTACATCTGGGCTTCCGGGAGGTATTTTTGGTGGAAACCGTTATGTCTCATTCGATGACTCTTTACGGACACCGAAAACGTGGACCTCGCCGCAAGCCGAAATGACAGTTCGCATGGACTAGGGTTGCCAGATAACGGGTTTGAGTGTTTCGGGGAGATACAGCGGATGACAGGGTGTACCGTCTTTGCCGAGACGCAGGATGTGGGGCGTGATGCCTGCCTTTTCAATCAGTATCCGGGCCAGCACGGCTCCACGTGAACGCAACTGCCTGTGTCTCGGTCTTCCATAGGCGAACACCACGATGCCTGCTTTCTTCGCCATGTCCATGATGTGCTTGTCATTGTCCGGGCCAATCGGGTCGAGAGTTTCTGTGAGACGCTTCTGATCAGTACAGCGGTATGCGAATGTGTTTGCCGCGACCATACCTCCAAACCCCCAGGCTCTCGCAAAGCGGCAGCATTTCGCGATGGTTGGGTCATCACTGTTGGGATCTGCCGTGCTTGGGTTCATCAGCACAAATAGTACATAAGGCTTATCCGCTTTCCACGTCCGTGTGAGGCGGTAGCGGTATTCATCGTTTCTGCCTCCGAATTGCGCAGTGCCGGCTACCCCGTCTTTCAGCCCGATCTTAACCTTGCCGCCCGGATCGTGCGGGTGTGATTTCTTTGGCATGCGGGATCAATCATATCGTCTCGCCGGATCGCGCGATCTCTTCCACGAATCATGCTCTAAGATCACAAGGCTCTTGCAACCTCGATTGCGGTTTCCAGTTGGGTATCTCTTTCCTCCTTCAATCCTTCTCGCGAGAGCTCAATTGCAAACTTCGGCACGATGCCGTTGTTCTCCAGCATCCGCCCTTGCCAGGTCAGATAGGCGGCGACGGGCAGGCCGAGAATGTATCCGTGGCCGACCTTGTATGCGCTGCCGCTCAGGAGACGGCCAGGCGTCTTCGTTCCCACGATGGTTGCTAGATTGTTCTCCTCGGCAAACGCCGAGACCATCTCGCCGGCGCTCGCGGTGTGCTCGTTTACTATCAGCACGACTCGACCGTGGAATCGCTGCTGGCCGAGGCCTTCGGTGACCACGAGAATGGACTTTTCAACGAAGGCATATCGGGCCGCTAACCATATGAGCGTCGCCTTGTGGGACGGAATCCGTCCAAAGCGGGTCAGTTCCTCACGGCGATAACCGCGCTCGCGACGTTTCCGCGTAAGGCTGTAGCCCACCTTAAGCTTTCCGGGTGTCAGGTAGCTCATCAGGCGTAGCCCGCCGATTCCTCCGCCAGTATTGCCGCGTAGATCGATGATGAGCCGACTGCATCCTTCGAGTGCGGCGATGCCGCGGTCGATGTCCTTCGCTACGTCGATTCCAATAGCGCCTGGAAACATCGCGACTCTCAACAATCCAATTTCATCGCTGAGCCTTTCGGTGGTGACCGCTTGCGGCGCCGTGACCGGGTGCTTCTGGGATTTCGGCATTGGCAATTGAACGTTGACCTTCTGCACTTCACCGTCGAGCTTTTCAATAAGAAGATTCGCGGATTCGCCGACTGAGAACGTCAAGTCATTTGGGGGGAGAACCTCTCGTCCACCGCATTCGAGTAAGAGATCCCCAGGCCGTATGCCGGCCGCGAAGGCTGGGCCGCCTCGATGCACGTCTTGAAACATCCAGCGCTCGCTTCCGTTTACACCGACACGCTGCAGGGTGGCGTTGATTGCGTGGCGAGTGGGAATATTCCGCATCCCCGCATGGCGAAAGCCAGTGTGGCTAGTTTTGAGTTCTGCTACTAATTTGTGGACCTCTTTTTCGAAGACCTCCGGGTCGGTACACGCAAGGATCTGATCCCGGCGATCCCGAGCCAAAGTATTCCAATCCACGCCGTTCATTCCGGGATCGAAGTGCTTGGTAGCGACAAGGCGGCAGACCTTGTCGAAAATCTTTGTGCGCTCGTCGAGAGTCAAATTCATTGCTGTTTGATTCCAATCGGGGTTGAAGTCTCTCCAACGGCGATGAACGCTGCCCAATAAAACGGGCTCAATTGATCTCCGTATTTCGCCAGCAAATCGAGCTTAGCGTTCCGCAACGCCGAACTGGTGCTTTCACCGTCGGCCAGTCGTTTATAAAAGCGCTCCATTAGTGCGCTCGCAGAGGTATCGTCAGCGCTCCAGAGGCTCGCAACAACTGATTTCGACCCGGCTACCAGAAATGCTTCCACCAAATTGGTGATTCCCTCTTGCCCCTGCAATTTTCCCACTCCGGTATCGCATGCGGACAGTGTCGTTAGTTCCGCGTTCAGACGTAGCCTGATGATCTCGCGCACCTGCAGTAAACCGTCATCGCTAGATTCTGGATCGGCCCCCAGTACAAGCGCTGATCGCTCTGGATACTGCGTATCGGCGAACCCGTGAACCGCCAAATGCAAAACACGGAACTGATCGAGCGGTTCTTTCTTAAACGCGGTCTCGGTCGCGTCCTTGGCGAGAAGGATGACCGCGTTCGGTCCTACAATTTTACCGATTTCCTGAACCTCTTCCCGCGTCTGGGGAAGATCACTGAGGGCGACGCCTGACAAGTCTGCAATGCCACGTTCGATCCGGCCGCGCACTGAAGGTGGAGTCGGTAACCTTTTGCCCGCGCCGCCCTGATTCACATAGGCGACATCTCCCACGGCCAAGAGCGGTTTCGGAGCGTGTTCGTGCCTTTGGCCGCGACGAAGCGTGTCCAAAATCGTGCCGGAGGGCACGTAGCTAATAGTGTGCGACTTCAGAAGGTATTGGCCCCGGTTATCTTGAAGCGCCTCGAAGGGCAGCAGATGTAATATGCCATCCGGTACGACGAGAATCCGGTCAGCTTTGGAAATTTCGGGAATCGGTTTTAATAGCCGTTCATAGAGTTGTTTCGATATCTCTGTTCCCGATGCCTTCCTGCGGATTTCATCGATATACTGCTGCGCCAACTTTTCGATCTCCTTACGCCCGGTCGGAAGTAATCTCACGAAAGCGCCTAGGCGCGATATCACAACGCAATGGGAATTGTGGTCATCGAGCACGTACTCCAGGAGCACTTCGTCCTGCCTAAGGTCGGCCTGCACGATCTTCAGAGGTGCAGGCTGTCTGGGCAGTCGGGTGTTCGCCTCATCTCCCTTTGTCCACGCTAGGCCGAGACGCCGCTCGTACTCGACCAATTTGTCCAGGAGTTGCTCGCGTTCGGTGGCGCTGCCACTCTGCATCAATCGAGTTTGCAGTCCAGCCACATCGGTCTCCAGGGAGGCGGTCTGCTCTGATTCTGAGGTTGGGAATGCCTTTCGATCTTGGAGAACCCATGCGAGGGTTCGTCCGCGGACGCGCTCCAGGACGCGGAACGCTTCGGGCACATCTCCGCCGCGAGTTACCAACTCGAAATGTTGCAAGTAGGTCTGGCTCTGCGCAGCCACCACCGAACTGTTCCAATACGGCTCATCCACGCTGGTCAACATCCCTTCGATCACGTCTTCTGCTTGGTCGTAGAGAGCCTTTGCTTCGTCATAGCGGCCACGACGGGCTTTTAGATCAGCGAGGAGGGTCAAATTGCGAGGCACATAATAGCGATCACCAACCTTCTGGCTTGCGGTCACGCCCTGAGTGGCACGCGCGTCCGCAGTGGATAGATCTCCGGCATCGCGATAGAGTTGCGCGAGTTCGTACATCGCGTCAGCTTCGATTCTGTAAAACTGCACTCTGGTTGCAAATTGGCCGGCGTCTTCCAAATAGGTGAGAGCCTGTTGCCGGTTTCCTGTTTGTGCCGCGAGCCTTCCGAGACGAACAAGCAACTCCGCCTCATGACCGCGCTTCTCTTGCGACTGCGCTTTGGCGAGTGCACTCTCAAGCACCAACCTAGCGTCTTCCGTTCTGCCAAGCGCAATCAGGGCCTGCGCTTTTCCCTCGTATCCCATGAACGGTAGCCCACAGTCAGGATCAGCCTCCGCCAACTTGATGGCTCTTTCGAAGAATCTCAGCGCCTCCGCGTGGCGATTCACTTCTTCAAAGCCTCTTCCGAGCAATTCCAGAAAGCGTACCTGGCCGGCAGTGTCGCCATTCGTCATTGTTGACAGGAGAGCGCCACCAAGGAGTCTAGCTGCTCGTCCTGGGTTTCCCTCTAGAAATGCAATGAGGCCTAGTTCGCCGGACGCCCGCGTGACCCATTGGCTTTCGCCCAGGCTCTTTGCGATGTCCTGCGCTTCGAGCCAGTCGCGCTTTGACGCTCGGTAGTCAAGTTCAATATCGGTGTAGCCTCTTGCGATCAGGCACCACAGGCGTAGCCTTGAGTCGTTTTGGACCAGAGGAGTCTGGAGTAGCTCATTCAGAATGCGCGAAAGATCCACAAACGACATTGTTTCGGCTTGTGACCTGAGGCGTCCTACTTTGGCGTAAAGCTCGTTTCGACTGTCACCTTTAGCAGCGAACAGCTTTTCAGCGCTGGCAAAGAGCGGCGCGGATGCGGGTCCGTTGTTCAGCCAGTAAAAGTGATCAGCGGCGGCAAGAAGCACCTGAGGATTAGAGGACTGCTGTAGGGCCGCGGAATCAACGGAAGAACCAGCCACATTGCCTGAAGCGATTCGGTAGTGACGAGTGTAGGCGTAGTAAGAGCAGATTGTCAGGAACACCACAACCGAAGCGGCTACAAAACCGCACCATCCTGGGACACGTCTGCCCACTGAGAAACTCCGCAAATAAGGAAATTACGAAGTAATAGCGACGATGCGGCGCAAAGCAGTGGCGATGTGGATTAGAACTCAAAACCTTCCCAATAGTTTCTCATCAGACAATTAAAAACAAAAGCGGTTTTGCCCGAAACTGCGCCTCGGGCAAGCGTTCTGGCGAAAGCGACCTCCCGGAGCCAATTGACCAAATTGGTGGCCGTGTACACCTAAGAAGGCCATGAAAGCCTTACAATATGAGGGCAAGCTGAGGGGGGTAGTGAGCCGCCCGTTGTAGCGCAGCATAGCTCCGGGCGGCTCTTTGCAGCTAAGGTTTGCGGAGAGGGCGAATGGCCCCTACACCAAGCACTGAATTTCTCCCAAATCCTGCCAAGATTCGACAAGCCATACACGGATTGGCGACGAAGGCCAAATCACTCGATCTGGCGGTTGCATTCATCGGCGCAGAATGGCAAAGCTTGCTGACCAACTATCGAGGGCCGATCAGAGCGATCTGCTGGCTCACCCATCCTGCCACAAACCCCGATGCGGTCAAATCGCTGATGAACCGGAAAGGTACATTCGTCAAGCAGCGAAATGGTCTCCACACCAAAGTGTATTTGGCTCCGGGCGTAGGTGCCGTCGTCGGTTCAGCGAATCTCTCGCGGCCGGCCCTCGCCGATATCGTGGACACCCCACAATGTGAGGCCGCTGTGCTCGTGCTTGAACCCAAACTCATCGCCGAAATGGCGAAGTGGTTTGCGTCGCTCTGGAACGATCACCCCAACACTGCGAAGATCACTGATTCCAACTTGGAGCGCGCTCGGGAGGAACGAAAAAAGTTCCCGGTGCGGTTTCCACATACCCTCAATGCTGTACCTCCGCCCCCGGAGGTTTTGCCTCCGTGGATGATTCGATTGGCGAATGAGGTCCGAAACATTCCTCTTGAAAAGAAATTCAAAAAACAGCGAGACCAACTCCAATCGTTGGTATCGAAGCGATCCCTTTCCGCTAAGGATGTAGCGAAGGTGGCAGACATCCTAGCGGGATGGACAAAACACCGGGCGGTGTACAGGAATTTCGAAAAAGGCTCGCGTAAGAAAACTCTGGAAGGCTTGAGAATGCTCGTCGATGGTGAGGACCGAGATATCCAAGACCGCTTGAAAGAAATCAAAGAAAAGAAATTGCTGAAGGGGCTTCGGATTCCAGCTATGAGCCTTCTCCTCTATTGGTCGAGACCCGATGCTTATCCGCCCTTCAATGCCAAAACAAAGACGTTTCTTGAAGACTCAAAGATGGCTAGTCCCGGAATGAGTGCTTCCAGTCCGGCCTGCTACGCAACATGGCTCGGCTTCGCCGAACTGCTTGGGGCCAAACTGCACCTGCCTTCCGTGGGCCACGTTGATCGGGTTGTTACAAAGTATTACGACGGCCTGAAGCAGTAGGACAGTGACAACCGCGATGAAGTGAAGTTGCTGCTCCGGCCTCTGACTGAATAAAAATGGCGGAGTGCAAACCTGCACTCCGCCAGAAATTAAGTATGGATGGACTCAGGCTGCTGTCTTATGAGCTTTCGCCTTGACTGTTTTCTTGTCTCGTTTCGCGGCAAACTCCTTGGCCACAGCTTTCTGGACCTTTTCAGTATCCACCCGATAGCGTTTGGCGGCTTCCATGAGAGCGTCGTCGCGGCTTGCGGTGGATCGCTGATAAGCAGAATCCAGAAGGCTAATTTCCAAAAGCAGCTTGCAGAGTTCGGACTCGTCGTACGTGCTTACTTGCTTGGCTAGAAGTTCCTGTGCGGACGTGGAGTCTTTCTGAGCCTCTACCTTGTGCCGTTTCGCCAGAGCCGGGACTTGGCTGTAGGAGAGGTGGCCGATCAGATAGTGGGCGAGTGCCAGCAGGTCGGCCTTCCTCAACGGAGCCGATACGCGTTGGAGGATCACAGCCAAGATACGATGGCGAGTCGTAATGGCGAGTTTCTCCTTTTCGATGCGCTTCCGTTCTTCTGCCCTCTCCCGCTCGACTTGCTGTGGGGAAGGCGTGTTGGGATGGTGGGTGAGGCAAGCTGGATCGGCGCAAACCTTGACCACCTGTCCGCGATTACCGCCGTCCATGACGATGGCCTCAGCCATCTTCGCGCATGGCTTCTGGTTAGCCGACAGCTTGGTTATTGCGCCGTTTGCCTTCGGTTTCTTGATCTCCAACTCCACATACTGATTCCGTCCCAAGGGAGCGCCCTCGCGGGAATTCCACGCCGCCGAAATCTGTATTAGCTGCGGCTTGGTTTCCAGAGTCTTTTTCACGGAAGCGTCGATCTTAGCCCGGAAACAGTCGGGCGAAGTGCAGGAATCCTTACGCACGTCGGGGAAAAGTAGTTTGTTGAATCCGGTTCGCTTCGGGCAGTTGACGCACGAACCTGCTTCGGAAACGAGTGTCTCATCTTGTTTGTCAAAAGGCGCGGACGCCAGTTGTAGCAAGATGTTCGATTCAATCCACGCTGCCAACTCCCGGACTGGAATCAGGACTTGGCTGTTGCCTTCGCTTGTCCACAAGCCCCGAAAAGCAGCCGAGAATGCCTCCTGTTGTTGCGAAGCCGGGAGCTTGGCGATCAGCAAAGCGTGGCCGATGGTGATCTGGTCTTTCAGAAATGCCTCGGCCACGGGCGGTATGAGGTCAGCGAGTCGAATGCGCCCGTAGACATAAGCCTCGCTCTTGCCGGCCCGTGATGCGATGGTTACGGTGGTGTAGGCTGGCTCTCCGAGTTCCAAGAGTGACTTAAAACCCAGAGCTTCCTCAAGTGGGTGGATGTCCTCGCGTTGCAAGTTCTCAACGCACTGGGCCTCGATTGCCTCCGCATCCGTCAACTTGACTACGCGGACGGGAAGTTTTTCGAGTTCTGCCAGTTTCGCCGCTCTTAGGCGACGTGCCCCGGCTACGACCTCGTACTTGCTTTCCTCTAGTTCGCGTACCAGAAGAGGGGCGAGAATCCCTTGTGTCTTGAAGCTGGCGGCCTTTTGTGTCCTTGGTGATTTTGTGGCCGAGGGCGCCAAACTGCGCGAAGGGTCTGGTGGAGGTCGCTCAGAGAGACACATAACGATCACAGAGAGTCGAGCCATTTCAGTAGTTCCTCATCTCCCCGCCACCCATCACTTCGGCGCGATGATATCGAAGCAGCTCCGGGAGGAAGGCAGGCCGCAACAGCCGCCATTTTTCCTCTCAGAGTGATTTCCGCATAGCGGCTAGTAGTCTCCAAGCTGACGTGCCCCAGCCACGCGCGAATGACGTTGATATCAACCCCCTGCTCCAGAAGCCCGACGGCTGTGGAATGGCGGAACACATGAGGGGAAACGCCGCGATATTTCTTTTCTGGAGTGGAGCGACGCAAACCAGATGTGTGTCGTTTGACGATTTTGTAAATGCCGAATCTCGTCAGCGGTTTTCGCTGACGAGACATGAACAAAGGAGTGGAGCTTCCCTGAACGTCAGTGGTTAACTTCTTCAACACTTGTGCAGTTTCGGGCCAAAGTGGGCAACTTCGCCACTTGTCGCCCTTCCCGTGGAGTCTGATGCGCAATGGGCCGTCGAGATCAACGTCGGCAATGCGCAAGTCAGCGATCTCCTGCACCCGTGCACCGGTGTTATACAGAACCATGAAGATACCGCGATCACGAAGTGAAAGGGTTCCTTGGCGCGGCAAGGTTTTGAACAGAGTTTCGATTTCGTCGTGCTCCAAGTAATCAGTTTGCGGAGGCGCAGTGCGTTTCATCGGTATCGCCTCCACGCGTTGACCTTCGGCCAGCATCTCGGGATATTGGAGGCCGAGATACCGGTAGAACGTATGAAGGGCGGCTAGTCTCTGGTTGCGGGTGCTCACGTGATTTCCGCGCGTGACTTCGATCATGTGCAGAAAGTCGAGCACTCGCTGTGCAGCCAAGTCCGATAAGATCAACCGGGTTATCGGACGCCGGCAATTGCTTGCGACATAGGCAAGGAATAGTTTCAGCGTGTCTCGATAACTTCTGATTGAGCCGGGCCGGAGTCCTTTTTGCGTTTTCAAGTAGTCTTCGAAAAATGCAAATATCAACTGCCCCACGCTTTTCACTGGACGCCTCCTTTGGGAGCCAAAACCTGGAAGCGCCGGGAAGCGTGATTAAGGAGTTCTTCCGTAATGGTCAGGTACACCGCTGTCGAGTTGGGATCGACATGCCCCAAGAACGTAGCGAGGTGCATGAGGCGGCAGTTAGGATCGATGCCCTGGCGGTACCAGCGCAGCAGCGTGGCGACCGCAAAGGAATGCCTCAGATCGTGAAGTCTGGGTGGTGATACGCCGGGTGGAATGTGCAGGTGAAGCCTGGGTAAGAGAGTATGAAAGGTCTGGCTAATCGTTCCTACGCAGATGCAACCACGCTTTGTGAACGAAAACAATGGCCGCTCAGGTGCAGCATTGGTGCCGTGTCGTTCTTCCACATAGCGTTTTAGCCGCCGTGCCAGGTTGGGGCCGAGCGGCACGATACGAGTCTTTTGAAATTTGCTTTCCCGGATGAGGAGCAAGTCACGAGTAAAATCGACATCGGCCAGAGTCAGCCGGACTACTTCGCCTACTCGTAATCCCAAGCCATAAAGCAGCGCAAAGATGGTCTCGTAAACCAAGCCTCGATATCGCGCCCTGGACCGTTCTGGGAAACTGCGTGCTACGGCGAGCAGTTGTTTTGCAGTGTCGAGATCGAACAGATATGGAATACGGGCTGCCGTTTCAGGACGAGGAGAGGCAGTAACAGGGTTCCGTTCTATCCATTGCTGCATGACGACGAATTTGAAGAAACGATGAACGGTTCCAAGAAGATGGTTGTAGCTGCGCGCACTCACGCGGCGTGGGTGGGATCTCAGAAAATCGTCGATCACTAAGCTATTGATCGCTGACCAGCCGGTGATCTCGCGACTCTGGATGTAACGGTCGAACAAGCGCAACACTTCCGCGTCGGCGCAATACTTGCGATTTAATGCTCGCTTGTACTGCACAAACTGGTTCAGGAAGGGCGCCATAGAGCTTAAGAAGATGGGAGAGTTCATAGCTCCTCCCCGTCGCCCATGGCGACTTCCCTCAGGGACGCGATTGCCACCTTGCTGTAGACGCGGGTGGACTCCGGCGAGCGATGTCCGACGTAATCGCCGATTGTCTTCAGTGGAAACTCAGCGTCGATCAGGCGTTGGACGCAGGTGTGGCGAAGCGTGTGCGATCCGGCCTTGGGTACTTGAATGCCCGCCTTGTAAAGATAGAGCGCAACACTGGATGACACAGCCGCTGGAGTAATCGGAGCTTGCGGCGCTCGGGCGCGGAAAAACAGATGACGATCCTCGGTCTTAGGGCGACCCTTCTTGAGATAGTCGATGATCGCTTCTGCAACAACTCCCGCCAGAGGATAGACCGTGGCGTGTCCTGCCTTGCGGGCAAGGACCTGAAGTCGTTCGCGCTTCCAGTCAACATTATCCAGGGTCAGCTTCGCGACCTCGTGTGCCCGCAACCCATAGGCCACCAAGAGAAGCAAAATGGCGTAGTCCCGCCGTCCCCGGATCGTCCGTCGCTCCACCGCTTGCAACATGCGGCGGACTTCATCCCACGTAATGGAACGTGGCACATCATTGAGTCGATATATTTGGGGAATCCCCATGGCTCCGCTGAGATCCCGAGCCGTGATCCCCTCGCGGTGACAGAATCGCAACAAAACTCGCAAATGACAGCAGAAACCGAGGCGTGTGCGGGGAGCCACCTTCGGCCTGTACTGCACAGTGAAAGCCGTCAGAACCGCTGCGGACAACTGGCTGAAAGAAGTGATGCCTGTTCGGCTTAGGTACTGAGCAAACTCATCCAGGTGCCGACGGTAATTGCGAATGGTGCTTTCCGCGAATCCACGTTCGCTGCACAAATACTCGGCAAACCCCGGAACCTCTGATTCGAGTGGGAACGGGCGCCGACGGCGATTACGTGTTAATGGCTCCTTGCAGGCGAGCTGCAGCATCTGCCGCACGCCACACTCTGCATCGATCGTATGTTTTCGCACTGCAACGGCAGTCTTTGCATTGGCCCCATGTTGCTCCAACCACTGCGATACGAACTCCTTTATATAAGGCTTGCAGGAAGCAACATCTTTGCAGCCTTTCTTCTGTGCGAACTCAGCAAAGTGAAAAAGCAGCGGTAAGCGGCGATATACGACCAGGCGAGAGTAGCGGTGCGATTCCAGCCATTCCAGATAGCTCTCTATTTGCGGAGCCAGCCAACTGGCACGGACTCTGTCCACGGTTGAGGGCTTAACGTAATAATCTTCGAGCATGAAATCCTCCATTTCGGAAATCTCCGACGGAGGTCCATCATCTGCCTGACCACACCCGCTGTTGTCCTTCGGCTGCCGGACGGATTGAATTTCTCTCGTTTAGCCCGGCGACCGGCTTGCAGAAGCTGAACTTCAGAGTTGCCGACCAACCGGACAGAATGAGGGCACAACTTCTCCATCTTGCACGCACGCTATAATTACGCCCGAGCATGGAACTCACCTCTGGCACCAAACTTGGTCCCTACGAAATCCAGTCCCCTCTGGGTGCGGGCGGTATGGGCGAAGTCTACCGCGCACGCGACACCCGGCTTGAACGAACGGTCGCGATCAAGGTTCTGCCGCATCATCTGTCTTCGAATCCCGATCTAAAACAGCGCTTTGAGCGCGAGGCTCGTTCGATCTCTTCGCTCAATCATCCCCGCATATGCACTCTCCATGACGTCGGGCATCAGGACGGCGTCAACTTCCTGGTAATGGAGTATCTGGACGGCGAAACGCTCGCTGAACGTTTGCGCAATGTGCCTTTGCCGCTCAGAGAAGCGCTCAGGGTGGGAATTGAAGTATGCGAGGCGCTGGAGGCCGCGCAGCGAGTTGGACTTGTTCATCGCGATCTCAAGCCCGGGAACATCATGCTGACAAAAGGCGGCGCCAAGCTGATGGATTTCGGGCTGGCCAAGTCGGCTATAACCACTCCAGGGTCGCAGAGTGCGAGCGCACCGTTGCTTTCTGCTGCGAAGACAATGAGCGGGGCCACACCGCTCTCCCCGCTGACCACCGCCGGAACTGTGATTGGAACGATCCAATACATGTCGCCGGAACAGATTGAGGGTAAAGAGGCGGACGCACGGTCCGACCTCTTTGCGCTGGGTGCCGTCCTCTATGAAATGGCTACAGGGAAACGGCCGTTCGAAGCCAAAAGCCAGATTAGCGTGGCTAGTGCGATTCTGGAAAAAGACCCGGAGCCAATGCGAACGATCCAGCCGCTGACGCCCGCAGCCTTCGAGCATGTCGTAGAGACGCTGCTGGCGAAAGATCCGGAAGCACGTTTTCAGAGTGCGCATGACGTTCGCCTGGAGCTGGAGTGGATTGGGAAAAATCTGCCACGGCTCACCGCCCCAGCGGAAGAAAGAGTGACGAAGTCTTCGTTGCCATGGCTGCCGTGGGTGGTAGCTGCCATAGCACTGGTAGCGGCGATTGGGGTGGCCGTCCTGCATTTTGCCGCACGGGATGAAAAACCCATAGTGCGGACCCAGATCGCGCCATCGGATCAATTGGAATTCAATTTTGTAGGTGATAGCTGCGGCCCTCCGGTGATTTCTCCCGACGGTGCACACATTGTTTTTTCCGCTCAGGCCCGGGGTAAGCTGCAGCTTTTCTTGCGCTCAATGGACAATTTGATCCCGCAGCCGATCCCGGGCACAGAGGGTGCCACATTTCCCTTCTGGTCCCCTGACAGCCGCTCGATTGGATTTTTTGCCGACGGCAAGTTGAAGCGAACGGACATTGGCGGCGGCCCGGCCGTCATCATTTGCGATGCGCCGCTAGGACGCGGGGCTTCCTGGGGCGCAAACGGAATCATCGTGTTTTCTCCGCAATTTGCCACGCCCATCTATCAAGTGCCGGCGACGGGTGGAACACCGGCTGTCGTTACCAAGCTCACAGACAAATACACCACACACCGCTGGCCGGAGCTACTGCCTGACGGAAGGCACTTTCTCTATCTCGCGGCCAATCACACTGCGCCTACGACCGGCGAAACTGCCGTTTTCTGGGCGTCGCTCGACGGCAAGCAGAACAAGATCCTCGTGTTGACTCCGTCGAATGCGCTTTATGTTTCCGGGTACCTGCTCTTCGTACGGCAGAACGCACTAATGGCGCAGCATTTTGATCCATCTACCGGCATGTTGAAAGGCGAAGCGACGGTGTTGAATGACGATGTGCAGGTGGATAACTCGGTCTGGCGCGGAACGTTCACAGCTTCGGAGAACGGAACCATGGTTTACCAGCCGGGATCAGCTGGAGGCCTGTTACAACTCACCTGGTTCGACAATCGCGGGAAGGAGACAGGTCATCTAGGCGAGCCGGACGACTATTACCAGGTCGAACTTTCTCCCGACGGCAGGAAGGCCGCGGCTGCCATCGGAACCCACAGCTACGGCATCTGGATCTACGACACCGAACACAATACGCGCACACGCCTAACGTTTGGCAATGTGTCCTATCTCAGTCCCATCTGGTCGCACGACGGAAAGCAAATCGCATACATGGGCGGCGCGCTTCCTGGGAATCTGGCAATTTGGGTCAAATCGGCCGATGGCGCCGGCGAGGAAAAGAAACTTGTGGACCTCACCCCGTACACGAGTTTACAGGACGGCCTTTGCGACTGGTCTCCGGACGGAAGATACATAATTTACGCGACCGGCACCACCTCGATGGGAACTGGTATCGACTTGTGGGTGGCACCCTCTTTTGGAGATCGCAAACCTTTTCCCTACACCAGCGCGCCGGGAAATCAGCAAACCGCTCAGTTTTCGCCCGATGGCCACTGGGTCGCCTATTCTTCGGACGAATCAGGCCAGCTGGAGATTTATGTGGCTCCGTTCCCATGGACGGGCGCGAAGTGGCAGGTGTCGAATGGTGGTGGCTATCTGCCACGCTGGCGTCGGGACGGGAAGGAAATTGTTTTCGTGAGGATGGGAAGCGCCAGCATATTCGCTGCTGACGTTAATAGCCACGGATCAACTTTTGAGGTGGGAACAGTTCGTACTATGTTCAACATCAACAATCTCTCTCCGAACACTGCGGGACAGCAATTTGCGGTCACTGCCGACGGGCAGCGATTCCTGCAGATCACTACCGGCGATGCGGGTAAAGGCAGGCTACCGTTGAACGTAATCCAGAACTGGCCGGCGCAGCTACAGGGCAGGTAGAGGTTACAGTCTACGGTCCTAGCAGGTTCCTTCCGATTCGTTGTGGTTGCGGAATCGTACTCTCGAGAACTATGCAGGTAGACGTCAAGCCGGATCTTACCTTGCCAGGTAGTTCGTGGCTGACGGGCTAACAAGAAGTTGACTTCACAATTCCGGACAGCCCTCCCAGAAATGGCTGCGCCGGGGCGTACTGTGATGCCTAAGCTATAATTTCGCACACGGATGGCTCTGACCTCTGGCACAAAACTCGGCCCCTACGAAATCCAGTCGCCTTTAGGCGCAGGCGGAATGGGCGAGGTGTATCGCGCCCGCGACACGCGGCTTGAACGAACGGTGGCCGTCAAAATTCTTCCACCGTCGGTGTCCGGCGATCCCGATCGACTTCTCCGGTTTCAGCACGAAGCCAGGATCCTGAGCACTCTCAACCACCCGAATGTGCTCGCTATCTTCGATGTGGGCGAGCAAGCGGGCACACACTACCTGGTTTCGGAGTTCCTGGAAGGTCAGTCGCTGCGCGAGACGCTAACATCGGGGCCGCTCCCGCGTCGCGCGCTGGCCGCCTATGCCCTCGAAATTGCAAAAGGGTTAGCTGCGGCGCACGAAAAAGGGGTGGTCCATCGCGACCTGAAGCCGGACAACATCTTTATCACGCGCGATGATCGAGTGAAGATTCTCGATTTTGGTTTGGCCAAGCTGGCCCCGGCTCAAACCTCCGCACAAGCATTGCAGACCATGACGGTCGCGGCCCCGACCACGCCGGGCACGGTGATGGGGACGGTGGGCTATATGTCGCCGGAACAGGTGCGGGGCGAGACCGTGGACCATCGGTCCGATATCTTCAGCTTGGGCACGGTCTTGTACGAGATGGCAAGCAGTAAGCGAGCGTTTCGCGGCGAGTCGTCCGTAGAAACGATGAACGCAATCCTGAAGGAAGATGTGCCGGAGCTGGCGGCTCCCATCGGACCGGCATCTCCCGGGCTCGATCGGATCGTCCATCGTTGTCTGGAGAAAAAGCCCGAGCGGCGATTCCAGTCGGCGAGCGATCTGGCATTCGCGATCGAGGCATTGAGCGCGACATCATCCATTTCGTCCGGAAGTGCCAACGTGCAGGCCATCGAGCCTAGGGCGAAAGGACACTGGCTGCTTTGGGCCGCCACGGCTGTGACCGGAGTGGCGCTGATCTCGGCAGCATGGTTGACCGGCCGCAAGTCAGCGAATAAGCCACAGCAAAAATTCACGCGCTTAACTTACGAGCAAGGATATCCCTCGATCGCGCGGTTTGCGAAAGATGGGCAGACGATCGTCTATAGTGCGCAATGGAATAATGAGCCACTGCGGATTTACTCGGTACGCACCGAATTTCCGCAGTCTACAAGAATCGATCTCCCCAGCGCTGGGCTGCTTGCGCTTTCACCGACGGGAGATATGGAAGTGGCATTGGATCCGAGGCAGGATTGGTTTATCACCGGAACCTTGGCGCAGGCGCAGATGGCTGGAGGTACACCGCGAGCCCAGCAGAAGGATGTCATCGCCGCGGATTACGCTCCCGATAGCAAGACGCTGGCGATCGCGCGACGGTCCAACGGCAGGGTGCAACTGGAATATCCGGAAGGGAAAGTACTCTATGCCACCGCGGGCTATCTCGACTACGTAAGGGTGTCGCCGTCGGGCAAGCAGGTGGCGTTTGCTGAGCATGCAGTTTTAGGAGACGACCGCGGTTGGGTCTCAGTGGTAGATGAGAACGGCAATCACAAGCGATTGACCGAAGAGTTCGGGACTGTGCAGGGTCTGGCATGGTCGCCCAGGAATTCGGAGATTTGGTTTACGGCGACAAGTTTGACGACAACGCGGAGTCTGCTTGCCGTGGACCTGTCCGGGAAGCAGCGATCGATTCTCACGCTTCCCCAAAGCATTCGTCTGCTCGACATAGCAGGGGACGGCCGCGTGCTTGTGAGCGCGGAACAGCAACAGACCGAGATTGCCGGTATTGACCCATCGAGTGGTAAGGAATTGCGAGCCCTCGGATGGTTCGATGGCTCTGGCCTGAGTGACATGTTGCCGGACGGCAAGGCGATTGCTTTTTCGGAGTGGGGAGGGCCGGCCGGGCCGCTTTACTTGCAGATTTATCGAAAGTTGGATGGGTCAGCGCCGGTGGCTTTGGGGTCCGGGGCTGACCCGAGATTCTCGCCGGATGGAAACCTCGTTGCCGGACCGCTGCTGACAAGGCCCCCACAGGTTGTCCTGAACCCAATCGGCACGGGGGAAACCCGCCGCCTGTCTTTGGGGGAGATTGACGCCCTGAAGGATGTCTTTTGGTTTCCGGATGGAAAGCATCTGTTGCTCGAAGGAGCAGCCCCAGGAGAATCGCTGCGAGCCTATGAGATGGATTTGGACGGGGGCAAGCCGCAACCGATAGGCTCCTCCGATTTCGTTGGCTTCGCTGTGTCTCCCGATGGAAAGCGAATCGCAGGGCGCCCGGCTTCCACGGGAGCAGCAGTTTTAGATCTGAACACCCAGAAGGCCCGCACAATCCCAGGTATTGGTCCAGAAGAGTTGCTAGCAAAGTGGACGGCAGACGGAAACGCCGTATTGGTTATCGCCCCAACGACGCGCGATGCGCGAATCTACCGCGTGGACGCTGAGACTGGAAAGCGTACTTTGCTAAAAGAAATTGCCCCGCACGACACCGCCGGTTCAGTCCGACCTCTGCACGTCGCATACGCAGAGCGCAGCAATACCTACGCTTACTCTATGACGCGGGTTCTCGGAACCTTGTATGTGGTGGAAGGGCTGGAGTGACTCTCGCCGGCTCAGCATCTCTTCAATCCGAGATGTTCTTTCCCAGACGTTTCCTTACATCACAGCTCCTCGCAACGTCACATGCGTTGTCTCGTTCGCAGACGACACACCTGGGACCGCTTGGCTCCGGCCTGCAGCGTCACTGCAGGGGAATATAATTACGCGCACGAATGGAACTCACCTCTGGCGCGAAACTTGGTCCCTACGAAATCCAGTCCCGGCTAGGTGCGGGTGGCATGGGCGTGGTTTATAAGGCGGAGGACACTCGCCTCGGCCGGTTTGTCGCGCTCAAATTTCTACCCGATAGCGTGGCTCACGATTCCGCGGCGCTGGAGCGCTTTCGCCGGGAAGCTCGGGCCGCGTCGGCCTTGAACCATCCGAATATTTGCACCATTTACGATATTGGTGAACACGATGGCCGGGCTTTCATGGTCATGGAGTTCCTCGATGGTCTAACGCTGAGCCACCTCATTGCGGGTCGTCCGGTTGAAACACAAAAGCTTCTCCCTATGGCAATTGACATCGCCGACGCTCTCGATGCAGCTCACTACGAAGGCATCGTACATCGCGACATCAAACCTGGAAATGTTTTCGTAACGCGGCGCGGCCACGCCAAGATACTCGACTTCGGTCTGGCAAAAGTGACCGGCAAGACCACCGCGTCCAGTAGCGATGCAGAAACAATCGCAGAGTCGGATGCCCTGCACTTGACTAGCCCCGGAGCGATGTTGGGAACTGTCACTTATATGTCGCCAGAACAGGTGAAGGCCAAAGACCTGGATGCCCGCACAGACTTGTTCTCCTTCGGCGCTGTGCTCTACGAAATGGCAACCGGCAAGCTCCCGTTCGAGGGATCGAGTCCGGGGGAGATTTGCAGTGCGATTCTGCGCGATGAACCTCGATCACCTTCCCAGGTTAATCCGCAAATCGTTCCGGGCCTCGAAGCAGTCATTCGAAAGGCGTTGGAGAAGAACTGCAATTTTCGCTATCAACACGCTTCAGAGATCCGCACCGATCTGCAACGGTTAAAGCGCGATACCGAGAGCGGCGGTTATCAGGAACTTGCTGCGTATAAGTCGGCAACATCACCATCCGCCTCGAAAGTGGCAGTTGCGAAACCGCGTCGTGCCATGCGGATGCCCGCCACGAAGTTCTGGCTATCCATTGTCGGGTTGGCAGCGCTGTTAGTGGCTGCCCTGATAATTCGAGGGGTCTACTCTCGAATGGGCGGAAAACAGACTCTCACCAACGCAGACACGGTGCTCCTAGCGGATTTCACGAACAACACGGGCGACCAGCTGTTCGACAGCACGCTGAAGATTGCTCTGAACGTGGCTCTCACCGAATCACCCTTCGTAAACGTGCTTTCGAGTGACAGGGTCAGTGCCATATCGACGGAAATGGGTCTGCTGGCCAATCCAAACCTCACCCCCGGTGTAGCCCGCGAGCTTTGTCAACGAGCGGGAAGCAAAATGTACGTCGCGGGTTCGATCGACAGCGCGGACAGCAAGTACGTCGTTGCCCTGAACGCTGTGAACTGCCAAAGCGGCAAGACCGTAGCCCATGAGGAAATGACCGCGGCCGGCAAAACCGACGTCCTCGATACGATTGGGCGAGCTTCCAGGAAATTGCGCGCTGAACTCGGAGAGCCGCCGTCAACGGTCCAGAAATTCGACGCGCCTTTATCGGAGGCAACGACTCCCTCACTTGAAGCACTGAGCACATACGCGAGTGCTCTGAAGGCATACAACGAACAAGGAGTGCAGGCAGCTCTCGCGCTCGATCAACACGCCATTGAACTTGATCCCAATTTTGCAATGGCGTATTACGACGTGGGCGACGGCTACTACAGCCTCAACCAGCTCGGGCGCGCCAGCCAGTACTACGCAAAGGCGTTCGAAATGAGGCAACACGCCAATGATCGTTCGAAGCTTCTTATTACCGGGAACTACTATTCCATCGTGACGGGCGAGCATGACAAGGCGGCGCGGACTTTCCAAGAAATGATTGAGACGTACCCGCGAAGCGCGACAGCATACTTCAGTCTGGGCGAAGAGTATGCCGCCCTGGGACAATATGAAACCGCTGCTGAGATGACTGCCAAGGCCCAGGAGCTCGGCCCCGGCGAAGTCCCGGCTTACTCGAATCTGGCTGGTTATCAAATCGCGCTCCAGCGCTTCGGCCAGGCCCGCGCAACAATTGACCGTGCGAAGGCGCACGACATGGATGGCTACATGTTTCGCCTCCCGCTTTATGCGATGGCATTTCTTGCTGGAGACTCCTCAGGTATGGCGGAACAGCAGCAATGGCTCGCCTCTCATCCCGATATGAAGCACTATGCTCTTTCGGTCGCGTCCGACACTGAGGCTTACGGAGGCAAATTGTCGGCAGCACGAGAGCTAACGAAGAGTTCGGCAGAAGCCGCCATCACTGCTGACAGCAAGGAAAATGCGGCGATCTGGTGGGAAAATGCTGCCTTGCGCGAAGCGGCATCCGGAGATGCGAGCAAAGCCATGCAAGATGCTGCAGATGGCCTCAAACTGGCTCCTGAGAGTCAGGGAGCTGCTGTTGAAGCCGCGCTCGCGTTCGCCATGGCCTCGGAGAATGGCCGAGCCCAGTCCTTGGCCGAAGACTTGGACAAACGCTACCCGCTGGATACCCAGATGCAGTCACTTTGGCTGCCCGCTATTCGTGCACAAATGGCGCTGAATGGAAAGAATATAAAGGAGGCCCTTCGCGTTCTGCAGACGGTTGACTCGCCTATGGAGTACGGGATGATCTCATTCGCGAGCAATCCTTCGTGTCTATATCCGACTTACATCAAGGCTCAGGCTTATCTGGCTTCCGGACAAACCACAGAAGCAGCCACTGAATTTCAAAAGGTAATCGATCACACCGGTATGGTCTGGAACTGTGCAACGGGTGCGTTAGCCCATCTTGGACTGGCTCGCGCAAATACGCTGGAATCGAAGAAGGCGAAGGGCGCAGTCGCAGACGCCGCCCGTGTACGCGCTCTAAGTCAATACAAACAGTTCCTCGATCTCTGGAAAGATGCAGATCCCGGCATTTCGATAATTAAGATCGCAAAAGCCGAATACGCAAAGCTACTCTAGCACTCCAGACAGAGCTAATGCGGAAGGAATACTCGACTCCTGCTTTGTTTTTCCTGACGGATGACGCTAGTGCTGACGGGCAATCCGGAAGCACGCGCTCATCCAGTTTGCCGACCATCCCGAATTGAAGTGATGAGAATAAGACGCCGCTTTTCTACACGGAACGGGTTGGAAGCATCTGAATGGAAGCGCCGCGGAACACGACCAGACAGACACGGGAAAGACGCGGCAGCCAGGGGTTATTTTTGCGAGATGAAATAAAGATCGTCATAACCACCGGGGCGGGCGAAGACAACTGAGGAAAGATCGGGAGCCACCGAATAGGCGTTGCCACCGTAGTCTTCGCGCAAGGCGAAGGGCAGTTTCAGAGCAGGGATAGGTGTGCCTACGGCCTCGCCATTGCGCCAGGGCTGGCGCCAGATTGTGGTTTCAGCGTGCTCAGCGACCGAATAGAGAAACGACTTTCCATCTTTGGCAAACATGGTGAGATAGGTTGTGATGCCTGACTTAAGTTTCGTGCATTTTTTCTCAGCCAGCGAGTACTGGTAAATTCCTGGGTTGTCTCCCCAAAGCACGGTGCCGATTAAGAATCTACGGTCGGGAGAAATATCGACTGCCGCACCACAGTTCTCCGACAAGACAATCGGCGGATCCCCGTTTAGGAACAGCCTCCAGTTCTTCGCCGTGTGACCATCTTTGTCACGCCCGCCAAGAATCATCGTTTGATCGCCGGGCTCCCAAATTGCGAAACCGACCCATTCGCCGGACCACTTCAGTTGCTGCGGGTGCGTACCATCGGTGTCGATGACGAATAACTGCACCTCAGTGTTAGGAGCATCGTGGCTTGGGCCGTCCGCATATACATATCTCTTGTTGTCCGTCGAAAATCCCAGAGTCTCCAAATAGGCGGACCCCGAAGCCAGCTTGACCCGTTTGTTGGTGGCAAGATCAACTATCCACATTTCGTTCTTGCCAGGCTCGGGGTAGGTAAGGTATGCCACCAGGCGGCTATCATTCGAGAACTCGGGCTGGGTTACATCTTCGGTCACAACGTCGGAAAACTGCTTCGACGCGAAACGATACAGCGTGAGAGTTCCCGCTTTTCTGCCGCTCACAAAGTAAACGCCCTTTCCGTTAGGGTCGACCGTGGCATCCAAGTCTGGTCCTGTGCCGTTCGTGATCTGCTTGAGGGAATGGCCTGCCAGCGAGAATTCCCAGATATTCACGATTCCGTTCAGGCTGCGACTCACGTAAACCGACTGCCCCGCAACGGCCCAGTTCGGGCAAGAAACCGCGTCCGGCAGGTCCGCGATCTTATCAAGTTGGTTGCCGGCAATGTCGAACCGTTCGAGCGTGAGCCCGTTTGAATGCCGCGTGCACACCAGCAAATGCTGGCCGTCAGGATACATCCGCAGGCTTTCAGAAACGGGCAAGGTGTAAATGGCTTCTTCGACGCCTCCCCCTCTTGGGGTGCGAACGATTCGCCCGTCATTCTTTTCCACCAACAGGAACCTGCCGTCTGGGGTCGAAACCACAAATATCCCAGATGCCAGGTGCTTCGCAGTTCCTCCGAGCGTCGGGATGCTCCAGATTTCGTATTCGCCCAGTGTCTGCGCGAAGTAAATCTCGATTCCGTCGGAGGAAAATCCGCGTACCTGCTTGTTCGTCTCATCCTTCGTGAGTTGCAGTGGCTCGCCACCGGACGTGAGCATGACGAACACTTGATCGTAGCCGTCCACTGGCGAAGTAAAGGCCAGCGTGCGCCCGTCCGGCGAGAGTTCGGGATTATGCATCGTCTTATTCCACGAACTGATCTTTGTAATGCTCACGGCACCGGCAGGAGTTTGCCGTCCGGAAACAAAGCGATATAGGCCGTATCCGGCGGCGATCAATACCGCGAAGACCACGGCCGCGATGAAAACGAGTTTTCCTTTGTTGCGCGAAGCCGCATCGATCAGAATCGCGCTGTCGGAGGAGAGAGAAGAAACCGGCGCCTGAGTTACGCTCGGCGTCGAAGATGACCGAACCGAGGACGTCTGTGCATCGGCAGGGAATGCTGCGCTGTTCTCGGTCTCGAACGCCGTCCCCGATCCGCTTGCCCTCCGCCTCGATTCGATATCGCGGCGAAGCCGCTTCAGATCGCTGCGCAACTCACCGGCGGTCTGGTAACGCAGGTCGCGGTCCTTCTCCACAGCCTTGCCGATGATGCGCTCCAGTTCGGCAGGAACGTCGGGATTAAATCGCGACGGCTGCTGCGGCGCGCGATTCATAATTGCTTCCAGAATCACACCGGACGTTTCCCCACGAAACGGAAGCGCGCCGGTTGCCATTTCGTAGATAACGGCGCCAAAGGAAAACAGGTCTGAGCGAGCATCGAGCTCCCGGCCGCGAACTTGCTCGGGAGACATGTATGCCATGGTTCCGACCGTCGAGCCGGGGCTGGTCAGATGCTCGGAATCTACATTTAAAGTTGCCAGCGTATCGGCCGTTGCCGCCTGGCGTGTTGTCACCTTCGCAAGACCGAAGTCGAGAATTTTTGCGTGCCAGCGCCGGGTCACGAAAATGTTCGCCGGCTTAATGTCCCGATGCACAATCCCCTGGGCGTGCGCGGCGTCGAGTGCGTCAGCAATTTCAGTCGCCAAATCGAGCAACCGCTCCGTCTCCATGCAATGACCCGCAATCAATTGCTTCAGCGTCTCTCCCTCGAGACACTCCATCGCGATGAAGGTCTGACCCTGTTCTTCACCAATGTCATGGATCGTGCAGATATTGGGGTGGTTCAGAGCGGATGCAGCTTTAGCTTCGCGACGAAACCGGGTCAGGGCCTGCGGGTCTTTGGCAAGGTCCTCGGGTAGAAACTTCAACGCGACGAAACGATCGAGACGAGTGTCCTGGGCTTTATAAACAACCCCCATACCTCCGCCGCCTAGCTTCTCGATGATTCTGTAATGCGAGATGTTCTGCCCGATCATAGGGCTGAATGTTAGGCTTCCGAATCGCGACGCGTCAATGGGAGCAACTTTGCCACTTCAAAACCGTCATAATGAGTTGCCATTGCCCGTTAGCGATGACGGGCTAACCGGAGATTGAGGTTCAGCCGCGTCAGATAGCTTCAATGGGGTCCGGTAGCAGCGTACAAACCGCAAGTCTGTGCCATCTCACATTATGTGCCCTTTGGAAACGCAAACTCCCCTTCTCGCGCGCCACTGGGCGTGCTCGGCCACAAAATGCCCACCGACACAAAAGGCCGCCAGCTTCAAGACGCAAGGGATTCTGGCCCCCCTTCTAGTACGCGAACTAGAGGAAAGCAAGTATGAGGTTGTAGCCGGGGCACGTCGCCTAAGAGCGGCGAAACTGGCGGAACTCGAAAAACTTCCCGTCCGCGTAGTCAAGCTGACCGATGCGGAGGCAATCGAGGCGCAGTGCGTTGAAAATCTGCAACGCGAGGACATCCACCCGCTTGAGGAAGCTCTGGGTTTCAAGTCACTCTTGGAACTCGGGGAGCCAGCATACAGCATCGCCACGATTGCCTCACGCTCTGGGAAGAGCGAGGCATACGTCTACGGTCGCATTCGTCTCGCTGACCTCATACCGCCCGTGGCGGAGGCGTTCCTGAAAGATCAGATCACCATCGGCCACGCTTTGCTGATCGCCAAGCTCCCGGCTTCGCAACAGCAGGAAGCATTCTCAGCCGCGTTTCGCGGACAGTGGACAAGCGAAGGCAACACCCAAGTCCTGATTCCAGTGCGGGAGTTGGCCGCTTGGATTGAATCGAACATCCTGCTACAACTGGCATCCGCGCCCTTTGATAAGCAGGATGAGACGCTCGTTCCCGAAGCAGGTTCGTGCGCCAATTGCCCGAAGCGGACCGGATTCAACAAGCTACTTTTTCCCGACGTGCGTAAAGATTCCTGCACTTCGCCCGACTGTTTCCGTGCCAAGATCGACGCTTCCGTCAAGAAGACTATGGAAGCCAAGCCGCAGCTAATACAGATTTCGGCGGCGTGGAATTCCCGCGAAGGCGCTCTCTTGGGCCGGAATCAATACGTCGAATTGGAGATCAAGAAGCCGAAGGCCAATGGCGCAAGCACGAAGCTATCAGCTAACCAGAAGCCATGCGAGAAGATGGCAGAGGCCATCGTTATGGACGGCGGGAAGCGCGGCCAGGTCGTCAAGGTTTGTACCGATCCAGCTTGCCGCATCCACCACCCCAACACGCCTTCCCCGCAGCAAGTCGAGCGGGAGCGGGCGGAGGAACGGAAGCGTATCGAGAAAGAGAAACTGGCCATCACGACTCGCCATCGTATCTTGGCTACAATCCTCCAACGCGTCTCCGCTCCCTTGAAGAAGGCCGATCTGCTAGCAGTCGCCCATTACCTAATCGGCCATCTCTCCTACAGCCAAGTCCCGGCCCTGGCGAAGCGGCACAAGGTAGAGACGAAGAAGGACCCTGCGTCCGCACAGGAACTTCTGGCCAAGCAAGTAGGCACGTATGACGAGTCCGAACTCTGCAAGCTCCTTCTGGAAATCAGCCTTCTGGATTCGGCGTATCAGCGATCCCCCGCCAGCCGCGACGACATTCTCATGGATGCCGCCAAACGCTACCGAGTGGATGCTGCGAAACTCCAGAAGGCTGTAGCAGGGGAACTTGCTGCGAAACGAGATAAGAAGACCAAGGCCAAAGCAAAGCGGAAAAGCCACAAGACCGTGGCGTAAGGTCCAATCGACCCAAATTTGTGGCGGAGTGCTGGTTCGCACTCCGCCATTTTTCGTTGAATCGGAATTCGGCGCCGCAGTGTCAAGAGGATACGCCCTGGAAAGGCCGGAACAATCGTACTTGCCCTGCTCGACACATTGTTGCTATTTAGGCTGACTATCGCCTCTATTACCTGGGACGCTACCTTTCACAGTTCCTTTCTTGAGGAACTCTCGAATTCCCGTTTTATCACTGCAGTCTTGAGCAAATGCGACGTCCATCTGCTTTCCACCACCGATGGCTATCAAATCGCCTCCAGCGCCGTTTACACCATTGCGCCCATCATTGCCTGGACGACCCGCAGGGCCGTTCGCGCCCGGATGCCCGCCACCGCAACACTTGTCCCCGTTGCCGCCCGGCCCGCCCTGCCCTCCGGGTCCAAGTGCGCCGGCTTTTCCAGCTACGCCACCTATACCGCCGTGAGACTCGAAACCAATTAAATCTCCTCCGCTGGCGATACTGAGAACAAGGAACCCTCCGTTCCCGCCATCTCCTGCTCGGCCTCCGTAGCCAGCATTGCCTCCAGGCCCTCCATTGCCTCCGTTGCCACCAGCCCTCCGGCAGTTCCCGAACCAGCAATCGGTTACGTCGGGTCCGTCCCCTTGGCCCCCATTAGATCCTGCGGCACCGTTGCCTCCGTTGCCTCCATTTCCGCCGTCCTCTCCGTTCACACGCACCATTAGCGAATTAGTTTGCCCAACAAAGGTCTGCGCAATGAGTAGAACCTTGCTCCCGCGCCTTCCGTAGGCGCCGTCCTGACCGTCCTGTGCGTTACCACCGGGCCCTCCTCCGTTCCCGCCGTTCTGGCCGTCAGCAGCGCGACTCTGGAACGAAAGTATTTCGGCACGTTGGGCCGCAATACTCTTGCACCTAATCTTCAAAGCGAAGCCGCCCGTAACGATGGTCGCTCCATCATCAAATTGGCACGAGTCGTTAGGAGAGTCGATGACCGTGTCCTGCGTCAATGTTTGACTGTGAATTGGAACAGTAGTCTGAGCGTAGAGCGCTAGACTGCAAAACATAATTACCACTGCAACCAACCGAATGTACCTAGGCATAATCCTTTTCCTCCTTGGTGGTTATTGGCCGATAAGTTGCTCGCGCACCTTTAGGGCTCAATTGCATTTCTCCTCTCAATACGATTCTGCCGGGGCGAATCCTTTTGCCACTTAGCCCCACAGTCGGAGTCTTGACATCAGACACGGTACGTTCACTGAGTAGTATTCATTGTTCGTGTAGAATTCAGGACACTGTGCTTTGGGGTTCTAGTGACACGCTATTCGTCCATGTCCGCGGAGGAGCTAGTTCATGCCTGCGCCGAATCCAATGACGGCCCAGCATGGGAAGAGTTTGTTGTCCGCTTTCATCACCCCATCAGCCTTTCCATCGTCCGGATTGCTTACCAATGGGGCAGCATTCCACAACAGGTTGTTGACGACTTAGCTCAGGAGACGTATCTCAAGCTCTGCGTTGACAAGTGCCGGTTGCTGCGAGCGTTTGCTGCCCAACACCCTGAAGCGATCTCGGGATATATAAAGACAATCGCAGTCAATGTGGCTCACGACCACTTCAAAGCATCCCATTCTCAAAAGCGCGGTTCGGGTGAGACGGCACAGTTGCAAGACGACTTAGCCATCCAGTCGCAGAGCGGGAACATGGGTGGCCCCCTCGCGATGGAACGCGAAGTCCTTCTAAAAGAAATCGACCTTTGTCTGGAAACGTGCTCAGAAGGGCCAGACCAGCAACGGGACCGGCTCATCTTTTGGCTCCACTACCAACAAGGCATGAGCGCCAAGGCTATAGCCGCGCTACCCACGGTTGGCCTAACTGCAAAAGGAGTAGAAAGTGCTATTTTTCGCTTGACCCGCCTTGTCCGCGAGCAGATTGCGGGTCTTCGATCTCAGACTTCAGTATCACAGCAGCCTCCGGGCGAAAAAGGATTTCGCCCGGCAGAATCGTATTGATAGGAGAAGCTGGTTTTGACACGGCCATTCGAAAAACATCTCGACAGCGACGAGCTTGATGGGCTCGTTTCGCCGCACGCGGCAAGTGTCACGGATTCAGGGCGACTCTCGGAGCAAGCTCTGGGGGCAGCCCAACGCCACGTTGAGTCTTGCCAGGACTGCAGCCGGAAGGTGCAGATGCACAAGTCTGTGCAAAGCGAGATTTTACGTATGCGACCGCCTAATCCGTTGCCGCCGACTCCGGAGTGCAGGGGGGATGCCGAGTGGCTGGAGGTGGCGGCTGGGCTTCTGCCGGAAGCGAAGACAAAAGAACTGATGAAACACGCGGCACAATGCGGGCACTGTGGACCGCTGCTAAAGGACGCCGCAGAAGCGCTCGTGGACGAAGCAACTCCGAGCGAGGAGGCACTGCTGGCGTCACTGCAAAGTGCGCGACCTGACTGGCGGAAGAACATGGCCGCAACACTGCGAGACAGTGTGCGGGACGGAAAGCAGAAGACTTCGTGGTGGGGGGCGCTGCTTGCTTGGCCGACTCCGGCCTACGCATTTGCGGCGATTGCTTGTGTTGCCATCGTCGCGTGGGTTGGATTGTGGACTCTACGCCCTCCGTCCGTGGAACAGCTACTCGCGCAGGCCTACACAGAACATCGCACGCTGGAGGCCAGGATCCCCGGCGCACGATATGCGCCGATGCAAGCTCAGCGCGGGGGGCAGTCGGATTTCGAGAAGCCGCAATCCCTGCTGAAAGCCGAGTTTCTTATCAGCGAGAGTCTGAGCAAAAATCCCAACGACCCTAGATGGCTGCAAGCCCGAGCTCGTGCCGACCTACTGAATGATAACTACGACTCGGCTATTAAGTCGCTTCAGCGAGCACTGGAGACCCAGCCGGATTCACCAGGCTTGCTTATCGATTTGGGATCAGCATATTTCTTGCGCGGTGAATCCGCCCATCGGCCTATTGATTACGGCAACGCCATTGAATCATTGGGCAAAGCTCTGGCCAAGTCGCCGGACGACCCCATCGCGCTTTTCAACCACGCACTCGCATGTGAACGTCTGTTTCTCTATACCCAGGCTATCGAAGATTGGGAACACTACTTGCGCGTCGACCCCCAAAGCGACTGGGCCGACGACGCTCGTAAGCGACTGGCCTCAATCCAGGAGAAGGTGAAGGAGCACACTGACAAGATAACTCAACCGCTGCTCACGCCAACGACGATCGCCAATGGTGGGAAAAACGATCAAGCGATCGAAGACAAAATAGACGCACGCGTCGAAGACTACTTGGATGTCGCAGTGCGCGAATGGCTCCCATCCGCATTCCCCACGGACAATCGGGATGTTGACGATAAAACTCAGAAGATAAGACTCTCGCTAAGAACGCTTGCGACGATACTAATATCGCGTCATAGGGATGAATGGCTGGCCGACATTCTTTCAGCTTCGTACTCAAGAGATCTGGCCGCAGGATTACAGGCGCTTTCGATTGCGAGAGAGGATAACGCGGCAGGCGACCCGGAGATAGCCGAGTTCCAAGCACAGAAGGCGGAGGTCTTTTTTCAAAGAGCCGGCAGCGCAGCGGGAATTTGGCGCGCAGAGTTGGAAGAAATTTACGCTTCTCAGCGCCGTTTTCATAGCGAGGCCTGTCTATCGGCGGTGACGAGACTACGCGACCGCGTCAGCAACAAGAAAGTGGCATTTATTTCGATTCAACTCTATCTGGAACGCTACGCCTGTTTAACCTCTGCGGACGTGCTTTTCGACAGAGCGACCGACGCTCTTGTATCTGCCGTCGCTCTTTCCAAAGAGTCCCAGTATCCAACGTTGTACTTGCGGGCTCTTGGTTTTTTGGCATCTGAACAGACAGAAAAAGGTGATGCGGAGGCTGCTTGGGAGTTCGACTGTGCTGGCCTTGGAGAATATTGGCGCGGCTTCGCCGGACCCAGAAGAGCTTCGCAATTCTATGATGATATGGGGGTATCGTCTCAGGAGTCGAAACAATGGCTGCTCTCTGTGGCACTCGACCGCGAAGCGGTTGTCGCAATTTCAGCAACGCCTGATCGGAGCGCCGAGGGCATGGAGCGCCTTGAGCTTGCAAGCTCGGCAAGCCATGCTCATTTGTGGCGGCAGGCGGCCCAAGAATACTCCCGTGCTCTAGATTCTTTCTCAAAACTTCCAAATAATGAGTCGATACGTGCGTTCGAAGGAAGTTCCGAAGTGGGGCTCGCAGAAGCTGCGATCGCCCAGGGACACTTCGAAGAGGCCACGTCTCATTTGTTATCCGCGCACTCTAAGCTACCTGCTGATTTCGAAGAGTACGAAACATGGCTGTATTTTTATAAAACGCTGGCATCTCTCCGCCGAAACACCGGTGACGTTGCTGGGTCGGCAGCAGCGTGCGCTTCCGCAATCCAGGTTGCCGAGATGGGCTTGCACGGCATAAGAGATGAACTTAGTCGTCTTCGTTGGAACCGCGCCACTGGGGACTGCTATCGGGAAACAGTAGATTTCAGGCTCGGGCTGGGCGACGCGAACGGGGCTTTGGAGTTTTGGGAGTGGTACCGCTCTGCCGGGACGCGCGCTAAGGAATCGAATGCTGCCAAGAAACTTCGCTTTTCTGACCTTGAGCGCGAGGCAACTTTGCCCCGTTTACGCAGTGTGGAAAACGGGCTCTCAACGCTGAAGGCCGAAACGGTAATTACGTACGCCGATTTGAAGGATCAAACGGTTGCGTGGAGCTACGATGACCGCGGCATCGTTTGGAAGCCAATCGACATTCCAGCTGGTTTCAAAGGGATTGTGGCCAGATTTGGCGAAGAGTGTCGAGATCCGAAAAGCGATCCGGTTGCTCTAAAGAAAGATGGCCAAGTCATTTTCAATGTGTTGCTTGCTCCCTTCTCGGGACAGCTCGATGTCGGCCGCACGTTGGTACTAGAAACTGATGGCATTGCTTCATTGGTGCCGTTTGCCGCTCTTGTGGATCCGGACGAAAAATATGTCAGTGAGCGATACCGCATAGCTTATCTGCCTGCGTTTGGATACCGTGGAATGCTGCGCCCCAGCCGGGCGATAACTCCGCGGGACGAAGCTATCGTTGTCGGATCCCCCGCTCTTAGGCCTGACCAAGGCTCGTATTCTAATCTGCCGGACGCTGATCGAGAAGCACGGGAAGTTGCTGGATACTTCACTCACGCGGTCTACCTACCTGGACACGAAGCCACATTGGATGCAGTGTTGGCCGCATTACCTCGAAGCGCGGTGTTTCATTTCGCAGGCCACTCTATTGCGAAGCCCGGTCATATGGGACTCCTTCTGGCGCAGCCAGAATCAAGTCGAAGTGGAATTTTGGATTCAGAATCGCTCGCACACGCAAAGGCCCAGCGCTTGAAGCTCGCTGTGCTTTCAGCCTGCTCAACGACACAAGACGACGACGAAGCGACCGGAGCCGGTAGCGTAGCGCGTGCCTTCCTGCGCACCGGCGTTCCTGCCGTAGTAGCAACAGCTTGGCCGATAGATTCTTCGTCTACTGCTATATTCATGCGCTTGCTTTATCGCGAATTGCTGCGTGGAGATACAGTCGCAGAGGCATTGCGCCAAGCAGTGAACGAGATGCAAACGACTTCGCAATACAAACACCCATATTACTGGGCGGCGTTTGAGGTGTTTGGTCGAGGCGCGGACGAAGAGTCTGCCGAAGCTACGCTTTCAACGAACCGTATTCGCGGGCGTCTCAGCACGTTAGAAGGAATTTCGGTCGCGGATTCGTTTAGGGATTTAGTGATGCGGTGATTGCTGTCGTTCATACGCATTCCAAGGAGGAATCTGAAAATGATGGAACGTAGGCGCTTTGTAAAAGGGCTAGCGACAACGCCTCTGGGGCTCATTTTGGCTGAGATGGCCTGTAAGCAGGATCAACAGGCTGCGCCCGCACAGGGTAGTAACGTCGAGCAGGCTGCAAAAATAACGACGAACGCCAAGAAGACTCTCAATGTCTTCGTCCACGGAATGTTTGCCGTAGTGTTGGATGAAAAGCAATCGCCGGCTGTTGTTGTACTGAAAGCGCCGGACGTGGGCATGCACAAATATCAGGCGCGGACATTTACGATTAATCCTAGTGATCCAAACGGTCTGAACCCTGGCTGGATTTACCAGTGCCCGCAGATGGGGCAACAAGATTCCATAATTTTTCCTGGTGGAAACGCGAAGATTCCATCGGGAATCGGGATAGGAAAATCGGATCACATTGCCATTGACATCACAAATCTAAATCCGGGGGCGCAGCCACACTGGACGGTCACTCTACCCATGCCTGATCAGATTTGTGGGTTGCGTGCTACTCCATATAACTATTTTGCCGCGAAACCGTCGCTGCTTCAGAGCCGAACGTTTTCGAATAATGACATGAGCTCCGATCAGCACATGCCGCTCATATACGTTTTGAGTTATCAGAACATCGATGCCAACCAAGGTGTCAGATTCAACGGTGCCGACAATCTGGCGATTGATTTCGGCGCCAGTGGCATTGGAAGGCTTCACCTTTATGCCGAACCCGACGATCCTAACCCTCAGACCCCACCTCCGAATGGCCAATGCCACGTCAACATGGCGATCGATCAGCTCGATCAATTGTTCAACCCACGGCTGGATCTCCAGTTTCTTGACAATACCTGCGATCCGAAATTCGGCGTATATCCAGATGGCCAACTATCGTGCACGATGAACAATACGATTGTGTTATGCGATGAGCGCTCCCTCGAAGAGATCGATATAAGGTGCAGCGATCTTCTAAGCAAGGGCACTCTAGAAAAACAGTTTCAAGATGTAATTGCGCTAGAAATGCAATACACGAATACCCTTTCGGTAGAAGAGAAAGGACAAAAGCTATTCGCAAAGGGGGGAAAGAGATCTCTTCCACTGTGGTACCAGAAGAAGCTATATGACGCTCTTCCCAATAGTAAGCCGCCACACAATTGCACTTCTCTACTCTGCCTTAAGAGGAAATGACCGCTGGGCTTTCTTCGGTACTTAGGAAGCGAGATGCGAGGGCACGAACTGTCCTCGCACTTGGCCTCTTCACCGCTTCAGTTGAGGGGGCTTGCTCAATGCGACTACCGGATTACGCCGCCATCCAGCACTTTGATATTCACGCACTGCAGCCTCTCGCTGCACGCATGCACCTTTCGTATGTTGCCTTCACGTGTTGTCCCACGCGAGGATCGGGCATTCCGTCGCTATCGGCTTTCCCGACCAGGCATTTGGATTTCCGACCAAGGAAAAGGACTTTCCCTACCGCTGTCGTTTCCCACTCTGTAGAAGGCAATCGCAGTCTTGCACCTCGTTTTCGCGAAGGCTGAATTCGGACGCCGCAGAACACGTGGCCCAACGCGACTTAAAAAGGCCTGGAACAACTCAAGGAGGAAGCTATGAAATCAAAATTGATGCTGTTCGCGCTTGGAGTAACAATTATTTGCCTACCAGCTCTATCGCTGTGGGCTCAAGGAGGTAGTTCAGGATCTCAACCGTCGGCTGCTTCGGGACCCTCCGCTAGCCAAGGGTCGGCGACCATCGAGAATCAGATAATCGCCTACGACGTTCTGAGGCAGATGGCAGTCCAGATTGCGGAGAGAGTCAAGAAAACTTGCAATTGCGACAGAGTGTTGCTGCCTGATCCCAACTCACAGTCGGAGATCATCACGGCGAAAGCCTTTGATGTTTCCGTCAAGGCGTTGGTAGATGCCTATAACCGGTTGGGTGGTGGTGGAGCGCCTTCAATCAGTGCTGCGGCAGTTCCGGGCTTGTCCGACATTGCTTCTCTCCTCACGGCGATCAAGTCAAGTGCAACCTACAGCAACCAGAACTTTCAACCCACCACACAATCGATGGTTACGCTTCTGAGCATCGCGCTTCGCGCCAAGGATGCAAACGATAAGAGTGTGGCCGTGCGAACCACAAATTTGCCAGGCAATTTGGACGGGGGAGTGACTGAGGTTCAAACGGAGATTGGCAACATCCAGGACGCGCAGAAGAGGGCCAAAGCGCGTGTGCAGATCGAACCCAAAGAAAAGGACAAGGACGGAAAAGACAAAGACCCCGCCGACGTAGCTGCGCTGGCGGATCTCGACAAGGAGTTTAGCGCGTTCCGTACCGCTTTGGGCGGTACCAGCCCGGACGGGACGATTCTCGCGACGATCATCAAAGGGAAAACGCTCTTGAAGCCCGACTCCGCGCCGTTTTCAGTGCTGACTGTTTCCGTCGACGCTGCGGGAGGAGACACTAAAGTCACGCACTTCTTTTGGCAAGAGCTGATCATGCCGACTCCGAGCCCTTCCTACACTGGAGGAGCCGTCGTTTCCTTCCTGCTCACCGACCAGAATTCGAACTTTCAGGATGGAGGCATGATCCCCTTCATGTATGGATGGTCGAAGTGGAAGAGTCCCAAGTTCGTCTTGAAGTAGTCTCGAACGGCTTCTTGGCGGCTTAGTTCGAACGTCAACACTCGCGATACAGAGAGGTCTACGAATATGAAATCCACAGGGTTTACTTGCAAGTGGAGACAAGCACAGATCTCGGAAAGAATGCTTCGACTCCTTTTCGTTCTTGTCCTTCTGGTTCCGGCCTGCCTGGCGGCAGATCCGACAGGTGGGTCAAAGCCGGGCATCTCGTGGTCAATTGACCCGCCGGCGTCGCCATGGAATATCCGCGACAGCCGTTGGGCCGAGTTCGCGGTCACGATTTCACCAAATGCTGCAGATACAAAGGTGAAAGTGACCCATTCCACAATTGTGGACTCGGATACAGGAAGAGGCGCATCAGTATCGGCTGGCCAATTCCATGTTTGCCCAGCCAAGGATGTGTCGCTCAACAAATGTGACAAAAACTTCGCCATACCTAAGAGCGAAACGCAGACAAAAGCGACCGTTTGGCTCTTTGTTGATGGCGATATACCAAACGGCAACTTTACGGGCAATCTCTACCTTGACACCGAACCGCTCACAGACACAAAGACCCTGCAGTTGACTATCAATCACTCCACTCACGACGCTAAGGTTTGGGGCGTGGTGACGATCCTGGGGGGAGTGGTTTTGGCATGGGGCATCACGGTGTTTGCGCGCTCGCGCATTAACCGAGATCAGGCTCTTCTTCCGGTGGCGGTATTGCGGCAGAAGATCTCGGACATTCAAGCGGAACTGGTAGCGATTCCTGGGGATTTAGAGAGTTGCACATCCAATACCCTCCAACAAATCAGTACGGTTCTAAAGAGTCTGAGCGTCAATAATCTGGATCAGCAACAACTGCTCCCGCCAAGCGTGCCGGCATGGGTGCAGTCCACAACGCAGGCCACAGCGTACCAAACCTTCCTCCAGGCGAAATCGCAGATCGCAGATAACCTGAGCGTCATCGCGGCGGGAATCGAAGCGGCCGCGAATTTGGAGCGAACGATTCCTCCTGCAAGATTGCCCGACCTACAGACGCTGGGGCAAAAGATCGATCAGTTGTCCACAACGTTGCCCCAGCCTTCTGCAACCTTGCAGGCTCAGATCAAGACACTGTTTGACGCGTGGAATGCCACGCCACAATCGCAGGCGCTGGGCGCGGCGCAATTTTTGGCTATGCCCGGTCCGTCACCGGTAACCGCGTATAGCCTCCGAATGGAAATTCAAACAATCACCTTGCTTTTCTGGGCGGTGTGGGGAGCACTTAGCGTGGTGATTGGGTTTTCTGTACTTGTCATGCCTGCACCCGGATTTGGCACGACCGCGGATTACATCCGTTGCGCCCTCTGGGGCTTTGGACTTCCCGTTGCGGGACAAGGATTGCAACAACTCACCATGACGTCCCTTAACACTCAGCTTGCCGTAACTTTGCCCAAATAACTCAGCCTACTGGAGAAAATCAAAATGAATCTCGATTCGGTTCGCAACGCCAAAAACGAAGCGCGAGAGGTTGTTTCACAGATCGCGCGAAATGATGTGTTCAGACGAAAGCTCGGCATTCGGGCCCAGAGCATTGAAATGGCCAGCCAGCCCAGCACAATTGCGCTGGGCGTAGCTCGCGCAACCGCCGGCGACTATAGCTTGGCGGTGCGCGTGCAGAATCGGCTGCTGATGGAAGGCGAGGAGATCGCAGCCATCCGTCACCTGGCAAAGGGGGAGGTTGATGTCAAGTACATTGGCCAAATCCAAAAGCGTCAAGTCCCCTGGTATCAGCAAAAATGCACTCCCCTTCGCATCGGTTGTTCGGTGGCTCATTTTAAGGTTACGGCGGGAAGCGTTGGAGCCTTCGCGCAATCCGCAACTCAAACGACTATGGTTCTATCGAACAATCACGTACTGGCCGATGAAAACAATGCCACGTTGGGAGATCCCATTCTTCAGCCAGGACCCTACGACGGCGGGCAAAATCCTGCCGATAAAATTGGATCGCTCACTCAGTTCATTCCACTCAACTTCACCGGTGTAAACACGGTCGACTGCGCGGTCGCCACTCTTGATGCAGGAATCACCATTGACTCCAAGAACCTTGACCTACTTGGCCAGCTCGGTGGCGTACGCACTCCGCCGGTGGACATCGGTGATACGGTCGCAAAGGTCGGGCGAACAACGGGTGTAACGCACGGAACTGTGACTGCCATAGAGCTGGATAATGTGACGGTGGGCTACGACAATGGAAATGCCACGTTCGATGGGCAAATTGAGATTGAAGGAACGGGGACGCTACCTTTTAGTCGAGGGGGAGACAGCGGCTCGCTCATTGTCGACCAAGACAACCTGGCGCTTGCACTTCTTTTTGCTGGAGGCACAACGGGTGGTACCAATGGGCAGGGGTTGACATACGCCAACCCGATTGCCGCTGTCCTGCAAGCTTTGTCAATTACTTTGATCGTATAATAGGGGCATGGGGCACACCCTCGAAGAGGCGCAGGCAGCTAAGGACAAGGCCAAGCAGCTGTTCGCGAGCAATGCTGGCGTCGGGATCACGAAGGTCGATGACGGCTATGCTGTCAAAGTAAACCTCCGCAACCCGCTAGTCGACAAGGAAAATGTTCCTACAGCGATCGATGGTGTGCCCATTCAGTTCGAAGTTGTCGGCGAGATTCGCAAGCAATAGCACTGATAAAGTGGTGCTCTCGTTGCCAAACAGTCACTGCCTTGCTGGCTACAATAAGGCGACGATTAAGAGGAGCCGTACGGTACTCTCTTGAACCAAACGTTGTCCGCCGACGCCGCTTGATATCAATCAGTTACACATCGTAGTTGCCCTGGCACTGTAACGCTCCCGCCTTCACTCTCCTGAAGCTCTTGACAGCAACGAGAAAGGCGCGACAAGGCAACAGGCACAATCCCCGAGACGCCCTGTCTGCGGCGGGTTTCAGATGCAAGCAATTCAAATATTCGTTAGGCCTTCACGAAACTTTACAGACACAGCCGGGTTCCAATCTCACAGCCGCTCGTCGCTTTAATCAACACATGGCAGCACGAAACTCTAGGTGTCACCACACTCTTAAACGGGGCCTGGACCAGTGTTCCCCAACGTTGAAGTCCGTCACCTTCACGCTGTCGATATCCTCGCCGAGGAACTGAATTTCACGCGAGCCGCTCTCAGACTGAACATAAGCCAATCCGCTCTGAGTCGGCAGATTACAGACCTTGAAGAACACTACAGATTCCACCTCTTCACTCGCAACAAACGACGAGCTGTGGAACTCACCGATGCGGGCCGCGTTTTTGTCAAGGAGGCTCGCTCCGCTCTGCTGCTTATAGAGCGGGCCGGGCATCTCGCTCATGCGGCCCATGAAGGGGCAGTCAATGTTTTGACGATTGGACTCTCGCCATGTGTCGAACAGGACTGGATTTCCAGCCTTCTGACTATCCGCTTGCCGCTGTACCCCAGAATCCGAATTCGATGGCGTAGTCAGTTTCCAATCGACTTGGTCCGGAGCGTTCTGGCCGGCGAAC
>Ga0209698_10000736_pt1 | contig 37469 bp, 30 predicted proteins | sample LitLauG_LLR_2012_FD_187203 | JGI IMG/M metagenome (GOLD analysis project Ga0209698, IMG submission 187203) | Freshwater sediment microbial communities from Pennsylvania, USA - Little Laurel Run_MetaG_LLR_2012 (SPAdes) (version 2) | ecosystem: Environmental > Aquatic > Freshwater > Creek >... | reverse complement strand
GGGCCCCCGCCCGCCGTCTTTTCGACGATTGTCATCGTGGCCGAGCTGACATTCGACGTGACGATGCGTTTGAGGTCGTCAAACACGTAGATCATGTGGGTTCGATTCTGGCCGGTGCCGAGCACCCAGTCAATCTTGTTCGTGGAGGGATCGTAAGTGCCGATCACCTTAGCCGCTTCCGCCGTAAACCAGACCTTACCACCGGCGAACATCAGACCGTGCGGACCGCGCAGTGCTCCCAGATCCACGGCGGACAGGGTTTTCTGTGCCACCAGATCGACCACGGTAATTGTGTTGTAGGCTCCCCCGCCGTAGTTCGAGATGAAGGCTAACTTTCCGTCCGTGGAGGCAACCACCTCATGGGGGTCCGGTCCCGATGGCATCCGGGCCACCACGTTTCTCGTCGCCGGATCGACAATCGAGAGCGTCTGATCCGTCTTGGCCAGCACCAGCAAGGAGGTCTTTGGCGTCTCCGCTCCCCAAAAAAGCGCGGTACCGGCGTAGGCCAACAGCAAACAGCAAGGGACTCTGATTTTCATCCCACCACTATACCCGCTTCTAGCTTGTGGGTAGGACCCCGGGCGGGCAAGGAGCGGGGAAACCTTGGGGCTAGGGCCGGGGGCTAAGTTCGGCCATACTACGGATACAATACAGAAGTGACCCCCGTCCCGCTGGAACTTCCGCTACGTCCCGCCGAGGCAGCGGAGTTGGCCAACCTGATATTCGATCAGGCCGAAGGTAAACCTCTCACCGACGACGTGCGAAATCGTCTGGCTGCGCGCGCCGCGGTATTGCGGTTGGCGGGCATCACGCCCTACTTCGGGTCATTGGGGCGCGACCCCGTGCATCCTTCGGCCTACTATCTTGCAGTGGATGGGGAGAATGAGGCCCCGCTGCTGCTCTACATCGCACTGGCCAACGCGCCGACCAGCAGCATTTTCCGAAGGCCGCTGCTGATCGGCCGCATGCGCCGCCACCATGGTCCCGAAATCGTGATCAACGCGATTCCGTTTGGCCCGCGGGAACGCGAGAACCTGGAGAAGTTCGCCGCGCGAATCGATGGCGGCGTCCTTCCCCGGCCGCAGGGATCGCGCGGCGCCATCGCAGTGGCCGCGGAACCCGGTCCCGCGTTTGATGCCTTTCGCGCGATTCTCAAGCGCAGCGGCGAGAACCTGGCCGCCGTGTGTGCGCCTCCCGGGGCGGCTGTCCGCGATGCGTATTACGCCAGTCTGTGGGCGGCGATCCGCGCAGGTTGGCGCGAGGGATACGCCGCTGGTGTCGAGATCGCCGTCGCGGCCGAATCCCTGGAGAGCGCGAAGCAAACGATCGTGGAAGCCGCCGGATTTACCGGTTTCGCGATCGACACTACGAGCCTGCTGCGCGAACCAGCCTCCGGCGCCGGAATGGACGAGCAGTTCGACGCGTTCTTCAGCGCGGAAGATCGCGGTTGGATTCTCGATGAGTTTGTTCGGTCTTTCGACACGGGCGGCGCGGTGTACGAACTTACGGCACCCGACGTGGTGCGTCTGGCGGTGAAATTCGGCCGCTGCCTCAAGGTGAACGAGCAGCTTCGTGAGAACATCCGCCAGACCCGCTCGGCGCTGCGGTTGGGGCGCGCGTTCGATTTCGGACCGGTGCTCGGTGGGCCCGCCCATACCACCCCGCGGGAGATGCTGTTCTGTCTGCATTGGCTCAAAGCGCGGGGCCATGCCGCGCAATTTGCCGCGCCGAACCTGGGCTTCACTCCAGGCCAGCCCTACGCCGCCGAACCCGCCGCGCAACTAGGCGAGCGCGTCAAGGAACTGGCCGCCATCGCCCGGCACTACCAGGCGATTCTGAGCGTGCGTCACGGCAGCGGCAAACAGGCGGAGGTAGTGCAAGCGATCGCCAAAGCGACCGTGGGCCGGGTGAATTATCAGATCGCAGACGCCGGCGAAATCGCTTTCGTCGCCGGGGGATTGCTGGGATGAAGAACTGCCGGACGGCGATCGCCGCGAGCTTGTTGCTGTTCTTGGCGGCAGCTCAGGTGTCCCTGGTCAACCAGATTCGGACGCAGATCGGGCTGAACAACCTGGCGGCCGCGGATCAAATTGCGCGCGCGTATCAATCGCAAATGGGCGCGACACCCGAACTGGCGGCGGCCTTGTCATGGCTCGCTCGCGGCGCGATCGAAACGCGCAGCCTCGATCGAGCCGATGCCTACGCAAGTGAGGCGCGTAACCTGGTGCTGGGATTCTTGAAAACGCGCAAACTGGACCAGGATCCCTGGCTGCCCACCGCGCTGGGCGCGTCCATCGAAGTGCATGCCCAGGCGCTGGCTGCCCGCGGAGAGCGTCCGGAAGCCATCGCTTTCTTACGCGAACAGCTCAAGCTGTTCGCCGCCACCTCGCTGCCGGAACGCATCCGAAAAAACATCAACCTGCTGAACCTGGAAGGCAAACCGGCCCCGCCGCTCGAAGCCCCGGAGTGGCTCGGCCCCAAGCCGTCCTCGCTGGCTGCTCTGCGCGGCCATCCCGTGCTGCTGTTCTTCTGGGCGCACTGGTGCCCGGATTGTAAGGCCGAAACGGGCATTCTCGCCAACTTGAGGAAGACATTCGGGCCGCAAGGACTAGTGATGATCGGCCCGACGCGATACTACGGGTATGTTGCCGGCGGCGAGGACGCGCTGCCAGTGGTGGAGAAGCGCTATATCGAGCAGGTCCGCAACCAGTTCTATGCGCCCCTTGCCGATGTACCGGCGCCGATCAGCGCCGCCAATTTTGTAACGTACGGAGCCAGCACCACTCCTACCTTGGTTTTGGTCGATCAAGCCGGTATGGTTCGCTACTACCACCCCGGTGCGGCATCGGAATCGGAACTAGCCGCACGCATACGCGGCATCCTGAAGAAATCGTAAGCGGCTCAAGCGGTTTTGGCTTTGCGGTTGGCAGCCGGCCTGGCGCGAAACCGGTCATAATCCTCGAGCTTCTGGATCAATGCATCGACGGCCGACCTTCGGGCATAGAGATAATCCAGTTCTTTGCGGTACCCCCCTTTTGAGTAGTATGACGGGGGGGAGGGGGAGGGGGATTTCTTCGCAAACATAGTACAGATGTACCAGAACCGGCATGCCAAAGCAACGAAATTGCAGGATGAACCCTATTCTAATTTGCGGGTTATGCACTACCCCTATTTGGGGTGATTGATTAGTCAGGCGCTCAGAAAACTTGCGATTTTATCAGGGTTGTTAGGAAGCACTACAGGAGGATTCCCGAAATTCGGCAGCACCGAAGTTCCATCGAGCGTTCTGAGCACCCCAGTATGGTACTGATGAATGTAATCGGCGTCCTTCAGGACGTTGCCCGTCAAGACAGCAACCACATCCGCATCGTGAGCGATGGTTCCGCAGGCAGTCAGTTTACGAATCCCCGCCAGAGTAGCCGCCGAAGCCGGCTCGCAACCGATTCCGCACTTCCCAATCACCGCCTTGGCATCGGCGATTTCCTGCTCGCTCACCTTCTCGACGACTCCATTCGAGGCAGTCACTTCGAACAGGGCCTTCGGCCAGGAAACGGGGTCGCCGATCTTTATGGCCGTCGCCAGCGTCTTCGGGTGCTCTACCGGGGTGAGCCGCGTGCGGTCCTCGTGGCGCATGAGATCGTAGAACGGCGCTGCGCCTTCGGCCTGGACCACCGCCAGGCGCGGCAGCTTCGCGATCAGGCCCAAGTCTTTCATCTCTCGCAGCCCCTTGCCGAAGGCAGAGATGTTACCCAGATTACCGCCGGGAAGCACGACCCAGTCCGGCACACGCCAGTCGCGCTGGTCCATCATCTCGGCCATGATGGTCTTTTGTCCCTCGATGCGGAAAGGATTGATAGAATTCAGCAGATAAATGCCGAGCCGCTCGGCCAGTTGGCGCACAAGCGCCAGAATCTGGTCGAAATTGGCCTCCACCTGAATGGTTTTCGCGCCGTACTCGAGCGCCTGGGCAAGTTTGCCGAACGCGATATTGCCGTGCGGGATGAAGATCACCGGCTGCAACCCGGCCGCACTGGCGTAGGCCGCCATCGAAGCCGACGTGTTGCCGGTAGAGACACAGGCCACCCGCGTCATCCCCAACCGCAGTGCCTGCGCCACGCCGCAGGTCATACCATTGTCTTTGAACGATCCCGTCGGGTTGAAGCCCTGGTGCTTGAAGGCGATGGCATCCAGGCCGCCATATTGTGCGGCCAACCGGCCGGACAGCAGAGGTGTGTTGCCTTCGCGTAGGGTTACAGCGCCGCTGATATCATCCAGGAAGGGGATAAACTCGCGGTAACGCCAGACGCCGCTTTGATCGAGCGGCGCGTTGGAGCTACGGCGCTCCCGCCAGAGGGCCGTCAACTCCCGCGCCGTTTGCGCCGGCTTACCATATACCGCTTCCAGCAGGCTGCCGCATTTAGGGCAGTTATAGAGGACATCGGTGATGGCGTAACGCGCGCGGCAGGCGCGCTCGAAACAGATCAATTCCTTTGTCAAGCCTTCATTATAAGGGGATGCGAGCGGCAAACCTGGAACGCGGCGGCGATGACTTTCAGAGACGAAGCGCCACATTTCACGCAAGGGATGGAATGGCGCTATGGTATTCCTTTAGGGAGTTAGATAAGGATATGCGGACTCGTTTATCCACTGCTTTGGCGGTTACTGTTGCCGCAGCCGCCACGGCCTATTCCCAAAGCGCCGCGCCGCCGCCGGGATTCCAACAGGTGGCCCGTCCGATTCGGCCGCCGGCGCCGCCGCCGTACAATTGCGAGCCGGTGAATCCCAGCGCTACGCCCGAGGCGCGCGCGCTACTGAAAACGCTGTGCGCGGTCTCCGGGAAAGGCGTTTTGACCGGGCAGCACAATTTTCCGAATCAACGGTCTCAGGACACCGACAGAGTATTCGGCATTACGGGGAAATATCCCGCCATCTGGGGTTCGGACTTCGGATTTACCGATGGCGAGGACCAGGATTCTATCGTGCACCGCGACCTCATGATCGAAGAGGCCAAGAAGCAGGCCGCAGCCGGCTCCATCGTTTACCTGTGCTGGCACATGCTTCGGCCCACCGAAGACGAGCCCGGCAAGGCCGGCGAGAATGGCCGGCCCAGTCCGAGCTGGAGCGGCAGCGTCCAGGCCAAACTTACCGACGAACAGTGGCAGGAACTGATTACGCCGGACACGCCGCTACACGCGCGCTGGGAGAAGTACATGGATACGGCCGCGGGATACCTGAAGCAGCTTCAGGAAGCCCACATCCCGGTGCTCTGGCGGCCCATGCACGAGAACAACGGCGGGTTCTTTTGGTGGGGCGGCCGTCCAGGACCATCCGGCACGGCGCAACTTTATCGTGAGGTATATGCCCGGATGGTGTATGTTCACCACCTGGATAATCTGATTTGGGTATGGAACCAAAACGGCCCGGCTCCCGTGGGCGAGTTCTTCAATTATTTCCCGGGCCAGCGCTACGTGGACGTCGTGAGCTACGACAACTACCGCGAATTGAACGACCGTTACTACTACGAGATGCTGGACCTGGCCGACGGCAAGCCGATCGCGCTGGGCGAGGTGGGCCGGCCTCCATCGGCGGAGGTTCTGAAGGCCCAGCCGAGGTGGGCGTGGTTCATGGTTTGGAGCGGCGGAGTGGACCGACAGTCCGACGCCCTCAAAGCGGCTTACGGCAACCCTTATCTGATCAGCCGCGGAGATCCGCTGCCCAAGAACTGAGGTATTGCCGGCAAGCATTCCCAAGAAAAGGCAGCCTCACGGAGGTGGTGCGGCTGTCCGGGAGAGAATTGAGCTTCTCCTGCGATGCGCGCGGCATCGGGGAGACCGGTGTGGTCAGCGCAGGCTTCATTTCGACCTCTGCCACCTGGCTTCCTGTTAGTTGAGCTTCTTCAGCCAGATATTGCGAACCGACACCTTCGTCGTGGCCTCGATCTCGATGCCGAACAGCCCGGACTGGTTATTCGACGAGTTCGGGTCGTCATCCACCATCACCGCCATCAGTTGCCCGTTTACAATGTGGATGAACGTGCCGCCGCGCGCGATCACGGTGTACTGGTTCCAGTCGTCCATCTTGACGAAGCTGTTCAGCGCTTGCCGGTCGCCGATGTTACCCATCAGGCGCTTGGTGCCTAGCCCTGCTCCCTCGACCACCTGGCCGCGCCAGGACATGATGCGCATGGGGGTGTTCTCCGAATAAAACTGGCCAGTATAATCACGCGAGCTCGGCCAGAAATCGGCCTGCGGCCCGGTCATCATCCAATTGAGATTCACAGGACCCACGTTGGCGGTCACATTCGGGGCGATGGGAGCAAGCCACGGCAGGCCCGTTTTGCTGCGGTACTGAAAGCCGCTTCCCCCGCTGCCCTCGATCTTGATTTCAAACTTGAGCGTGAAATCCCTGGCTTCGAGCCCGCGATAGACGATATACGTGTTGCCGCTCGGATTCGTTGGAGTGGACTCACCAACGATGGCGCCGTCCTCGGCGCGCCAGAACTTTGGATTGCCGTCCCAACCCTTCAGGCCGACTCCGTCGAACAGGGACACATAGCCTTCGTGATCGCTGAAGTCCAGGGGCTCCGGTTGAGTGAAAGGCATTAGTCCGGCGCGAAGCGCGCCGCCCATGGCCACCACCGCCGCGACCTGGTCCGGGGCCAGCCTGCCGGGCGACGCCTGCATCCTGGCGAAAGCATCCGCTCGGGCGAGGGCCAAAACCAGTTCGGCATCGCGAACCGCTACCGCCTTGGCTTCGATCGCGGCATTGTTCCGCGGCTCGGCGAACACTGCGGTTGCCAGCCCCGTGCGCGCGGTGGTCACCGACTGCATCAACGAAGCCAGGTCCGCGTTCATTTGCGTGAGGCCAGCCAGTTGGCGCTGGGTGATGTTCGGAATCGCGGCGCGGCCGCGTCCCGTTGGAGCGGCGCCGCCGGACATCGCGATCAACGCCGCCACCTGATCGGAAGCCAGCTTGTTCGGCGAAGCCTGGATCCTGGCAAACCCATCGGCTCTGGCGCGAGCCAACGCCAGTTCGGCGTTGCCCACCGCGTCCGCCTTCGCCTGGATCGCCGGGTTGTTCCGCCGCTCGGCGAAGACCGCAGCGGCCAGGCCGGTGCGCGCGGTGGCCAAGGCCTCCGTCAATGACGCCAGGTCCGCATTCATACGGGTCAGTTCGGTATTCTGCTGGGGATTGAAATTCTGCGCCGGCGCCGGCGGTCCCGCCAAGCCAAGGGCGACTACGGTGGCGATACAAACGCTTTTCAGCATCATGGGATCCTCCTTGGTTCAGCCGGTTTGGGCTCATCGTACCACGCGCCTCTCCGGGCCGGCCGTGTTGGGGAAATCGCAAACCGGGCCGCTCGGTCGCCGGGCTTGAGGGCGCGCAAGAGAGAGCCGAGGCCAGGATGCCCGTGTTACCCTCAAGTGGTTACCGGTGCCGCCATGTCTTTTGTCCACGAAGATTTTTTGCTTTCCAACAAGACCGCGAGGCGGCTGTACCACCAGTTCGCCGAGAACGAACCCATCCTCGACTATCACTGCCACCTGCCGCCCAAGGACGTGGCGGAGAACCGCCGCTTTCGGAACCTGTTCGAGATCTGGCTCGAAGGCGACCACTATAAGTGGCGCGCCATGCGAGCCAATGGTGTCGACGAATCGTATTGCACAGGAAGACAGGAGCCGTATGAGAAGTTCCTCGCCTGGGCGCGCACCGTGCCCGCCACGCTGCGCAATCCGCTGTACCACTGGACGCACCTCGAGCTGAAACGATACTTCGGCATCGACGAGTTGCTCGACGAATCGAGCGCCGCCCGAGTTTGGGAACAGGCCAACACGCTCTTGGCCACCGACCAGCTCAGCGCGAGGGGGATACTCGGCAGGTTCTGTGTGAAGGCGGTCTGTACCACGGACGACCCGGTGGACGATCTGGCCTGGCATAAGGCTATCGCCTCCTCGGGACTGCCCACCAAGGTCTTTCCCACCTTCCGGCCGGATAAGGCGCTGACCGTCCACGCGCCGGAATTGCTGAACCCCTGGGTGGCGAAGCTGGAAGCCGCCACCAACACCAGCATCAGCAAGCTGTCCGAGTTCGTGGACGCGCTGAAGAAGCGGCACGACTTCTTCCACCAGATGGGCGGCCGGCTTAGCGACCACGGTCTGAACCACGCCTACTCCGGATTTCCGACCGAACACCAGGCGGCGGCCATCTTCGGGCGCGCGCGCGGCGGCCACGCAGCCACGCGCGAAGAACACTGCCAGTTCGCGTCGCACATGATGCTGGTCTTCGGGAGACTCGACGCCGAGAAGGGATGGACCAAGCAATTGCATCTGGGCGCCCGGCGCAACAATAACACCCGGCGCTTCCGCGAACTGGGTCCGGACGTGGGGTTCGATTCGATCGGCGACTGGCCGCAGGCCGATGCCATGGGCAACTATCTGGACCGTCTGGACCAGGAGAATGCGCTACCCAAGATCGTAATCTACAACCTCAACCCGGCGGACAACTACGCCATGGCGACCATGATTGGCAACTTCCAGGACGGCGCCATCGCCGGCAAGATCCAATTGGGCAGCGGCTGGTGGTTCCTGGATCAGAAGGAAGCCATGCAGTGGCAACTGAACGCCCTTTCCAACTGCGGGCTGATTTCCCGGTTTTTGGGAATGCTCACCGATTCGCGGTCGTTCATGTCGTACCCGCGGCACGAATACTTCCGGCGCGTGTTGTGCGACCTGTTCGGCAGGGATATGGAGAGCGGGGAATTGCCCGATTCCGGCGACCTCGTCGGCCCGGTTATCCGCGGAATTTGCTATGGAAATGTCAGCAACTTCCTGGGGTTGCCGGTCTGACTCCGTAAAGTTCCCGCCCGGGAAGGCCGATAAGGGTACTGGGAGCGACATGTCGAGGTCAATCACGACGCCGGGCGAAGTGGTGTGGGATCTGCCGCCGCTGATTCTCCACCCATTTAACGAGCACGTACCTCCGAGCGCGCTGCTGGAGAACTCAAAGGCGGCCTTGATGTTGTCGGGCCTGATCCCGGCTGACGGTACGGATCCGGAAGATCTGAAGCGCCGGCTGTTGTCGGGGCGGTATTCGGAGATACGCATGTTGTTCTTCTTGGGGAAGGACGTGTTCCGCTGGATGGATCAGTGCCGCGACTGGGCGTCGCGCTTGCCGGAACTGGGCGGTAGCGAACTTCACCGCCAGAGCTTTGCCGGCCTGCTGACCGTGAATCCCCCGCCGGCGGTGAGTGAGAAACTCGTGCGCTGGGGGGTGGCGGACCATGTGACGGTGTTTTCCCGATCCATCGGGCTGAACGCGCTGTTTGTGGAGCCACCGAAGATCGACCAACTGGCCGAAGAATTTTTGCGTAACTACCACCGGTATGCGGACGCGTTGTTCCGTTCCTTCATGGAATCCCAGCCGTACGGAACCATCACCGCGAGGAATTTCCATTTCGAGCTGTACGCTTCGGGTGAGTACTCCCGGCTGCTGGAAAACGAGTGGAGCGGGGAATCCTGACCGGCAACGGGGCCTGTCGGCAGAGAAGGCGATAACGACTGGCGCTGAGTTTGACGCTGCCAACGCGTCTGTCCATCGTGGGGATGCCGCGACTTATTTTATCCGGCGTATCCGCTTTTCCAGCTAAAATGAGAGCGTCATGCAATTTCCGCGCCTCGTCCTGGTTCGCCAGAAGTTTCCTGACCGCCGCATTCCCGATGTGGCGGCCGAAGTCCAAAAGCAGCTTTCCGGCTCGGCGTTCGCATCGCGCTTGAAGCCCGGGTCGCGCATCGCCATTGGCGTGGGTAGCCGCGGCATTCACAACATCGCCACCATTGTGCGCAACGTCGTGCGCTACTGGAAGAACCAGGGGATGGAGCCATTCATCTTCCCGGCAATGGGTAGCCACGGGGCGGCCACGGCGGCGGGGCAAGCGGATGTGCTGGCGCACTACGGCATCACCGAGTCTTCGATGGGGTGTCCGGTGGTGAGCCAGCTCGAGGTGGTTTCGCTGGGCCAGACTGAAGACGGGATCGAAGCCTTCATGGACAGGGTGGCCTACGAATCGGAAGGCGTGATGCTGGTGGGCCGGGTGAAGTGGCACACCGATTTCGCGGGCGAGATCGAAAGCGGCCTCTTCAAAATGATGGCCATCGGTCTGGGGAAGTTCGCCGGAGCGCAGCGTTACCACGCGTATGCCTACCGGCTGGGTTTGGAGCACGTGATCCGCAGCATCGGGCGACAGGTGCTGAAGTCCGGCAAGATTCTGGGTGGGCTGGCGATCCTAGAGGATGCCTACCACAACACCGCCAAGCTCGACGCAGTGCCGGTGGAAGCCATGGAGCAGCGCGAGAAGGAGAACCTGGCGCTAGTCAAGACGTGGATGGGCAAGGTGCCGATGGATCTGGACATCCTGGTGATGGACGAGATCGGTAAGAACATTTCGGGCGCCGGGATGGACACCAAGGTTGCCAACCGGGGAGTCAACGGCGAGTACAATCCCTGGCCCGATACGCCGAAGTTCCAGCGCATCTTCGTCCGCAATCTGAGCGAGTTGACCTACAACAGCGCGGTGGGCCTGGGGATGGCGGATATGGTGACCGACCGGCTGGTGAACCGCATCGACTGGCAGCCGACACTGATCAATTCGCTGACCGCCAACACGCCGGCGGCGATCCGCACGCCGATTCATTTTGCGACCGATCGGGAGTGCCTCGAGCGCCTGGCACCCACGGTAGGCAGGCTGGATCTCCACGATGTCACCTACGGCTGGATCCGCAACACCATGGAATTGGGACGGCTGGCGTTGAGTGAGAACCTGCGGCCGGCGATCGAGAGCAATCCATTGCTGGAAGTGGAAGCGACGGTGGATATGGACTTCGACGGCGGCCACAATCTGCTCAGCCCGTTCCTGCCGGTGGAAGAGGCGGCGGGAGCGCACTGAGGGCAAACCAGAAGACGGAAGTCAGCCCAGCCTCCGGCGGCGCCGGGTTGAACAGGGTGTGACTACAGCGGCTTGGGGATGATGGCCTGCGGCCGGCCCTGGCTCAAAACGCCATCTTGTCTTTCTTGGCTTCGACCTTCGCTTTGTCCACGCCCGGCACTTTCAGCACGTCCCCATAGTCTTTCAAAGGGCCATTCTGCTTGCGGTAGGCAATCACGGCTTGGGATTCGGGCACGCTGAAACCCAGTTGTACCTTGATCTCCTCGAGCGGCGCGGAATTCATGTTGACCTTCGAATCCATGCCGAAGTTGAGCGTAAGGTATTCCACCACGGAGGCCATTTCGGCCGGAGTGCCTTTGGCTCCGCGCTCCACCATGTCAGCCACGGAATCGGTCCACTCGTCCCGGTCGTGCCGAAGCTTGCGGTAGTTTCCGGAGCCGTGACACTCCATGCAAAACTTGACGACCTCTTCCTTGCCGGGCCCCGGAGGCAAGGCCTTGGCATCTTCGTCGTCGGGGACGGCCAGACACAAACCGGCCGCCAAGCAAAGCCAGACCTGCCAGGAGGCCTGTGTCACTATTTTGAGCGTGAGTCTCATCTTAGTCAGGAACTCCGCAACCTTAGTTCCCGTCGCGACACCTCACTTGATGTAGCCATCGATGAACTTCATGAACTTGGCGCGTTCCTCGGCGTCCAGCTTGCCATCGTGGTTGGCGTCGAACATGGCCATCGCGGTCTTCAGCGAGGCGGCCTGGCGGGAGTTCAGGCCGGAGAAATCATCGCCTTCGGCCACCATCTGTTCGATGCGGCTGAGCAGCATCTGGCGGCGGAACGCAGGTGCATCTTCGCGGTTCGGCAGCACCACCAGCAGGAACGCGAAGCCCATTTCATCGGTGGTCTGCTCACCAAACGTAACGGCCTTCGGCGGGCTGGACGGGTTGTGGGGATTGGCCGCGGAATTGTCGTACACGTAACGCATCTCGACGCGTGTTCCCTTGGGCAGCTTCACCGGTTCGGCGTAACGGTATTGGCCCTGCCAGTTGAAGTCCCAATCGTTGATGCGGATCAGCGGCGTCACCTTGCCGTCCGGGAAGCGGGCGTCCACCTGCATCTCTTTGCACAGCCAGTGCGCGTGCGGCGTGATGCCGATCAGGTCCACGTCCTGCGGTACGATGCCCCAATCGGCGATCTCGTGGTGAGCGTCGCCGGCCGGGAGGTCGATGCGGCGCGGACCGATGATCATGTTGGCCAATCCGTGGGTAGAGGGTCCGGTGAACGTGAGGCCAATGGACGATTGGTCGGTCTCGGGTTTGCCGGACGGGTGGTAGTGAATCTGCACGACGAGGTCGGCGCCTTTGTTAACCGCATGCGCGACACCGGCGGGAAGCGCTTCAGGAGTGGCGCCAGGAGCCCATCCGCCCAGGCCGCCCGAGGGAACGATCTGCGGGCCGCCGAAACAAGGGTAGCCGGGTTCGGGCGTGGCGGCGTCCAGGCGGCGGGCTTGGCCGCTGGCGTCGAGAAAGAACAGCGCGTGATGCACCACCTTCGGATTCCCGGGATGGAACTCAACCGTCTTGACGTATTGGTCGGCGTCGAACCCAAGCGGAATCACGAAGCACTGGAAGACGTCGCGGCCGTCGGCCGGCACGGCAAAGGGCTGCGGGCTGAAGACGGCATCCGGTTTGCCCGCCAGCCATCCGGAGGAGAACTCGGGCGGCGCGGGTTTCTGTTTCGGGTCGCCTTCCGGCGCGCCGTTCTTGGCCCAGTCCCGGAGTGTCGCGATCTCGACATCGGTCAGGCGGCGCTCATCGCGGAAATGGCCGTAGCCGGGCTCGGCTTTCCACGGCGGCATGTAGCGGCTGGCGGTGACGGTGGCGATCAACTGGGCGCGCTTGGCCGCGTCCTGATAGGTCAGCAGCGGGAATGGCGCAACCTGACCGGGGCGGTGACAGCCGGCACAATTCTGGTAGAGGAGAGGCGCCACGTCGTGGTTGAAAGTAGGGGTAGCAGCGAAGGCGCCGCCGGCCCACAACGCGACAAGAATGCGTAGGTTCATGGCTTCTTCCTGGGGATGGCGCAGCCGATGGACTTCGTGGTCGAGTAGGCGACGGCCGTGCCGGAAAGCACTGCATCGAGAACAGATCGCACGTCCGATTGCGTGGCCTGCGGACGGTTCTTGCCGAAGTCTACAACGCGGTTATCGATGCGGCCGAGGTAGACGGTTCTGCCGTCCGGATAGAGAACGGCCGCTTGCGGCGTGACGGTGGCGTTGACGTGGCCCACCAGCACCTGGTCCGGATCCAGCAGCAAAGGGAATCCGTAGAGGTAATCCTTGGCATACTGGACTACCGATGGTTCGGCGACACTGGGATCCGCCTGAACCGCGTAGACGGCCACACCTTGGGGCCCGTATGCGGCCTGGATGCGGTTCATTTCCGGCACGTAGCTGTTGCCCACCGGGCAATCGATGGTTACGAAGAAGAGCAGGATCGCTTTGCGGCCGCTCCATTCGGCTGTGGTGTGGACGACGCCCTGGGTGTCACGCAAACGAAATTGCGGGGAAGATGCCCATGCAGCGGAGCACAGGAGAAGAATCAGGGTGGAGTGCAGCGCCCTCATTAATCCTATGATGCCAGAATCTACTGGTCTTTGTGCTGCAACACCGCCGGCGCGCGCTGTCGGTCCAGCGGGTCGATTTGGAAACTCCACTTCAGTGGGATGGTCTTCGGCGGATAGCATTCCCTGGCGTCGCAGGCCTGGTAGCGGAAGGCGCCTTCCACGGTCAGAGCGCCGCCGGGTGCGAGGAGCGGCGTCAGCGCCGCCTGCTGCGCCATGGTGAGGTCGCGGAGGAGACGGATATGACCTTCGTAGACCGGTACGGTTTCGTGGATCGCTTTCAGGTGCAGGTTCCTGGACGGCGGATAGGTTGCCGGCTGGGCCAGCCAGCCCGTGGAATGGGCGACCGTCCAATCGATCGCTATGTACTCGGACTGGATACCGGGCGCGTACACGTGCATGCCCTTTTTCATCTCCAGGTCGAGGATCAAGGACGTGCGCGCCCCAGGCATCACGGAGGCGTCGCCGGCGGAATACGTCAGTTTGACTTGCGGCGTCTCGACCGTAGTCTTGGCGGCGCCATCGGCGCCGAATTCGCGCGTGAGCACGTCGGCGGCGGTGAAGCGCTCGCGGTGGTCGTCCTCGAAATACTTGGCCTTGACCAGCCCGTGGCCGTCGATGATAAACATGCCGGGAAAGGGAACACCGTAGGCCATGTTGCCGGGCTCCATGTTGGTGTTAAGGATGCCGAACGCCTTGATGACCTTGGATTCGGGGTCTGAGAGCATCGGGTAAGCGATGTTCTTGCGACCGGCAAAGTCCTTCAGGATGGCGGCGCTGTCATAGGAGAGGGACGCGACGGCCAGTCCCTTCTTGCCGAAGCTGTCGGCCTGAGTTTGCAGCTCCACGAGCTGTCCTTTACACCAGGGTCACCAGTCGGCCGAACGGACGAAAAGCAGGACCAAGCCATTGGGGCCGCGCAGATTGTCGAAGGTGCGAGGTTTGCCGTCCTGATCCACGGCCTCGAAGGCCGGAATGCGCGCGCCCACAGCGGGTCCGGTAGTAGCGTTCTGGTCGGCCTTGGGGACCGGGCTGAGGCGCGGGCGGTCATCGGCGCACCAGGCGGAATTCGTCAGAGTAAGAGATGAGAAGGTAAAAGCCGCAACAAGGAAGAAAGACCGCATAGGGCAATTGTACTGAATCGGGACGGCTGCGATTTTCCGGGCAACCAACGGCGGAGGTGCGTTAAGCGAAGTTCGGCCGCGGAGTCAGCGGAGGCCGTACCCAAACCGGTGAGAACCCTACAGGCATTCGCACCTCTGCATTCCGTCGTACTTCCGTTACTATCCAAAGCCAGCCTTTTGGGGATCTGCGATCGCCGTTACGATTGAGGATAAGCATGTCCGCCGTACCATTGGAACTTCTACCATTCGTCATCTTGGCCCTGGCGGCGGTCAACTTCGTCCACCTTCAGCAGGAGTTAGCGAACACCGAAGAAAAAATCGCCTACGCTCCCGGCAACGTCTGGGCGCGCTGGTTCCATCTCGAGCCAGCCGTCCCCTTTGCGGTCGAAGCCGCAAGCCAGGACGTAACCGTCTCGTTCACCGCAGCATAACCATGGCCACCTCTCCAGAAGTAACCGAATCGGTCCTGGTCTACAATCGCATCGCCCAAAACCGGCGTAAGACATGGCTGCTGGTGTCCATCGCGATTGCCTCGGTCGTGCCATTCGTGGCCGCCGTCACTTATGGCGCTACCCGAGTCGTTTTGTCCAGGTTTGGGAGCCACCACATCACCGCGCGCCAGGAGGAGCAGATCCGCAGACAGATCGAAGCTTACCCGGCCGAATCCCGGGATCAGGCTCTGGCCGACTTGGACCGCCGGATGGAGGCTGAACGCACGACCCGCGAGCAGGACGAAGCCCAAGACAACCGGCTACGCGTCTGGGTTGTGGTCTCGGTTTCGGTTTTGCTGATGGTGGTGCTGGGCCTCCTGTTCTGGGCGCTGGGATCCTCTTCGACATCGAAGCTGCTGACGATATGTGGCGCGAGGCCCGCGGACGCTGGCGAGGCGGAGGCCAAGCGTCTGCTGGAGAACCTCGCGATCGGCGCCGGTCTGCCCACTCCGAGGCTTTACGTCATCGATACTTCGACGCCCAACGCCTTCGCCGCGGGCCTGGACCCGCACCGCTCGGTGGTCGCGGTAACCGGTGGCCTGTTGGCGTTGCTGGACCGCCGCGAACTGGAAGGTGTGCTGGCCCACGAACTCTCCCACATCGGGAATCGCGACACCAGGCTGAACACCATTGTCGCCAGCATCGCCCTGTTCCTGCGCCTGCCGTACCTGTTTCGCCAACAGGCGCGCAAGGATCGCTCGAATCCGGTCAATCCCCTCGCCTGGCGGCGGCGCTTCAGCTTCTACCGTCTGATGTTGACGCCCATCTACCTCTACCTCTTCATCGTCGCGCCCGTGCTGGCTTCCGCCATCCGTGCTGCCATTTCGCGCGGAAGGGAATACCTGGCGGATGCCGATGCCGTGCTGCTCACGCGTTATCCCGAGGGGCTTATCCGCGCGCTCTCCAAGATCCGGGGAGCGGGCTCCGTGGTATCCGGTGCGAACCCCGCCCTTTTCCATCTCTACTTCGCCGATCCTTCGGCCTCGGGCTCCGGACTCGGTCTGTTCACAGGCAATCTTCTGGCCACGCACCCGCCCATCGACCAGCGCATCACCCGCCTGGTGGAATTCAACGGCGGCGCCGCGGTTTCCGCCGTCGAAGCCGCGGTACGTGCGGGCCAGGACTTCATCCGCGATCACCCGCCCATCGTCGCGCACAACCCGCTCGACAACGTTACCAAGAACGAACTCTCCGTGGTTACGATGGGCAACCCAATGGGCCGGGTCTTCCGCATCGTCGGAGCGACTGCGCCGGTCCCGATTTACGACAGCCCTAACGTCCGTTCGTTCGTCAGCACCCGGGCCAAGCCCGGCGACCTCCTGATCGTGTTTGACGACCCAGGCAAGTTCCGGCAGGTAATCACCCACGATCAGACGTTCGGCTACCTCCCTCTTTCTGTGAAGCTCCAACGCGTCGATATGCTCCCATCCGAAATCCACGACCCGGCCGCACGCGCCGCCATCCAAGCGGCTCATAGCGCCGCAATGGCGAATGCCGCCGCCACGGGCGCCATGGGACTGACACGGCAACAGATCAAGATCGCCGCCGCTTTCGGTGTGGCGGTCTTCTTGTGCTGCTTGTTGGTCCTGACGTTTGCCGCAAGGTAGGGTATCGGCCTCCAGGCAGGCCTCCTGACCTGCACGCCGCAGCGAAAGCGCCCAGGTAATTCCCCTGTAACGAATGACTGATAACTTGCACCAAACTATAGAGGACGTGGTGGGATGCGTTATTGGTTTTCAGGAGAACTGTCTTGTTTTCCTATTCGTACTTTCATGCTAGCTCTTCTGGGCTACTCACTTTGCCAGGCTCAGGTCAATATTCTCACGGCGAACGGCGGTAACGACCGTACCAATGCGAACTTACAAGAGGCGCAGCTCGCACCCTCGACAGTTTACCCCGGCGGTTTCGGGAAACTGGCCACGTTTCCGGTCGATGGCCAGGTATACGCCCAGCCCCTTTACTTAAGCGGCTGGAAAGTTCCAAATATTGGCGCGCGGAATGTGTTGTATATAACCACAATGCACAATAGCGTCTATGCCTTTGACGCTGATTCGGCTTCGCCAGGCACTCTGCTGTGGCAAGTCAACTTAGGGGCTTCGGTTCCTTCAGCGGAATTATATGGTGGTTACAGCGATATCGCTGCGGAAGTTGGAATCCTGAGCACCGGTGCGATCGACTTAACGCGCGGCTTATTATACGTGGTATCGGATGTCTTTGAGCACGGCGCTCCGGTCTTCTATCTCCACGCGCTCGATCTCAGCAGCGGGCAGGAAAGGCTGAACGGCCCGGCCGCCATTACCGGGATGTTCGCGGACGTTGCCTTCGACTCCCGACAACATCTTCAACGTCCAGGTCTGCTGCTGGCCAACAATACGGTTTACATCGCCTTCGGCTCGCATGGCGACCAGGAACCCTATCATGGATGGCTCATGAGCTATGATGCGTCCGACCTGACGCATCAGCTGGGCGTGTTTGCCGTGACTTCCACCGGGATGGGCGGCGCCGTCTGGCAGTCCGGACGCGGCCTGGCGGCGGACGATAAGGGCAGTGTCTACGCGATTAGCGGCAACGGAGACTACGACGGCGCACAGAATTTCGGCGAGAGCTTTCTCAAACTATCCGGCACGCCGGCCGCCCGCGTCGATTCATTTACGCCGGTGGACTGGAAATCGATGTCGGATAACGACATGGACTTGTCCGCGGGGCCAGCCCTGGTGCCTGGTTCCCACATTGTACTCGGCGCCGATAAGTTTGGCGATTTCTATGTGCTCAATGGCGACGCTATGGGACAACCAGCCTCCGGGAATGCCACCACCGCATCGGCTTTCTCCATTTTCAATTTTGCCGTCTGGAGCCGGACGGACACTAGCTACGTGTACGTGCAGGGGGAAAGAGAACCGGCTCGCTGTTTTCAACTCTCGAACACGGGCTTGAACCCGTCCCCGGTCTCGGCCACTTCAAATGCTGTGCGGTTTGGGCGAATCGGTATGACGATTTCCGCCAACGGCAGCCAGGCCAATACCGGCATTCTGTGGGAGACCACGGGCGACTACAACGATTGGACCGCTTCAGGTACGCTGCATGCCTTCGATGCCTCGAACCTTGCGATCGAACTGTGGAACAGCGACATGAATGCCGCTAGCGACGGCATGGGCACAGTGGCGAAGTTCGCCAACCCCACGGTGGCGAACGGCAAAGTGTACGTGCCGACGTTTTCGAACACGGTGGTCGTCTATGGACTGCTGCAGAATGACGTAGTTGGCGGAGACTCACCCGCTATAGGCGCCGTGACCAACGCTGCCAGCTACGCGCCGGACGCGATTTCTCCGGGCGCGCTGGTGGCCATCTTCGGATTGGGCTTGGGGCCCGGCGTTCCGGCCGGAACACAGTTGGATGCCACCGGCTTGGTCTCGACCAGTCTGGCCAGCACTCGGGTCTTGTTCGACGGAGTGGCAGCGCCGATAGCCTTCGCCAGCGCAACTCAAGTGAATGCCATCGTCCCCTTCGGGTTGTCCTCCGCGCAAACCCAGGTCCAGGTGGAGTACGCGGGCCAGTTCTCGGATCCGTTCCCCATGGCGGTGGCGCCGTCCTCGCCGGGCATTTTCGCGGCCGATGGTTCAGGCGCCGGCCCAGCGCTGGTACTCAATCAGGATGGGTCCGCGAACTCGCCAGGAAACCCCGCGGCACCGGGGTCGACGATTGTTTTCTATGCCACGGGCGCCGGACAGATGTCTCCGCCGGGCCAGGACGGCGCTGTGGCGAGCGCCGGCGATCTGCCCCAGCCCGTGCTGCCGGTTTCCGCGACGATCGGTGGCCAACCGGCGCGGGTGCTTTATGCCGGGGGAGCCGCAGGCATCGTCGAGGGCATCATTCAGGTGAATTTGCAAATTCCCGGCGCGTTACCCGGCGGGTCCGCGTCATTGGTGCTGCAGATCGGCGACCGCGCGAGCCAGCCGGGGCTCATGGTGGCAGTGCAAGTAGCCCACTAAAAAGTTGCTTCGTGCTTTCTCCGGTGTGCCCGGAGGATTCGAATGGATGCGGTGCGGTCGCTACCCGGCGTCACGGAAATCCGGAATTGCTGGCTCGCGGCATCGTAGGCCTTGTGTGCGATCGAGCCCGTCGTCGCATTCGCCGCCGGCACGTACGGCGAATAGCCCGTGATGGTTCGAACCGTTTCGCCATCGGCAAAGTTCACCGTCAGATGCACCACTCCATCGTCGGTGAGCGCGGCAATCCGCTTCTTACCCATCGGCACGAACTGGTCCACATCTCCCACCACCGCCATCTGCGAAGGACCGATCGGCGCGGCAACCAGATAAAGTGCGTCACCGGTGATCGCCCTCTCCAGATTGTCCTCCGGATTCACCACCTGCCCGCTGCCGCTGAAGTAGTCGTAGAGGTACACGGGTTGGTTGACCCCAAGAGTAGCCGGGCTGAAATTGGCTTGCGCATTCGCTCCCGTGGGGTAAGCGAACCAGTAGTACGTGCGCAGCGCGCCAAAATCGGTGTAGGCCGAAGCCATCTGCGGCGCGTCCACGCCGTGCGCCATGCCGGCGTAACTGCTGTCCACGGGCGTCAATGGCACGTCCGGCTTGACGATCACGCCATCCCGTCGCACTGCGCGCAGCAGGTTCGCCCCGCTGAGACCGCCGATCGGGTCGCCCAGGCCGACCGGTCCGGCGGAGAGCGCCGCCATGAGTAGATTGCCGGTCTCCGTGCTCAAGAAGTTGTCGGTGAACGGCCAGACTCCGAGCGCGCTCGCCAGGCGTGAGGTGTACAAGAACTGCGTCCATCGGGCCGGGGTCAAACGGTCCGCACTGGTGCGGATGGTGGTCAGGTTGCCGTACTTGGAGCTTTGCATGAAGTGGCGGGGGGAGGCCATGCAGTATTGCAAAGTGATGTTGCGTTGCGCCATGGCCGCCGCCATGTTGTCCAGGAAGGCTTCCTCATCGGTCAGATTGAATGCGGCCTGGGCCTTATCGGCAAGCCAGTCCTGTTCGTAGGTCGCGACCCCCGATGTTGCCAGGTACCCCGCCACGTGGTCCCAGTAGGCCGGGTCCAGCACCACGTTACCCGACATCTTATATAAGGTCCGGTACGGGCTGCTGGCATCGATCCAGCGGGCATGCGTGATCAGGGGAACTCCGACGCTCTGCTGGAACCTCGCGAGCCCGTTCATGAAGGGGGGCGCCGCAGCCACGTATTCGTAGATGCCCGACCCGTTGTTATTCCACGATGCCCCGGCACCCTTCGGGTAGAACCAGCTATCCAGTTGCAGATACCCTAGCCCGATTCCCAATTGGTCGAAATTTGCCTTGACGGCCGCCAGCGTCTGCACATACGTTAGCGAATCGGCCATGTGGTAGTAGTAGGTTGCGCCGTTGTCGGTCCAGTATCCGACCTTGTTCAGACTGGTGTCGGCATCGTTGGCCGGCCTGATCTTGGCGTGCATCGTGGTCAACGCCCGGCCCCACGTGTCGAAAGCGCGGTTGATTCCCCTCTCCAGCACCAGGATGGTGCGGTGTTCGAACCCCGGCGGCAGGCTGGCAATCGCGGTTGCGACCCCGCTGGACAACTCTCGATTCGGTCCCCAAGCCGTGCTCGCCGACATGAAGTTGGTGGCCGGAGAAAGAATGAAGGTGTTGAAGGACGAATCGAAAAAGACCCACGGGCTTTCGGTCGAGAAACCAGAAAAGGTCGCCGGGGCGAAGATTCCAGAGAACGTCACGTGATCCAGACCTTGTGGGTACTGGCTGAAGTTCGGGAATGGGAAGGTATTGGCGGCCTCGGCGGAGTTGTTTACCGTGAACAGGACCGCGGGATGGTCCCAGTAGGTGCGAATGGCCGCGTGCCTGGCCGTATCGGACTGAAAATCGAAGCCGATTTCGCTATACGGGCCCAGCCCATCGCTACTGGAAGCAATCTGCACATTTGAGAGGGGATACCCGACGGTCCCGTGAAAAAGCCAGGAAAGGCCGGCAACGGCAATGTCATATGAACCGCTGGGGTCGACTGAAACCGTGACCCCGCCGGCACCTTCGATCACGGCAGCGGACGCGGCGGTCAGGCAAAACAACGCGCCAAAAAACACGATGATCGGACGAACGGTGCACACAATTCCGGCAAACCCTCCGGGGATAGTGGTAAATTCCTGTGATTTAACCTACAATTCTAACAGGCGAGGCTCAGGGTGCAACACCCACATATGGGGTGGATCGGGTGAATTCTTGAGGGGCGGTTCGTTTGTAACAGTCCCGCGCTGGGTAGCCTACTTCGCGCCAGACTGGATGGCGAAGTCCCAGACCTGAATGTTCAGCTTGCCTTCTGTGTACTCCACCACCGCGTATTCGCCGGCGGGGAGTGGTTCTTTGGGCCAGATCTTGTACAGACCGCCCGCGGCAAGCTGCTTCTGGAAGGTCGGCACCATCACCGGTTCTTCCACCACCTCGTTGGTCACCGGCATGAACGTCAGGTTCTCGACGATCCGGACCGTCCCCTTAACCGTCAGCTTGCAAAAGCCGAACCGCTCGGTTTCGGCAAGCTGGATGAAAAGCTCCTGCTCGGGGTTGATGAAGACGTTCGCCGAGTGCTCCCCCTTCAGTTCCAGCGTCCCTTTGCCGGAGACCACGGGGATGGGCGATAGCTTCGCCAAAACCGAGCGGCCCTTGTTAGTGTGCACCGTGGCCTCGGCCAGCTTGATTGGTTTTGCCTGGTTGCCTTCCAGCCAGTAGACCCCGGGATCCTGTGGAATGCGCGACGTTTCCTTCTCCAGTTCGTGCTCTACCTTCTCTTCCTGCTCGATGACCTTGGCGTCGGCGTCGAACCTGGCCTGGCGCTCCGCGGCTTCGGTTTGGGTACGCTTCAGATCGATCAGCTCCAGCGGGATGTCTTCCCACTGGCTGCGCTCCACGCTGTAGAAGTGGACGCGGTCGCCCTGCACCTGGTATTCGCGGACAATGTGAAAGCTGCCATCCTTCATGTACAGCTTGACATTCGCGGCCCAGGCCGCGAACACCAAGGCGAAGAAGGCCACCAGGTACTTGCGCATTGTGCCTCTATGGACTACTGTACCAGTGGTACAGGCCTCCCGGCCTTCGTTTCCGCTAAGAAATCGCGAACCAGAACGTCCCATACTTCGTATACCTGGAAAAGGAGTCGCCGAACGCCCAAACGGCCTGCGTTTCCGGCCATAATAGTTTCTTGAGGTCTCGAATACTTATGTCGCGTTTGAAATCCCTCGTTGCGGTCTTGCTTTGCTACGCCCTCGCGTTGCCGGTTTTCGGCCAGACGCCGGAATTGAAGGTGAACAACCACGGCTTTCTGAGCGACCTTTTCCGGAGCTACATTCCGCACCCCGTTCCGAAGATCAGCTTTGAGGATTCCCCCCGGATCGAGAAACTGATGCGGGCCGGCAATATCTACCTGTCGCTGCGCGATGCGATTGCCTTGGCGCTGGAGAACAATCTCGATATCGAAGTTGCCCGCCTCACCCCCAAGCTGCAGGATGCCAATATGCTGCGCGCGGATGCCGGCCTTCTGGTGCGCAGCGTTTCCACCGGCATCGCCAGCGGTCCTTCGTCGGCCCAGCTTGGCGCGCTGGCTGGCGCGAATTCGCTTGGCAACTCCGGCAGCAGCAGCAGTGGAAGCACCAGCGTGCTGAGCGGGCTGATTGTGCAACAGGGCGGCAGCACCATTCCCAATCTGGATCCGGCCTTCTTCCTCAGCAGCGGTTTCTTCCATCAAACGCAGCCCCTTTCGAGCAACGCCGTTACCGGCACGAATTTCCTGGTAACGCAGTACAAATCGCTGGTCTATGGAGTCCAGCAAGGATTCCTCACCGGCACCACGGTGCAAATGGGCCTGAGCAGCACTCTGGGCTACAACCAGAATGCTCCTACCAACCAGTTCAACCCACAAAGTAGCGGCGCCGCCTCGCTCTCCGTCACCCAGAATCTGCTGAACGGCTTCGGGATCAAAACCAACAACCGCCAGATTCGCATCAGCCGGAACTCGCGCCACATCTCGGACCTCACGTTCAAGCAGCAGGTGATCGCGACGGTCGCCAACGTCGTGAACCTGTACTGGGACCTGGTGTCGTTTAACGACAACCTCAAAATCAAGCAGCAGACCTACGACTTGAATAAGAGGCTCTACGAGGACAATAAGCGGCGCGCCGAACTCGGAGCCCTGGCCGAGATTGACATAATCCAGGCCGAAGCCGAGATGAAGAACAGCCAGCAGGCGGTGACTACGCAGGAAACGCAGGTGCTGCAACAGGAAGCCATCCTCAAGAACGTGATTACCCGCAGCGGCTTGGACAACATGGCGGTGGTGGCCGCCAGGATCGTACCGACCGACCACATTCAGGTGCCCGAGAAGGAAGGAATACGCCCGGTGCAGGACCTGATTGCCGACGCGTTCCAAAACCGCACCGAACTGGAGCAAAGCCGGACCAACCTGGAGAATTCGCGCCTCACCACCCTCGGCATCAAGAACAACCTGCTGCCATCGCTTCAGGTCACCGGGGCCCTTTCCAACAGCGGTCTGGCAGGCCAGACGAACTCGCTGGGCCAAGTGCCCATCTACGGCGCCACCGGACAGATCGTCGGTTTCCGCCCGCTCACCAACGGCGACGTGAATCAGTTCTTCCTCGGCGGTTACAGCTCGGTCTTGAACCAGATTTTCAGCCGCAAGTTCCCGAACTATAACGTCTCCTTCCAGTTGACAGTGCCCCTCCGTAACCGTGCCAACCAGGCGGACCTGATCACCGACCAGCTGAACTATCGCCAGTCCGAGATTCAGGACAAGCAGCTTCACAACAACATCAAGCTCAACGTAATCAACGCCCATACCGCAGTGCAGCAGGCGCGCGCCGCCTACGATACCGCGGTGGAAGCCCGCAAATTGCAGGAACAGACGCTGGCCGGCGAGAGGCGAAAATACGAACTGGGCACTTCCACCATCCTCAACGTGGTTCTGGTGCAGCGCGACACCACCAACAGCCAGGTTGCCGAGATCGAGGCTCTGCGGCAGTACATCGATTCCCGCACCGCCCTGCAACAAGTTCTGGGTAAGACCCTGGACGACTACGAGGTGAACCTGCAGGACGCACAGCGAGGAATCGTGGGCCGTGAGCCGGACCTGATCCCCGCCGTAGGCCAAGCCTCCGGGCCTGCCCCAGCCCGCTAAGCTAGCGGCAAGAGGGAAATCGCCAGCAAGCATCAACACGGGCCAGACGGCCCGTGCCACGCTCCTACCGCGTGATCGCCTCTCCCGTCAGCCTCGAGAACGCCGCCTCAATCCACTCCGACGGCAAATCGTGCACTGCACGGCGCATGCGGTCTTGCCACCACAACGAGATCTCGCGCAAGTCGTCGCGTTCGTATCGCTGCTCCACCAGTTCGAAGCTGTTCTTCGAATACAGGATTACGTCCATCGGGAAATCCACGTCGGCGGCGCACAACCGCGTCGCGTCGAAGGCCAGCAGGCCTACCTTGAACGCATAGAGCATGGTGTCTCTTTGCGTCAAGGAGCGCTCTAGAATCGGCTTGCCAAAACCCGAGGCGCCGATGATCTGGTAAGGCGTGTCGGGGCCGATCTCCACCCAGTTACCCTCGGGATAAACCATGTATAAACGGTGCGCCGAATCGGCCGACATCTGCCCGCCAATCAACGTGTGGGCGTTGAACCTCAGCTCCGCCCGGTGCAGCGCGCCGCCATCCTCGTCGGCCACGCGGCGCACCTGTTGCGCGTAAAGGTTCACCACCTTGAACAAGCGGTCGCGCGACAGTGTTTCGCGCGCGAAAGCCTCTTCGAAGTACAGCAGGATCTTGTCGCGCAGCGAGCGCAGGCCGGAGTGCATAACGAAGAATGCGAAACCGGGGCCCTGATAGCTGGCGGTCTTCTTGGCTACGAGACATTCGTTGCCGGCCACGAGTCGGGTATCGGCGATCCCCACCAGGCCCTGTTCTACGGAGATTCCCAGGCAAAAGGTCATGAGTGCGTCAAACTCATCGGCGATCTCAGGCGGCTCCCGCGGTCAGTGCCTTTTGCCCGAAGAAGTCGCTGCGAATGTATTCATCAATTGTATTCATTTTTAGCTGCAGGGCGTCGAAAAATTCGTGCAGCCCTTGGGCCAGAATGGAATCCACGCGGGCGAAGTCGAGTTCGGAGCGCAGCAGGCCCATGCGCTGCTCGGTTCCACAGGAGAAAGCGCCGGGCGGCGTGCCCGTGATGGCGTGCAGCGATTGGTCGGCGAATCCGATGCAGTAGCGCAGCGCGCGCGGGAATTCGCCGTCCAGCAGCAGGAACTCCACAATGCGGTCGGGCGATATGCGCCCGTAACGCTTCCGGTACATCTCGAAACCGCTGACGGATTTCAGCACGGCTGTCCATTGGATGTCGTCGTAAGGCGTCCCCACATCGGCCAACTGCGGCAGCAGGATGAAATACTTCACGTCCAGCAGGCGTGTGGTCTTGTCGGCGCGCTCCAGTTTCCGCCCCAGGCGGATGAAATTCCAGGCTTCGTTGTGGCTCATGGTCACGTCCGTGATCCCCTGGAAGAGGTGGCAGGCCATGCGCACACTATGGCAGAAATCCGGCAGTGAACTGGGCGTGGCCTTGCGGCTCTCGCCGGTGATCAGCAGGTAGAGCGTATTGATCTGCTCCCACATTTCCGACGAGATGGTCTCGCGCACCGAGCGCGCATTTTCGCGCGCGCCCAGCACGCAAGAGTAGATGGAATTCGGGTTCTCCGCGTCAAACGCCAGGAACTGCATTACGGTCTGCTGGGTGGCCTGGCCGTAGCGTTCCAAAAAGACGGCGCGGTCGCCCGTGGTATCGACGATCGGCTGCCACTGGTCGTGGTATCCGAAAGGCAGGTCGAGCGTCAAATTGTGGTTCACATCGATGAAGCGCGCCACATTTTCGGCGCGCTCAATGTAGCGGGCCATCCAGTAGACCGAATCGGCCACCCGGCTGAGCAGCGGTTTTGCCTTCATGACTGTCGCTGGCCTCCCTGTTGGGAACTGGCGAACGGGGCGAGCACCCACGTGTCCTTGCTGCCACCGCCCTGCGACGAGTTGACTACCAGCGATCCCTTGCGCATAGCCACCCGCGTAAGACCGCCGGGCAGAACGTAGATTTCCTTGCCGCACAGAACGTACGGGCGAAGGTCCACGTGCCGGCCTTCGAAGTGATCTTCCACGATGGTGGGCACGCGCGAAAGCGCCAGTGTCGGCTGCGCAATGAAGTTGCGCGGATTGTCCCGAATCTTCGCCGCGAATTCCTCCTGCTGCGGCCGCGTGGAGTGCGGTCCCACCAGCATCCCGTATCCGCCCGATTCGTTGGCCGACTTTACCACCAGCTTCTCCAGGTTTTCCAAAACGTACTTCCGGTCGCAATCGCGCCAGCACAGATACGTCGGCACGTTGGGCAGGATGGGGTCGGCGCCTTCGTAATAGCGGATCATCTCCGGCACGTAAGCGTAGATCACCTTGTCGTCTGCGACCCCGTTGCCGGGCGCGTTGGCCAGCGCCACGTGGCCGGCGCGGTAGGCCTCCATGAGGCCGGGAACGCCCAGCAGCGAATCGGCCCGAAATGTTTCCGGGTCGAGAAAATCGTCGTCGACCCGGCGGTAGATGACGTCCACGCGCTCCAGGCCCTTGGTGGTTCGCATGAAGACGTTGCCGTCCTGCACCACCAGGTCGCGGCCTTCCACCAACTGCACCCCCATCTGCTGGGCCAGAAAGCTGTGTTCGAAGTAGGCCGAGTTGTAGATGCCCGGAGTCAGCAGCACCACGCGCGGCCGCCCCGTGGGATGCGGCGCAATCGATTCCAGCATCTCCAGCAACCGGCTCGTGTACTCATTCACCGGCCGGACCGGCAGCCCCTCAAACACCCGCGGAAAAATGCGTTTCAGCACCTCGCGGTTCTCCAGTACGTAGGAGACCCCGGAAGGCACACGTAGATTGTCTTCAAGTACGTAGTAGCGGCCGTCGCGATCGCGCACGAGGTCCGTACCGGTGATGTGGCACCAGACGCGCCACGGCGGATTCAGCTCGTGGCACTGCTTCCGGTACGAGACGGCGGAGGTCACCACTTCGGCGGGAATCGCGCCATCCTTGAGGATCTTCTGATCGTGGTAGATATCGTCGATGAAGGCATTGAGCGCGTGCACCCGCTGCTTGAGCCCGCGCTCGATGAGGTCCCACTCGTCGGCCGGAATGACGCGAGGAATCAGGTCGAACGGAAAGATGCGTTCCGTGCCGGCGGAATCGCCATACACGTTGAAAGTGATTCCCAACTGAAGCAGCAGGCGCTCGGCGGCGTGCTTGTAGCGCAGCAATTGCCCGTCCGACAAGGACTGGATGACCTCCATCACCAACTGGACGTGGGGCCGGCACCTCCCATCGTCGTCGAACATCTCATCGAAAAAGCCCTCGGTCTGGTAGGACGAAAATTGCATCCGGTATCCTCCGGGTATACACGGCCAGTATCCATGTTTGCGCAGCCGCCGGTCAAAAGGGAAAGCCAAAGATTTTATCAGGACTATTGAGTTTATTGATGCCGGTGGGGTAAGCGTCCGCGCCTGTCTTGCCTGCCAGGCCCGGCCTCAACGATTCTGGCGGTACCACTCGAGGGTCAGCCGCATGCCCTCTTCAAACGAGAACCTCGGAGCGTGGCCCAAGTCGCGCACCGCCAATGTCGTGTCGGCCTGGGAATCGCGCACGTCACCCGCGCGCGTCGGCCCGAATTCCGCCGGAATCGCCACCCCCTCGAGCTTCTGCAACAGCGCCCAGGACTGGTTCAACGTGATCCTCCCGCCGTTGCCGCCGTTGTATACCTTGCCGGACACATTTTTGGCGCGCGCGGCTTTCAGGTTCAATTCGGCCACATCTTCCACGTACGTGAAATCGCGCGACTGCTCGCCGTCGCCGAAAATGGTAGGTGCCCTCCGCTCCAGCACCGCCCTCATGAACACCGAAAGCACCCCCGAGTAAGGACTCGACGGGTCCTGCCGCGGACCATACACGTTGAAGTACCGCAGCGATACCGTCTCCAGCCCATAAACATCCGCGAAGACGGTGGCATAGTATTCGCCCATCAGCTTTTGCAGCGCGTACGGCGACATCGGCCGCGGCGCCATCGATTCCACCTTGGGCAGCACATCCGTATCGCCATATGCCGAGCTGGATGCCGCATAAACCACCCGCCCCACCCCGCCATCGCGCGCCGCTAGCAGCACGTTGAACGTACCAGTCGCATTCACATCGTGACAGGGCACCGGATCGTCGATCGACCGCGGCACCGACGGAATCGCGGCTTCGTGAAACACCACCGTGGCGCCCCGGATGACCGGAGCGATCTCGCCGTAATTCCGGATGTCCGCGAGCTGGAAATCGATGGCTCCGCGCACTTCGTGCAGGTTACTTTCCCGTCCGGTCAGCAGGTTGTCGATTACAACCACGCGCCCTGCGCCCTCGCGCAGCAGGCCCCGCACGATGGCGGAGCCGATAAAACCGGCGCCTCCCGTAACTACATAGTGGCTCATGTTTGGATTTGGTGAATCTCGCTTTCCAGGTGCCTCAGCGACTCCGTAACAAGCCGCTCTGCACCCGGTGTGAAGTCGAAGGCCTCCAGAGACACCCAACCTGCGTAGTTCCGCCGCTGCAGCACCTCGAAGACCGGCTTGAAATCGTAGCTGCCCGCCCCGCAATGGCGTCCGTCCAACTCGTTGACGTGAACGTGGCGGATGTACTCGAAGTAGCGGTCCACCAGCGCCGCATGCGGCGCCCTCTCGTCGACAGCGTTGTGTACATCGAACATGGTCCGCACCGCCGGACTGGCGATCTCGTTGACAACGGAGACCGCTTCTTCCAGCGTCTGCACCACCTCCGATTGGGCCACCGGCAGAGCTTCCACCAGCACGGTCACGCCGCGGGCAGCGGCATGTCCCGTCACGCCGCGCAGCCCCTCAACATAATTCCGCGTGGCTTCGGCGCGCGTGAGTCCGCCCGTGGTCGAACGCTGATGTGGGGAGCCGAAGACCATCACGCCGTCCGGCCCGAGGTCTGCGCACAGGTCGATCAGGTGGTCGATGTGAGCCCAACTCTTGCGGCGCAATCCTTCATCGGGCGTGGTGACGTGCAACCCCTTCGGGCTGACCATCAGCCAGTGCAGGCCGACAAATGTCAACCCCTCGGACTGCATGATGTCGCGATACTCGCTGCGCTGGGAAGCTGTCACGTCCGCCGGATCTTCAGCGAGCGTAAACGGCGCGATTTCGATCCCGGTGTAGCCGGCTTTGCGGATCGCCCGGCAGGCGTCGGCGAAAGGCCACTTGTCGAAGGCCTCGTTGCAGGTGGACTGGCGGAAGACAAAGGCCATGAAACCCTAGTTTACGACGAAGGTGGGCATGGGCGAGGCCCGATCATGTAGATGTAGTGTCCAACTCGCATTCGCCATTCTTCAATCGCAGCCGTCAACGCCGCCACCAACTGCAAGACCACGCTCAATGAAGAAGGCGGCAAATTCCACATTCCTGAAATTTTCAATCGTTAGCAGTGGGCAGGCACTGACCTTCTCAATCGCGACACCTGTTCCATCGGGTTTTGAAGGCTTGAATCGGAAGTCGCCAGCCCTGGCGCCTGGCCGCAAAAGATATCACCCGGAAAATCCTTGTGAATTTCAAACTTACCGGTGTGTCATCGACAATCGGGATCCCGGAGTCGCCGTGGGGTCTTCTCGCCGGAGCGCCTCGCGCTTTCTTCGATTTGATTCGGCCTACAGGGAAGGCATGTCAGCCCTGGCGGGCTCGTCAGCTACCTGGTGCTGGTGCGCGCCGATCGGGAAGATGGCCTTGGCGGCCTGCACCAGGTCCTCTGGAACCGCTTGCTCAGGCCCACTATCATCCTGGATGCGCTGGATCAGCGCTACCAGATCGGTACAGCGATCACACGCTTGAAAAAGACGTTGCGCCATGGCTTCCCCCTCCAGACGAAGGTACGAGTACCCAACCTCTTGACTGATCCATGATCCTTAGCCAGTAAACGTTGTCCGCCAACCAGGCAAGCAAGCATTAAGCCAGCATAAAGTAGGGAATCACCGGCTGCCAGGAAATATAGGGGTGAAAGAAATTCATACTTGGGAAGATTTTACTGTATCATTCCTAACACTCGGGCAGTGGGAAGCGTCGTTACCAATACGCCCGGTGTGGCGGACGGCATCGGTCAGCAAGCCGTGGGCGGCGATGTGGAAAGCGGCTGAAGGGCCGATGCAGCCCCCGCTTAGCGCGCCTAAGGTCCGCGTAGACGAAGCGCCGCACCTCCTCAAGCAGTTTCCCGTTTGCGAATTGCGGACCTTGCCATGGCTAGTGCGAATTTGCTCATCGTCGCCGGCCGCAATTCGGCCAGAAGTCGAGCAGCAGCCGGGGAAACTCGCGGTTCACGCGCCGCCTAGAATCCCCTCTGTTCGAGACCGACACGCAGTTTGTCCAGGCACCTGCCGCGGATGAACCCGATGGAACCCTCGGCCAGCCCCAGTCGGCGGGCAACTTCCGCGTAGGCCACCGGCGGGTCGTTGTAGAAAAGCAGATTCACCATTTGCTGGCAGCGTGCCGGAAGATGCGCGATGGTGTCCAGGAGAATCTGCTCCCGCTCGGCTCGCTCCTTCCACTCAGGGTAAAGCATGTCCCGGCAAGCCGGCTCTTGGTCGAACTCGGCCGACTGCTGTTCGGAAGGCCGCTGGCGGCGCCGTTTCCACTGGTAACACTTATGGGAAGCCACCGAGATCAGCCACCCGCCCAGAGCGCTTGGGTTACGCAGGTTCTTCAATTGGGAGTAGAGGTCGAGCCAGACCTCCTGAAAGATGTCGGCGGCGTCCTGCGAGCTCATGCGATATTTCATCGGCGCGGAGTAGACCAGGTTCTTATACTTGTCCACGACCGCAGCCCACGCCAAATCGTTGCCGCGGAGGCATTCTTCCACCAGTTCCTCGTCCTTCCATGCGGGCGTGGGCCGGCGCAACCGGGGAACCATCATCGTGGAAGCAGTCATCTCCAAAGTCTGGGCCTCTATCCTGAGAGGGCTGGGAGCCGGAACTGAACAATGCCGTGCCCGCCGCGCGTTGTAAATTCCTAACATACCAACATCACTCCCTGCCTGAAAGCCGGTACGTACCAAAAACAGGCAACTTTAGTTAAGGAAAAAATCAACTATAGTGCAAAGCTGAACTGCGGCAATTCGCCGCAGCTAACCGACGAGACGCGGGAGAGAGGGGTTTGCAATTTTGTGGCCTTCAACGACGTTGCGCTTCCGCAAATACGATGACCTTTCCCTGATGGGAATCGACCACGTAGACCAGCCCTTCAGGGTCGACATACAGAAAATCGACGTCGCGCATCTGATCCACGCCATCACCGCCTTGGCCGAAGGCTCCTAAGTTCTGCCCTTCCTGGTTGAATATCTGAATGACTGTCCATCGAGGGTTAGACACCAGAAAACGGTGGTGCGCCGGGTCATAAGTAAATGCAGACGGAGATTGAATTCCATCCCATTTCAATTCCCCACGAAGCCGGCCGCCCGGACTGAAGATTTCCACCTTGTGCTGACGGTTTTCCAGGACGTAAATCTGGTTAGAGACCACGGACAGCGCGGCCGGGGCCGCGAATTCAGTCGGCAGCTTGATGGTGCCATCCACCTCACCCTCGCGATTCAGCTCGACAATGACGTTCTTGGGCGGATCGGCCACATAGATGGTTCGGCCGTCTTCGGAGAGCGCGATCGCCGTCGGGCTTTCCAGGACCTTCTCGCCGCGCTTGAATAGCTGCCGGTCATACTCGCCCTGCTCGTCGAAAACGTAAATGCCGCCGGTGCCCGAATCGGTCAGATAGATGCGGCCCTGGGCGTCCGCCGTCAGCCCTGCCGGCTGCTGCAAGGGCACGTCGCCGGCCTTGCGAATCTCGTGGTAGGCGCCGGTCGTCCGGTCGAAAACGTGTAACGAGGAGGTCCCACGGTCGGTAATCCACACCCGGTGGCTATGATCGGTGACTACCGCCACAGGAAGGAGAAGGCCATAGGGACGGTCACTCTCTCCCAGAATAACTTTCGCGGACTTACTGTGGAGTATTTTCGGGGGATGAATGCCCAGTTTCGACCCGAACGTGTAACGGTACTGAAACTCGATGGTATCAGGCACCTGCGCGGAGGCCAGCGCCACCACCAGCAGCACGCCCACAAAGTTCCAAATCCAGACTGTTTTAGTTATTGGGATGGCTCTGGCCGTGGCAGATGGTATAGCAGTTTTCCGATATCGCTGCCGCGGTGCCCACATTGTAATACCCGAAATAACCTGCGCTTGTCTTGGCTGCGACCGTCGTGTCGAAGTTCATCATAGCAAAATTCGCCCCGAAGGTTCCGCCGATTATCCCGTGGGGATCGTGGCACGTCGTGCAGCCGACCCCGTTGTGGTCGCCATGCGGACTTAGACCACCGACTGTGGTTAAGTTATGGCACTTGCCACAAAGCGCTCCCCTGTTTGTGCTACTCCCGGTGCCGCCATCCTGAAACAGATTCAATTGCAGGAGGTGCGGATATAGAGAACCGTGCGGTCCGTTGGGTCCCGTGCCGTTGGACGACCTGGCTTGATCGTTGTTGTGGCAATCGGTGCAGTAAAGAAGGGACGTCGCGGTCAAGGGCCGGCTTGTGTTATTGGTGCCGTTCACGTTCAACATGTACGGGAGAAGGCTCTTATTCAGGGTGGTCGCGATGCTATTTCCCGCGACGTTGTGACCGATCGTGCTCGCAAACTTTAACCGCAGATTGTATTGGTCGGCCGGCTTTGGCGGCTGAATGGGGCAGGGCGCGTTGCCGCACGTTGCCGGCATGGGCCCGGCGGGATAGCGGACCGCCGTCTTCCCATAAATGCTGGTGGCCGGCTTGTTCGTGCTATCGGCGTGGCAGTTGTAACAAAGCTGGTATTCCTTGGTCGCGGGATGCTGGGCGCCGGTGGTATCCCAGCCGCTGACACCGGCGAGATCGTTCGGGAAGGCCGGCGGCACCGGAATTGTTGTCTGGGCATACGCGGCGTGAGAATTGTGGCAGTCCGCGCACTCGGCGTGCCGCGTGTTGTTCGTCGGCAGGGTCGCTTCGGTGAAGGGGTCATGGATCCCGGAAACGGTGAGCGTAGGGTGCGAATAGGCTTTGGCGTACTCCCCCATGATATTAAGCAGCACCGGGGAAGCATTGGTGCCCGCATGGCAAGGGGAACAGGCCGTCTCCTCCGCGCCCTTCAGACTGCGAGGAGCAGAGGGATTGTTGTGCGCGTTGTGGCAATTCGAGCAGCCATCCGCGGCTACGTTTCCGTAGGGCCCAAAGGCCGCCGTGGTTGGAACGATGTTAGCGGCGATGGCGTGCGAACCGGCGGCCCACCCGTTCAAGGCATTCGGCAGCGCGTGAGAAGGGTCGTGACATGCCAGGCAAATGGTGCTGCCCGAATTCGTGCGCACCAGGAACATCGGCAGGGCCGGGTCGTTATTCGGCACATGCGGATCATGGCACGTAACGCATTCGATCCTGCCGGCCACCAATTTGACCGCCGGATCGTTGGTGGCGGGAGGGGCCGCGAACAGCGGCCGGACCAGGGACGCGAACGTCGACCCGTCAACCGGCACCATACCGACCGGGTGGCCGTTGGCCAGGTTAGCGGTGAGGTTATCCGCCACGGTCAAGGACCCGGTGGTCACAATCGTCGAGTTCACGGTCAAACCCATGGCCACGGTTCCATCGTGGCAGCTCAGGCAAAGCTTCGACGATCCCGCGGCAGGCGTTCCCGGAGCTGCTTTGTAGGTGCTGCTCGCGTACACCGTGTAGCTTTGAGAGGACATGGTATGGTCCCAGAGCGGCGTGATGCCCTGGGTGTAGTTGTGCGGCGCGTGGCAGAATACGCAGACAGTGACGGCCGTTGATTTGACCGGCCCCGTGCCGCCCGCCGTGAGATCGTGCTGGCTGTGGATGACCGGATCCGTGATGACGGCGGCCAAAGGGGCGGCCAGGAAAACCATGGCTGCCGTCAGGCGCCCTGCCCGCCGAACTGATCCGCAAGTCATGGAGTTTTCCTCCACAATCGGAACACTTGGACGCGCCGGTTCATCGAGTCGGCGACGTAGATGATATTGCGATTGTCGATGGAAATGCCGGAAGGAAGCTGGAACTGGCCCGGTTGGGTGCCAGTGGAGCCAAAATAGTACAACAAGCGGCCTTCCGGATCGAAGATTTGGACCGTTTCGAATGCCGCGTCGACCACGTACAAGTTGCCGTCCGTATCCGCGGCGATGCCCTTGGGCCGGTTCAGCGTCCCGCTCTGAGTGCCCAGTTTGCCAAAGGAACCCAGAAACCGCCCCTCGGCGGTGATCGCTTGAATCCGGAAATTCATGGCATCCACCACGTAGAGCTTATCGCCCACGAGGGTCAAGGCGGTAGGAAAATTGAACTCGCCCGGCCCGGTACCCCGCTGGCCGATAGCGCGAATCCATGACCCGTCCATGCCAAAGACCAGCACCTGGTGCCGCAGGACATCGGTGAGGTAGAGCCGGCGGGCCTTCCGGTCAAGCGCCATTCCGGTGGGCCGCAGCATACGGGCGTCACCGCTCGAGGCGCCGATGGCGCGCAGGAAGCGTCCCTTCTGATTGAACACGTAGACTTGGCCGCGCACCGAGTCGCTTACGTAAATATCGTCGTTGGTGTCGCAGGCCACATCCATCGGCGACGCGAACAGGCTGCCTTTCGGGCCGCCCTTCAGGAACTGGTACTTGTGCTTTTCGAAATCGTAAATGTGGACGCCCCGCTGGCCGGGGTCAGCCACCAGCAGGCGGCCGATGCTGTCCTGGGCAATCGAATACGGCCGCATAATCTCCGGCTTGTCGTCGGGCGGACCGGCCACCCAATTGAGAAGCTTGGCGAAGAAACTGCGCGGTTTGGTGAACTCCTTCACGGAGGGGATGGTTCGCAGGTATTCGACCGGGCGCGTAGGCGCCACGGCCCAAGCGGGTATCGCCGCGACGGCCGCCGCGCTGGCAAGGACACACCGGAGTACGAGCTTGGGCATTGTCACAGGAGTTTCGCCGTCCTTGAGACTTTGAGGTAGAAGCGCTGCCGCATGATGTACGGATTGGTCAGGTAGTTCTGGCCGGAGCGAAAGAATCCCATCTGCAGCTCAATCCGCCGGTAGTGGTACCTGAGGTAGGCGTCGAGAAATTGAAAATTGTTCGAAATGTAGCCGTCCAGATGCTGGAGGGAGCGCGTCCAGGTGACGGCAACCTCCACTTTGTTCAGCGGGCGCGCCTGTAACCGGAAGAGCGCGGTTCGATTATCGCTCGGGATGACCTGCAGAGGCGTCAACAGCGCCGTCCCGATACCGATTCCATCGAACAACTGGTTATAAAAGGGAAGCGAATTGCTGGCGGTGTTGTTGAGGGAGGCGTAAACCTGGAACCTGGGATGGTTCACGCCGGCATGGATCGTGTAGCCGTTGGTTTTGAAATCGTTGGCCGTGCTGACGAAATCGCTCCACTGCCAGCCGCCGCCGATGCTGCCATGGAAGTTCCCGGAGACTTGGGCGGAGACCGTGCCATCGGTGATGACATTGCGGTTCGTGTAGGGCTGGGCGTCATGGAGCGAATCGTCGGTGCCCTGCACCGAGGCTTCAAAGTCGAATCCCCTCTGGGTTTGATGCTGCGCGCTGACGCGGTAGCGATCACCCTGCGTGGTCCCCGACTGGCCGAGGAAGGTACCCACACCTAGTTGCCGGGAATACGACCCGGAGAGACTGCCCCAGTGGAACTTGTTTGCGTAATCGAGCCCGGCGGAAGCGGTGGTGACGGTGGCGTTGATCGAGTTTTGTGCGATGGTGGTTCCGACAGTGGACCAACCCAAGCCGGCAAACGCCGAAAACCCGTGGCCGATGGTTAAGTTCGTGAGTCCGTCGACATTGAAGCTCGAGATGTCGTTTGAAATGGGCGCCAAAACGTTTGTGTTCGGCGCCGAGCTGCCCAAAGCCGCCATGGAATATACCGTCTGCTGCAAGACCTGGCTGGCGAGGTTCGAGGAATAGTTGGCTCGCACCGAACCGTTCAAACGGCGATGCCGCCGGAAATTCACGACCGCACTGGCGTAACGCGCCGCCAGGTCGGCCGGCATCCCCAGCAGAACGTTGCGCGTCGACAGGCTGCCGGCGGTCACGTTGAATTCGCCGGTTTCTCCCAGAAAGCTCCGCTGGGCGGAGGCTTGGTATTGAGTGCCCGTCTGACTGAGCGCACCGGTATTGACAGTGTCGGGCTGAGCCACCAGGATGGTGGAATCAAGCCACTGACGGCTGGCCAGGCCCGTCAGCTCCCAGCCCTTGATTTCGTACCTGACGTCGGTTCTGACGCGCTCCTGGCTGGACACGTAATTGGAAAGTCCCGGGAGATCCGGCCTGGCATTGGTCGACGAAGTATCCCAATCGAAGGTCACCGTTGGCAGGCGTTCCCGATGGAATTGCAGGGTAACTCCCATGTCCTTCATGCGGTCTTTCTGAGTATACCCGGACAATTGGGACGGGCCGCCAAAAAAGACGTCTTCGACTTGTATATTCGAGTAGCGGAACGTGACCGGAACAATGCTCTTCCGCAGAAAACCGAGTTGCAGCCGGATTCCGTTGCCCCCTTGGAATCCCACATCGGTCGCCTGTGGGCCCAGGTTGAATTGGGGCTCGGCGATAAAATTGATAAAATTCGGCGAGACAACGTATCCGTTCATTTCGAACTTCGCGCCGAGTGGCACATAATTCAGCGGTGGGTTGCCGTCCCCCCGCGAATAAGTACTATAGTAACCGCTGCTAAAGGTGCCAGTTATGCTGAGCGGCTTCTCCTGGCCTCTGAGCCCCAAGGGAAACATGACCGCCATGAGGACACAAGCCGTGTAACCGGCTGCGCCGTGTTTGAATGACCTCACCGGTCCGGTCTGCTTGAAGCGTATTCTCGACATTGCGATCCAGTTACACCCGGAAAATCTGCGGTGGAAGGGGTTTCGACCCGCCCCCACCGCAGGGGATTTTAGATGCGACAAATGTTACATGTGACAAGTGGTGCAGTGCGTAGAATCGTTTTTGTTCCTCAGGTACATTCCGTTGGCTACGTCGTTGTGCGCGTCGTGGCACGTAGCGCACTGCATCGAGTTTTGGCTGGGCCCAAAAAACGGCAACCCGCCGTTGGCAGCGGCTTGAACCGTTGCCAGTGGCTGAAGTCCCTGGGCCGCGGTC
>Ga0209698_10000735_pt1 | contig 37473 bp, 35 predicted proteins | sample LitLauG_LLR_2012_FD_187203 | JGI IMG/M metagenome (GOLD analysis project Ga0209698, IMG submission 187203) | Freshwater sediment microbial communities from Pennsylvania, USA - Little Laurel Run_MetaG_LLR_2012 (SPAdes) (version 2) | ecosystem: Environmental > Aquatic > Freshwater > Creek >... | reverse complement strand
GTCCTCGCACTGATCGCGGGGGACGTGACCGCCGCCTACGTCGTGCTCGGCATGCTGACGGCGGCCGCGACGCTCGAGTCGGTCTTCGCGATCTGCCTCGGCTGCAAGGCGTTCGCGCTGCTGATGGCGGCCGGCGTGATCCCGCAGGAGGTCTGCGAGCGCTGCAACAACGTCGGCGGCGAGCTGCGCGCAGCCCGCTAGGCAGAGCCCGGCGCGTTCGGCCGCCCGCTCAGCGGCGCGGCCTGGCCGAGACGACCGACAGCACGACCGGGCCCCCGAGGGGGTCCACACGCGCCGCCCACCCACCGTCAAGCGACGCCGAGCGCCCCGGTGACACGCGCGCTAGACGGCTCGTGGCGAGCGTGCGGCCGTCCTGCATGACGGCGATCCGCACGTCGCGCAGCTCGCGCGAGGAGCGCACCAGGTGGCGCGTGCAGCCGTGTACGCGGGCGATGTTGGGCACCACCCATCGCAGCGGCTCGGCGCAGCGCAGCGGTACGCCCGCAGCGGGCCATGGCTCGCCCGTCAGGTGAGCGAGGATCGACGCGGCGGCGCGGCGGCCGCTGAGGGCCGCGATGTCCGCCGGCTCAGCGCCGTGCAGGACGTTGCCCGCGGCGAACAGGCCGGGACGGGTTGTGTGGTGCGCCGCATCGATCGCGGGCCCGCGGGTCCCGGGATCCAGCGCCGCGCCGCCGAGCACGGCGAGCTCGTGGTCCGGCACCCAGTCGGCGGTCAGGACGAGCAGGTCGCAGTCGACGCGGCTGCTCTCGCCGGTGTCGAGGTGCTCGAGCTCGACGGCCCGTAGCCGCCCGTCGCCGAGGATCGCGCTGACCTTCGTGCGGGTGAGCAGCCGCGTGCCGTGTCGTGCGCGCACTCCGAGATTGAACGCGGCAAACGACTGATGATGGGCGAGCTCGGTCGTCATCGCGACGGTCTGAGCTCCCGCCTCGTGCAGCGTCTGCACAGCCGAATAGGAGACGTGCTCCGCGCCGACGACCACCGCGCGCTCGCCTACCCGCTCGTGGCCGAGGTGGACCAGCTGCTGCAGCGTGCCGGTGTTCATCACGCCCTGCGGGCGGGAGCCGGGGATCAGCCTCGCCGAGCGAGGGCGCTCGCGGCAGCCTGTGGCCAGGAGCACCGAGCCGGCGGACAGCTCGGCCCTGCCCCCGGGGCCGGTCAGCTCCAGACGCCCGTCCGCTGTCCAGCCCGTCACCTGCGTGCCGAGCCGCAGCTCGGCGCCCGCCCGCTCGGCCGAGCGCGCCCGATGCGCGGCATAGGCCGGGCCGGCCAGCACACGATGGAGGTCGCGCAGCCCGAAGCCCTGGTGGGAGCAGTGGCGCGGCACGCCCCCGGCCGCCTGCTCGCGCTCGAGCACCAGCACCGAGGCCACGCCGAGTCTGCGCAGCTCCTGCGCTGCGGCGAGGCCGGCGGGGCCCGCCCCGATGATCGCGACGTCCTTGTGCCCGACGCTCATGACGGGGTCTCCCGCAGCTGGTTGGCGCTGACGCCGGTGTGGAGGGCGAGCTCACGTGCGACGCGGGCGCCGCAGTAGAAGCCCTGGCAGCGGCCCATCAGCACACGGGTGCGCCGGCGCAGGCCATCGAGGTCGGTGGGGGGCAGGGGGCTGAGCGCCGCATCACGGATCTCCCCGCGTGTGACGCGCTCGCAGAAGCACACGACATCGCCGTAGGAGTCATCCGCCGCGATCAGCCCGGCGTCCTGGAAGGGGCGCTGCTGCGCCTGCCCGATCGCCGGCATGCGCACATCGGGCAGGCCGCCCGGAGTCGCGCGCAGCTCGAGGCCGGCGGCCTCGAGCCCGTCCCTGACCCACTCCGCGATCCCCATCGCGCCGGTCAGGCCCGTCGAGCGGATCCCGCCGGCGCACACGTAGGAAATGTCTCGGTGCACCTGCAGCTGGTAGTCGGTGTGCTCCGTCGCGGCCCGCAGCCCGGCGTAGACGGCGGTCACATCGTGCGCGAGCAGCTCCGGCATGATGCGCGCACCGAGGGCCAGCAGGCCGTCGATGCCCTGCCCCGTCGAGGAGCGGTCCTCACGGTCGGGGACGTCCTCGGCGGTCGGGCCGAGCATCACGTTCCCGTAGACGGTCGGGGCGATCAGCACGCCCTTGGTCCTGCCCGTCGGGACCGGCAGCAGCACATGCGAAACGAGCGGCCGGGACAGCTTGTCGAAGACGAGCAGCTCGCCCCTTCGGGGGGTGATCGTGAAGCCATCGAGCCCGGCCATCGCGTGCACGGCGTCCGAGTACAGCCCTGCGGCGTTGATGACCCAGCGGGCGTGAATCGGACCGGCGGAGCTCAGCAGCCTCCACCCGGTATCGATCCGCTCAAGGCCCGTGACGAGCACACCGCGCAGCACGCTCACGCCCGCCATGTGCGCCTGCGTGGCCCACGCGAGCGGCGCGGTCCACGGGCAGATGATGAACTCGCCGGGAACCTCAAGCGCACCGAGTGCGCCGGCGCCGAGGTGAGGCTCACGGCGGTAGAGCTCGGAGGCCGGCACGTGGCGCGTCGCGGAGTATCCGTTCGCGCGGGCGTTCTGCTCGATCTCCGGGAGGCGCGCGAGCTGCTCCTGCGTCCACGCGACGAGCAGCGCGCCGGTCTGCTCGAGCGGGATCCCCGCATCCTGCGCGTAGGCGAGGAGGAGGTCGTGACCGCGCGCGACGAGACGGGCCTCGAGCGTCCCGGGCTTGGAGTCAAAGCCCGTGTGCAGTATCGCCGTGTTGGCCTTGCTGGTCCCCGCGCCGACGTCGCCGCGGTCGATCAGCGCGATGCTCAGGTCAAAGCGCGCGAGCTCCCTCGCGATCGCCGCACCGACGTCGCCGGCGCCCACTATCGCCAGGTCATACGGGGAGCTCATTCCCCCGCGAGGCCGATCACGGCGCGTGCGGCCGACGTGAACGCGTGGAGCCGCTCCTCGGCCTCCTGCGCGCCAATCCGCGGCTCGAACACGGCCGCCGGCTCCCATGCGCCGACCGCGTCCTGCGGCGAGGATGCGCCGCCCGCGCCGAGGCGCGCGAACGCGGCCACTCCCAGCGCGGTCGCGTCGGGGGAGGGGTAGCGCTCGACGGGTGCCTGCAGCAGGTCGGCCTGCGCCTGCAGCAGAGCGGAGGACCTCGAGAGCCCTCCGTCCGCCCGCAGCCGCTCGAGCGGGACGCCCGCGTCCTCGCACATCGCGCGCGCCAGTGTCGCGACCTGCGAGGCGATGCCCCAGATCACAGCGCGCACGAGATCCTCGCGGCGCGAGGCGAGCGAGAGCCCGAGCCATGCGCCCCTGGCCTGTGGAGCCCAGTGGGGGGCGCCGAGCCCGGCCAGCGCGGGCACGAAGACCGGCGATCCGCGCTCCGGGGGCTCGCCGCCGCAGATGCCGTCGAGTTCGGCGGCGCCGCCGATCAGGCCGAGCTGCTGCAGCCACGTGACCGCCGCCGCGGCGGTGTAGATCTGCCCGTCCAGGCAGTAGGTGCTCTCGCCTCCGAGCATCCACGCCACGCAGGCAGCGAGACCGGACGGAGAGGAGGGCGCGCGCCCCCCGGCGTTAGCGAGCACGAACGCGCCGGTGCCGTATGTGCACTTCGCTGCCCCGGGCGCGAAGCAGGACTCCGCGAACAGGGCGGCCTGCTGGTCCACCGCGAGCCCGGTCACCGGCAGCGCGCCGCCGAACGCCGAGGTCTCCCCGATCGCTGCGTCGCAGCTCACCACCTCCGGCTGCAGTGCGGCGTGGAGCCCGAAGGCGCCGCATGCCTCGGCCGACCAGCGCGTGTTCTCCAGGTCGAGGAGCATCGTTCTCGATGCAGTCGCGGCATCGGTGACGAAGGCGCCCGTGAGGCGATGCGTGACCCACGCGTCGATCGTGGTGATCACGCCGCCGTCGCCTTCGCGGCGGCGCAGCCACGCCATCTTCGGTGCGGCGAAGTACGGGTCGAGCGGCAGGCCGCTGATCTGCAGCAGTCGCTCGCGCTGCTCGGACAGTCCGCTCGTGACCTCGACGGCGCGCCGGTCCTGCCAGCTGATCGCCATGCCGAGCGGCTCGCCGGATGACCTGTCCCACCTGAGCACGGTCTCGCCCTGGTTGCCGAGACCCACCGCTGCGATCGGGGCGCCGGCCTGCCGGACGGCCCCGCAGCCGGCCGAGATGATCGAGTCCAGGAGCTCGCGCGGATCCTGCTCAACCGCTCCTTCCGGGCCCGGGACCGGGCGAACCGGCGCGCTCGCTGATGCGAGCACCTCGCCGCCGGGCGCGACAACCAAGGCGGTGGTTGATGACGTTCCCTGATCGATCGCGAGGATGTTCACGGCATTCGGGCTTTCCGGGACGCTCACGATCGAGCGTAGCGGCGAGGGAGCATACCCCGCGCCGAGTGCTCGCCGTGAAGAATCGCCCTCCTGCGCAGCGGCGCCGCAACCTCGTGGCGCCTGCGATTGCCGCGGCCGGTATGCGGGCGGGCGACATCGGTAGGTTCACCGTGATGTGCGAGCGCCCGGCCCCGGTGCCCGGCGAGAGAGGAGGCAGATGCTGACGGTTCTCGGTTCGCTCCCGCTGCGCTCGCGTAGGGCGCGAGTCGCGCTCGCCGGCTCACGGAGCGCCTCCCAGCGTCTGGGCGGGCACGCCGCGATCAACCGCCGGGAGCAGATACCGCGGGAGGCGGGCCCGTGAGCGCTCAGCCGGGCTCCCACGTTCTCAGGAGGGTCCGCGTCCGCGTGCGGGGCACCGTTCAGGGCGTCGGCTTCCGTCCCCACGTGTACAGGCTGGCGGGCGCACACCATCTCGCGGGCTATGTGCTGAACGACTCTCACGGGGTGCTGCTCGAGGTCGAGGGCAGCTACGCGGCGGTGGCGGGCTTCCTGGACCGGCTCGCGGCAGGGGCGCCGCCGCTCGCGGTCGTGGAGAGCATCGGCGCGGAGGAGCTCCCGCCGACCGGGGAGGGCGGCTTCGCGATCAGGGACAGCCCGCCGGCGCAGGAGATCGATGCGCCGGTCGCCGCCGACAGCGCCACCTGCGAGGACTGCCTGCGGGAACTGGCGGACCCCGCCGACCGGCGCCACCGCTACCCGTTCATCAACTGCACCAACTGCGGGCCGCGCTTCACGATCGTGCGCGGGATCCCATACGACCGGCCGCTCACGACGATGGCGGGCTTCACGATGTGCGAGGAGTGCCGAGCCGAGTACGAGGACCCCGGTGACCGCCGCTTTCATGCTCAGCCGAACGCGTGCCCGCGTTGCGGTCCGTCGACCGTGCTGCTGGGCGCCGACGGCACGGCGGCCTCGCCCGCCGGGGCGCGAGACGCGATCCACGGCGCCGCCGCGGCGCTCGCGTCGGGGATGATCGTCGCCGTCAAGGGCATCGGCGGATACCACCTCGCCTGCCGAGCCGACGACGAGCGGGCGACCGCCCGGCTGCGGGCCCGCAAGCATCGCGAGGACAAGCCGTTCGCGCTGATGGCCGCCACCGCCGCGTGCGCGCGGGAGCTCGTCAGCCTCGGCGACTGCGAGCTGGAGATGATCCGCTCGCGGCGGCGCCCAATCGTCCTCGCGGCGCGCCTTGAGCGTGCCGGCGTCGCGGAGTCCGTCGCGCCCCGCTCGCGCGAGCTCGGCGTGATGCTGCCGTACTCGCCGCTCCATCATCTGCTGCTCGCCGACCTCGCCGCGGAGTGCGGGGCGGGCGCGCTCGTGATGACGAGCGGCAACGTCTCGGACGAGCCGATCGCATACCGCGACGAGGATGCCCTCGAGCGGCTCGGCGCGATCGCCGACCTGATGCTCGTGCACGACCGGCCGATCCAGACGCGGACCGACGACTCGGTGACGCGTGCGCTGACGGTGCCGGGCGGACAGCGGCCGCTGATGCTGAGGCGATCCCGCGGCCACGTCCCGGAGAGCATCGCCCTGCCCGACGGCGCGGAGCGGCCGATACTCGCCTGCGGCGCCGAGCTGAAGAGCACCTTCTGCCTGGCCAAGGGCCGGCGCGCATGGGTCTCACACCACATCGGTGACCTGCGGAACTACGAGACATGGCGCTCGTTCACCGAGGGGGTGGCGCAGTTCGAAGGGCTGCTGGACGTGACGCCGCAGGTGATCGCCCACGATCTGCATCCCGACTACATGTCCAGCAGATACGCGCTCGAGCGCGCCGGCGCCGAACTCGTCGGCGTGCAGCACCACCACGCCCACATGGCGGCGTGCCTCGCCGAGCACGGCGAGAGCGCCAGAGCCGTCGGCGCGATCTTCGACGGGACCGGCTACGGCCCGGACGGGACCGTGTGGGGTGGGGAGATCCTCGTCGGCGACCTCGACGGCTTCCGCCGCGTCGGGAGCCTCTTCACGGTCCGCATGCCGGGAGGCGCCAGCGCGATCCGCGAACCGTGGCGGATGGCGTGCGCGTGGCTGCAGGCGGCGATGGAGCCCGGCTCCGGCGCGCCTCAGATCCCGGGCCCGCTGCGGGGCGTGGTGGAGGAGCGAGCCTGGTCCCAGGTGGCCGGGCTCGCGCGCACCGGGGTGAGCTCGCCGCTAACCAGCAGCATCGGCCGGCTGTTCGACGCCGTCGCCGCGATCTGCGGGCTCGCGCCGCGCGTCACCTACGAGGGGCAGGCGGCAATCGAGCTCGAGGCCGCGTGCGATCCCGGCGAGCACGGCCGCTACCCGATCGGCGTCCGTGAGGGCCCGGAGCTCATTATCGACGCGCGCCCCACGATCCTCGCGGCGGCGCAGGACGTCAGGCGCGGAGCATCGCCGGGCGTGGTCGCCAGCCGCTTCCACGGCGCCGTCGCCGACGCCACGATCCGCGCGAGCACGGTGGTCGCCGGCGCCTGCGGCACGGACATCATCGTGCTGTCCGGCGGCGTGTTCCAGAACAGGCGCCTGCTCGAGGCGTCCATCGCGGGACTGACCGGCGCGGGCCTGCGCGTGCTCGTGCCCGAGAGGCTGCCGATCGGGGACGGAGGGATCTCGTTCGGACAGGCGGCGATCGCCGCGCGGCGCATCTCGAAAGCACCGGGGCGAGGCGGCGCCTGAGTGCCGGCGGTACCCATTCGGCGCGTGCTCCTGCGGCGGGGTGTGGCCCACCCGGACACCTGACGCTCGCCGAGCAGGATCCGCGCGGTGAAGCTACTGGACGGCTTTGAGGCTCGCGAGCACGTTGCTGTAGTCGTCGGTCCAGAGGCGTGTGCTGTTGGTGGGGGCCAGGAGTTCGGCGTGCTTGACCCGGGCGAGTTTGGCGGCGAGCGTGCGGTTGCCGGTGATGAGGATCCAGACTGAGCTGCGGTAGACCGATTCGCTGCCGTCGCCCGGGTCTTCGATGCGGATCGCCTGCTTGCCGAGGGCGCCGGCGACGCGGGCGACGACGGGCGTGAGGTTCAGGAACCGGTTCGAGACGTTCACCGCGAGCACGCCGCCGGGTGCGAGCTGGCGGAAATAGAGTTCGAATGCCTGCAGCGTCATGAGGTGGATCGGGACGGAGTCGCCGTTGAAGGCGTCGGCCACGAGCACGTTGAAGTGCTGACCGGGTTCGCGTTCGAGCGAGAGCCGGCCGTCACCGGAGACGACGTCCACGCGTGCCGGGGAGAGCCGCAGGAAGCTGAACCACGTTCGCGCGATCGAGATGTCCAGCGGGTCGATCTCGTAGAAGCGGTAGCTGTCGCCCGTGCGGCCGTACGCCGCGATCGTGCCGGCGCCGAGCCCGATCACGCCGATCCGCTCCGGGCCGGGCGATCGGTGCTCTTCGCGCATCAGCTGCCCGAGGCCCGATGACTGCCCGTAATAGCTCACGGGTGTGAGCGCCTGGCTCGGGGCGAGGAACTGCTGGCCGTGCACGATCGTCCCTGAGTAGAGCACCCGCTGCGCCTGCGGGCCCCTGCCCCCGACGTCGCGGACGCTCGAGACTCCGTAGAAGTCGCGCGCTACCAGACGGGCGCCACGGTCATACGCCTGCACCCTTCCGACGACGTAGATGCCGAGGACCGCGGTGCCCGCGAGGACGGCGAGCGCGAGCGCTCGGCGCAGCCACAGCCGGCGCAGGCCGCGCCCCAGCAGGTCACCGAGCACGGCTACCGCTATCACGACCGCGCACAGCACGATGCCGAAGGCGAGTTCGAAGTAGTCGGAGAGCACCTGCGGCGCGAGGACAGCCACGAGCAGGCCCCCGAGCGCCCCGCCAACGGCGACCACCAGGTAGAAGCCGGTGAGGTACTCCGGCGCGGGCTTCAGGCGCGAGAGCTCGCCATGGCAGACCGTGCACATCACGAGCAGCGCGCCTATGAAGAAGGCGATCTGCCCGAAGATCCCGACCTCCAGATCACCGGGGAACAGGTTGATCGCCACGAGCAGCAGCACGACCGGCAGAAGCGGCAGGAACAGCGAGCGGCGATAGCCGCTGTCGCTCTCGAAGCAGATGATCAGGCTCAGCAGGTAGACGGCGAGAGGGAGGACCCACAGCAACGGGATCGGCGCGACGTTGCGGGTCAGATGGTTGGTCACCGCCAGAGTCAGAAGCGAAGGAGTCGCGGCCAGCGCAAGCCAGCGCAGCCGGTCAAACCAGCCGGGTGCACGCGCGCCGGACTCAGCGGCTCGCAAGGCCACGGTGCTCTCCGCCGCTCGGCTGGAGCGCACGGTGATCAGGATCGCGAGCGCGATGAACAGCGCGTACGCCGCGGACCAGACATAAGCCTGGGCGTGCGTGCCGAGCCTCGGTTCGACGATCAGCGGGTAGCTGAGCAGCCCGAGCAGCGATGCCCCGTTCGAGAGCGAGAACAGCCGGTAGGGCTCGCCGTGGGTCCGCGCATACCACGCCTGAAACAGCGGCCCGCACGTGCACAGCACGAAGAACGGTGGCCCGACGGTCACCGCTAGCAGCCCAAGGATCCTCAGAGTCGGGTCCTGGCCACCGACGGGCCTCCAGGCCGCGTCGGGAAGGATCGGCAACACCGCGAGACTCGCGAGCAGCACCGGGACGTGAACGAACATCTGCCTGTCCGGCCGCACATAGCGGACGAGCAGATGCGCATACAGGTAGCCGAGCACGAGCACAACCTGAAAGAACATGAGGGCGACCGTCCAGACCGCGGCCGAGCCGCCAAACCAGGGCAGGATCAGCCGCCCCATGATCGGCTCGACCTGAAACAACAGGAACGCCGCCACGAACACCGCAACCCCGTACAGAGCGGCCGCGCCGCGTGGCCTGACCGCGCCCCCGGCGCGCGCCCGAACCCGGCGGGGAAGGATCTGAGGTGCCGGGCGACCAGCGTGGTCCAACGAGGACATCACACTCACCATCGGCGTCCGCATCCGCAGCCTTGACCGGCTGGGGCGCCAACCCGTGAGCGACGTGAGACAGGCGCCGCGCGCGGGCCCTTTAGTATGCCGCCGGTGAGCAAGCACGTTGTGATCCTTGGGGCCGGGTTCGGCGGCCTTGAGCTCGCGACCCGGCTGTCGGAGACGATGGCCGACGCGGTCCGCGTGACGCTCATCGATCGCAACGAGTCGTTCTTCTTCGGCTTCTCCAAGCTCGAGGTGATGCTCGGCCACCAGTCGGCCAGCGACATCAGGCTCCATTACCACGACTTCGAGAAGGACGGTGTCGAGTTCCGTCAAGAGACGGTCACGCGGGTAGACCCGGCCGGCCGGCGCGTGAGCACCGACGCCGGGTCCTACGACGCCGACTTCCTCGTCGTTGCGCTCGGCGCCGACTACGACTTCGCGGCCACGCCCGGCTTCGAGCAGGGTGCGCATGAGTACTACTCGCTCGCCGGCGCCGAGCGGCTGCGCGACGCGCTGTCCGACTTCACGGGCGGGAAGGTCCTGCTGTCGGTCCTCGGGCAGCCGTTCAAGTGCCCACCGGCCCCGTTCGAGGGTTCCTTCCTGCTGCACGAGCACTTCGTGCAGCAGGGCATCCGCGACTCGGTTGAGATGGCGACGACATTTCCGATGGCGCGCCCGGTCCCGGTGACCGGTGAGGTCTCACAGATGTTCCGCGACGGGCTCGCCGAGCGTGACGTCAGGGAACTGCCCGAGCATCTGGTCGTCGGGATCGACCCGGCGACACGCACCGCGCGGCTTGCGAGCGGTGAGCTGCTGCCGTACGACCTGTTCGTCGGCATCCCGATCCACCGAGCGCCGACTGTGCTGGCGGAGTCGGGCCTCGTCGAGAACAACTGGGTGCCGGTTGACCAATCCAACCTCAGGACCCGGTTCGCGGGCGTCTACGCGATCGGCGACGTGTGTACCGGGCCGCGGAACGTTCCCAAGGCCGGGATCTTCGCCGAGGAGGCCGCGCGCGTGGTCGCTGACGACATCGCCGCGACGATCACGGGCGCGGAGCCACCCGCGCCGTACGAGGCCTCGGGCGTCTGCTACGCCGAGTTCGGCGGCGGGCTGGTGAGCAAGGTCGCGATCAACTTCCTGCGAGGCGATGCACCGGCCGCCCAGCGCTACGACCCCTCGCTCGAGTACGCCGCCGAGAAGCAGGACTTCGGCGCCGTGCGCCGGGCGCGCTGGTTCGGGCGCTAGCCAGGCTCTGCCTGAGTCGCGCTGCCGAGCGGCCTCGGGTCATGTGGACGGCGCGTGAGACGGGCACAAAGCCGCAGCCGCGCGGCGGACTCCGCGTCGCGGCGGCCAAACGATGGCGCATATGAACGCCGCGAGACCACGAGACACCCAGCTTTGGGCCACGCCCCTGAGATGCTGTGGGCGCGCTGGCAACACGCCGAGCGCGTGAGCGCGTGGACACCCGCGCGGGAGAACGACCTGCACGGTTAGTCAGCGGGAGGTCTGTCCCGCCTCCGTCAGGGTTTGTGGCTCTTGGGCGGCGGACGCAGCGTGAACCTGGCTGTCTTCAGGACGTGCGCGCCCTGCGTGACCGTCACCTTGACGAGTAGCTTTCCGTGGCGGGCCAGGAGCGCCTTGCCCGTCGCGTTGAGCGCGACGGTGAGGGAACGCGCCTGCCCTGGTGTGAGGGTGACGCTCGCGCGCCCGACGACGAGCGTCTTGTGGGTGAGACGCGGATGGCTGCTGGCGCCGAGCGCGACGACGGTGCGGCCGCGCAGCGTCTCGGAGATGGTGAGAAGCACCTGCAGACTGCACGAGCCCGTCCCGGCGGTGCAGCTGAGCGATACCGAGGCGGCACCCCCTTTCGCCGCGAGCACGCCCGCGGCGCCCTGCGCGGCGCCAGGCGTCGTCGAGCCCGGCGCCGGGCCCGAGGCCGGCAGGGTGTCGCCGGGTCCGCCGCCCCAGGTCGGCTGGGTCGCGCCTGTCACGAGCAGGTTCGCGGAGCCGCCCCCGGCGGGCACCGTGTAGATCGCAGAGGAGGCTCGCGTGAAGGCGATCATCGAGCCGTCTGGCGACCATGCGGGCCCGGCATCTTCGTTGCCCGAGGTCAGGTCGGCAAGATGTTCGGCGGTCGACGCGCTGTAAAGCGCGATCACGCCGCCCGTCGGGCTCGCGTGCGAGCTGCCTGCGGGATAGGGGACCGCCATCGCCACCACCTTGCTGCCATCGGGAGAGCCGGCGGGGTCGTAGAGGTCGCGGACCGGGTCATCGGCGACGTTTTCGTCATGGCCAGGCGAGCCACACGTGTGGTCTTCCGCCCGGCAGATCGAGCGAGCCGGGCAGCTGCTCCCCGCAGAGCTGCAAGCGTGTTCAGCGTTGCTGTTCCCATCTCGCAGCAGCGTGCCGCCCAGCCAGCCCGCAGTCAGCGCGAAACGAGACTCGTTGGGCACGGAGAATAGGCTGCCGTCGGGGTTCACGGTATGCAGATTTGGCACCGATTCGAATACTTCGGTTTCATCCTTGATGAGCGCGATCTGGCCGCCGTCCGGGCGCATGAACGTCGCCAGAACGCTGCCGCTGTTCAGAGTCGTGCGTGTCCCGCCCGGCATCGTCATCGCATACGCCGTGTTCCCCTCGTCGAACGCGAGCAGGGTGCCGTCGCGCGAGAGCGATGGGGTGCTGTAGGAGCCGGCCGCGCCGCCGCCGTCTGCGGTCAGCGCGCGCTGACCGGTGCCGTCCGGGTTGACCTCGCAGAGGTTCGCGCCGCACACGTAGACGATGTAGGAGGCCGATGCGGAGCCCGCAGCGATCGCGCTCGCGGCGAGGAGCATCGCCACCGCCAGCGACAGGCGAGCCGCGGCTCTGCGCCCTTGAGCCGCGGCGAGAGTGCTGCGCTTGGCGAGGCGGCGCCGGTCCCTGCCGTGATCCTTCCAGCGCGCACCCACCGTCCCGCCAGCATAACCGTCGTGCAGGGCTCGGGCAAGCGGGGCACAACCCTCCGCCGCAGCGGGTATGTTGCCCGGGATGGGGGGTCTCACGCGGAATCTGCTCGTTGTCTCGATCGTGCTTTGCCTCGCGAGCTCCTCCGCGGCATTCGCGGCTTCCACGGCAAGGGGGAAAGCCCGCCACCGGCCGGCCGCTTCGCTCACCTACCTGGTTTTCTTCAGCGGGAGCGGCCGCTTCACCTCGACGGACACCGAGGCGACCGAAGCGACCGAACAGTGCGCCGGGGCGACGGACACGGTCGTCGAGCACACGACCGTCCACTGGGACACGGGCTACACCCTCACCATCCCGAGAAAGGGAGAGCTGCTCGCCCACTCGGTGAAGGGCACGTATTTTCGCACCCAGACACGCTCGACCTGGACGCAGGAATCGACGGTGACCCCGGCCGGGTGCCTCGGTGGCAACCAGACCTGCAGCGGCACGCTTGATCCCTCCTCGCCGGGCGTCCCGGCGTTCGCGGGCGACGCTCGCAGACCGGAACTGACGATCTCGATCACAGGGCAGCCGCAGGCCGAGCTACACGCGGAGTCGGTCAACGATTGGGTCGTCGCCCCGGATGTGACGGGCAGCCCCACGTGCTCGCTCTACGCTCACTTCCACACTGCGCTCGAGCCATTCGCGCTTGGAAGCAAATTCAACCCGGCCAACGCGTCGCTCACGGTTGCCAACGCGATGGCCGGCGACTTCTTCGTCCCGCGGAGCAAGCTCCGGTCGGGCAAGCGTTTCGTCATGAAGGTGCCTCAGACGCCGAACCACCAGCCGCCTGCGAACTGCGCGGCCCTCACGATCGACTCCGCCGCCTGCTCTGAGGCGCTGCAGTGGAAAGGCGAAGTCAGCTTCAGGCCGCTGTAGGCGCCGGCCTGGCCGACGTGGCACCTCACCGCAGGTGTCCGGTGGCGAGAGAGTGACGCCCCGTCTTTTGGATGTCGCCACCGCCGGTCGTATCCGCGTGGGCTTGTGCCGCGACGATCGTTTGGTTGAGCAGAACGGCGATCGTCATCGGCCCGACACCTCCTGGGACCGGCGTCAGAAGGGACGCAACACGCACGGCCTCCTCGAAGTCGACGTCGCCGACATTGCCGTCGTAGCCGGCGTCGATCACAACGGCACCCGGTTTCAGCCAGGCGCCCCGGATGAACCCTCGGCGACCCACAGCGGCTACCACGATGTCGGCTTGGCGAACAATGCCGGGAAGGTCGTTGGTGCGCGAGTGGCAGTAGGTGACAGTTGCGTCGCGGGCGAGCAGGAGCATTCCGACGGGCTTGCCGAGGATCGGGCTGCGACCGATAACCACCGCGTGCTTGCCGGCTATCTCGACCCCGTAGGCATCGAGCAGGCGCATGATCCCGCCCGGGGTGCACGACACGAAGCCACCGAGCCCGAACGCCATGGCAGCAAAAGATCGCGTCGTGGCGCCGTCGACGTCCTTGACCGGTGCGATGGCCTCGAAGACCGCGTGCTCGTCGACATGCGGTGGGACTGGATGCTGGACCAGAATGCCATCGACCGTCGGATCGTGAGAGAGCTCTCTCACGGCCTCCACGGCTTCTGTCGTGCTCGCCGCGTCGGGGAGTGAGATCAGCCTCGGCTCGATACCTACACGCTCGCATCTCGCTCGCTTCATTTTCACGTACGTCACGGAGGCCGGATCATCGCCAACCAGCACCGCGGCCAGACAGGGGCGACGCCCCACGTTCCGCAGGAAGTCGCTTGCCTTCTTGGTCGTCTCTCCGAGAAGCTCCTGAGAGAGAGCGGTGCCGTCCATCAGCCTGGCGCGGGCCGGTGCTTGCATGGGCGCTCCTTGAGGTCGTTGGGTCGCCCAGGCGCTCGGCTTCGTTTCGTCGACTTCAGAAGTCACGAGGCCGCTCCCCGGTGGTGCTCCACCTCAGCGCCAGTTACGGCCACGACCAAGGATAGCCCCGTCGAAGCAGAGGAGTCTGCGCAGGCGGCCATAGGGGAGGACGGGCGCGTTCGGCCTCAATCGGGTTGGTAGGCATGAGAGCTCCCGTGGACGCGAGCTTCACGACCACCCGCCACGCGCCGCCGGTAGCGCCGTGGTCACACGAGGCTGGAACCCGTGACGGGATCGCTCTCCCCGGCTCCGAGGTTGCATTCGAGCCATGCCCGCCGGCGGCTCCGGCGGACGAGCGGCTAGTAGCTGAACACCGTCGCCGGCTCGTCGCCGATCCACTCCCAGAGTGGTGTCGCGCCGGCAAGGCGCGCGCCTGCGGTGAGCTGCTCGGGGTCGAGTTTGCGGGTGTTGAAGCAGACCGGGCAGAGCAGCAGCTCCCCGCCGAGCTCCGCGAACTGGGCAGAGAGGCGCGAGACCGGGGGGGCGCCCGCCGACTCGATCGCCTCCGCGTAGCCCGGCACGCCGAGCCGGACTGCCTCCTTGGTGGCGAACATCGCCACCGGGCGTCCCTTTTCTAGCGCGGCGACCGCTACCAGGAAGGCGACCGTGACGCGGTCGGCGTCCTCGTGGCCCGTCGCGAGGTTGATTACGACCCTGCCGCCTTGCGTAGACATCTCCTAACCCCTGTCGTTGAAAATGACCAAATACCCATATGACTATGTCCCCAGTATAATGCGGAGGCGATGCGAGTCAACGCGCAAACGAAGGATGAGCACCGCAGGGCGCTGCTGGGGTCCGCGGCGGGCGCGTTCGCCGGCGAGGGCTATGAGGGCGCGGCGATCGACCGCATCTCGCAGGCGGCCGGCCTGGCGAAGGGGACGATCTACAACTACTTCCCGTCCAAGCGCGCGATCTTCGAGGAGGTCCTCCGCCAAGGGTGCCGGTACGCAAGCGAAGCCGCCGAGGCGGTCCCCGATGGCGCGTCGAGCGGCGAGCGACTCGAAGCTTTCGTGAACGGCAACCTGACGTGGGCGTTCGCGGAGCCCGCTGTCGCGACGGTGTTGGCGCGCGAGCTGACGGGCGGCTCGCCCGAGACGCGTGAGCTCATCCTCGACGCATCCGCGCCGTGCATCGACAAGGTCTGCTCGATCCTGCGCGCGGGCGCAGGCAGCGGTGAGTTCGCCCTGCCGGGTGAGGAGCGCGAGATGGCGGTCACGTTCATCGCGCTGGCCAACGCGCTGATGCTGCAGGCCGCGATGGGCGGGTGGCCCCCGATCGCCGAGCTGCCTGGAGCAGTCACGACCCTGTTTCTACACGGAGTCACCAGCCACGGAGGTGTGGGAGGGGAGCAGGGGCGTACGTGAGAGCTGCAGCATCGAGGCGGGCTGTTATCGACTTGCGCGCTCGATCGGAGCCCGCGGTCCAGGTGACCCGCCGGCATCGACCCATCGCCTTATGCGCGACAGGCGACGGCGCGCGCGAGTAGTAGCTCGCGCTCTCGGTCGTTGTCGCACAGCTCGGCGCCACGCTCGAACTCCTCGCGCGCCTCAGCTATCCGCCCCAAGCGCGCGAGTATGTCGCCACGCACGCTCGGCAGCAGATGGTAGCCCTGCAACGCGGGCTCATCGGCTAGCGAATCGACAAGCTCGAGCCCGGCCTCGGGACCAAAGGCCATGGTCACGGCCACGGCGCGGTTGAGCTCCACGACCGGGGAGCCGGTCAGCGCCGCCAGTCCGTCGTAGAGCGCGACGATCCTCGGCCAGTCGGTCTGCTCGACGCTTCGGGCCTGCGCGTGGCAGGCGGCGATCGCGGCCTGCAGCGTGTAAGGGCCCAGTGCGCCTCCGAGCTGCTCGGCACGCCGCAGCCCGGCAAGGCCGCGTTGCACGAGCAGATGGTCCCACCGCGCCCGGTCCTGATCGGCGAGCAGCACCGGCTCCCCGTGCGGCCCGACACGGGCGCGCAACCGCGAGGCCTGCAGCTCCATCAAGGCCAGCAGGCCTTGGACCTCGGGCTCGCGGGGCATCATCGCTGCGAGGATCCTGCCGAGGCGCAGGGCGTCCTCACACAGAGCCGGGCGGATCCAGTGCTCGCCGGCGGTCGCCGCGTAGCCCTCGTTGAACACCAGGTAGATCACCTCGAGCACGGCCGACAGGCGCTCAGGCAGCTTGTCGCGATTGGGGACCTCAAATGGCACGCGCGCCTCGGCGAGTGTGCGCTTCGCGCGAACGATGCGCTGCGCGACCGTGCCCTCGGAGACGAGAAACGCACGCGCGATCTCTGGCGTCGAGAGTCCACCGAGCAAACGCAGCGTAAGCGCGACGCGCGCCTCCCGGGACAAGACCGGGTGGCATGTCATGAAGATCAGGCGCAGGATGTCGTCCTGAACGGCGTCGATCCGCTCGGCCAGGTCGGGTCGGTCGAGCTGCTGCAGGATTTCGAGCTCGCGCCCGATCAGCTCGTGCTTGCGCTCGAGCGTGACGCGCCGGCGCAGTGCGTCGATGCCCCGGCGCTTAGCGGTGGCCATCAGCCATGCGCCCGGCTTGTCCGGGATCCCCGACTCAGGCCACTGCTCGAGCGCGGCGACGAGAGCGTCCTGGGCCAGGTCCTCGGCCACCGCCACGTCGCGCACAATGCGAGTCAGCCCGGCTATCAACCGGGCCGACTCAATGCGCCAGACGGCGTCGATTGCACGATGGGTGGCCGACGGCGTCACGCGCCTAGTTCTGGGCGGTCTGCTCGCGCAGCCGCTCGTTGGCCTCGCGCAGCTCAGGCGTCAGCTGCTCGCCGAAGTCGTCGGCCTCGAAGATCTCGCGCAGCTCGATCTCGACACCGCCGCCGAACGGCGCTCGCTTCAGCCACTCGATTGCCTCGTCGCGCGACGCGCACTGCCAGATCCAATAGCCCGCGACGAGCTCCTTGGCCTCGGTAAAGGGACCGTCGATGACAACGCGCTCGCTGCCGTTGAAGCGGACCTTCGCGCCCCTGGAGGTCGGGTGCAGGCCCTCACCGGCCAACATCACCCCTGACTTGACCAGCTCTTCGTTGTACTTCGTCATCGCCCCCAGAATCTCGGTGCTGGGCATCTCGCCCGCCTCGGACTCGGGGCTTCCGGGGACCAGAATCATGAAACGCATCTTTGTCTCCTTGGGTTGGATGGGGTGCTTCTACCCGCACGTCGAACGAGGTCGCAGGAAATCGACACGCCAGGCATTGTCCTCTGTTCGACGGCCGCCGCCGAGCCGGGCGGGGAGCAGCCGTGCATGGTCTGGCGCAGCCAACTCGCTACTGCTTTCGCTGGACCGCGAGCGTCCGATCAAGGACCGCGCTCACGGTCGCCCAGGGCGACGCAGGAGCGCCTGCGGCGCACGCAGGTCGTCCCCAACAGGGGCCGATTTCGGCCCGATGCGGATGAGAGGACTCGAACCTCCACCTGGTTTCCCAGACACGGACCTGAACCGTGCGCGTCTACCAATTCCGCCACATCCGCGTGCGTGGAGCAGCGAGGTTACCGCACGCGCCGCGAGCCGCGGTCGCCCGCGCGCGCCGAAGTCTGGAGCCGGGTGCGCCGGTTTGGTAGCCTCGGGACGTCGCAAACCTGCCGCTATCGTCCAGGGGACTAGGACGCCGCCCTCTCATGGCGGAAACCCGGGTTCGAATCCCGGTAGCGGTACTCACAAGAGGCGCGTCGGTGCAGACGCTTCTTGTCTGTCAACTGGTCGACATAGGCGTCGTGAGGACAAGGTTGGAGCTGGCTCGAAGGAGAGCGGGCGCGGCTAATTCAGGACGGTTCGCCGGCGCCGTGACGAGCAGCTATGCCGCGGCCGGACCAGGCTGGAAGCGAACCTCCGGCAACGCGTGCCTCCAGGCTGTTACGCGGTGTCGATCATTGTGAGGAAGTCGGCGAATGCACGGCGCGTGCGCGCGGCGTCGCCGGTTGCGTCGAGGTCCATCAGGAGGCCGCGGATGACGGCGAGCACCACGGTCGCCAGCTCAGGTCGGCCAAGGCTGCGCATGCCGCGCTCGAGCGGTTCCAGCCAGTCTGTGGTCGCGGTGCGCCGGAAGCCGGGCCACAGTGGTTCTCCCGCGGTGTCATGCAGCCGGCTGAACATGCGCAGGTAGGGCTCGCCCTGCGGCCCGGAGATCGCCGACCATGCGCGGGCCAGGGTCACAGGGTAGGGCTCGTCGGGTCGCAGGCGTATGAGGTCGGTGAAGGTCTCGACCTGGCGTCGGCGGGCCTGTTCGAGGACCTCGCGTAGCAGTCCGTCACGGGTCTCGAAGTGGTAGATCAGCATGCGGCTCGAGGTGCCCGCGGCGGCCGCCAAGGGCCCGAGCCGATCAGGGAGCCCGTGCTCGAGCGCGTAGTCGGTGCACGCGTCCAGGAGCCGCTGCCTGATCTGCGGCTGGCGCTGCCTGCCCATCGGCTCATCTTTTCACGTAATGACCCATACGTCTACGATTGCTGCAGATCAGATCGAGACACGATGAGGAGGTCATGGTGAGGGTCGTCTTCGTGCATGGGGCATGCGTCAAGGACGGATCGTGGTGGTGGCACCGAACCGCTGAGCTGCTCGCCGAGCGGGGCGTCTCCAGCATGGCGCCCGCACTGCCGAGCTGCGGCGAGACGGGTGAGCCGATCGGTGCCCAAGGGCCCGGGCTGGCCGAGGATGTAGCCGCGGTCCGGCGAGTCTTGACCGCGAGCGATGAGCCGACCGTCGTTGTCGCCCACAGCTACGGCGGCATAGTCACCGCGGAGGCAGCGGCGGGAATCGGCGCCGCGCGACATCTGCTGCTCGTGTCCAGCTACCTTCCCGAGATCGGGCAGAGCCTCTCCTCATTCGGCGGTGAGGAGCCCGCTCCGTTTCTCGACGTCGATCCCGATGGCGGCACTTTCACCGTCCTACCGGAGGCCCTGGCTGAGACGTTCCTGCAGGATTGCGAACCGGAGATCCAGCGACAGGCCATGGACAAGACGGCCCGGCAGAGCCTGGCGGTCCTCGAGCAGCCGGTGCAGTCTGCGGCGTGGCGGCACGTGCACTCGACGTACCTCCTCTGCGCGCAGGACCGGGGCACCCCGGCCGACCTGCAACGCAAGTTCGCAGGTCGAGCGGCCAGCGTCGTGGAATTCGAAGCCGGCCACCACCCATTCCTCTCCCAGCCCGCCGCCGTCCGTGATCTGATCCTCGGGCTGTGACGGCGACACCGCCGTGCGCGCGCCGGGTCAGGCTCCGAGCTCGAGTGTGAGCTCGCACATGTCGACCGAGGCACGTGTTCCCGGCGTCTCACCCGGGTCCATCGCGGACATCACGCTCGCTCCCGCTTCCATGTCCGCGGCCGTTGCGAAGTGCTGCAGTACCACGGCCGTGCCCTGCGCCTCGTCGAAGAGCACCGTGAGCCCGGTGGTAGCCACCTCGGGCGGTGGCCCGCCCTCCTCCCTGATGCGCGCGACCATCTTGTGCATCCGGTCCGCGCTCACATCGCTGAACCTCACGACACGCACGTACATGCGAGCCTCCTGTGTTCGCTTTAGGAGAACGTAACCGGGGCCGCAGGGTACGCGCAAGAGGGGCGGCGGGGGGCCGCCGCCTTGTGAAACGATGGCGTTCACTGGCGAGCGGACCGACCCCGGGGATATCAGATGACCGACAGCACGTTGCGGGAGCGTACCCGCGGGCTCATGCCGCAGCTCAAGCAGGACCTCGCGGATCTCGTGAGGATCCCGTCGGTGTCCGCGCCGGGGCAGGTCGGTGCCACGCTGCTGCAGGCCTTCGAGCGCACGTCGGAGCTCCTCGCCGGCGCCGGCGTCGAGGTGGGCCGCGTCGATCTCCCGGACACGGCCCCGCTGATCGTCGGTCACATCCCTGCGCCCGAAGGTGCACCGACGGTGCTGCTGTACAGCCACTACGACGTCGTCGCGCCCGGTGACGAGCGGCAGTGGGACACACCTCCGTTCGAGCCCGTCGAACGGGACGGCGCGATCTACGGGCGCGGCACCGCCGACACGAAGTCCAACGTCATCGCCCATGTCGGAGCGCTTCGCGCGTGGGGCGGGCGGCCGCCTGTCGGCGTGAAGATCTGCATCGAGGGCCATGAGGAGATCGGCAGTGGCGAGCTCACGAGGTTCCTGCCGACGGCACCCGAGCTGTTCAGCGCCGACGCGCTGATCATCGGCGACACCGGGAGCATCAGCCCGGGCGTGCCGACGCTGACGACGGCGCTCCGCGGGGTCGCCAACGTCACGCTCGAGGTGCGCACGCTCGAGTCCGGCAAGCACAGCGGCCAGTACGGCGGAGCGGCGCCGGACGCCCTGATCGCCCTCATCGCCGCGATCGCGACACTGCATGACGAGCACGGCGACGTCGCTGTCGCCGGGCTCCGGCGCAACGAGTGGCCGGGCTCCGAGCAGAGCGAGCAGGAGTTCCGCGAGCTCGGCACCGTCCTTGACGGGGTGCCGCTGATCGGCAGCGGCGGCCTCGGCTCGCGGATCTGGTCCGGGCCCGCGATAACGGTGATCGGGCTCGACGCCGCCCCCGTCGATGACGCCGTGAACGCCGTCGCGCCGCACGCACGCGCCGTGCTCAACGTGCGCGTGCACCCCGAGCAGGACGCGGGCGAGGCGCAGGCCGCCGTCATCGAGCACGTGAGGGCGCTGCGGCCGTTCGGGATCGAGATCGAGGCGCAGTCCGGCGCCACTGGCGACGGCTTCTCCGCCGCGACGGGCGGGCCCGCCTACCGGGCGGCGCTCGGCGCATGGTCGGACGCCTGGGGCGCCGAGGTGACGATGGCCGGCAGCGGCGGTTCGATTCCGATCGTCAAGGCGCTCTCCGAAGCGCTCCCGGAGGCAGAGGCGCTGCTGGTCGGCACGGCCGACGGCTACGCGAACATCCATGGTCCCAATGAGCGCGTGCTGCTGAGCGAGTTCGAAAACGCGATCGTCGCGGAGGCGGACTTCTTCGGCCGCTACGCGGAGCTGCTCGCCGGCGGCATGCCGTGAGCGGCGCCCGGCCCGGCCTCGCCGCCGGCTACACGCCCGACGTTCGCGCCATGCAGCGCGACGTCGATGCGCTCGCGCTGCTGCGTCGCTCCTCGGCGCGCGAGGGGGAGCGGGAGTCGGCGGCGTGGCTCGTGCGCCGGCTGGCCGCGGCCGGGATCGAGGACGTGGCGGCGGCGCCGTATCGCTACCAGCGCAGCTACGCGCTCGCGCACTGTGTGCACAACGCCGCCGGCATCCTCGCCTGCCGGCTCGGCGGCCGCGCCGGCGCGCTGCTCGCGGCTGCGACCCTCTTCTCATATGAGCGCGAGGTGAGCGGGCGCTCGCAGTGGCTGCGCCGGCTGCTCCCGGCCGGCGAGGGCGCCAACGTGACCGCACGCATCCGGTCGCGGTCTGAGCGTCTGGCCACGCTCGTCCTCGTCGCTCATCACGACGCGGCCAATACGGGGCTGATCTGGTCGCCACGCCTGGTCAGGGCGTCCGCGGCGCGGCACCTGCGCAGACGTCGCGTCGACCCGTTCATGGCTCCCGTCGAGTTCGCATTCGCGCTCGCGATCGCCGGCGCGGTAGCGCCGCGGCGATCGCGGACGGCGAGAATCGCGCGCTTTGCCGCGGCAGCCGTGATGGCTGTCGCTTCAGCGGTCGACGCGGACGTCGGCCGCGGGGAGACGGTGCCGGGGGCCTGCGACAACGCGACCGGCGTCGCGGCCTGTCTGGACCTCGCTCGCGCTGTTGCGGCGGATCCGCTCGAGCACGTCGAGGTGATCCTCGCGCTGTCTGGGTCTGAGGAGGCCGGGATGGGAGGCATGGCTGCGTTCCTCGACGCCAACGCGGACGCGCTGGACCCCGCGAGGGTCTTCGTCCTGGGCCTGGACACGCTCGGCGCCGGGAGCCCGATCGTGTGCAGCGGAGAGGGGGCGATGCGTGAGCAGCGCTACCGCGAGGCGGACCTTGATCTGGTTGACGAGGGTGCCGATCTGGCGGGCAGGCCGATCCCGCAGCGATGGCGTATCGGCGGCTGGACCGATCCGGTGCTCGCGGCGCACCGTGGGCTCCCGAGCGTCTCGATGCTCTCGATGGGCCCCGGGTACTTCCCCAACTACCATCACCCGAGCGACCGTCCCGAGAACGTCGACTGGAGCTCGGTCGAGTCATGCGCCCGGATCGCCGCGGGCACGATCGCCGCCTTCGAGCGGCGCGTGAACGCAGCGGCCCTGTAGCCCCCGGGCGGGCCGGCTGCGGAATACTCGGCCGATGGACGAGCCACACAACGAGGAGCGCCGAGGGGCCGGCTGCGTGGGCCTGCCCGCGATGATCGGTCTGCTGGTGATCGTTGCCGTGGTGCCGAACGTGTACGGAGTCGGCGGCCTGATCACAGCGGTGCTCGCACTGCTGGTGCTGTTCCTGATCATCGGGCTGACGATGACGCTCGCCAACAAACAGTAGGCGCCGCACCGCGCCCGGGCCACGCGGAGGAGTGGGGGGTGGGTGGGTTGTGCACCACCGAGGGCGGTACTTCTACGGATGCCCCCCGGCTCAGGTCGGCTAGGTTTCCAACGAGACACAAGCCACCCCGAGCCGGCGCGCGCGCCGCGAGTAGGGCTTGGGTCACCGCATGACACCTTGGGCCCCGGCCCGCGATCAGGAGGAATACACCGATGGCAGAGTCAAAACCGCAGCGCAAAGCTGCTGCGAAAACGACGCGCAAACGGGCCGCCGCCAGCAGCAAAGCGAAAGCGAGCGCCAAAAAACCGGCCGCGAAAAAAGCTCCGGCCGCGAAAAAAGCGACCGCGACCAAATCGACAGCTGCGAAAAAAACCCGCGCCACCAAAAAAGCAGCGCCGAAAGCACGCGCAGCGAAACGGCCGAGCGCCGTCGACCGCACCACCGAGGTCTCCGAGGAGGTCCTCAAGTCGCTCCAGGCCGGCCAGCGTGCCGCTGTCGACGCCGTGCGCAAGTTCGTTGACACGGTTGACGAGATGCTCCCGTCCGTCGGTGAGCGCCCGAAGAAGCGCCAGGAGGTCGTCGATGCCGCGATGGAGATGGCGGACAAGCTCGTCCGCTCGCAGTACGAGTTCCTGCGCAGCGTCGTTCAGAGCGCCGGCAAGGTGATCGACGGGAAATAGAGCAGCGGCGTGACCCGGCCGATCAGGTCACCGTAGCGACCATGCGCCCCGTGTCCGAGAGGATCACCGGAGCAAGCACACTGGGGCGCATGGTGCTCTCGGCGCAGGAGCGCGGAGAGGACGTCGCGCTGCGCTTCCCCAGCCCCGAGGGGGAGCGCACCATCACATATGCGGAGCTCGGCGAACGCAGCCGCGAGCTCGCACGCGCCCTCGCGGCTGCCGGGCTGAACGGCGGGGACGTCGTGTCGATTCTCGCCTCGACGAGCGCGCAGTGGACGCTCTGCGAGCTCGGCGCCATCTGCGCCGGCGCCGTCGTGGCGCCGATCTACGACACCAACTCCCCACAGGAGTGCGCGCACGTCCTGCTGGACTCGGGTGCCCGCCTCGTGTTCTGTGAGAACGCGGCCCAGGTTGAGAAGATCGCGCAGGTGCGTGACGGCCTGCCGGCACTCGAGCAGGTGATCGTGATCGACGGAGCCGCACCCGGCGCGACGCCGATGGCGGAGCTGCTCTCGCGCGCCGCCGACGTGGACCCGGCCGTCGTCGAGGAGCGGGTCGCCGCCGTCTCGCCCGCCGACGTCGCGACGCTCGTCTACACGTCCGGGACCACCGGGCCTCCGAAGGGCTGCATGCTCACGCACTCGAACCTGATGTCCGCGACCGGGATGTATCGGGGGCAGCTCGAGCTCGAGGACGTGCATCCGGTCATCTACATGTTCCTGCCGCTGGCGCACGTGCTCGCGCGGCTCGTGCAGTGCGTCGTCCTGGACGTGGGGGGGACGCTCGTCTACTGGTCCGGAGATTCGGCGAAGGTGCTCGATGAGGTGCGCTCGTGCGCGCCGACCCATTTCGTGGCGGTGCCGAGGATCTACGAGAAGCTCCACGGCGGCGTGCTCGCCGCCGTCGAGTCCGGGCCGCGGGCTACGCGGGGGATGTTCGCGTGGGCACTTGAGGTCGGGCGCCGCGCGCGGACGATGCAACGCGCAGGCAGGCCGCTCGGTGCCGCCGCAAGGCTGCGGCTCGCGGCGGCTGACCGGCTCGGGCTCGCCAGGGTGCGCGAGCTGTTCGGCGAGCGCGTGACGATGGCGCTCGTGGGCGCGGCGCCGATCGACAGGCGGATCCTCGAGTTCTTCGATGCGTGCGGGGTGACGATCCTTGAGGGATACGGGATGACGGAGAGCTGCGCAGCCGCGACGCTGAACCCGCCGCATGCGCCGCGCTTCGGGACGGTCGGGAGAGCACTGCCGGGAACCGAAGTCATGTGCAGCTCCTCGGGGGAGATCCTGATGCGTGGACCGCACGTCTTCGCCGGCTACCACCGGAACCCGCAGGCGACGGCCGAGACGCTCCAGGACGGATGGCTGCGGAGCGGTGACCTCGGCGAAATATCGGCTGACGGCTACGTCACGGTCACCGGCCGCGAGAAGGATCTGATCATCACCTCGAGTGGCAAGAACGTGGCGCCGTCGAACATCGAGAATGCGCTACGCGATACGCAGTGGATCTCCGAGGCCGTCGTCTACGGCGACCGCAGGCCATATCTGGTGGCGCTGATCACAATCGATCCCGAGCGGGCGCCGCGCCTGGCTGAGCAGCTCGGCGTCAGCCCCGAGCCGGCCTCGCTCGCGAGCGATCAGCGCGTGCGCGCCGTGATCCAGGCGGATGTGGACGCCGCCAACCAGCGCTTCGCGCGGATCGAGCAGATCAAGCGCTTCGCGATCCTCGACCACGACCTCACGCGCGCCGGCGGCGAGCTCACGCCCACCCTGAAGGTCAGGCGTGCGCTGGTCTACGAGCACTACGGCGATGTGCTCGATGCCCTCTACGGCGAGCCCGCGCCCTGACCGGCGGTTAAGCGACACGGGCGGCCCGAGCCGCGGGATGCTGCGTGGATCTCGACTAGAAGGCGGCCCCCTGTGCGCCCTTGAGTGCGATCTTCAGCACGTTCTTCGGGAGCGGTTCGTGGTTGTGGTTGCGGGTTTCACGCCGGACTCCGGCGTGACCCGCGGAATGATCCTCACAAACTCAGTAGGAGCTATTTTAGTAAGCCTGTGAAAGTCGCTCAGGCGGGTGCCCGGCGAGGTGTCACTGCGCGACGGGCGCGGCGCCCGCGCCGGCGCGCGAGGCGCCGATCGAGGCGACGATCACCAGCGCGATCCCGGCCAGTGCGCGGGCGCCGAGGGTCTGCCCGAGCACCAGGAAGCCGGCGAGCGCCGCCATCGCCGGCTCGAGGCTCATGAGCACGCCGAAAACGGCCGGGGTCAGCCGGCGCAGGGCCTCGACCTCGAGCGAGTACGGAATCGCCGACGCGAGGATGCCGACGGCGAGGCCGAGAGCCAGAGCCGACGGTGTCAGCAGCGCAGAGCCCGCGGCCGCGACGCCGACGGGCAGGATCGCCACCGCCGCCACCCCCATCGCGAGCGTCAGCCCGCTCGAATCCGAGAACACCCTGCCGAGGCGGGCGTTGAGGAGGATGTAGATCCCCCACAGGCAGGCGGCGACCAGGGCGAACGCGATGCCGAGCCCGTCGAGCGGAGCGCTCGTCCCGCGTGTCAGCGCGAGGATGCCCGCGGCCGCCAGCGCCACCCACACGAGATCCCGCGGGCGCCGCGAGCCGGCGACGGCGACCGTCAGCGGCCCGAGGAACTCGATCGAGACCGCAATCCCGAGCGGTATCCGGTCGATCGCCTCGTAGAACGAGAGGTTCATCGCGCCGAGCACCAGCCCGAACGCGCCCGCAAGCGCGAGTTCTGCGCGGCTGCGCCCGGCCAGCCGTGGCGGTCTCAGCGCGCACAGCACGATCGCTCCGAACATGAGCCGCAGCGACGCGATGCCGGCCGGGCCGAGCGTCGCGAACAGCGTCGCCGCGAGCGCCGCGCCGAACTGCAGCGAGGCGATTGCTCCGATCACCAGGACGCCGGACGGCGTCCTGTCCATCCGTCCGGCCGGCCCGGGCGTCAGGCGCTCCGGACGACGGAGGCTGTGGGGACGTCGATCCACACCAGCCGCGGATGCGGGCGCCGGGTGTTGTCGGGCTTGCGCGGGTAGACGCGCCGCCGAGTGGGGACAACCAGCCCGTCGAAGGCCTGGTGATCCATGCAGTAATGGGCGGCATGCGCCCAGCCGCCGATCGGCTCGGCCGTGTAGTCGTGGCGACGGATCAGGCCGCTCTCGTCGATGTAGAACACCTGATCACGCGAGTGCGTGTGGACGTCCTGCGGGAAGCGGACCCCCAGGCGCTCCCAGCGCTCGCCGTCCTCGGTCCACGGCCCCAGCTCGGTGAGCTCGTAGCCGTCCCGCGCGAACAGGAACGGAGTGCAGAGATAGGTCCAGCTCGCGTACGTCCCGAAGTACAGGATGTCCAGCTTGTCCCACCACAGCTTGTGGCGCAGATCCCCGAACGCGCCGCGGGCGTCATCACGCCTCGCCAGCACCTCACCCGACGGGCCCTCGATGCGCACCGATCCGTCGGGCTCGAGGATGCCGCGGCGCCCTTCACGGGGAAAGTCCTCGAACACGACATGCTGGGCGCGCGTCGAGATGCGCACCCTGGTCGCGCGCACCGCGCTCCCCTGAAGCTTGGTCGCGAACGCGAAGCCTCCAGAGGAGAGCTCGACGGTGATCTCCTCGGCGCTCTCCCAAAGCGCCATCCCGCCGTGGGCAACGATCGCGCGCTGGGCGAGCTCGATCACGCGGATGCTCCGGGGATCAGACGCTGCTGGGGACGGTGCGCCATTGCGGCGATCATATTCGGGCGGGCAGCCGCGTAGAACCCGCCGCAGCGCCGGGCTCCAGGGTTGGCGGGGGTGTCCTCACGCGCGCGCGAGCGACACCCCTCACGTTGCCGGATAACCGCGGCCGCGCGGCGTCGCCGTGGGGCCGCCGCGCGCTTCAGGAGGAAGCCATGACATCGACAGTTCCCGCTGCTGCCCGCACACCCAGGAGGCAAGGACGCCGAGAGGACCGCGGATCCGCCCCTCGCGCCGCAGCCGCCCGGCCGCGCCGGCCACGCGAGCGACTGCTCGCGAGGTTCACCGACGCCGGCGGTGTCATCCATGAGGTCGTCTGCCGGCGCGGGGCCTCGGGTTCGCGGCTGGTGATCGACCGTGAGAGCGCCGCGCGCGAGGACGGGGTGCTCGTGGCGCGCCTGTTCGCCGAGGAGCCCGACGCGAACGCGGACCTCGTCTGCGCCATCTACCTCGCAGACCGCTCCCGTCGCGAGCTGCGCTGCGCCGGCGTGAGCCGCGACGGCGCCGACGTTCTCGACGGCGCGGACGCCGGTCCCGCCGGCGAGTGGCCCCCGGACGCTCTGCAGGGGCAGGGGTGCGTGTTTCGCCTCTGCGCGCAGAGGGCGCGCATGTCGATCGCGGAACTTCGCTGGCAGCGTGTGGATGCGGGCGGGGCACTGCGGCCGGTGAGCGTCCGCGACGTCGTCGCCGCGATGCAGAGCTATGAGCCGGTGCTCACAAGCACGGTGCGGGCGCTCGCGTTGCATGCGGGTCAGCCGGAGGTCTCCACGAGCACACTCCGCGCCGAGCTGACGAGGGTCCTTGAGAGCCCGATCGTCCTGAACCGCCTGCTGCGCGAGGCCGTCCTGCAGCGGATCGCGGGGCGGGGCCTGAGCATGAGCGAGATCGCGATCCGCTGCGGGCGGACCAAGCGGGACCGCAACGGGAACGAGAGCGGCGACACCAGCTGGCTCGCTCGCCGGCTCGGCCTGCTTCCGGATGCCGGGCAGCAAACACCGACACCCTGGGTCCACAGTGACGTGCTCGCGCTGATCGCGCGGAGCGGCCTGGCGCTGAGCCCGCATGAGGTCGAAGCCGCTTGAGCGCAAAGGGACTCCTGCTCGCCTGGGACGACCCCGCCGCGGCGGCACTCGCTGCGTCGTTGACCCTCGACGGCTTCGACGTGGCGGAGGCCAGGAGCACTGAGCATGCACGCGTGCTGGCCCGAGCCGGCGGGCTTCGCCTGGCCGTGGTGGGATCGCTCGGCACGCCGCGCAGCGCCCTGGACCTCGTCGCGGAGATCAGGGCGTGCGCCCCCGGCATGGGTTGGGATCCCTCGCTCGGGCTGATCATGATCGGAGGCAGGCAGGGTGAGGCCGACGTGCTCCGCGCGCTCGACGGCGGAGCCGACGACTTCGTGGCTCGATCGGCCGGCTACCCGGAGCTCAGAGCGCGGCTACGAAGCCTCGTGCGCAGGGCCGGCAGGCCACCGGCGGGAATGATCAGGGTCGGGCCACTGACCGTCGATCCGCTCGCGCGCGCCTGCACGCTCGGCGGCCGTGAGCTGGCACTGCGACGGATGGAGTTCGAGCTGCTTCACCACCTCGCGCGCGAACCCGGGCGGGTCTTCGCCCGCGGCGAGCTGCTGCGGGCGCTGTGGGGCTACCGCGCAGGGCCCGCGAGCCGCACGGTCGACACCCACGCATGCCGCGTCCGGTCGATCCTTGGCGGCGGCGCCTGGGTGATCGCGGTCAGGGGCGTCGGCTACAGGCTCAGGTGAGCGGCGCCCGATGCCGGCCGGGACACCGTTCGCAGAAGGAGCCTCCGACCCGCAGCGGAGCGCTGGCGCACTGCTCCACACGCTCCTCTCGGGGGCGCTCGCGGTGGCCGCCGGGATCGCCGCCGGGATGCTGCTCGCGCGCATCATGCGCGCGAGGCGAATCCACTGGAGCTGGGCGGCGCTGGCCGCCGCGCTGGTTCCGCTGGCGCAGCCTAGACCCGCCGGCGCCTCGCTCGCCTTTCTGACGGCTGCCGCGCTCGCGGCGCTGCACACGGCTCGGGCATCCCGCGCCGACGCGTGCGCGGGGGGCGACCTCGCCCGATCGGCCGCCATGCTCGTGCGGCCGCACGACCTCCTCGCCCGGCTCGCCGGCGGCACGCTCGACGGGCGCGCGCCCGCACGGGGTAGGCTCGCGATCGGCCGCGACGCACGGGGCCGGCGCGTCACGATGCCGTTCGGCCCGCGGCCCGCGGCCCACACGCTGGTTGTCGGTGCCACCGGATCGGGCAAGACCGTCACCCAGACGCAGCTCGCGGTCGCCGCAGTGGCGCGGGGCATGGGCGTCGTCGCCGTCGATCCCAAGGGGGACCCCGACCTGCGCGCGGCGCTGGGCCACGCGGCCGCAGCCGCCGGCAGGCGGTTCGTCGAGTGGACGCCGACGGGGGGATCGGTCTACAACCCGTTCGCGTCCGGTGGCGACAGCGAGATCGCGGACAAGGCCCTCGCCGGGGAGCACTTCACCGAGCCCCACTACATGCGTCAGGCGCAGAGATACATCGGGCACGTCGCGCGGTGCCTTCGTGCGGCCCGAGTCGAGGTGTGCCCGCGCTCGCTCGCCGAGCACATGGACCCGGCACGGCTGGAGGAGCTCGCACGGGGACTCACCGGCGCCGCCGCCACGCACGAGTACCTGGAGAGCCTCACGAGCAGGCAGCGGGCGGACCTCGCGGGGGTCCGCGACCGGCTCTCGATCCTCGTCGAGTCGGACGTCGGGCCATTGCTCGACCCAGCGACCGTGGGAGCCGGCCGGCTGAGCCTGCTCGCCTCGATCCGTGCGCGGGACGTCGTCTACGTGGCGCTCGAGGCCGACAGCCGGCCGCTGCTGATGCAGATGCTCGGCGGCGCCATCATCCAGGACCTGCAGACCGCGGCGGCATCACTGCAGTCCAGCCCGGTGCCGACGCTGGCGCTCATCGATGAGTTCTCGGCGGTCGCCTCCCAGCAGGTGGTGCGCCTTTTCGGGAGGGCCCGCTCTGCGGGGCTCAGCGTCGTGCTCGGGACGCAGGAGCTCTCCGACCTGCGGCTTGCGGGGCAGGAGCGCACGCTCGAGCGGGTGCTCGGCAACGTCGCGGTAGTCCTCGCGCACCGGCAGGGAGTGCCCGAATCAGCGGAGATGATCGCCCGGATGGCCGGAACCCGGGGTGCCTGGGCGGTGTCTCGCCGCAGCGACGGCGGCGAGCTCAGGGCGCGCTCGCGCGATCCGGTCCTCGAAGCGGACGCCGTGATGGCACTGCGACCCGGCTGGGCAGCGGTCGTCGAGCTCGGGTCCGGGAACGCGCACGTCGCGCGGGTGCACCGCGCCGCGAGGCGATGAGCGCGCGCATCGATCTGCTCACGTGGGCCTGTGAGACGGGCCCCGTGACGGCGGCCGCGCTCGCGATTCTGCACGGGACGACGCCAGGCTCCGCGCGCGCCCGCCTCGCCGCCGCGGAGCGCGGCGGATTCCTGGCCAGCTCCCGCCCCCTCCAGGGTGAGGGCGCGCTGTACGTGCCAACCCGCGCGGGACTGCGCCTATGCGGGCTCGGCGGCGCGCCTCCGGTCGTCCCGGGTCCTGGGATTGCGCATCACGCCGCCGTCTGCGCCGAGGTGGCCGCCCGCCTGCAGCGGGCCTATCCGCGCGGGCGGGTGATCGGGGAGGCCGGCCTTCGCAGCCTCGAGCGGGCACACGGCCGCGCCGTCGCGAGCGCGCCGCTCAGCCACGCCGCGGTAGGGAAGGCGCCGCTGCACAGGCCCGACCTGGTGCTCTGGACGGACTCCTCGCAGCACGGCCCTCCGGTCGCCATCGAGGTCGAGCTGACGGTCAAGGGGGCTGCGCGCCTTCACGCGATCTGCCGGGCGTGGGCGCGGGCCCATCACGTTGCAGGTGTCCTGTACCTCCTCTCGCCGCAGTCAGCAGCCGCCGTGAGGGCCGCGGTGGCGCGGGCACACGCGGAGCAGCGGATCTCGCTGCTGCCATTGCAGGCGATCTGCGCCGCCTCACGGCCCGCCGCGAGCGACGTACCGGAGCTATTCACCGGACCCCGCTCCCGAGCCGCCGTGCACGAACCCATAGAGCACAAACCCGACGACGATGAGCAGCCAGATCAGGCCGATCATGCGCTTGGCGCGCGGCGAGTTAGACAGCGCCCGTGATCCGCTGCGGCCGAACATCGACGAGAGGGCCGCGAGGGCACCGGCCGCGAGCGAGGCGAGGCTCGCCAGCGGCGGGCGTCGCGGCATCCCGAAGGGGTCATAACCGCGTGTCTCGCCACCCTTGATGACGGGTGGTTCCCGGCGTCGGCGCATCCCTTCCCCCAAACGCTTGGCGACGGCTCGAGGCTGGAAGTTACTGCGACCACGCGGATGCGCCCGTGTCCCGGCCAAGCGCAGGGTCGGAGCCGCGCGGCAACCCGCGCGCCGCCGGCTCCGGAGAACCGTCGCTGCGGCTGCGTAGCTTCCCACCCGGGGGCCAAGCCGAGCGACTGGAGAGCAGCGGATGTCCAATTTCACCATCAACAGGGTCGTCGTCGTAGGACGTCTCACCAGGGAGCCGGAGTTGCGGGCGCTCGCGTCGGGCACGAGTGTGTGCGCGCTTCGGATCGCCTGCAACGCGAGCCGTCGCGAGCCCGACGGCGAGTTCACCGAGCGTCCGAACTACTTCGACGTGACGGCATACGGCCCGTCCGCGGACAGCATCAGCGCGTACATGCGCAAGGGCAGCCGCGTCGCGATCGACGGGAGGCTCGTCTGGCGCGAGTGGGAGAGCGGCGAGGGGGACAAGCGCCAGGCGGTGAGCATCGTCGCCGAAACCGTGCAGTTCCTCGACAGCCCGTCCGAACAGGGGGCCGGCGACGCTTCGCCGTCCGCACCCGGCGCGATCGCCGCCTGATCGTCGACTGCCGGCCGGCCCGTGCTCGTGCGGGCCGCCCGGCAGGCGTCCTCCCGGCCGGCCGTGACACGGCGCCGCCGGCGGGCATCGGCGTAGACTGGCGCGCCGCGAACCCATCGTGCGAACCGCCCCGCAAGGAGCCCGAAATGCCCGTCAACAAGCAAGCGGTCGGCAAGACCTACGATCCGGTCACCTACGCCGTCGGCCGCGAGAAGATCAGGGAGTACGCGCGCGCCGTCGGCGAGAGCAACCCCGTCCACCTCGACCTCGACGGCGCCCGCGCCGCGGGCTACGCCGATCTCGTCGCGCCGCCGATGTTCGCCGTCGTCTACAGCAGCCCCGCCGTCGGGCCGCTGATCTTCGATCCCGAGATCGAGCTGAACTTCGCGATGATGGTCCACGGTGCTCAGGACTTCGAATGGGGTCCAGTGGTCGTTGCCGGGGACGAGATCACGACGACCGCTTCGGTCAAGGACATATCCGAACAGGACGGGCGCGGCTACTACGTATTCGAGTCGGTGTCGGTGAACCAGCGCGGCGAGCAGGTCTGCCGCGGAACGTGGACGAACATCGTCAGGGGGGTCTAGGTCATGTCAGAGCTCAGAGCGGGTGATCAGATTCCGCAGCTGCGGGTGACACCAGACAGGTACCTCACGGTCCGCTACGCCGGTGCGTCGGGCGACTTCAACCCGATCCACGTCGACGAGGAGTTCGCGCGCGCCGTCGGGCTGCCCGGCCGCATCCTCCACGGACTCTGGACGATGGCGCAGGTCGCACGCGCCCAGACCGACGCGGCCGGGGGACCCGAGCACCTGCGGCGTCTCTCCGTGCAGTTCCGCGGCATGGGCGTTCCCGAGCAGGAGGTGCTCGTGAGCGGAACCGTGCGTGAGGTCGCAGACGGCCGCGCGGTCGTCGACACCGTCGCCGAGCAGTCCGGCAAGCAGATCATCCGCAACGCCCACGCCGAGCTCGACCTCTAGCAGCGCCCGGGTCCGGGCGTCAGGTGGGCGCCTACAATCACTGCCATGCTCACTCCCCGCCAGGAGCGGATCCTCTGCCACGTCGTCGATGACTACCTGCGCACGGGCCAGCCCGTGGCCTCGCGCGCGATCGCCGAGGACCGGGGGCTGGACTGCGGTCCCTCGACGATCCGCAACGAGCTCGCGATGCTCGAGGAGCACGGGCTGCTCGCCCACCCGCACGTCTCGGCCGGGCGCGTCCCGACCGACGCGGGCCAGCGCTACGTGGTCGATCGTTTGCTTCGCACCGAGGAGCCCTCGGCGCTCGTGCGCCCGCGGCTTGAGCTGTCGCTCACGCGCCGCGAACTCGATGCCGCGATGCGCACGACGACCGAGACACTCTCGCAGATCACGAACCTGCTCGCGGTCGTCTCCGCGCCGTCGATGAACACCGCCACGATCCGTCACATCGAGGTGCTCGAGCTGCAGCCGCAGGTCGTCCTGGTCGTGATCATCACCTCGACCGGAGCGGTCTCCAAGATGCTGGCGACGTTCGACCGCGCGGTCGACCCCGGCGTCGTCTCGTGGGCAGGGGAGTATCTGAACGAGCGCCTGGTCGGCCTCGGGCTCGGCGCCCGCATGATCCATCAGCGCCTTCACGATCCGAGCCTCTCACCGCGCGAGCTTGAGTTCCTCGGCCGCTTCGCGCCCGCCTTCGGCGGCCTCGCGAGCGAGGGCGAGGACACGATCTACGTCGAGGGCACAGCACGGCTGTTCGAGGCCGGCCATATCGATGACGCGGCCAAGGTCAACGAGCTGATCGGCCTGCTCGAGCGGCGCGTAGCGCTACTTCACGTGCTGCGCAGCGCGCTGGGCGAGCAGGGCGTCTACGTGCGCATAGGACACGAGAACGAGCTGCCCGCGATGCATTCGCTGGCGGTCGTCGCGACGGGCTACGGGATGGCGCAGCGCAAGCTCGGGACGGTCTCCGTGATCGGGCCCGTGCGGATGGACTACGCCGGCGCGATCGCGACGGTGCGCGAGGCCGCCCACGAGCTCTCGCGCTTCGTCGAGGACGCGTACGCGGACTGATATGAGCACCGTTCCCCGCGACCCCTACGAGGTGCTCGGCGTCCCCCGCGACGCCGACGAGAAACAGATCAAGAAGGCCTTCCGCGGCCTCGCGCGCGAGCTTCACCCGGATGTCAACGCGCACGACCCGGACGCGGAGAGCAAGTTCAAGGAGGCGGCCGAGGCCTACGAGATCCTGTCCGATGCCGAGCGAAGGGCGACCTACGACCGCTACGGCCACGAAGGCCTGCGCTCCGGCGGCTATGCCCCCAACTTCGACGCCTTCGGATCGATCAGTGACCTCTTCAACGCGTTCTTCGGCGGAGGCGGGCCGCGCAGCGGCCCGGCGCAGGGCGGCGACATGGCGGTCGCCGTCGAGGTCGACCTGATCGAAGCCGCGAACGGCGCGAGCGTGACCGTCCGCTACGAGGCGATCGACCGCTGCCCGCGATGCAGCGGCAACGGCGCCGAGCCCGGAACGCCGATCGTGACCTGCGAGCGCTGCGGCGGCGCCGGCCAGCTGCAGGGGGTGACGCGCACTCCCTTCGGCCAGATGGTCAGGACGATGGTCTGCGACGTCTGCAACGGCGACGGCCGCGTGCCCGAGCAGCCGTGCGGCGAGTGCCGAGGGCGCGGCCTGATCGCCGCGGCGCGGGAGCTGGACGTCGATGTCCCCGCCGGAATCGCCGACGGGCAGCGCATACGACTGAGGGAAAAGGGCCACGCCGGCGAGATGGGCGGCCCGCCCGGAGATCTGTATGTGATGGTCAGCGTCCGCGAGGACGAGCGCTTCGTGCGCGAAGGCGACAACCTGCTCACCGCGCTCGACGTGCCCGCGCCGCTCGCGGCGCTCGGTGCGCAGCTGGAGGTGCCGACGCTGGAGGCCACGATGATGGTCGAGATCCCCGCGGGCACGCAGCCGGGTGACCTCGTGACGATCCGCGGTGAGGGGATGCCCTCGCTCGGGCGCGGCCGCCGCGGTGACCTGCGTGTGCTCGTCAACGTGCTGATCCCACGCCGGCTGACCGCCGAGCAGCGTCGCCTGCTGGAGGAGCTGAGCGAGAGCCTGACCGAGGAGAACCTGCGCTCGCACGAGTCGATGTTCGCGAAGCTGCGGCGCGCGCTCGGCAGCCAGGCAGCGTGATCCGGCTCGCGGTCCGCGTCGCGGGCGAGCGCGCCGAGCAGGTGCTCGCGGAGCTGCTCGAGCTCGCGCCGGCCGGCGTCGAGGAGGTCGCCGGCGACGACGGCAGCGTCGAATATGCCGTCTACGGCGCGCCCGGCGAGCTGCCCGGCCTGCCGGACCTGAGCGCAATGGCGGGCGGCGGACTGGTCGAGATCTCCACCAGCGAGGTCGCAGACGACTGGCAGGAGCGCTGGAAGCAGTTCCACCGCCCCGTGCTCGTGCGGGCGCCGGACGGCTCGGGCCTGCCGTCGCTGCGCGTTCGCCCTCCCTGGGAGCCGGCCGCGCCCGCCGACGGGGCCGTCAGTGAAATCGTGATCGACCCCGGACAGGCGTTCGGCACGGGAGGCCACGGCAGCACCCGGCTGTGCCTGCAGCTGCTGCTGGCGCTCGCCGCCGACGACGAGCGGCGCGGCCCCGTGCTGGACGTCGGGACGGGATCCGGGGTGCTGGCGATCGCCGCCGCGGGCCTCGGCTACGGGCCGGTCCTCGGGCTCGACCACGAGGCCGAGAGCATCGCGGCCGCCGCCGAGAACGCGCAGGTCAACTCTCAGAGCATCGATGTCCGGCGTCTTGACCTCCGAAGCGAGCCGCTCCCGTGGCTGGGAGGCGAGGCGGCGCCCACGGGCGCGCTGCTGGTGCTCGCGAACCTGCTTCGCCCGCTGCTCCTGAGCCTCGCCGGGAGCATCAGCGGCCCGCCGCAGAACCTGATCGCCAGCGGGCTGCTCGTGGCTGAGGTGGACGAGGTCGCGCACGCGTTCTCAGAGCGGCACGGCATGCGCGAGCGCGAGCGCCTGCAGAGCGGCGAGTGGGCGGCGATCTGGATGTCCGCGGGCTCCTGAGCGCGGCGTCGCCGCGGCGTCAGGCGGTGTCGGGGATCTCGGTCGCGAGCAGCGCGTTCGTGCGGTAAATGAGGTCGAACGCGGCGCGAAGCGTCTCGGGGCTCTCGATCAGCGCGTGCGCCGCCGTGAGTGCGTTGCCCGCCATCTCCATCACCTCGCCGACCGAGCCCGGCTGCGGGTCCCGGCAGGCCGCGATCGCCATGTCGAGCATCGCCTTGCCCTGCTCGATCGCTCCGGTGAACAGTGCGGGGCCGACCAGGCTCGAGTATCCGTAGACGCGGGCGAGCCTCCCGGACAGCGTGATCTCGTCCCTGCGCCTCGCTGCGGTGGTCACGGGCAGCTCCCCGCCGTCCACGAGCAGCGCCATCGTGCCGCCGAGCATCAGGCTCGTCGTGCGCTGGTCAAGACCGGCCTGCTGGGCGACGCGCAGCGCGAGATACAGGGTCGAGGCGGGCAGGCCGTAGGGGGGGTCGGAGGCGAACACGATGCGCTCGGCGGGGACGCGCGCGAACAGCTCGATCACGTCGACGGGGAAGAAGCACGAGATGTCGTAGAGCACCCCCGGATGCTCCGCGAGGCGCGTCGTGAGGATGCCCTGGTCGCAGATCGCGCCGTGGGCGAGGATCAGAACCGCGCCGGGGTGGCGCAGCGCTACGTCCGCGAGGCCGTCGGCGACGGGTGGCATGCCGCGCCCGGCGTGGATCAGGATCGGCACGTTCGCCTCTTCGGCGAAGTGGAAGATGTCGTTCATCTCGGGCCCGTCGAAGCGGAAGTTCTGCGCCCGCGGGTGCAGCTTGAGCCCGCGGGCTCCGGCGCTGACGCAGCGGTCGGCCTCGGCGACCGGGTCTTCAGCGGGATCCAGGCGGCAGAACGGCACTAGCCGCCCGCCGCTCTCGCCGGCCCAGCGGAGCACGCGGTCGTTCGGGACGCTGTAGCTCGGGCGCCGGTCGGGGTCGTGCAGCGGGAACACGCAGGCCCTGTTCGCACCCGCATCGTCGAGCTGCCCGAGCAGCTGCTCGAGCGTCAGCGAGCGACCGTCCTCATCGAGTCCCAGGTGAGTGTGGGCGTCGATGATCTCGGCGCCCGCCGGCAGCAGGCGGCGCGTCTCGGTGACGAACGGGGCGATCGCATCCCTGTAGATCGAACTGCTCACGGATTGCAGCCTATTGTGTACCCGTGGCCTGGCAGGTTGTCATCGCCGGAGGGGGCTTCGGCGGCTTCTACGCCGCCCGCGCCCTCGAGCGCCTGCTCCCGCGCCAGAGCGCACGCGTGACGCTCGTCAACGACGTCAACTTCCTGCTCTACACGCCGCTCCTGCCGGGAGCCGCCGGGGCTGCACTCGATCCCCGACATGTCGTCGTCCCGCTGCGCTCGCAGCTGCCGCGTACCGACCTCATGATCGGCGCCGTCACGGGCGCCGATCCCGCCCGGCGGGTGCTCGGCGTGCGGCGCATCGACGGTGAGCATCTCGAGCTGCCCTACGACCAGCTCGTCGTGGCGCTCGGATCGGTCTCCCGC
>Ga0209698_10000734_pt1 | contig 37479 bp, 21 predicted proteins | sample LitLauG_LLR_2012_FD_187203 | JGI IMG/M metagenome (GOLD analysis project Ga0209698, IMG submission 187203) | Freshwater sediment microbial communities from Pennsylvania, USA - Little Laurel Run_MetaG_LLR_2012 (SPAdes) (version 2) | ecosystem: Environmental > Aquatic > Freshwater > Creek >... | reverse complement strand
GCGCCCGGTCGCCGCCGCGGCCCTGGATATTCATCGTCAGCACGACATCCGGCCGCAGGGTGCGGATCAGCCGGACGTAATCGCCGACGATCTCCTGGCGGCCCCACTTGGCGATTACTTCTTCCGGGTCGAAGGAGTAGCCGTAGTCGATGGCGCGCGTGAAATACTGCTCGGCGCCATCGATGCGGTGCGCGGAGAGCAACTCGGAGGTGCGCAGCACGGCCATGTCGTGGAACAATTCCGGACCGATTTCGTTCTGCCCGCCGTCTCCGCGATTGTTCTGCAGGTCAATCGAGCGCAGCCCCATGCCATAGCCGAAGAGGGCGAGCACGGCGTTGCTTTCGTCGTCCGGGTGAGCGGGCGCCTGCATGAAGGCGCCGGAGACGCTCAGCTTGCGCAGCGCCAGTCCGAGCGCAATGCGGCCGCTATCCTGGGAGGCCAGGGGGAAAGCCATGCGGTTTTGCGCCGCGGCGCGGAAATAACAAGTCAGGCCAGCCAAGCCGGCGATGAAACCCAACGCGATCAGGCGCCGCAAGAGCAGTCTCCTCAACCCCACAAATTTCACCGGGAATGGAACCAGGCGATCTGCGAGGCAGTATAACCCAAGTCGCGGCCGGTCCGTGCGGGTATGGTCGAACGGTCATCATGTACAATGCGAGGGAAGGCACGGTCTATGGATGTTTTCATCTGCTATCGAAGGGCGGAAACAGAGGGTGTAGCCAGGGAAATCGGTCGATACCTCAACAAGAAAAACATCGGTGTCACCCCTTTCTTCTATCCTGAATCGACTGCGCCCGGTGCGGATTGGCGGAAGACGGTGGACAGATACCTCTCGCGCTGTGATGTTCTGGTCGCTGTCATCGGGAAGGAATGGGTCCGACTCAAGGATAAGGACGGAAACCGTCTCCTGGACCAAGGCGAAGACGTAGTGCGTTATGAGATCGCGACGGCTTTAAAGCGGGGGATCCGCGTTATCCCGCTGTTAGTCGACGGAGCCGACAGCCTCAGGGCGGAGCAATTACCGACGGACCTCAAGGATCTGGCTGGACGCCGCGAGATCCGGTTAGAGTCTTCGAAAATCGGCGATCCGTTGGCTGACGAAATCTGTCGCTTTAAGAATTGGGTGATCGTATCTCAATACTCAGAATTTGGCAGAGCCATGAGGGCCGCCATCGACGATGAACGTGACGAGCTCAACATCGTCCGTTATCCCAACTTTGAACAAGGAGAAGAAAAACACAACGCCGAATATAGCGCCCTTCTACGGGCGTTTCTGCGCGACTCCATGCACGGAAGTTGGCTCTTCACGGTTTACCCGGAGGATGAGCAGAATATCTTTTCGGAAGACGATGAGACCAAGATGATCGAGCAACTCGCCAGGCAGAGCAAACGTCTCGTGTGCTTTGAATCCGGCGAAAACGTCTTAAAGCGGGCCCGGACGTTAATCCCGGAGGGGCCCGTTCCCGTTGGTGTAATCAAGACGAACTCCGGCCATGCCATAGAGCAATTGATCCAGCTCATGGCTAAGGAAGTGTGGCGGAAGGACGAGGTTCAACAGATTGAGATTGTCTCTGTGATGGGACCCCGTTGCGCCACCAGCGAGGAGCGTGGAATGAAGTACCTGGAGTTCTTCGGGTGCGTCCAGCATACCATCGATACGAAGAATTCCCGGGTCTACGAGGGGGTCTGCCGCGATCTCAGTTGGAAGGTGCGTTGCGCTACGGTAACCCGGCCGCTCCCGACCTGGCTGGCGGACGACCGCAAACGGGCAATCCAGGAGTTCTTGGAGGTTCGAAACCTGGAAAACAAGCACATCCACACCACCTTTGTCTGTGGAAACGATGACGTCGCAGTCACGGCCTACGAGATCATCAACGAGACGCGTGCCTCGGATATCCAGAACGGGCGGATTTCTTTCGTAGGGTTTGACGGCATGCCCTGCATGGATCATTTGAAAGACGCGTTGAAGGAGACACGGTCCCGGGCGGCGACGGCATATGTAAACTTCTACGAAATGGTGCAGGAAGCCAAGGAGTGGCTACGGAACCTCAGCGCCGGGCTTCCGCGTGAGGCGCACCCCGTCGATGCCCGGGAGGTTTCCTGAACGCTGCGAACATGAAGAGGATCGGGAGCGGTTGCGTTTCGGCCGGTCAATTGGTCACGGAATTGGGATTGGCCGGGTTTCCTTTGGAACGCCTGGGGGAGTGGCCCGTCACGGCAATTGAAAACACCGCCGCACTGGTGGGCGGCAAGATGCAGAGCTTCTGCGCGGTGGGATGCCTGGGATGTTGTACGGACAGTGTGGCCCTGCGGACGGGGAGGCCAATCCATCTGACACCTGCGTTGCTTGCGGGGGTTCTGGCGGTAATTGAAGAATTTGGCCAGCGAGGGGTGCACGCCGTTTCAACAGTCAGGTTGAATCTCTTCAGTGGCACCAATGAGCTCGACAATCCCGATTGCCTCCAACTTCGGGAAACGCTGTCGAGGTATCTGCTGCGAACCTACGGGTTTCCCTTGGGAAGTGTCTCTTCGGATCTGGTGTTCCATGTATCCGGCTCGGGGGTGTTTCGCCGGAACCTGGAGCAGTTGCTGGCTCGACCGGCGCTCTGGGACAACATCTGCTTTGCCATCGACGAACAGATCCCCTTTCAAAGCCGGGCTCACTATGAGAAATATCTGGACCATTTGAGCTGGGTTTGGCGGACGCTTCGGCCGGTGATTCGCTGTGAGTTGGGTCACGCAATTGCGGGGCGGCAGGGCGCACCGCGGCTGATCCTGAACATGCTGATACCCGCCGAGGGATCGTCTTTCCGAGAGGAACACCGGCTTCTGTACCCGGGCGGTCCCGCGCGGGCGACCCGGTTTGAAGAGCTTGCCGAGCGGTACATCGAGCCGTTTGCGGGTGACCTGGTGGTTACGTCGACGCGACGGCCGGCCGGACATCAGTTCACCACCGGGATTGCGCAGTTATCGGGAACGCCCGGGTCGTCGGTCTACGTCGCCGCGGGCCGCTACGCTTTGACTGGGCGCGGCCACAAGTTGATCCAAGGGGGCGAGAGCCATTCGGGCGTCGCTAGCCGAACGGTCAGAACCAAGATTATGCCCGCCGGAGCCGGCCAATTTCAGTTCAAGGCATGCTTTACGGCGAATCTTGGGACAGAAGATGAGATCGAGGTACCGGCTCGGGAGATTCCGGACTGGTTCCGGTCATTGAGCGAGTGGGTGATTGACGTTGGCAACCTAGCCGCATACCGGGAGGCTGATTCCACCTCCGGCCTAAATGTGCTGAGCAGTAATACGGCGTGCGCCGGTGAGCGGCCGCCGGCCAGCTAAGGCCTGACGCACAAAAACGGGACATGCATGTCCCGTTTTTGGGCATACATTGGCTGAAAACAAAGCGGTTAGTCTGATTGGACGGGACATTTTTGTCCCGCGGGCCTGTTTCATTCAGTTGAGAAACTGGGGGAGAAGAAGACCCACATTGCGCTCGCTCACAGCCTGCTGCCCGTAGTGTGGCCGGTGCTGAAACACGAGCGGTTGGAGGCGCCACTACCCGCATCCCCAGCCCAGAACCGGGCAGCTCTGAAACCGGAAAACCGCGAGACGACAGCCAATCGCTCGCGGCGTAGGTTAAGAGTTCGCACGGCGGACAGAACATATTCAGTTGAGAAAGATCGGTGGGAGGCGCGGGCCTCCCTACGCACAGGATGGCACGCCGGGGCGCCGGGACAGAGGGTAACGGAGGCGCTCGATTGGGCGTAAATGGTTGGCGAGTAAGATGGTTACGGGACGAAAAATATTTCGAAAAAACGTGTGATCGATTTTGGCGCGGGGGGCGCGCGCCTACAGATCCAGCACGGTACAGACGCTGGCACAGATGGGGCCGCCGATGTTGAACGTCGCGGCCATGCGCGGCTCCTTCACCTGCACCTCGGCGGGCGCCTTGGCCTTCAACTGCAAGGCCGACCAGCCGATCATCGCGATGCCCGTGGCCCCAATTGGGTGGCCTTTGGCGATGAGGCCGCCCGAGGTGTTGATGGCGCACTCGCCATCGGGCGCCGCTTTGCCCTCCACCCAATACCGCGCGCCTTGGCCGGGCTCGGCTTTGCCGATCACTTCGGTGCCCAACGCCCCCATCACGCTGAAGCAGTCGTGAACTTCGGCGACGCTCACGTCGGCGGGCGTGGCGCCGGCCATGGCGTAGGCGGCATGCATCGCCCGGTAAGCGCCCCAGGGCCGCAGCACGTCGCGGCCGGCTTTGCGGATCGGGTCGGTGGCCTGGCCCCATCCCGCAATCCGCACGCACTCCGCTTTGGGCACGCCAAGCCTCTCCAAGCCCTCCGCGGTGGCGAGGATGAGAGACGCGTAGCCATCGGTGATTTGCGAGCAGTCGTAGGTCTTGAGGGGCAGGCCGTCCACCACGTAGCGGTTCAAACCGTCGATCTTCAGCGCCTGCTCGAGCGTGATCTGAACTTTGTTCATCTGGGCGCAGGGGTTAAACTTGGCATTGGCGTACTCCTGCACGGGGATGGCCGCCAGGTCGCGCTCCGTGACGCCGTGTTCGTTCATGTAGGCCAGCATCACTTCCGCGAAAAGGTGGGGGAAGACGAAGACCTTGCCTGAGCGCTCATCGGGGTGCGAGAAATATCCGAGCACCTCGCCAATGAGCTTGCCATCCATCTTGCCTTCGGCGTCGCGCATCTTTTCGTAGCCCACGGCGATCCCGGTCTCACCCAATCCGAGTTGCAGTTTCTGAATCACGGAGAGCACCGCCTGGCCGCCCGAAGCGCAGGCGTTTTCGACGGCCTCGATGGGCTTGCCTTCCAGACCGGGCGTGCCGGCCATGAGGCCCGCCAAAAGGCCCTGCTCGTTCAGCGAGACGTTGCAGGCCGCGCCCACGCTGCCCACGTCCAGAGCGGAAGCCGGCACCCCCACCTGACGGCAGGCGCCCTGGATGGCCGCGTCGATAATCTGGGGCACGGTCATACCCATCAGTTTGCCGAAGCGCGACTGGTGAAACGCAGCAATGTAGATTGGCTTCACGGATGAAATTCCCCCCTCAACTATTTTCGCAGGTTGGGCGTGATTTGGGCCTCCGGGGCTAAGATTGGTATACGGCGAGTCGAGGTGGGCCATGAACCCGCAGCGCTGGAGGCAAATCGAGGAGCTTTACCATTCCGCTCTGGAACGGGAACCGGCCGAGCGCAGCGGCTATCTGGGCGAAGCCTGCGGGGAGGATGGCGAGTTGCGCCGGGAAGTGGAATCCCTGCTGGCGCAGAGCGGTTCGGTGGAGGCTTTGGTGGATGGGGCCGCGTGGGCCGCGGCCGGCGAATGGGCATCCAGGCGCACGTTCCTGAAACCGGGCGAAACGCTCGGACCCTACCGCATCGAGGGGCTGCTGGGGGCGGGCGGAATGGGAGAAGTCTATTCCGCCGTGGACACCCGGCTCCACCGCAAAGTGGCGATCAAAGTTTGCCAGGAACGATTCAGCGGGCGCTTCGAGCGCGAGGCGCGGGCCATATCCGCGTTGAACCATCCAAACATCTGCACGCTTTACGACATCGGCCCGAATTACCTGGTGACGGAACTGGTGGAGGGCGAGACGTTGCGCGATCACACGCAGGGCGCGCCTTCCGTGGGGCGTTGGCTGGAGATCGCCAGACAGGTACTCGAGGCGCTGGCTGCGGCGCATCGCGCGGGCATCATCCATCGCGACCTCAAGCCGCAGAACATCATGGTGCGCTTCGATGGATATGTGAAGGTGCTGGATTTTGGCCTGGCGAAGCGCATGCCGACGGCGTCGGAGGCGTCCGCGGGGGCCGGGGTGTTTTCGGACACCAGCGTCCCCGGGGAGATGCTGGGGACCTGCTCCTACATGGCGCCAGAGCAGATTCTCGGGAAGAGCATCGATCCCCGCAGCGATCTGTTCTCGCTGGGAACCATCCTCTACGAAATGCTGTCGGGCCAGAACCCCTGGCGACGTTCGTCGACGGTGGATACGCTGCACGCGATTCTGCATGACGAGCCGCCGCCACCCGAGGCGCGGGTTAGCGGCGTGGCGGAATTGGCCCCGATTGTCGGGAAGCTGTTGCGCAAAGACCCCGCGGAGCGCTACCCCTCGGCGGAGGCGGTACTGGAGGCGTTGCCGCGGCGGCCGGGTGAAGCGGCCGTTCCCAGAACGCCCGGTTGGCCACCCCGCTTGCGCCGCCGGTTGCTGTCGGGCGGCCTACTGGCGTCCGTTGCGCTCTGCCTGGCAGTGTGGGGCGCGGGAAAGTGGCGGGGCCGCCCCCCATCGCCGTTACCCAAACCGATCCAATCTCTGGCGGTGCTCCCTTTCGAGAACCTGTCGCACGATTCTGGACAAGAGTACTTCGCGGAGGGAATGACCGACGAGTTGATCACTGCCCTGGCGAAGGTCCACGCGATCCGAGTGGTTTCCCGGACATCGGTGATGCAGTACAAGGCGACCAGGAAGCCCCTGCCGGAAATCGCACGGGAGTTAGGCGTGGACGCCGTGCTGGAAGGGACGGTGGTTCGCGCGCAAAACCGCGTCCGCATCACGGCGCAGTTGATCCGGGGCGCACCCGAAGAGCACGTCTGGGCCGAACAGTACGAAGGAGACCTGGAGCAGGTCCTGGCGCTGCAGAATTCGGTGGCGCATGACGTGGCTCGCTCGATCCAGGTGAAGCTGACTCCGCAGGAGCGGACGCTGCTGGCGGCGCGGCGCACGGTCGAGCCCGCGGCTTACGAGGCTTATCTCAAGGGGCGCTACCTGTGGGGAAGCATCGCCGAAGAGGACTTGAAGAGAAGCCGGGAATATCTGGAGGAGGCCATTGCCAAGGATCCGGGCTATGCGCTGGCATGGGCCGGCTTGGCGGATATCTACAATAAGCTCGATAGCTGGGGTATCCTTCCGGCCAGAGAGGTGGCTCCGCGGGCACGGGCAGCCGCCGAAAAGGCGCTGGAACTGGACAACACTCTCGCCGGCCCACTGGTCGCACTCGCCGACGTCAAGTGCCATTACGAGTGGGACTGGGCGGGGGCCGAGCGCCTGTGCACGCGGGCGATCGAGTCGAACCCGGCCTACGGCGATGCGCATCACGTCTACGCCACTCTTCTGGCCACAGTTGGGCGGACGCGGGAGGCTGTGGCCGAAGCGCGGAAGGCGCACGAGGCGGAGCCCCTCTACCAGGAGTACGGCTGGAATGTCGTTTGGAAACTCTACCTTGCCCGCCAATACCAGGAGGCGGAAGCGGAATCCCGCAAGCTCGTCGCATGGGATCCCAAGATCACGGGATCTTACATCAGGGCGTCTTTGTACCGGGCGACGGGCCGCCCCGTGGAGGCCCTCGCCGAACTGCGCAAGGACGTGGTGGAGTCGCATCGCGGCCGCATCGAGCTGATGTACCTGGGGCACGCGCTCGGCGTGACCGGCGCGCGCGCCGAGGGGCGTGCGGTTCTGGAGGAACTGCTGTCGCTCGAGCGCCGCAGCTACGTGCCGCCCGAGTACATCGCTATCGTCTACGAAGGTCTCGGCCAGCGGGACCGGGCGATCCAATGGTTCGAGCGGGCGGTCGAAGAACGCTCGATGAATGGCTGGATTCTGCCGGACCCCCAACTCGACCCGATCCGCTCCGATGCGCGCTTCCAAAAACTCATGCGGCGGATGGGACTGCCTCAATAACCGGGGCGCGAGGCGGCCCGTCGCGCCGCTGAAGCCGCGGTCTCGGGCTCATAGCTTGTTGATTGCGATGCTGATCACACCGCACGGTCACCGCGGTCATGATGCGCCCGTGCGGGGATACTCTCAGAGGGAGCAGGCAGGCTCCCACGTGGATCCATCCTACAGCCATTGCGCCAGGCATTTCGAGAAGGCGACAGCAATCGAGTTCGCCGGCGTCAGGCCGGTCTTCCCCATCGCAGCAACGGGTGTGAGATCCATCCGGAAGTTGGACGGCTTTGCCCTCCGTCCGGCGAAAAAAGGCTATAGACTTTCTACTGCCAATGATATAGACTGTCTATAGCCATGGCCCTTCACGCAGACCGCTCCGAGCCGCGCGCCGAACTCGTGCACGGCACCCTCGACATGTTGATTCTGCGCATCCTCCAGTGGGGACCCCAGCATGGGTACGCGATCGCGCAGACTATCCGAGCGCAGTCCTCCGACGTGCTGCAGGTGGAAGCGGGGTCGTTGTACCCCGCGCTGCAGCGGCTTGCCAAGAAGCAATGGGTGACTTCGAAGTGGGGCCAGACGGACGCCAACCAGCGGGCCAAGTTCTACACCCTCACGCCGCGGGGCCGGCAGCAGCTTGTCCGCGAGGAATCGCGGTGGGACGAACTGGTGAACGCCATCGGCCGGGTGATGCGGCCCGCCGCCGCGCCCCGAGGGGAGGAGTAGACCTATGCTGCGTCTGTTCAGGCAAAAGCGCCGCCGGCTCTCGCTCGATGAGCAGGATTTTCAGGACGAGATCAGTGCCCACCTCGCGATGGCCGCCAAGGAGCGGATGGACGAGGGCGCCGACGAGCGGAGCGCCCGGCTCGCCTCGATCAAGGAGTTCGGCAACCTCACGCTCACCGCCGAAGCCGCCCGCCGCGTCTGGCGCCCGCACTGGCTGGAGGCGGCGCGGGATGTCCTCGACGACGTCCGCTATGCGGTTCGCTCGCTCCGTAAGAACCCGGTGTTCGCGGTGACCGTAATCGGGGTCCTTACGCTGGGCATCGGTTTGAACGCCGCGGTCTTCACGCTGCTCAAGTCGCTTTCGCTGAACCCGCTTTCCGGGGTGGATGGCTCGGCGGGAATGGCGGTGATATCCGGCGAGACCGGCACGGGCCGAACGCTGCGGGTCTCCTATCCGGACTACCGGCACCTGCGCGATCACCAGACGGCGTTTTCAGACCTGATGGCCACGGGCTACATCCGCGTCACGCTGGGACGGGGCCGCGGCGCACTTCCGATCTTCGCGGAGCTGGTGAGCGGGAACTATTTTCAGGTTCTGAGGGTGCGGGCGCAGGTGGGCCGGACACTGCTGCCGTCGGATGAGACCTCGGCGGGCCGGAATCCCGTCGCCGTTCTCAGTGATGCTTTATGGCGGCGCAATTTCGGCGCCGACCCGGCCGTCGTGGGCAGGACGATCGAAGTGAACCACTACCCGTTCACGGTGGTGGGGGTGGCCGATCGCGCCTTTCACGGAACGATTGTGAGCTATGACGTCGAACTCTTCATGCCGGTGACGATGGCGGAGCAACTGGAGGTCCGGCCGGCAGCCGCGGCCGCGGCGGCATCGAGTGTCCTCTCGGACCGGCTGGCCGGTTTGCTCTTTCCACATGCGTTCCTCAAGCCGGGCATGACGATGGCGGCCGCCGCCGCGCAGATCGACGCGCTGTGGCAAGAGCTGTCGCGCGACCGGCCAGTAGAGGATGCGGCGCGGCGGCTGCGGGTAGTGCGTTTCTGGCGGTCGCCCTCGGGCGCGCAAACCTACATTCTGCCGCTGCTGGGTCTGCTCAGCGCCATGGGCCTGCTGGTGCTGATGGTGGCCTGCACCAACATCGCGGGGCTGGCGCTGGTGCGAACCCTGTCGCGGCAAGGCGAGCTGGCGGTGCGGCTGGCGCTGGGGGCGGGCCGGGCGCGGATCGTGCGGTTGTTGGTGGTGGAACACCTGGTGCTGGCGCTGCCGGGCGCGATGCTGGGTGTGCTGCTGGCCTCGTACGGCGTGCCGCTGCTGGCGGCGGAGGCGCAGCGCATGGCGGCGCCGGAGCGGGTGTACTTCAATATGGGGGTCGACGGTTTCGTTCTCGGTTTCGCGGTGCTGGCGGCCGGCTTCTGCGCGCTGGTGTTCGGCCTGGCGCCGGCGCTGCGCGGCACGCGCATCGACCTGGTAACCGTCATCAACGAGGACTCGGCGGCGCGGGGTGCGGCCCGGGGACGCATGCGGGGCACCCTGGTGGTGGCGCAGGTGGCCGTGTCGCTGGTGCTGCTGGTGGGCTGGGGCCTGGTGACCCGCAGCCAGGAAGCGGCGCAGCGCGCCTGGCCGGGCTTCGACGCCAGTCACGTGTCGGCAGTGGACGTCGACCTCACGTATAACGCGTACGACCCGAAGCGCGGCCGTGTCTTTTACCGCCGCCTGCTCGACGAGATGCGCGCCGCCCCCGGAGTCGAATCGGCCACTCTCGCCGCGTATATGCCGCTGGCGTTTCTCGATACGCCGCCGCGGCGCGTGGAGGTGGACGGTTACGTGCGGCGGCGCGACGAGGACCTGGCCTTTATGGCGAACACCGTAGGGCCGGATTACTTTCGCACGCTGCGGATCCCACTGCGGGCCGGCCGTGAGTTCGAGGACCGCGACGGCGAGCCGGCCGCGCCCGCCGTGATTGTGAACGAGACGTTTGCGCGCCGCTTCTGGGAGCGCCCGGAGAACGCCATCGGCAAACGGGTTCGGGTGGCCGAAGGCGCCTGGCGAACGGTGATCGGCGTGGCGGCGGATGTGAAGTACTCGCGAATCGAGGAGGGCCCGCGGCCCTACGTGTACCTGCCGTTCATGCAATCGTACCGCCCGGACATGGTGCTGCACACGCGCGGCCCGGCACCGGCCGAGGAACTGGTGGAGCAGGCGAGGGCGCGGTTCGCGGCGCTCGATCCGGAGCTGCCGGTGCTGGCCGCCAGGCCGCTCGCAAATCAGAAGCGCGGGGCGCTTATCTTTTTCAACCTGGCGGCTTTCTTCCTGTTTCTGTTTGGCGCGGCGGGCACGGGGCTGGTGGGGATGGGCGTCTACGGAATGGTAGCGTACAGCGTGCGCGGCAGCACGCGCGAGATCGGAATCCGGATGGCACTGGGGGCGTCGGGCGCGGCGGCGGTGCGCGCCGTTCTCGCCCGCGGCCTGCGGCTGGCCTGCGCCGGCGCGGCGCTTGGCATCGTGGCCGCTTGCGCCGCGGCGCAAATTGCGCGCGGGGTGCTGTTCGGCGTGAGCCCGGTGGACGCCTACGCTTTCACGAAGGCGCTGGCGATCGTGCTGGGCGGGGTGGCCGTGGCGAGCATCGTGCCCGCCTGGCGCGCTGCGAGGACCAGCCCGCTGGCTGCGTTGCGGCACCAATAGGCGCCCGCCGCGGCAAGCGCGGTGTCCGATGTTATGGGTTGAGTTCGACGATTCGCGGGACACTCGAAAGCCCGGCGGCTCAGACGAGCTGTACCTGGTGTGAAAATGGGGGCTACAGAGCGACGTGGTCTTCATTGGCCGCTTCGAGACGAGCCGACCGTTCGGCCACATGGGCATGTACCCTTATCAGTTGCGCGTCGATCGCGTGGAGTAGTAAATACCTCTACGCCGCGGTCGTCGATTACTCGTACGCTCAGAGTCGTAGTCGGGATGGCGCGTGACGGGTTGATCCGTGCCCTCGGCCATCGCCGCGACCGCCGACCAAAGCAAGTAGGACCCATTGCATCGGGATCGATCTCGTCTCCGCCCTCTCGCTGATTCGCGGCTGGCGGCTACTGTCTTACAGCAGTACCGCTAATGGTCGCACCGGTATTGGTGGAGATGAAGCGCAACTCCCGGAAACCAGCTCCGGCGGTTATGAAGAACTGCAACTGAGCGCCGGACAACGGACCGAGGTTGCTATGGTTGGGGAGAGTGATGGTTTTGGTTGCCAGGCACGTGGACGGATCCACATTGTAAACCGCCGTCCAGGTGCTGGGGCCGGCAGCCGGCAGGGTGGTTCCGTTGACGCTGAACTGAATCCAGCCGGAGGCGCCTCCCTTGCCGTCATAGGTGGTTTGGCCGGCCGTAGCGATGGGGACTCCTGCGAACGTCCCCGAAGCCACGAAGCTGTACACGCCCCGCAGATCGGCATTGGAACATTGGTCCGCCTTAAGCACGGGCAACATTACTCCCGAAATCCACATCATCATGTAAGCGGTGAGTCTCTTCATAACGCGTTCTCCTTTTTAATGCCCACCCTGGGCGGGCTGCTACAGGTCGTTTCCGCGACCTGTTCGGCGTACAAACGGAAATTCGCCTCCAAAAGCGTCATCTCGCCGCCAAACGTTGGTGCTAAAATTCACACATGGCGGGCGGGGGACTCGGCGATATTACGGGATTGCTGGCGGCCTGGAGCGGCGGCCGAGAGGATGCCCTTAATGCGCTGATGCCGGTCGTTTACCAGGAACTGCGGCGAATTGCGCGGAAACACCTGGCGAACCAGTCCCCCGGTCAGACTCTCGAGTCCGCGGCCCTGGTGAACGAGGCGTATTTGAAGTTGGTGGGCGCGAAATCGGTCCGCTGCGCCAGCCGTCTGCAGTTCTTCGCTCTCTGTGCGCAGATCATCCGCCACATTCTGGTGGACCATGCGCGCGACCGCGGGTCCTCGAAGCGAGGCGCCGGCGCCGCGCATCTGCCCATCGATGAGACGGTACTCGGGACGCCTACGCCGAAAGTCGAGGTGCTGGATCTGGATGAGGCGTTAACATCGTTATCCATGATCGACTCCCGAAAGGCTCGCGTAGTCGAGCTGAGATATTTTGGCGGCTTGAGCGTCGCGGAAGTGGCGGGGGTTTTGGACATTTCCAAAGAGACCGCGCAGCGCGACTGGACGATGGCGAAAGCGTGGCTGCTGCGCGAGCTTACAGGCACAGGCAATCGTCCCGCCGTGGGTGCAGATGCTCCGGCCCGGTAGTCAGGGGGCGGGAGTCACAAGTCCGCTGGGCCCCCGGCGGCGCCGGATTGAACCGGGGGTGTGACTTCCACGGCCGCCGGGGATGGTGGCCGGTGGTCAGTGCCCGGTGGCCGGCGTTGTGAGCTGAAGTCACACCATTGAAAATACTGCCCCGCGTGCAACGCCGCAAAGAGGGGCTTGGGTTTGGCTGGCTACTTTCACTCCCTTTATCTCCGACCGGGAACGGAAGCAGGCCGGCTGTCCACACCGCCTGTTCTTCGCCGCCGTAGCGAACGTTCGAGGATGATGATCTCTGCCAACGGCGCGCTTTGAACGCCGGCGTTTGCCCTGGATCTTGAACGGCGTCCGAATGAACGCTGAGCCGCCCGGCAGGCCACAGTGCGCTGCCAGGCTGATTGGTCCTACCCCCACCAATTCTCGCCCGCGGCCAGGTGCGCCTTCGCCACGTCGGGATTCAGTTCCACGCCCAGCCCGGGCTTGCCAGTCACCGCAACGAAACCATCCTTGATGTACGGGCCGTCGAGCAGCAGCAGTTGGTCCATCCAGCCGCCGGCGCCGGTGATGGTCTCGCAGGTCATGTAGTCGCGGATGGAGGCGGCCCATTGGCACGTAGCCCAGGTGTGAAGCTGGCTGCCGGTATTGTGGTTGGCCATGGGCAATCCGAAGGCATCGGCCATGTCGGCGATGCGCCGGGTCTCGAGGAATCCGCCGCTGTTGCGCAGATCGGGGTGGAGAATGTCGCAGCCCTGATGGATGATGAAATCCTTGAAGCCCTGGCGGCGCGCCAGGTTTTCGCCGGTGCAGATGGGCACGTGCGCGCTTTGACAGAGCCGCGTCCAGGCCTCCGAGTATTCCACCTGCAGCGGATCCTCGAGCCACAGCGGCTTGATCGGCTCGACCGCTTCGGCGATCTGGATGGCGGTTCGCAGGTCGTACTCCCAGTGGCAGTGGACCATGATGTCGTGTTCCCAGCCCAGAGCCTCACGGCAGTTCTCAAAGCCCTGGCGGATCTGGAGCAGTTCCCTGGTGCTGAGAACGCGGTTGGCAGTGTCGCGGCCGCCGTCGACATTCGGGTTGGTGTGCGGGAAGCCGAACTTGTGGGCGGTGAAGCCGACGGGGTCGGACTTGACCTTCTGTGCCCACTCGCGGCAAGAGGCCTTATCCAGCAGGTTGCGCGGCGCGGCGTGGTCGTAGACGCGGACCTTTTGCCTGAACCGGCCTCCCAACAGCGTGCTGGTGGGAACACCGAGGGCCTTGCCCGCCAGGTCCCAGAGCGCCATCTCGATGCCGCTGGCGGCGCGCATGAAGTTGTGCGCCGAACCGTCCGTGCGCGTGCCGCTGAGGTCCTTGGCATGCTCGTCGAGGTTGGTGTAAATGGCATCGATCTGGAGCGGGTCCTTGCCGAGGAGCGACGGCTTGATGGCCAGGATCTGCTCTTTGACGCCGATGCCCGGAGTGCCGTAAGCTTCGGCCACTCCGTAGACCCCATCGTCGGCGATCACCTTGACCATAAGGTAAGTCCGCGACGGCCCCTGCAGCGTCATGGTCCGAAGGTCGCGGATCTTGAGCTGATTCCGCTCTGCCGCGGCGAGTTCGGCATAGCGCGCGGCAAATGGCGCAGCAGCCCCGGCGCCGAGCAGCGCCCGCCGGGATAGCCGGCGTGAATTCATGCGTAATCCTCCTGCGACGGTGATTGTATATTGGAAGGAACGGGATGACAACCGCTTTCTTCGATATCGACTCGCAACTGGATTTTCTCTATCCGGCCGGCGCGCTTTATGTGCCCAAGGCGGAGCGCATTGTGCCCGCCATCGCGCGTCTCAACCGCTACGCGGCGCAGCACGGCATACCGGTGGTCTCCACCACCGACGCCCACACCGAGGACGACCCGGAATTCAAGATGTGGCCTCACCACTGCGTAGCGGGAACGCACGGCCAGCGCAAGGCTGAATCCACGCTGCTCGAACGCCGGGTGGTGATTCCGAACCACCCGTGCGAATTCGCGATCGAGGGCGCCCAGCAGATCGTCGTCGAGAAGCAGACCGTGGACGTCTTTACCGCGCCCAATCTGCATAGCGTGCTCGCGCTGCTCAACGCCGATGCCTACGTCGTATACGGCGTGGTCACGGAGATCTGCGTCCGGTACGCGGTGCGCGGCCTGCTCGAAACCGGTAAGCCGGTGACCGTAGTGACCGACGCCGTGGAAACGCTGCGTGCCGAGGACGGGGCGCGCGCGCTCGAGGCAGTATGCGCCGCCGGCGCCCGGCTGGCGCGCGTGTCGGATATCTGCTAATCCAAAAGGCAACACAGCCAAGGGCGGCCGTGTTACTGCAGATGCTCCAGGCGGGCGATGGCTTTGGCCAGGTCGCCCGGACTGTGGATCACCACCACCTTGCCGTTCAGCCGCGAGATCGCGGAGTTGATGCTATCGGGTAAAGCCGCCGGAGAAGGGCCAATCGGTCCGGCGCGGCCGCCGCGAAAGAAGGGCCGCACCTGGAAGTAGAAGAAACGCGGCAGGGCGCCGGCAGTCTTGTCCAAAGATTGCCGGGGCACTTTGTCCTCGAAGCGGGCCATCGGGCCCAGGAAGACCACGGCATCGGAGAGCGGCTGGGCGTGGATTTCCTGGTTCACCATGTCGGAGATCAGGTCCACGTGGCCCAGCCGGTTCTCAAGCACCTGAACATCCACGAGGTTCAGCTCGATCCGGTTCAGCGATGCATAGACCTGGTCCAAAGAGTTCAGCGTGAAGTCGTCTTTGCGGTACAGCTCCTTCTGCTGATCCAGGTTAAAGACCACCAGCCGCACGGAACTCGCGGGCACATGTTCGAGCAGTGAGGATAGCGAACCGAGGAGCGTCATGGTGTCGTTGGGCCGCATCCGGGTGCGGCGCGGCGACATGGGCGCGGCATGCATCAGCACGGTGAGGCGCAGCGGGGGAGCGTCGTCGGTTGGCGGCTTGGCGGGGCGCAGACCGCGACCGGTCAGGTCGGAGACCGTGCCGCGCGGAATGGCGACTTTGACGTCGCGTTCGCCGCGGCCGAGCTTCACCTCCACGTGCCATTTCTTGCGGCAGACGCGGCCGGTATCGTCCATCATCATCCACTTGACCGAGTAACCGCCCTCACCGAGCAGGTAAGCGCCGCCGAAGCTCAATTGGTTCTTGCCCGGGGGGATTTCGGGCAGGCCGAAACGGCTGCCGAGAAAGACGGGCTTCCCTGTGCCATCGGGTGTGATGGCAGCCATCATGGCGAGGGAATGGCCGGGGCCGCGATACTGATTCATGGGCACCTGCACGGAGTAGCCTGCTTGAAAGCGAAAGCTGTAGTTGAGCGACGGCTTAGCCGGGGTGACGTCACACTGCATCGGGCGGTCGTTCGGGGACGGGTCCAGCATCGGCAGGAGGCGTTGCACCCGGGCAGAGCTCAGAATGGCTTGAGCGTGCGCCAGGCCGGACACCAAGAGCACGGCAATGCAGACAGCGCGCACAACCAACTATTATCACGCCCGGGCGCCAGGAGCGGGTTGGCAATTCAGGAGCAAGAAATCGACATAGTCCGGAGGCCCGTGCTACTAGTGCGAAGATCAACATATGCGCACAACCATACGTGGGGCAGGCCTTCTGGCCTGCCTGTTCTGCTCGGCGGCAGCGCTCTCCGCGTCGGATGCCGCCCTGATCCTGCATAACGGCAAGATTGTCACGGTAGACCGCCGGTTCACCATAGGACAAGCTGTAGCCATCCGCGACGGCAAGATCGTCGCGGTGGGGACGGACCGTGCGGTAGGGGCCGCCGAGCGCGGTCCCAAGACCGAGGTGATCGACCTGCAAGGCAAGACCGTTCTGCCGGGGCTGGTGGATGCGCACGTGCATGCGCTCGAAGCCGGGCTCAGCGAATTTCGCGGGCCGATTCCAGCGCTCGACTCGTACGCGGCCGTGCAGTCTTACATCCGGCAACGGGCGGCGGAAACACCGAAGTCCGCGTGGATCGTGGTGCCGCGCACGTTTCCTACACGGCTAAAGGAAATGCGGATGCCCACGCGCGAGGTCCTGGATGTGGACAAAGACCACCCGGTGCTTTTCGATGCCAGCTACGTGGTGATCCTGAATGCGCTGGCGCTGAAGCAGTGCGGGATCGACCGGAACACGCCCAACCCTCCAGGAGGCGAGGTGGTGAAGGACGCGAACGGCGAACCCAACGGCATCCTCAAAAACGCCATGTCGCTGGTCAAGGGGTTGGACCGCGCCGGGCGCTTCACCGAGGCCGAGAAGCTGGACGCCCTGGAGCAGCAACTCAAGCGCTACGTGGCCGCGGGGCTGACTACGGTGGGGGATCGCGCCGTGGATAGCGAGCAGATCGCGCTCTATCGGAAATTGCAGGCCGCGGGGCGGCTGCCCATGCGCGCGGTGCTCACCTGGCGGCCGGACGCGGCGCAACCCACGGCCACGCTGCAGCAGCAGATTGAAGCAGCGCCCTACACCACCAACACCGGCGACTCCTGGTTGAAGTTCGGGACTTTTAAACTGACCCTGGATGGCGGCATGACCATCGGAACGGCATACCAGCGGTATCCATACGGTCCGTTCGGGCGGCAACTCTATGGGAAGACCAATCCCGACGATCGCGGCCAGCTTTTTGTCCCGCCCGACAAACTGCTCGCCGTGATGCGGACCGCCCGCAATCGCGGATGGCAGCTTACCACCCATGATCAGGGCGGCGGAGCCATTGACAATTTCCTGAACACGCTCGAAGCGCTCAACGGCGAGAAGCCGATCGCGCCCACGCGCTCGCACCTGATGCACGCCAGCTTTCAGAGTCCGGAGGCCATCGCGCGAATGAAGAAACTGGGGATCCTGGCCGACGTACAGTCGTCCTGGCTCTATCTGGACGCGCCCGCGCTGGAACAGGTATTCGGCGAGGACGGAATGCGGTACTTCTATCCGCTGCGGTCGTACCTGGATGCCGGCATCGTGGTAGCGGCGGGAAGCGATCATATGATCGGGCACGACAAGAACCACGCGGTGAATCCGTACAACCCGTTTCTGAGCATGTGGACGGAGGTGACGCGCTTAACCGATCGCGGCAAGGTGATCCATGCGGAACAGAAGATCTCGCGCGCCGAGGCGCTCAAGACGCACACGATCTGGGCGGCCTATTTGCAGTTCGCAGACCACGAGCGCGGGTCCATCGAACCGGGGAAACTGGCCGACCTGGTGGTGATCGACCGCGATTACTTGACGTGCCCCGAGGCGCAGATCAAGGACATTCAGCCGGTGATGACGATTCTGGATGGGCGGGTGGTGTATCGGGCGCCGTAGGCTGCCGGGTCCGAGCGAAGCATGGCGCGGGTTGCATGCGGAGGTCCCGCAGCGAGCCGCGAACGACGTGGACACTCAATACGTGCGCACTTAAAATGGGAGCCTGAATGTGACGCTGTCAGTCGATGATGGGATTCTTCACGAAGCCAGGCGTCGTGGCCGCGGAGTTTGAGCGGATCTCCCGCGGTGTGCCGGGGAATTCGCGCGGTTGGAAATTCAACCGCGAGGAACTGCATGAGCGGAGATGAGGGCGGGCTGGCCTTCTTCGACACCAACGTACTGGTGTACGCCGACGATGCCACGTCGCCCAATCAGCAGGAAAAAGCGATCGCCGTCTTTGCCGGGTATCTTCGCCGCGGAACCGCCGTGGTATCGCTACAGGTTCTGCAGGAGTACTTTGCGGTCGCGACCCGGAAACTCGGGCTCGCTCCAGAAGTGGCGCAGCGAAAGTGGAGGTCATGGCTCGCGCCAGTCGTGCCCTTCGACGCCGGCGATGTGATCGCGGCGTTCGGGCTACACCGGCTCACGCAGGTCTCCTTTTGGGATGCCTTGATCGTACACGCGGCGCGATCCGCGGGTGCCAGGGTGCTGTTCAGCGAGGACGTTCATGCAGGAACCATCCTGGGTGGCGTTCGCGTCGTGAATCGCTTTGCGACCTGACCGGTGTGGATGGCCGTCGGGGGGCAGTCGGCCGCAGGCTGCCAAGTAGCAACCGGAACTGGCAAAAAGTAAATAATGCTTGACATATAGAAAAGTGTGCTTTACCATTCAGGTATGTCAACTATTCTTCCTGTCACTGCTTCGGGGCGCCGCTCCGTGGCGAGCTGTGGATGGCCGTCGGGCCGTCAACTCTTCTGGGCCATCGCGTTTGCCATTTCTCTGGGCGTGGGAACGGCGGTCTTCCGCCACCTGCAGGTGCCCAATGCGGTGCGCTATGGAGGGCCGGCGATTCCGCTGCTCGCCGGCCTGTTCTACATCCGGGCGCTGGTGGACGATATGCGCCGGCAGAAGGACGAACTGCAACTCCGCATCTATCTGGAGGCGGCGGCGGTGGTGGTGTGTGGGCTATTCGTCGTCCTGCTCACCTTTCCTATACTCCAGGCCGCCGGCCTGGTGGAGACGCTGAACAACGACATCGTGCTGGGTGTCATCGTCGTGCTGGGGACCATCGGTTACCTTAATGCCGTGAGGCGCTACCGATGAAGAACCGGCTGCGCGTGTTGCGTGCCGAACGGGAGTGGTCGCAGGCGGAATTGGCTGCCCGTCTGGGCGTGTCCCGCCAAACCGTGAACGCCATCGAGACCGATAAATACGACCCGAGTCTACCGCTGGCGTTCTCGATGGCGGACCTGTTCGAGTTGCGCATTGAAGACATTTTCCGGCCGAACGGCGCCCGCGAATCCCAGGCTTGACATCTATAGCAAATTGCAATATACTTATTACGGATCGCAATAATGATTCGGGCTTACGATATCTGGTAATGGGAGAAAGGCATGGGATTATCCAAGATTCCGAGATGGACGAAGAAGCAACACCGGCAGGAATGCCTGTGCCAAGTAGCGCTCCTGTGCGCGATCCCGCTCTCGGCTTTCCAAACAGCCACGGGCTCGATTGAAGGCCGGGTGGTGAACGCCGCCACCGGAGACGCCGTGCGGAGAGTCAACCTCACGCTGGGGTCGAACCAAGAGCCGCACGATCCGGCAACGGCCCAGACCGACGACAAGGGCGGCTTTTCCTTCCAGCAACTGACGCCGGGCACGTACCGCTTGAGCGGCGAGAAGGCCGGATTCGAGCGTCAGGCTTACGGGGCGCGGCTCAATCCGAATGTAGGCCCGCTGCTGGCCGTGAAGCCCGGCGAGGCGGTGAAAGACGTGATCTTCAAACTGGTTCCCAACGCCGTGATCGGCGGCCGCGTGATGGACCAGGATGGCGAGGCCATGCCCAACCTGGTGGTCTCGGTGTTGCGGAGCACTTACGTGCGCGGGAAACGCGAGTGGATGCCGGCGGGCAGCGGGACCACCAACGACAGAGGCGAATTCCGCATCGCCAGTCTGAGGCCGGGCAAGTACATTGTCAGCGCCACCGATATGAACATCGGGATCGGGCTGGCGGGAGTAACCAAGGGCGCTCTGCCGGAGAAGCCGGAGCTGGCCTACGGAACCACTTACTACCCAAGTACCGGGGACCTCTCGCGGGCGGCGCCGATCGAAGTCAAGATGGGCGAGGACCGGCGCGGGGCGGACATCCAGATGGCGAAGACCACCACCGTGCGGGTGCGCGGCAAAGTGGTGGGTGCGCCCGATGGCCAAGTCCTGGTGGTGATGCTGCTGAAGAAGGGCGCTCCCGGATCCGGGATGGCGCCGGGTGGAGTGGGCATTGTCCAGCCCAACGACGCAACCTTCGAAATCAAGAGCGTGTCTCCAGGATCGTACCTGCTGATGGCGCGTTCGGCCACGGAGGTGACGAGGCCCTTGGGCGCACCGCTGCTCCTGGAAGTGGGCGACCAGCACATCGACGATCTGTCGTTTCCATTGAGCCCGGGCGGAGGCGAGTTATCGGGCAAGGTGACCATTCCCGGCTTCCAGCCGGCCGGGGAAAAGAAAGTCACGGTGACCCTCGACCGGATCGATTTCCAGACCGGCGATTCACCGAATGCCAAGGTGGCAGTGGATGGCGCCTTCACGCTGAAGAACGTCTACCCGGGGAAGTACAGCGTGCGCGTGACGGGGTTGCCGGATGACGCGTTTGTGAAGGCCGTCCAGGCGGGCGGCGCGGAAGTAGACATTGACGGCGCCGATCTGAGCGGCGGCCCCGCCAGCCTGGACATCCAGGTCAGCCGGAGCGCGGCGCAGGTGAAGGGAAGCATGGTGGGCCAGGATGAGAAGCCCGTGCCGGGCGCGACCGTAGTGCTGATTCCGGAGTCCGGGCGGCCGTCTCTCTACCGGAGCACAACCGGGGAAGTAGATGGCGCATTCTCCCTGCGGGGTGTTGCGCCGGGCAAGTATCGGGTTCTGGCATGGGAAGACATCGAGCCAGGCGCGTTTATGGACCCGGATTTCGTGAAGCCCTACCTGGCCAAGGCCCAAGACCTGGTGCTGCCTGAGAATGGGAACGTGAAAGTTATAGTGAAGGTGGTGCAGTAGCAGTAAGCGGCGTGGAGGACTATATGAAGATCAGAAAGATCACAGGCTGGAACGCCTGTGTCACCTTGCTTGCCTTGCTGTTGTCCGGAATGCAGGCTCAGCAGGCGGATAAGCCAGCGGCCAAAGCTCCGGAACAGACGGCCTCGATTGCGGGAACGGTGGTGGACGCCAAATTGGGCAAGCCGGTGAAGGATGTCTCGCTGCTGGCCGCGCTCTCGACGGGCGGGGGCACGCCAGCCAGCACCAAGACCGATGAGACCGGCCACTTTCAACTCAAGAACCTGGTGGCGGGGAGCTATCTGCTGATCGCGGACCATCCCCGTTACGCGCGCCAGACTTACGGATCGCGCAACGGTCTCCTGGGGGGCACGCCGCTGACCCTCACGATCGGGCAGGAGATGAAAGACCTGACGTTCAAGATCCAGCCGAACGCGGTGGCGTCGGGCAAGGTCCTGGACGAGGACGGCGAACCGATGCAAGGCGTCATGGTGTCCGCTTTGAAAGGCATCTACTCGAAGGGAAAGCGGCAATACCTGCCAATGGCTACGGCCATGACCAACGACTTGGGCGAGTACCGGATCGCCAACATGGCGGCCGGGCGCTACCTGCTTTCGGCGACCAAGATGAGCCAGGCCGCGGCCAACCCCAAACCGCCGGAAGGCGAGCCGGAGAAGACCTACGTGACGACCTACTACCCGAACGCGGTGGAGGCCACGGGAGGGGCGCCGGTCGAGGTAGCGGCGGGCGGGGAGGTTGGCGGCATGGACATCCGGATGGCCAAAGCGAAGTCGGTGCGGCTGAAGGGCAAGGTTGTGGGCGCCCCGGCCGACCAGGAGGTGAGCATCCGGCTGATCCCGAAAGACGCGGGGGTGATCGCCATGATCACCGGGCGGAACTCGGAGGTGAAGAAGACCGATGGCACGTTTGAAATCGTCGGAGTGACGCCGGGCTCTTACACGCTGCGCGTAAGCGATCGGACCGGGATCAAGCCGATGGGTGCGGCAGTCCAGATCCAAGTGGGGGACCGGGCGGTGGAAAACCTGGTGATTCAGGTCAACTCTTCCGCCGAGGTGGTGGGCACGATGGCGCTGCCGAAGAACAGCCAGGTGTCTTTGAAGGGCGTACGCGTGGTGCTGGAATCGGTGGAAGGGCTGGTGATCATCCCGCCCAACACCACCGCGGCGGAAGACGGGACATTTACGCTGAAGGATGTGGCGCCGGATAAGTACTTCGTACGCGTGATGAACGGCCCGCCGGCGGCGTTTGTAGAGTCGGTGAAGTTCGGCACGCAGGAGATGGGCGACCAGGGTTTGGACCTGAGCGCCAACGCGCCGGGGAAGATCGAGATCAAGTTGAACCCCGGAGGCGCGCAAGTGGATGGGGTCGTTCGCGGCCAGGACGACAACCCGATCTCGGGTGTTACCGTGGCGTTGATTCCCGACTCCAGGAAGTATTTGCTCTACCAGACGCAGTTCACAGACCAGACCGGCGCCTTCAGCTTCAAGACCGTGACGCCGGGCGACTACAAGATTCTGGCGTGGGAAGAGGTGGAGCCCAACGCTTTTCAGGACCCCGAATTCGTGAAGCCGTTTGTAGGGAAGGCGGAGGCGGTATCGCTGAAGGAGAACGACCACAAGGGCGTGAGCCTGAAGGCGATTCCGCGGTAAGTCAAAGCAGGACCCCGACGATGTGCGACCGGCTCTGAAGGAAAATACACCACACTCGAAAAGCAGGCTGTCTCGCACCCTCCTCGTGGAGTTGCTTCTCCACAACGATCCTGGGCCAAAATGTATCCCAAAAAGTCGACTGAGGAAGGCGTACGAGAGTCCTGCGAGTACCAAGAGGATAAGCAGCTCCGAACGATCCAATCGAATGTATAATCAATGCGCAGCCAGAAGGTTCTGGCTGCCCTGGTCCATTTTCGCATCAGCAGCCGTTGGGTGCGTTGCCGCAGGACCAGTTGGCAGGAAGTTGTATCAGACGCGCGATGGTTCGGAGTAGAGACAAGAGGAGGAAAGTGATGTTGAATCTGATGGTTCGAGTAATGTGTGTGGGCGCCCTGGCAGTCCCAGTTCAAATTGCCAAAGCGGATGATGTAAAACCACCGCAGAAGGATTCAAAGGACGCAGCGCAGGCGGCCCCCAGCAAGGAGCCGGAGAAGAGGACCGCCGCTCGGACGGCTACGCAGCAGCCGGCCTCCGCGGGCGGTGTCGTAGTTTTTGTCGATCCCGCAACCGGGAAGATTCGACAACCGAGTCCATCCGAAATTGGGGTACTGGTTGGCACAACGCCGCCTGCCGCGGCCCCCGCTGTGCCCACGATACACGGGCCGGGCGGCGCGATAGGAATGAAACTCGACGACAATTCACTCGTTTACACGGTGGTCACCAAGGCTCCCGATGGAAAGCTGGCGACAGAGTGCGTGGAGGGCGGCAAAGCCGCCGCAACTCGAGTCGCCGGAAGTGGGACTTCCAAGGCCAAAGAGGGGGTCCAAGGGCCTAAGAAACAATAGCCGTATTCATCCCTGAGATCACCAGCGCTTGTGCTCGGATGCCGTATCGCGAAGGTTCTCGAAATGAACACATTAACCAAGGTCTTAGCCGGCGTTGGTATGTTTCTGGCAGGTCCGGCTCTTGCCCAAGAAATCGGGAGAGTGGTTGCCAATGGCGGGGCGCCGACAATCACCGTGAGCGCTCAATCCTCAACCGCCAAAGGACCGGTGTACCTGGCCCCACCGGTCTTGGGACCTGGCGAGTTGGCTGCCCGCAAAAGCTTGCTGGCGACCGTTAACCGCCCGACGCCCGTTCGGGCGGCCCCGTTGTTGCCCGTGCTTGTTCCGTCTGTCCTTCAGACGCAACCTTCGCCGTTGGCGGGAACCAATTCGATCGCACCGCTAGCTTCCACCGACTTCACTTTTCAGCGGATACACGAACTGAACTCCTCCGAGACAGGCTCCTCGACCAGCGCAGTGGGCGAGTCAAGCTTAGCGAGTATGGGGGCTAACACGGTCTTCTACGCTTCGAACTGGTTCGCCGCGGTATCCACTAACGGCGGTTCGTCGTTCACATACGTGAATCCGTACTCCACCTTTCCTTTCGTCAACGGGGGCTTCTGCTGCGACCAGGCGGTGCAATATGCCAAAAGCCAAGACATGTTGATCTGGGGCTTGCAGTACGTTAAGGATAGTGCCAGCGGCACACTCCGAATCGCCGTGGCTGTTGGAAGCGCAAACGTAGCGAACAATTCCTGGACTTATTGGGACTGGAACCCGCAAAGTTTCGGCTATGCATCGGGTAATTGGATGGATTTCCCGAACCTCACCGTGGGGGCCACGAACCTTTATATCACCTCAAACGTGTTCACCACGGTTGGGGATAACTTCACCGGATCGGTTATATTCCGTATTCCTTTAGCGCAACTTGCCGCCGGAGGGACAGTTAATTTCAATTACTTTTCCAACACCTTTGGCAGTTGGCGATGCTCCGAAGGCGCCACTACTACGATGTATTGCGGTACCACGTCCATCGGTGGTAACCAGGTCCGGATACTGCATTGGGACGACAGTAGCACGAGCGTCTTCTGGGACGACGTTCAGTTGAGCGGCTTCACGTATCTGTCCCCTCCGGGCGCGGCCGGGTCGGCATTCAGCCCCGATGGAACCAACTGGGCCGCGGATGCCGACTCTCGCGTCCTCGGCTCTTGGGTGTCCGGAGGCGTGATCGGATTGATGTTCTCGGCTCGACAGGACTCAACGACTTTCCCGTACCCATACACGATCGTGACCCGTTTCAACCAGGCGAGCCGAGCTTTGCTTACTCAGGAACAAATCTGGAGTCCTACGATCGCCTGGCTTTACCCGTCTGTAAGTGTGAATGCGGCGGGAAATCTGGCCGGCATCATCGCGTATGGAGGTGGCAGCCTGTATCCAAACGAGGCTGCCTGGATCTCAGACGATGTATACAGTGCCTTTGCTCCACTGCAAAACTACACAGCCACTGCCGGCACCAGCGGACCGGCCGCGAATCGTTGGGGAGATTTCTTCTCGACCCGGCAACAGTTTGCCTACCCCAACACTTGGGTTGCCGGCGCTTACGATCTGCGGGGCGGCGGAGGGGATCTCAACGCTGTTCAGCGATTCCTCTGGTTCGGCCGCGTCCGGGATTTTGCTTCCACAACTTCTGTGACCAATGTGACATCGTCGACTGCCAACGGGACGTATAGGGTGGGCCAAGCCATCTCGATCCAGGTGAGCTTCGGCGCGGCGGTAACGGTTACCGGCACTCCGCAACTGGCGCTGAATTCGGGAGGCACGGCGAGTTACAGTTCGGGCAGCGGCAGTACCACGCTCACGTTCAACTACACGGTCGGCGCCGGCGACAGCAGCGCTCACCTCGACTACTCGTCGACCGGCGCCCTTACGCTCAACGGGGGCGCCATCATAGACGCGGGGTTGAATAACGCGAATCTCACGCTGGCGTCACCGGGGGCGGCGGGGTCGCTGGGGGCGAATAAGAATTTCGTCATCGGCTCCTCGGTTGGCGCCACGATCACCATCATCAACGCCGATCCGCCCCTGGTCGGGTTCAATGACGCCACGCCCGTGGCTCCTGTCGGTAGCAATTCGGGGACGACACTGGGGCAGCAACGGCTGAACGTCTTTCAGGCCGTGGCGAACAAGTGGGCCGGAACGATCAGCAGCACCGTCACCATTCGGATTCACGCGGTTTGGACGGCTCTGAGCTGCACGGCGAGCGCGGCTGTGTTAGGCAGTGCGGGGGCAGCGGAAGTGTTTCGAGACTTCGCCAACGCTCCGGTGGCGGGCCATTGGTATGGGAAGGCTCTGGCCAACAAGCTTTCCGGTACGGATTTGGATGCCACGTCTGCCGACATCAATGCGAACTTCAATGTCAACCTGGGTCAGCCGGGGTGCCTGACGGGAATTTTCTTCTACCTGGGGCTGGACAACAACCACGGCGGCTCCGTGGATCTGTTCACGGTGCTGGAGCATGAGTTCGCGCACGGCTTGGGTTTTCAGACCTATACCGACGGCCAGACCGGCGCGCTGCAAGGCAGTCCTGGGTTTCCGAGCATATGGGACGACTTTTTGTTGAACAACACCACCAACAAGACATGGACGCAGATGAGCGCTACGGAGCGGGTGGCTTCGGCCATCAACTCCGGGCATCTGGTTTGGACCGGCGCCAACGTAACGGCTGCGGTTCCGCAAGTATTGACGAGTGGCAAGGACACGGCGGGACGCGCACTCATGTACAGTCCGAATCCTTTTGTGCCAGGTTCGTCGGTCTCGCACTGGGACACCAGCATGTCCCCGGATCAGCTAATGGAGCCGGCGATTCATAGCGACCTTACGCACGAAGTTACGCCACCGACGGATTTGACCTTTTCGCTCTTGAAGGACATCGGCTGGACGTCAGGTGTGGCCACCACGGTCACCAACGTGACCTCCTCCACCGCCAACGGGACGTATTGGGCGGGCCAGGCGGTTGCCATCCAGGTGAGCTTCAGCGCGGCGGTGACGGTTACCGGCACTCCGCAACTGGCGCTGAATTCGGGGGGGACGGCCAATTACAGTTCCGGCAGCGGCAGCACGACGCTGACGTTCAACTACACGGTCGGCGCCGCCGACAGCAGCGCTCACCTCGACTACACGTCGACCCATGCCCTTACGCTCAACGGGGGCACTATTATAGACGCTACTTTGAACACTGCGAATCTCACGCTGGCATCACCGGGGGCGGCGGGTTCGCTGGGGGCGAATAAGAATATCGTTATCGCAAAGCCAGTGCTGAGCATCGGCAAGACGGCGGACACAGCCTCGGTGACCGCGGGGGCCGCAATCGGGTACACCGTGCAGGTGAGCAACAGCAGCGCGGCGGGGACGGGGACGGCGATCAGTGTCACGATGGGCGACCCGCTGCCGGCGGGCACTGGCGGGAGTTGGAGCATCAGCCCGGCGTACAGCGGGCCAGGCACATGTTCGATCACGGGGGCGATGGGGAGCCAGACGCTGGGGTGCACTTTGGGGAACCTGGCGGCGGGCGCCTCGGCTTCGGTGCATGTGACCAGCATCGCTTCGACCTCGAGTTGCGCAGGCTATTCCAATACGGCGACGGCGTCGGCCGGCAACGCCAGTGCGATTCAGTCGACCGCGACCACGACGGTGCTGTGCACGAAGGCCGTGATGAGCACGCCGTCACCGGGTTCCGCGCTGAGCGGTTCGACGGTGACATTCACCTGGAGTGCGGGTGTAAGCGCTTCGGCCTACTGGTTGGATGTGGGAACGATCCAGGGCCAAGGTACCATCTTGGCCGCCAACGTGGGCTTGGTCACCAGTAAGGTCGTGGGCGGCATCCCTACCACTGGCGGCACGATTTACGTGCGGCTGTGGACGCTGCTGGGCGGCACATGGCAGTATAACGATTACACGTACACGGGCGCGACGACGGCGGCGATGAGCACGCCGGCGCCGGGTTCGACTTTGAGCGGCTCGACGGTGACGTTCACTTGGAGTGCGGGTGTAGGTGCTTCGGCTTACTGGCTGGATGTGGGAAGCGTGCAAGGGCAAGGCAATCTCTTCGCTCAGAACGTAGGCTTGGTCACCAGTAAGGCCGTGAGCGGCATCCCTACCACTGGCACGATTTATGTGCGGCTGTGGACGCTAATCAATGGGAACTGGAGCTATCATGACTACACTTACACGGCTGGCAATAAGGCAGTGATAACCACGCCGATGCCGGGTTCGACGCTGAGCGGCTCGACGGTGACGTACACCTGGAGTGCGGGTGTAGGCGCTTCGGCTTACTGGTTGGACGTGGGGACGGTGCAGGGCCAAGGCAATATCTTCGGACAGAATGTAGGCTTGGTCACCAGCCAGGTGGTGAGCGGCATCCCAACCAACGGCAGCGCGATTTACGTGCGACTGTGGACGCTGTTGGGCGGCACCTGGCAGTACAACGACTACACGTATACGGCTGCGGGCAAGGCGGCGATGTCCTCGCCTGCTCCCGGCTCCACGTTGAGCGGCTCGACGGTCACCTTCAGCTGGAGCGCCGGTTCGGGTGCCTCGGCCTATTGGCTGGACGTGGGGACGGTGCAGGGCCAAGGCAATATCTTCGGACAGAACGTAGGCTTGGCCACCAGTCAGGTGGTGAGCGGCATCCCGGCCAACGGCGGCACGATTTACGTGCGGCTGTGGACGCTCGTGGGCGGCACCTGGCAGTATAACGATTACACCTACACGGCTGCGGGCGCAGGGACCACAAAGGCGGCGATCTCCTCGCCGATTCCCGGCTCCACGCTGAGCGGCTCGACGGTGACGTTCACCTGGAGTGCGGGCTCGGGCGCCTCGGCCTACTGGCTGGACGTGGGGACGGTGCAGGGCCAAGGCAATATCTTCGGGCAGAACGTCGGCTTGGTCACCAGTCAGGTGGTGAGCGGCATCCCAACCAACGGCAGCACGATTTACGTGCGGCTGTGGACGCTGCTGGGCGGCGCCTGGCAAGTCAACGATTACACCTACACGGCGTTTCACTAGACGTCTTCCGGGGCCAAGATCTGAATGAAAGTCAAGTTTTGGAGAAACAACACTACAGCGTGCGCGTGAACAGGGAGTCACGCCGGTTTATTATGACCGCAGGATCGGGTCCATCAAGTGCCCGCACCTAAGCCACGAGGACCATGCTCTCAGCCATTTCGACCGAGTCGCTTAAGTCGGGATTTCTCCCGCCGTACGGATGTCGCCAATCGGCGTGTTGAGGTAAACCTCGGGAACCGGTCCGCAGTGTTTGTCATTCCCATCATAGCCCCGTCTCGCTTTGCGTTCTTTGCGCTTTGGCGGCTTGGCGAGAGATCTACGAACGGTCGCGCCCACTATGCCTCGTCGGTTTGAGGTCGAAGACCTCAATAGTTTTGGAGGTTCACGCCTGGCCGGCCTGCCAACAGGCGGACGAGGCTTAGTGAAAGTACCAAAGGGCTGAAAATACCTGGTAATCCCATCTGACATAGGTTATGATCCGAGAAAGTCAGCAAGAGGGAAAACGATGCAAAGTCCTGGTACTTCTAGACAGCCCGCGCCTGGCGGGACTTTTCGAGGGTGGCGTACTCTGCGCCGGTGCTTCGCGCTTCTTTTGGCCCTGGGCTTTTTAGTAAGCGTCCGGAACTCCGCTCAACAAACCCTTACTACCGTTCCGGCCGGGTCGACGATCAACGTCTCGGTGTCGGTACAACCGCCCAGCGGCGGCAAAGTCCTGTCCTACCGCTGGAAGGCGACCGATGGTGTGGTCGTGGACCTGAATGCGCCATCTACAACCTGGACGTTACCCAAAGGGCAGGGGCTCAACTTCCTGTACGTGCTGGTATCGGACTCGCAGGGCGGTTATACGGAAAAGCAAATCGCCATCTCGACGACCGATCCGAACGCCACCGATCGGGCCGTCGTGAGCGGGGATCCACTGCCTGCCATTCCACCACTGCCTCCGAGTGGCACGCCGCTGGGAACTTTGCGCGGATGGCTCGAGGACAACCGGCCCGACGTTTTACTGAAGCTCATTGACTCAACCGGCGCGTCTTACGGCCCCATCACGACGGACGACCAGGGCCAGTATGTTTTCCACAACCTGCCAAACGCCAGCTTTACGTCATTTATTGCCGACGCGCCGGGTCAGCCTTTCAGACTCACAACAGAAATTTACGCTTTTAGCGACGGCATGACCGCTTATTCCGATTATTCCGGCGGAGACTTCGCGAGTACCCAGCCAGATCGGCTCGGCAATACGATTATTTCGGGCCATGTGACACTGGCGAACAGTTTGCCCTGCGGCGTGAGCAGCACATTCTTCGGTTTGCAGGTCAATGCCACGGCTACCCTTATCGATGGTTGGAGGAATGTGCTTCACCCGGCGGTCCGCGTGAACGCGTTCGGGAACTATGAAATCGACGCAAACGTCTCCACCAGCGGAACGTATTATGTGCAGGTCCAGTGCGAACAGTCCCCCCCTTACCTCGCACCTCTTAGCGTTACGGTTACTCCGGGACTGGCTAACATCTATCAAGGCGTTAACGTAACTATCCCGTCGACTGCCCCGGTTGTGACTGGCCTTGCTGCCAGCCTGAACGGGACTCCCATCCAGCTTCCGAGCGCCTCCACTACGCCTCTGCCCTCGGATTCCGTACCCTGGGTGAATCAGTTTCTAAGCACCAAGGGGCTGGATTCCAGGATAGGAGCGTGCTTGTACTACCGCGCCGTCGGTGCGGTGGTGAGTTGCGATGCCAATGGAACGCCGGCCGGCGCAATCAATTTTGATGCATGGAAGCGCCAGAGCGGTCTGGCTCCGTACAATACCTCGGCCGAAGCCACCGCCACTTATGTCAACGCGGCGGATCTGAACGTGGTTTTCAACCATCATGGAATTCAAACGGCATCCGGGGTTTCCATGTACCTCTGCGCCTATCCGGGACCGGCAGACGATACGGTACAGGAACAGGTAAATGCCGCGGTAGCCGATGCCGTGAATAACCGAAATCTGGCGGGTTGCGTTGCCATGGACTACTTGGGAGCGCCGGGCGTAAACGGCGGCGTCCCGTTCACTCGCTTTCTGGCCTTCGGGCCCTCGGGACGTCTTCTGCCGTCGGTGAATTTGGATGGCCGCGGCGAAAAGTTCGTGCCGGGCCTATGCGTAACCTGTCATGGAGGCGACAGCTATGCGGGACGCTATCCAACGGACGGTTCCGGGATCGCCAATATTGGCACGCATTTTCTGCCCGCCGATACAGGGAACCTGGTTTTCTCGAACAGTCCCGGATTACAGTTGGCAGACCAGGCGGCCCAGATCAAGGTTCTGAACCAACTCGTCCTGCAAACAAGTCCGACAACCTCGACAGCGAATCTGATCAATGCCTGGTATCAGTCCGGATCGAATCTTCAAGACAACTCTTATGTGCCAACCGGATTTTCGACAGCGGCCAACAGTACAGGCGATGACGGGCCGTTTGGCCCGATCATGTATGCCGGCGTGATCAAACACTCGTGCCGGACCTGTCACGTTGTCCTTCCACTACAATACGATCTCGATAGGGATGGCGACCACCACGGATCGTCTACGCGGGGCATGTGCGGGGGGACCGGCGCGTTTGAGACGAACCACAATATGCCGAATTCGAAGGTGACTTACGATCGGATGTGGCTCAGTAAGGGATCCACCACGCCCGGTGCGGACCAGATCGCAATCGTGAATGCCTGGCTGGATAAGTACAATGGCGGGCCCGGGACATGCAGTAGCGCCACGCCGGATCCGCCGCCCGTTCATGCGGTAACATCTTATCAGCCTTATCCATATCAGCCGGCTTGCAGCTACACCTTCTGGCCGGCGCAACTCTCTCTCAGCGGCCAAGACCAGACGGCGACGGCGATCTTGACGGCCACCGGATCGGGTTGCTCGGGGGTGTTGTCGTCCGGATCATTCGTAACGGCGGCTCCATCCAACACGCCGTTCAATCCGGGAAGCGCCGGCACGGTTATTCCCATAACTGTACCTGCGAACCGGGGAGCGGCAGCGCGCGCCGACACAGTGACATTCAACGACGGGACTAACCTCGCTGTCCTGGGAATCACGCAAAGCAACCAAGTGACGCAGGTGGCGCAGACGATCGCGTTTGGACCCTTGCGCAGTGCGGCGCTTGGGGCCGGCCCGTTTGCACTGGCCGCGGGGGCGTCGTCAGGGCTGCCGGTGGCGTTCGCCTCGATGACGAACGCGGTGTGCACGGTGACGGGCAGCGTGGTGGCACTGGTTGCCGCAGGCACGTGCTCGATCACGGCGAGCCAGGCGGGCAACACGAACTACGCTGCCGCGCCATCGGTGACTCGGAGTTTTGCCGTTACCGGCAGTTCGCCGATCAACTTCGACGTAATCCCCGACGAGATCTATGGAGTCTCGCCATTCCCGATCACCGCGCGGGCCGGTTCCGGCCTGGTCGGCTTTGCCTCGACTACGCCCGCCGTTTGCAGGACCGCCGGCGATTTGGTCACGCTGCGGAGCACAGGGACCTGCTCAATCACGGCCAGCCAGGGCATCAATGTCAATACGAGGAGCTTTACGGTGAAACCAGCGCGGCCATCGGGAGGTTTCTGGCCGGACCCGGGAAGCCCGTTCGCCTTGCTAAACTCCCCGAATTCCGTGGCGGTGGGGGATTTCAACGGGGATGGAATTCCGGACCTTGCCACGGCCATGCCATACCTCAACTCCGTAATGGTCCTGCTGGGGAACGGCTCGGGCGGGTTCACGGTGGCCACGGGCAGTCCCTTCGGCGTGGGAGGAAATGCCTATTCCGTGGTGGTAGGGGACTTTAACGGAGATGGAATTCAGGACCTTGCCACGGCCAATTCCTTTAGTGACAACGTAACCGTGTTGCTCGGGAATGGCTCGGGCGGGTTCGCCGTTGCCGCAGGCAGCCCGATCACGCTGGGGACAACTGTAAATCCTTATTCCGTGGTAGTAGGTGACTTTAACGGGGATGGAATTCAGGACCTGGCCACAGCAAACTTCAGCAGCAACAACGTAACGGTCCTGCTGGGGAATGGCGCCGGCGGGTTTACCGCTGCGCCGGGAAGCCCGTTCGCGGTGGGGACAAGTCCATATTCCGTGGCAGTCGGGGACTTCAACGGGGATGGCATTCAGGACCTCGCCACGGCGAACTCTGCCAGCAACAACGTAACGGTGTTGCTGGGGAATGGCGCCGGCGGGTTCACGCCCGCCGCGGGCAGCCCCTTCGCAGCCGGGGCGAGTCCTTATTCCGTGGCAGTGGGCGATTTTAACAGTGATGGCATTCAGGATCTGGTCACGGCTGGTTTCGTCGGCAGCAGCGTAACCGTGCTGCTGGGGAATGGCTCCGGTGGCTTCACGCCTGCCGCCGGAAGCCCATTCGCGGTGGGAACCGGTCCTGATTCCGTGGTGGTAGGGGACTTCAATGGGGATGGCATTCAGGACCTCGCTACGGCAAACTCCGGTAGCAACGATATCACGGTGCTGCTGGGGAATGGCTCGGGTGGCTTTACGGCGGCCGGGGGCAACCCATTCCCCGTGGGAACCGGTCCGCATTCCGTGGTGGTGGCCGACTTCAACGGGGATGGCTCGGAGGATCTTGCCACGGCAAATCTCTATAGCAGCGACGTAACGGTGCTGCTCGGCAGCGGAATCGCGGCTCAGACGATTACGTTCAGTCCGCCGGGCACCATGAGTTGTGGCGCCGCGCCGTTAGCGATCGGAGCGACGGCCACGTCCGGTCTCCCGGTGAGTTTTGCGTCGACTACGCCAGCGGTCTGCACGGTCTCCGGCAATACGCTCACCATCGCCGGCGCGGGTACCTGCTCGATTGCCGCCCACCAGGGAGGGAACCTAACCTACGCCCCGGCCACGGTGGTGCAGAGTTTCCAAGTGACGCCGGGGGTGCAGACAACCACATTCGGTCCGCTGAGCAACCGGGCGTTCGGGACAGCGCCGTTCGCGCTGACGGCGACGGCCAGTTCCGGGCTTCCCGTGGCGTTCGCCTCGACCACGAGCGCGGTATGCAGGGTAACGGGTAACCTCGTGACGCTGGCAGCGGCAGGAACGTGCTCGATCACCGCCACACCGGCGGTGAGCGCGTGCTACCCGGCCGCAACGCCGGTGGTCCAGAGTTTTCAGGTGACGCAGGGCGTGGAGACGATCAGTGCCGATTCGATCCCCACCCAGATCTTGGGAATCTCGCCGTTCCCGATCACCGGACGGGCCAGTTCAGGCCTTGCGATGGGCTTTGCCTCGACAACACCCGCGGTTTGCAGGACGGCTGGCGGGCTGGTGATGCTGCGGAGCGCCGGCCTCTGCTCGATCACGGTCAGCCAGGGCGGCATCGCGACGGCGCGCAACTTGATGGTGAAACTGGCGAGGCCAGCGGGAGGGCTCGCGCCCCACCCGGCAAGCCCGTTCGCGGTGGGAACAGGTCCCGCTTCGGCGGCGGTGGGAGATTTTAACGGCGATGGCATTCCCGACATCGCCACGGCAAATTTCACCAGCGACAACGTCACGGTGCTGCTGGGGAATGGCTCGGGCGGATTCTTGATTGCCCCGGGTAGTCCGTTCGCGGTGGGAAGCAATCCTAATTCCGTGGTCGTAGGCGACTTCAACGGGGATGGCGTTCCCGACCTTGCCACCGCCAATTTCGGTGACAACAACGTCACGGTGCTGCTGGGCAATGGCTTGGGCGGCTTTACCGTTGCCGCGGGAGGTCCGTTCGCGGTTGGAATCAATCCTAGTTCGCTAGTGGTGGGGGACTTCAACGGGGATGGCATTGAGGACCTCGCCACGGCAAATTACGGTAGCAACAATGTCACGGTGCTGCTGGGGAATGGTTTGGGCGGATTTACACCCGCTGCGGGAAGCCCGTTCGCTGGGGTGTCAGGGGGCAGACCTGTGTCCTTGGCGGTGGGGGATTTCAACGGGGATGGTATTCAGGATCTTGCCGTGGCGAATTCTGATATCTACTCCACTAACAATAACGTTACGGTGTTCCTTGGCAACGGCTCGGGCGGTTTCACGGAGGCAATGGGCAGCCCATTCGCGGTGGGAACCGGTCCGATCTCCTTGGTGGTGGGAGATTTCAATGGGGATGGCATTCAGGATATCGCCACGGCAAACAACGCCAGCAGCGATGTAACGGTCCTGCTGGGGAATGGCGCGGGTGGCTTTACCGCGGCCGCGGGAAGCCCGTTCGCAGTCGGAACCAGCCCGTATTCCGTGGTGGCGGGGGATCTCAACGGGGATGGCAGGCAAGACCTTGCCACGGCAAATGTCGAGACCAACAACATAACGGTACTGCTGGGGAATGGCTCAGGCGGCTTTACCGCGGCGCCGGAAAGCCCGTTGGCGGCGGGCATCGATCCGATCTCCGTGGTGGTGGGGGACTTCAACGGGGATGGCCTTGAGGATCTTGCCGCGGCAAACTTTGGCGGAGACAACGTCACGGTGCTGCTGGGCGCGGGTACAACACCTCAGGCGATTACGTTCGGGTCGCTGAGCAATGTGAATTCTTGCGCCGCGCCGTTCACGCCCACGGCGACGGCCAGTTCCGGCTTACCGGTCAATTTCGCCTCGACTACGCCGGCGGTGTGCACGGTTGCCGGCAATAAAGTGACGGTGCTGGCGACTGGGACCTGTTCGATTACGGCCAGTCAGGGGGGAAACGCGTCGTATGCACCGGCGACTCCGGTGACGCAGAGTTTCACCGTCACTCAGTGCCCACCGTCGATTACGGTTAGTAATACGCCGGACGCAGCGATCGTGGTGGCCGGCTCCTCGATCGGGTACACATTGAAGGTGAGCAACGGCGCCACGGCGGGGACACCGGCGGCCACCAGCGTCACGCTGAGCGACCCGCTGCCGACGGGTACCGGACTGAGTTGGAGCATCAGCCCGGGGTATAGCGGGCCTGGAACCTGTTCGATCACGGGCGTGGTGGGGAACCAGACGTTGGGCTGTAACTTGGGGGACATGGCGGCGGGTGGCATGGCCTCGGTTCACGTAACGAGTAGCACGTCTGTTTCGATCTGCGCAGCTTACTCGAACACGGCAACAGTGTCGGCGAGCAACAGCAGTGCGGTGCAGTCGAGCGCCACGGCCACGGTGCCGTGCACGAAGGCGGTCATGAGCACGCCACCGCCGGGTTCCAAGCTGAGCGGCTCTACGGTGACATTCACCTGGAGCGTGGGGGCCGGCGCGTCGGCCTACTGGTTGGACGTGGGGACCGTGCAGGGGCAAGGCAATCTCTTCGGGCAGAACGTTGGCTTGGTCACCAGTCAGGGGGTGAGCGGCATCCCGACCGACGGCAGCGCAATTTACGTGCGGCTGTGGACGCAGATCAATGGGGTCTGGAGCTACATCGATTACCTGTACTCGGCGTCCGGCGGCACAAAGGCTGTGATGAGCACGCCGGTGCCGGGTTCGACGCTGAGCGGTTCGACAGTGACGTTCACCTGGAGTGGGGGCGCCGGTGCTTCGGCCTACTGGCTGGATGTGGGTACGGTGCAGGGGCAAGGCAATCTCTTCGGGCAGAACGTCGGCTTGGTCACCAGTCAGCTGGTGAGCGGCATCCCGCTAAACGGCGGCGCGATTTACGTGCGGCTGTGGACGGAACTGAGTGGGGTCTGGAGCTCGAACAGTTATACCTACATGGCGGCCAGCAGCACGAATGCGGTGATGAGCACACAGCCGCCGGGTTCGACACTGAGCGGCTCGACGGTGACGTTCACGTGGAGTGCCGGTGCCGGCGCATCAGCCTACCAGTTGGACGTGGGAACCGCACTGGGGCAAGGCGATATCTTCGGGCAGAACGTCGGCTTGGCCACCAGTCAGGGGGTGGGCGGCATCCCGACCAACGGCAGCACGATTTACGTGCGGCTGGGGACGCAGATCAACGGGAACTGGAACTACTCCGATTACACCTACACGGCGTCCAGCGGCATGAAGGCGGCGATGAGCACACCCCCGCCGGGTTCCACGCTGAGTGGCTCGACCGTGACGTTCACCTGGAGTGCGGGCGCCGGCGCATCGGCCTATTGGTTGGACGTGGGAACCGTGCAGGGGCAAGGCAATCTCTTCGGGCAGAACGTAGGCCTCGTAACCAGTCAGGCGGTGAGTGGCATTCCCACCAACGGCAGCGCGATTTACGCGCGGCTGTGGACGCTGATCAATGGCAACTGGGCCTACGCCGATTACACCTATGCCGGGGCCAGCATTGGTGGCGCCACCAGGGCGGTAATGAGCACGCCGGTGCCGGGTTCGACGCTGAGCGGCTCGACGGTGACGTTCACCTGGAGCGCGGGTACCGGCGCATCGGCCTATTGGCTGGATGTGGGAACCGCGCAGGGGCAACGCACTATTTTCGCGGCCAACGTGGGCCTGGTCACCAGTCAGGTGGTGAGCGGCATCCCGGCCAACGGCGGCGCGATCTCCGTGCGGCTGTGGACTCTGCTGGGCGGCACATGGCAGTATAACGACTACGCCTACACGGCTGCGGGCGCCGCCGCGGCGGCGATCTCTTCGCCTGGCCCCGGCTCCACGTTGAGCGGCTCGACTGTGACGTTTACCTGGAGCGCCGGCCCGGGCGCCTCGGCCTACTGGCTGGATGTAGGAACCGCGCAGGGGCAGGGCACCGTTTACGGCGCCAATGTGGGCCTGGCCACCAGCCAGGTGGTGAGCGGCATCCCAACCAACGGCAGCGTCATTTACGTGCGGCTGTGGACGCTGCTGGGTGGCGTCTGGCAATTCCACGACTACAGTTTCGCCGCGTTTCATTGATGCCGCGTTC
>Ga0209698_10000733_pt1 | contig 37497 bp, 37 predicted proteins | sample LitLauG_LLR_2012_FD_187203 | JGI IMG/M metagenome (GOLD analysis project Ga0209698, IMG submission 187203) | Freshwater sediment microbial communities from Pennsylvania, USA - Little Laurel Run_MetaG_LLR_2012 (SPAdes) (version 2) | ecosystem: Environmental > Aquatic > Freshwater > Creek >... | reverse complement strand
GTTCAGCCCGCTTTGCGCAGGACGACTTTAGGTCCACTATCGCTCCCAATGGAGGAACGACATGCGCAAGACCAGGCTCGCTCTTACTGTTTTGTTCGCCGTCGCCTGCAGCGCTACGTCCGCGCTTGCCACCGGGCTTCCCGCCGGACAGCGAATGCACAAACCGATTGTCGCTGCACAAGAACCGCCCGATCCCTGCCGGCAATTCCATACGCCGCGGGCGCATGCGCGGTGCGTGGCAAGGCATTCGGCTCACACGGCATCGGCAGCGACCGTGCATCCAAACGTAAGTGGAGGCGATGACACTCCGATGGAATCGCTTTGTGCGAACGGACAGAACTGCCACCCACCGGGACCACAACATCCACAATAACCGCCCAGCCTTGACCGTCTGATCGCCGCGAAGAGCTTTCTTGCAGCGAGGGGTCCGACTGGCCGCTTGCAGTGGCCCCCGCCGGTTTGGGAAGCTGGCGACCCAAGCCCGGTTGGCCCGAAGTTGGCATTCGCTGTTGTAATATCTTCGGCTAACATGCCGCGTGCGAGAGGCGATATTGGCGGAGGAAGTCGTGACATTCAGACGACTCATTTGTGGGCTCGTAGCGTTTGTGTGCATGGGGGCGCCCTGCAGCGCACAGAACATTACGGTAGTGGGACCGCGAGACCCTAGACTGAGCTTGACCTGGCTCGAAGCCGAGGGCGCGTGGCGCGGGGTTTGGATTCCCGTCCGCGCCCAGACCGCGGACGGGAGCTAGGCCGCGACGTGGTCATTGAACCCCAGCGGGGACCAAGAGCATGCAAGTCTGACAATCAATATCGAGGGCAGTCGGGTCACCGTCATTCGCACCGAACCTCGCGGGCGCTGCACATATTCCGGCTCTCTCACGTCTGACGGTCGCTCTGTCCTCGGTTCGTATGTTTGTGACTGGGCGCGCAGACCAATGCCGTGGTCGGCGACGTTCGGCGCCCCCACGCCGGCGCCCGATCAGTTTACGTCTGTGGATGAGTCGAACCGTCTGTTCGAATTTACTTGGCTTGAGCGAGAGGGGGCATGGTCAGGCGTCTGGATCCCCCACACTCCTGGCAATCTCGATGGGTTATATGAGGGGCGTTGGTCGCAACCCGGCAGCCCGGTGACGATCGCTCAGTTGGCGATCAGAATTCAAGGCAACGACGTGATTGTCCGGAGAACGCAGCCGCAGGGTTCCTGCAATTATCAAGGCGTTCTCGCACCCGACAGGCGCACCGTCAGCGGCACATACACGTGCGCCTGGGGGAGAGGCCAATTGCCATGGAGCGCCGAAATTCAATGGGAGCCGTAAGACACGCGGCTCCGTGATCACGCCTTGCTCGAATACAGGCGTTGAACCGTCGTGAGGACCGCAGGTGTTCGCGAGCGGCGGTCTTTGGCGAAAAAGTGCAGCTGCAGGCTGATAAGTCGATGGCTGAAAACCAAATATGGCGCCCTCTGAGATCACACCGCGAGTGCAGCCTTGAGTTTGCCCCTGATCTCCCGAACAGTGCCGTCGCCCCGTGACAAGGGGATAGTTTTCTCTGGCGAACGTTATGACCAATGATGAGCGAGCCTATGACGTTGTCGTGCTAGGGGCCGGCGTATCTGGTCTATATCAGCTCAAGCGCACTCTGGACCTCGGTGTGCGCGTGCTCGCTGTGGAAGCGAATGAAGACCTCGGCGGCACCTGGTATCGCAACCGATACCCAGGCGCACGCTTTGACTCGGAGAGCTACACCTACGGCTATTCCTTTTCGAGAGAGCTGCTGGATGAGTGGCACTGGACCGAACGGTTTTCGCCGCAACCAGAAACCCTTCGGTATCTCAACTTCGTCGCGGACAAATTCGACCTGCGCCGTCACATCAGGTTCAACGCGCGGGCTCAGGCGATGAGATGGAACGAAGGCGACGCGCGCTGGAGCATCCACCTTCAGACCGGCGAGCAGATTACTGCGCGCTTCATCGCTTCATGTATCGGCGTTCTCTCAAAGCCGACCCTGCCGAAGTTCCAGGGCATGGACGATTTCGAGGGTGATTCTTTTCACACATATTGGTGGCCGAACGAACCTGTTCCACTTGAAGCGCGTCGCGTTGGAGTCGTCGGCGCAGGGGCCACTGCCATCCAGGTGGTTTCCGATATCGCCGACAAGGTTGGCTCCCTGACAGTATTTCAAAGGCGCCCAAACTGGAGCACGCCTCTGCACAACTCGCCCATCTCGAACGAGGAAATGGCCGCAATCCGGAAACGCTACGATGAAATCTTCGCGCGATGCAGCGAGTCGCCGGGAGGGTTCGAACACACGCCCGATCGGCGGGGCTTCTGGGCGCTTAGCAAGGAAGAACGGGTGGCGTTCTGGAACCATCTTTATGAGCAGCCGGGATTTGCGCTCTTAAACAGTAATTTCGTCGAAATTTTCACGGATGAGGCAGCCAATAAGGAGATGTCCGCGTTCGTGGCCGACAAGATCAGGCAACGAGTGAAGGATCCCAGGGTCGCCGAGAAACTGATCCCGAAAGATCATGGGTTCGGTACGCAGCGCTTACCTCTCGAGACCAACTATTTCGAAGCTTTCAATCGCGAGAACGTGCGGCTTGTCGACATCACTGAGACGCCGATCAAGCGCGTCACGCCGGCCGGAATTGAAACCTCGGAGGATCATTTTGATCTAGATCTTATCGTGTACGCTACCGGCTTTGATGCCATCACAGGCGGGTTTGACCAGATCGACATTCATGGAACGAACGGCATTCGACTTCGTGACAAATGGCGAGACGGACCAAGCACGTATTTGGGGATCATGACGCACGGATTCCCGAACCTGCTCATGATAGCGGGACCACAAAGCGTATCCGGTTCATCCAACTTCCCCCGGGCGATCGAAACCGGTGTGGATTGGGTCACACGTCTTCTTGTACATGCGCTCAGCCGCGACGTCATCCGACTTGAGGCACGGGAAGCAAGCGAGCGCGCGTGGGGCGATGCTGTGCGCAGCGCTCAGCGCAAACTATTACTCCAGAACGGCCAGGGATGGTTCACTGGATACAATTCCAACGTATCGGGCCATGAGGCTGGGAGGCCCAGGTATGTTGCCTACTGGGGCGGAGCAGTAAGATACGCCGCACAGCTCAAGGATGCCGAGGCCAACGGCTACAGCGCGATCGATATGCGGTAGGTCATTTTTTCAAAGACGAGGGAGGAGACCTCTCCGAGGCTAAGAAAGTGGCGACGCAAAGTCGGCGGGAATAGCCAAGGGATCGTAGGTCTGGCGTCGGTTTTTCCTCCAGATCCGCCAGACAACTCTAGAAGAGATCACCATGACGATCGCAGGCACGCCAAATTGGCCGACGCTAATTATGCCACCCCCACTTTCCACAGAACCGATTGCGGCAAACACGAGGAGCAGGCCCATCAGGATCATGGTGATCAAGAGGACGAGCGAGCCATAGGCCGACCAATTATTCCCCTTTACAAAGGCAATTGACGCCGCGGGGCATGTAGCAGCGATGGTCCGATTAAGCTCCTCCACGAATTGTCGAAATAGCTGGCGCTGATCGACAGCTTGCCCGGGCGCCACAAAACTCGCCGAAGGAACCCAGATGCGGCCGCTGCGTGTTTCCGCTGAACAGACCCAGCGTTCGACCATGGTCAGGGGCTGATAAGTGAGGGAGATTTTGCGTACGTCCGACAAGGCGATTTGCTGAGCGACGCTTCCGGCCACCGACCGTACGAGCGATCCGTTTTCGACAACGAAGGTCGATTCCTTCTCAAACAGGGTCCGACGTGTTTTGTAAGCGTCCAAAATCAGAATTTCCCTCAGGGTCAACTTACATAGGCCGTTTGCAGCCTCTGTCCACTAACGGCACTTCACGCCCTAACCGGTGACCAGCTGGATCCTAGCGAACGCCAGCACCAATAACCGGTCGCGCCGTGATTGATGCCGCTGGAGCAGTGAGGCACTCGCCGCGCGAAAGTTTAATTGATGACGGAAATCCGGGTTTTTGAAACGCAATCGTGGCGAGACCCCATCGATGCCAAACGTGCCCATTGGCGTCAGTAATTGCCACGGGACATGCAACACCGGCGTCGTCGTTTTCAACCCAATAAGCTTGATAATGGCCGCGGTGGTTAGATTGGCCGCCAAGGCCGACGACGAAAATTTGGCCTTGGCCCTGACCCTGCTCCGGTCGGTATGTCAGCACGGCGACGTTGCCGATGTCGCGGTCGTAGACGATCTGATTGCCGCTCGGCAGCGACCAGATTTCGTCGGCGTTGGCTGACGCCGCGAACAGCGCGGTAATGAGCGATGTTGCTAATAACATACGAAGCTTCATATGACCTCCGGTGCAATCCCTTGGATAGCGTGTGTTGGGGCTTCGATAAACTGCCAAGACGCCGCAAACGGCGACAGATCGGCGATTTCGCGCCGCTCGCGGCGTGCGCTGCGTCGAGAGTGGCCCAAGTCGATCACGCGAGGCCGCAAGCTGCACTGACGGTTCTGTTTTCACTGATCCTGGTTCGAATCCTCGCGGTCGGCCAACCGGAGCTGTGGCGATCGCCATGGGCCATTGCGGGGACCTCTCAACAACGCGCTCAGGGTGGGCGCCTCGGACGATGACCCTGCGCGCAAATGCCACCACCTAGTAAGCCACGCAGCGAGAGCTCGCGGCCATTTCGCAATAGGTATTTGGAGAAGGCTGTCGGTCATCATGAACTCCCCAGCTTCGAGCGCGCTTTGCTCTCCGTCGTAGGCGCGGCCAAGCGCTGCCTGAGATGCCATCGGTTCTATACTTTTGGCGTCCGTAGAAATGTCCGATACCGGGCAGACGGGCGTGGTTTGTCTTTAGCTTGGTCGCCGCCTGGTCGCGCCGGAGAAGACCGCGGATGTCAGGTTTCGGCGATCTCCGGACCCTATCGTCTAACGGCGCCAACGGCCGCTTTCGAAACCTCCGGTCGCCAGCCGATGGCTCGGTCGCTTCAACGTGATAGGCTTGGGCAAAGAGGCACGGAGCTTTGTATGCTGTTGATTGCTCGCGCGCTCGGCGGGTTGGCGTTCCTTCTGGCGGCAATCGCGGCCGTGATTTTTCTCTCGGCCGGCACACTCTCTTATCCCCAGGGGTGGACATTTTTGGTCTTTTTCGGGACCTGTGTTCTGCTCGTAACGCTCTACCTGATTGCGAAGGATCAAGCATTGCTGGAGCGACGCACCAGGGCCGGCCCAACCGCCGAAACGGATGCGCGCCAGAAGGCGATTCAGGCTGGGGCCTCGATGGCTTTCATCGCCATCTTCATTGTATCGTCAATCGACCATCGATTTGGTTGGACCCATCCGGCGAGCTGGGTCGAGCGCGTGGGGGACGCGCTGGTCGCGCTCGGTCTTTTCGTCGTTTGGTTGGTTTTCAGGGAAAACACCTTCACGGCTGGTACGATCGAAGTGGCGCCAAATCAGAAAGTGATCTCGACCGGCCCTTACAGCCTCATGCGGCATCCTATGTATTCCGGCGCGTTTATCATGCTGACGGGAACGCCTCTTGCACTTGGGTCCTATTGGGGGCTCGTCCCCGTCGGCGTTCTTATGCTCATAATCATCGCGCGCCTTCTGCAAGAAGAGCGCTTTCTCGCGGCGAGCTTGCCAGGTTATTCGGCCTATCTCGGTGCAGTCCGCATACGGCTGGCGCCATTCATTTGGTGAGGCCGCCGACCCGGGGCTCACGTGCCGTGAGCGACGGCGGAACCTCGCGCCGCCGGCAGTGACGCCTTTCGGCGAAACGGCGACTCAAGGAGGGTGACGTGCGCTGTTGTCCAGATTGGCTTGGGCTTTGCCCGATGGAGTTATAGCATGAAACGCCCACCGCTGCCCGAAGCGCCATACTCAGGGGGTTGTCTCTGCGGCGCTGTTCGGTACCGCTACAACGCGCGTCCGCTTGCGCTCAACGCATGCCATTGCAGTGACTGCAAAAAATTGTCTGGCTCGTCGTTCTTCGCAGTTGTTCATGCCAAGGGTGACGCATTTACGTTTGCTGGCGACGTCACCTATTATCGCAAAACTGCGGATTCAGGTCGCCAGGTCGATATTCATCGCTGCGTCGCGTGTGGCACGCGGCTTTGGCACACGCCCTCGGGCTCGACGGCGCTCGTGTTCTTTGCGGCTGGCACGCTCGACGATCCAACTTGGTTTGTGCCGACTTCCCATATCTGGGCGGCGCGCGCGCAGCCGGACGTGGTGTTTGCGCCTGATGCGCTAATCTTCGACGGCGCACCTGCAGATCGGCGCGCGATCTGGGATCGGTTTAATCTCATCTACCCGGCCACTGCCGGACATATATGATCAACGGCCCGATGGAGCGGGTTTTGCGCTCCGAACGGCGCGAAAGCCGGAGCGCGTTTGCAACACGGGCCGCGGCGGCATCGACGCTATTTTAGTTTCTTGACGAAATGTAGATTCGACATTAGTGGAAATGTCGAATGAAACCTAAACCAGCGGTCTTGGCGCTCGCAGCACTTGCCCACGACCATCGGCTGGCGATCTATCGCCTGCTTGTGCAGGCGGGGCCCGAAGGCAAGGCCGCAGGAGAAATCGCCGAGACGCTGAAACTGCCGCCTTCGTCGCTCTCGTTCCACCTCGCGCACCTCAATCGCGCCGGCCTTATTATTCAACGACGCGAAAGCCGTTCACTCATTTACTCCGCCGATTTCGAGCAGATGGACGCCCTTGTCGGCTTCCTCACTGAGAATTGCTGCGGCGGACGCGCCTGTGCGCCAGCGCCGAAAAGCGCTGAGCCGAAGCGGAAGAGAGCCTGAGGCGAGTTGCAACCTGTTGCTGCCGAGAAAATCTATGGCGTATGAGGAGGGAAAAATGACCGCAAATGGCGCCAAGGAAAATCCCTTCAACGTGCTGTTTTTGTGCACCGGCAATTCAGCGCGTTCGATTATGGCGGAGGCGATCATGAACCGCTTCGGCGCGCCCAAGTTCAAGGCCTATAGCGCCGGCTCCCAACCCAAGGGCGAAGTCAATCCGCACGCGATCACATTGCTGAAGTCGCTGAACTACAAGACAGATGGTTTCCGCTCCAAGAATTGGGAGGAGTTTGCAAAGCCGGGCGCGCCCGCGCTCGATTTTGTGTTCACGGTTTGCGACAACGCCGCCAACGAAGTCTGTCCGGTTTGGCCTGGTCAACCGATGAGCGCACATTGGGGCGTGCCTGACCCTGCCGCCGCTCAAGGCTCCGAAGCGGTGGTTGCGCAAGCCTTCGCTGACGCCTTTCGGATGCTCCAGAACCGCATCACCATCTTTTGTGCGCTTCCGATCGCTGGGCTTGACCGGCTCTCGCTGCAAAAGAAGATCGACGACATCGGCAAGATGCGCCGCGATCCGAACGAACAAGGCGCGGCCTAAGCATCGACGATTGGGGGCGCTATGAAAGTCGAGCTGGGGCGGCGTCTGCTGGCGGAAGCGCTTGGCTCTGTCATGTTGACCGGGACCGTAGTTGGGTCCGGCATTCTCGCCGTGCGGCTAGCGGCGGGAAACGACGCTGTCGCCTTGATCGGCAACACCGCCGCCACCGGGGCCATTTTGTATGTGCTGATCACCGCTCTTGGACCGATCTCCGGCGCCCACTTCAATCCGGCCGTGACGTTGGTGATGGCGCTCAGACGCGAGGTGAGCGCAGCTTCGGCGTTTCTCTATGTGCCTGTTCAAGTCGTTGGCTGTATCCTGGGGGCGTGGCTCGCGCACGCAATGTTTGGCCTGCCGATTGTTCAATTTTCGACACACGTCCGCACCGGCGCGCCACAAGTCCTGAGCGAGGGCGTCGCCACATTCGCATTGCTGTTTGCGATCCTGGCCGTGTCGCGCTGGCAGCCGCAGTCTGTCGCTGCCGCAGTCGCAGCTGTCATCACAGCAGGTTACTGGTGGACAGCAAGCACCTCGTTCGCCAATCCGGCAATCACCGTCGCGCGCGCCCTGACCGACACCTTTGCCGGTATTCGCCCCGCCGACGCCCCGGGGTTTATCGCTGGGCAATTTGCCGGCGCGTTACTCGCGTGGCTCGTTTGCGCGCTCCTGTTGCCGAGAGGGGCAGGTCAAGTTGACTGACGCCAATCGGCGCGACTAGCGGACGCCGCGGGTGAGCATACATTGCTTGCGCCATCGAACACAGCGCTCTTTGTGCTAATCTCAGACGTGCGCCGTCATCACCGCGCGCCGGCTTTTTGTTGAAGTGGACAGAATGGAAAATGATCCGGCCCGCATCGGCGCCTTTATGCTCGCCTCCACTATTGTGCTGGCGATCGTCATCTTGCTTTCGGCCTCGTTCCAAGGTGGTCGTGCGCCGTCTTGGCCAAAGGCGGCTGCCGTCGCTGCACTAATATCCGTGATCGGCATTTTGTTTGGCAAATACGGCGCCAATTTTGGACTGCCTTGGCAAATCTATTATTCGGTTCCGGCGTTGGCGACCATCGTGGCGCCGCCGGTCCTGTTTCGCTTCACGCCTCTGCGCTGGCTCGTTTATGTGGTTCTGGCTTTTGCCTCGGCGCCCTTGATCCACGCGGCGTTTTTCTACGGATTGGGCTGGGGGGAATACATGCCGTTCTTGCACCTGCCGCCTATCAACAAATAGGGGCCGCCCGCTTGAGCGACGCGTTGGCGCCAATGCCTAGTGCTCGGAAAGTTTGAGCTAGCCAAGCGTGCATCGAGCCAGCGCGCTGCAGAGCGCCACCGCCCGCGCGTCGCCAAGCAGATCAGGGCCCATGCGGTTCATAACGTAAGCCGCGCCCACGCCGGCTTCGAGGTCGGCGAAGCCGAACGAGCCGCCCCAGCCAGTATGACCGAACGCGGCCTTGTTGGGGCCCAATACACCTGTCGTGTTGAGTGGCACGCCGTGGGTCCAATGCGCGTCGAAGCCAAGCAGCATATCGCGGCGCGTGCTCTGCACCTCAAGCATCCGTGCAAGGCTGGCGGGGGCAAGCACATAGGCGCCGTCGAGACGGCCGAGGTTGGCGAGCGCGCCATAAACCCGCGCGATGCCATCGGCATTGGCGTGCATGTTCATGGCCGGAAGCTCTGCAGCGCGCCAGGCGCGCGTGTTGGCTTGGGCTGGGTCGAGTGCGGGATTGATCAACGCCATTGCGGCGAGGGGCGACAAATTGAGCGCGGCGAGATCCGGCGGCGCAGCCGGCGCGATCATCGGCGCCACCCGATCGTCCTCTGAGGCCGCCAGACCAAGATGAATGTCGGCGCCCAGGGGCGCTGCGAGTTCGCGCTCGATAAACCCGCCCAGCGTCTCGCCCATGGCGCGGCGAAAAATCTCGCCCGCAAGAAAGCCGTAGGTGCAGGCGTGGTAGGAGGTGTTTTCGCCGGGAACCCAGCTCGGTTCTTGAGCCGCGAGTTTCGCGCACGAACCGGTCCAATCATAGATGTCATTGGGCGCAGTTGGCGCTGCAAAACCAGGCAAGCCTGCTTGATGGGAGAGCACCTGCGCCACGGTCGTGCGGTGTTTGCCGTTGGCGCCATATTCGGGCCAATAGCGCGCCACGGGGGCTGCATAGTCGATGCGCCCGCGCTCTTGGGCCATCGCCATGGCGATAGCGACAATGCCTTTGGTCGTGGAATAGACATTGGCCAAGGTATCGCGCGTCCAGGGCCGCGTGCGCGCAAGGTCTCTATAGCCCCCCCAAAGATCGACCACGCGCTTGCCGTGCTTATAGACGCTGAGAGACGCGCCAACATCACAGGTCAAATCCTCGCGCAGGAAATTTGCCTCGAATTGTTCGCGCACCGCCTCGAAGCCCGGCGCCACAGAGCCTTCAAAGCTGAGTTCAGTGAGCGCCATCCCGCGCCTCCCTCATGCGGCCGAAAGGCCGCGAACGTAGAACCGCACAATCTCGTCGCCTAAGTCGCGCAGCTGACCGGGCGCGCTCCTCCATTTTGGAATCCATGCGAATAGACCCGCGCCCGCGCGCGCGGCGGCTTGGATATCCTCGCCCAAAGCCAGCGTTTTGTCCCGCATTCCGCGCCGGCCCATAGCCTCGTAACGACGCGAGATTTGGGCGGCGCGCCGGTTGAGCGAGGCGTGCAAATCGTCGGGTAGGCCGCGGACGCCAACCAGCGGCGCGAGCGGCGCAACCGGACCCGCAAGCGCTTGGGCGTTGAGATGAACGCCGATTGCCGTCTGTTCAAGCCCAGTGGCCCCGGTCTTGGCGGCGATGTCGGCAACGGCCTCGTAGAAGTCGAAAGCGCGCTCATAACAGCGGCGCACCAGGTCCGCCTTGTCGGGAAAATAGTGGTAGAGCGCGCCTTTGGTTGCGCCGAGCTCGCCTGCGACCTCGTCAAGGGATACCCCGTCGATGCCGCGCCGATTGAAGAGCTGCGAGGCTTTTGCAAGCACCGTCTCGATCTTCATCGCTGCGGCCGCTTCGCGATTAAAGGGGTTGCCGTAGGCGGGCCGCAGCGATTGCGCGTCCAGATCGATGTGCGGCGCCTGGACGCCAGGCGCGCCGGCGCCATTGCCTAACAGATGCATGAAGTATTTGGCGTCGCGCGTGCGTTCTTCGCTTTCTTCCGAATCGAGCCAGGCCGGCGACAGCTGGATCCACGAAACGAAGCCCGTCAGCGTCTGTGCGATGACTTCGCTGTTACAATGGCGGATGGAGCCGTCGTCGATGCCGCGCTCGACGAAGCGCTTCAACGCGCGCACATTGCGCGCCGCGGCTGCGACAATAACCTGGCGGTGTTCGGGTTTCATATTTTCGACTTCCGCCAGCACCGCGATCGGCGCCCGCTCCGGCGTCAGCGCCCGGCGCGCAAAGGCGAGGGTCTTGGCCAAGCCGTCTTTGCCATCGTCATCGGCGGCGTCGAGATCTGCAGCCGTGATCTGGCAGCTGCGCTCGTAGGTTTGGAAGACGAGATCATCGCGTTCGTCGAAATAATAATAGAGCGCCGCGCGCGTGACCTGCATGGCGAGCGCCACGTCGGCGATGCCAGTGGCGGCGATGCCGCGCTCGTTGAAAAGCCGCGCCGCTTGGTCGAGCGCGGCCTCGCGCTTGGAGGCGCGTTTTGCGGCGATGAGGGGCCGCTCTGGCGGAGGCTTCCGATCCGGCATCGATATCGACGTTTCTGACCGCATACATACCAGAACGTCAAATTTGTTGACAAGCTTTTATCGACATGCAGATATGGAAACATACCGGGACGTCAAAATTCGGCGGAGACCGCGATCGGCCCGGAATGGGGAGAGAGCGAATGGCCAACCAAGCGCGTAGCGGCATGTTGTTGTGGACGGCGGCGTCGGCGGCGGCGTTGGCCTGGTCGGCGCTGCCTGGCGCTGCAGCGGCGCAAACCGCACCGCCAGGTGACAATGCCAGCGCCGCCAGCGCCCCCAGCGCCAGCGCTGATGAAAACATCATCGTCACTGCCCAGCACCGCACCCAGGACGTCATGGATGTCGGCATTTCGGTTGCAGCGTTGTCGCAGCAGACGTTGAGCGAAGGCCGCATTCAACAGCTGAGCGATCTCGACGCAGAATTGCCGAACGTTGCGGTGAAGGATCAGGTGCCAGGGGCGATCCCGGTCATCTCCATTCGCGGGGTTGGCCTCGACGACTTCAGCTCCACCAACAACCCCGCCGCGGGCATCTATGTCGACGATGTGTTTCTTTCATCGCTGGCGCTGATGAGTTCGGACTTTTACGATCTGCAACGTGTGGAGGTGCTGAAGGGACCCCAAGGCACACTCTACGGTCGCAACACCACCGCGGGCGCCATTAACATCTTGAGCGCGGCGCCGCGGAACTATTTTGAGTCACAGCTCTCGGCCGGCTACGGCAATTACGACCGCTTTGAGGGCGATGCGATGCTGAACATGCCGCTAGGCCCCAACGCCGCGTTCCGCATCGCCGCGCACACGATCCAACAACAAGAGGGCTATTGGCGCAGCCGCCTGGTTGGAAACATCGGCTCGGTCGACATTTGGGAAGGCCGCGCGCAGCTGGCTTGGGATATCGCCCCGCATTGGAGCCTCAATTTCAAGCTTGAGGGCGAGCGCTCGCGCTCGGAAATGGGGCAGGGCAAATTTTTCGGCACCGTGAATTATGGCACGGGCGCGCCGCCAAACTATACCTGCAACCCCATACTCGCGGGGCATATTGACCCCAGTCAATGCACCGACGCCTTTGGCTATACCGACACAAATCCTAATCCGTTCGTCGGCGACTGGGAGCATCCCCATCCCCAGTATAATATCGACGAGCTGGGCGAGACCGCACGCTTAACCGGCGACCTTGGCTTTGCGACGCTCACCTCCATCACCGGCTACATCGATTTCCGTCGTGATTTCTATATCGACTCCGACGCCACGCCGTTGCGCGAGTTTGAGTTCAATCAACGCGACAATATTCACCAATTCTCGCAGGAGCTGCGCCTTGCCGGCGATACCGGGCGCCTCAATTGGATCTTGGGCGGCTTCTATTCGCATGACCAGGTCAAGGTGAACACGCCGGGCTTCTTGGACGACCTGTTTGGCACCGAAGTGCTGATCACCGCAAACCAAACAACCTCATCGGCAGCGGCTTTCGCCAATGGCGAATGGAAGTTGAACGATGCTCTAAGCTTGGTGACCGGCATACGCTACACCACAGAGTCGAAAGACTATGCCGGCGGCACGCTTGATCGTAATCCCTTTGGCGCAAGCGCGCTCGTCAATCCATTTTGTCCGGGACCAACGCTGCCGTGCCAACTCTCCTATATTGACACCAGTATCGACGCGCATTTCTGGTCGTGGCGAGCCGGTTTGAACTGGCATCCTGACAACAACACGCTGGTTTACGCGAGCGTCTCGCGCGGCCAGAAGAGCGGCGGCTTCTTTTCCGGCATCACGCTGGCCACCGCGCAATTGGCGCCGTACCGGCCGGAAGAACTTACCGCCTACGAGGTCGGCGTGAAATTCCGCGCGCCAGGGGCGCACCTCCATGCCGAAGCTGCGGTGTTCTATTACGACTATTCGGATTTGCAGACCTTTATCCGCGTCGATCTCGGTCCGATCTCGGTGCAAGCGCTGGGCAACGTGCCGAGCGCCCATGTCGAAGGCCTCGACGCGTCGCTGGATTGGAATGTCACCCACGCGCTGACGCTGGAGGCAGGCCTTGGTCTGCTTTCCACCGAACTCGGCGCTTTCAGCACCGTGGCCGGGCCTGTGCCCAAGGGCAACGATTTGCCGAACGCGCCCGGCGTGAGCTTTAACGGACGCGCCATCTATGAGTGGTCGCTCGGCGCCAACATGTTTTTGCGCGCCCAAGCCGGCGCACAATATGCCGAGGGCGCCTTCAAGGATGCGCTCAACGATCCGGTCATCGCCTCGCAAGATCATTGGGTCTATGACGCGCGCTTGGCGCTTGGCTCGGAAGACGGCAATTGGGAACTAGCGCTTTGGGGACAAAACCTCTCCAACGCCCATTATGTGGAGCAAGGGTTGAACTCAGGGCTGGGCGCGGGCAACCGCAACTTCAACGCCCCGCGCACCTACGGCATCCAACTGACGCGCCATTTCCAATAATCATCTCGAACTTCCAAGCGCCTGCGCGGCAGCAGCGATTGCCGGCCTTGGCTTCTGGAGCTCGACGATTTGCAGCGTTTGTGTTTTTGCGCCCAGGCGCGGGCCCGGTTGGCTGATGCGTTGGCTATGGCTCGATGCGCGAGAACGCGCGGCTGCCCAGTCCCAGCAACACCAAGGTGATCGCTCCTAACACGGCGAAATCGACGCCGAGGCCAAAATGGGAGGCCCCGCCAAGCAGGCCGCGGAAGGCGTCAACCCCGTAGGAGAGGGGGTCAACTTGGGCGATCAGAGCCAGCACCTTGGGCACGTTGTTGAGCGGAAACATCGCTCCGGAAAGAAAGAACATGGGCATGACCAGGAAGTTCATGATCATCTGGAAGCCCTGGAAGTCGGAAAGCATCGCTGCAAACCAGGTGCCCAAGGTGGTGAACAAGAGCGCCACGAGAAACATGGCGACCAAGGCGACAAGCAGCATCGACCAATCGTGGGGGCGAAAGCCGAAGACGATCGCCAACACGAGCACGATTGTGGCTTGAAGGGTAGCCACGGTGGCGCCGCCGGCGGTGCGCCCAAGCATGATGTTGAGCCGCGAAACTGGCGCGGCGAGCGTCTCCTTTAGGAATCCGAACTGACGGTCCCAAATCAGATCCATTCCCGAGAAGATCGAGGCGAACAAAATGCTCATGCCGAGGATGCCGGGCGTCAGGAAAGCCAGGTAATCGCCTTGCCCTGCCATCCGATAGATGCGCCCGAACCCGTAACCGAAGGCCAACATATAAAGGACCGGCTGGGCGAGTGCTGCGACGATGCGTGGCGGCGAGCGGAAATAGCGGATCATCTGCCGCAGCCACATGATGTAGATCGTGCTCATGAGGCCTCTAGCGCCTGCGATTCTGGATGCCGCGCATCATGGTGCGCATCCGGTCTGTGGAGGAGGCGTCTTCTTCCCGGATTGAGTGGCCGGTGATCGCAAGAAAGGCGTCTTCGAGCGTCTCGGCGCCTTGGCTCGACTTTACTTCGGCCGGCGAACCCATGGCCACGATCTTGCCGGCATCAATGATGGCGATGCGTTGGGCGTTGCGATCGGCTTCATCCATATAGTGCGTGGTGAAGAAGATCGTGGTGCCAAGATTCTTATTCATGTCATGGAGATAAGCCCACATCTGATTGCGGGTCTGGGGATCGAGGCCAAGCGTGGGCTCATCAAGGAAGATGATGGTCGGGTGGTGCAGCAAACCCCGCGCGATCTCCAAGCGGCGCTTCATCCCGCCAGAAAATTTCTGCACCTGGGTTTTGCGCCGATCGTAAAGCTCGACAAACTTGAGCAGTTTCTCGATCTTGGGCTTGGCGTCTTTCACTTTATAGAGCGCGCCGTGGATCTCCATATTTTCTTGGGCGGTAAGTTGGTCGTCCAGACTGGGATCTTGGAACACGATGCCGAATGAGCGGCGCACCGCAAGCGAGTCCCGCTGCGGGTCGATGCCGTTGACGCGGATGGCGCCGCTGGTGGGGCGCAGCAAGGTCGTCAGCATTTTGATGGTCGTCGATTTGCCAGCGCCATTGGGCCCAAGAAAACCGAAAATCTCTCCGGGGGCGACGGAGAATGAGATGGCGTCGACGGCGGTCACGTCGCCGAAAGTCTTGGTGAGGTCGGAGACCTCAATCATAGCGTCGGTCATGGATGTGAGCTGCACCTAGTCGCTTTCACCGCCACTGACAAGGACGCGATCGCGCATGCGCGATTTTTGCTTGGCCGACTAAGCGCAATCGGGTTGGGCCAACGCCAACCTGCTGGACGCCCGCGCCTCCGGTGAGGCCAAATCGCTGGCCATGCAATGGAGACCCGCGCCGATCGGGCGATGGCTCTTGTCCTTAGGTGGAAAAGTAGTGGCGAAAGCCGCCCATATTTCGAACCGCGTCTCGTTCGTCGGCCTCAAATAGGCGGGCTATTTCATCAAGCGTCGCAACCAGACAGGCTTCTGCTCGCGGCAGTTTTGCGCCCTCGACCAAGTTGCGAAAATCTCCCTTAAGCGTTGGCGCGCCTCGAGGCCGAAATTGAACTCGCTAGCCTCATCAAGAATGTGGATCACATCGTAAAGCAAGACGCAGCCGATCTGATTGATAGAAGTTGATAAGGCTTGTGAACTCGCGCCGCGGCTTACGACGCTGCTATGGCGTTGAACGTGCAGCGCGAGCTGCTCGTTGATATAAAGGGAGGTAGGCAGGGGAGCGTGCCTTACTGGCAATCAGTTGAGAAACCACCAATCAGAAAACTACCGGCTTCGACCGCCAGCCAAAGGGGTCCGCTCGCTTGTGGCCGCTCGCCGTCTTAAAGCCGCGCGCCGGTTCATGGGCGCCGCCCTCCAAAAGCCTCGCGCTTGGTCAATGATCGGTCAGCGTGCATGGGTTGGTTGGTTGGGCAGCGCCAATTTGAGATGAGCACTGTCGGCTTTACGCCCAACGGCCTACATCGGATTAGATAGGGAGCGCTTGCGGCATTTGGCTTATTATAGCGCTTGGTTGGGGATCGTATGGCGAGTTTAAGCGCATCCAAGCGCAAAGTTGCGGCGCGGCTGCTCGTCGAAGCGGCCCCGACGCCCGCAGATTGCCGTTTTGGGCCCAATGGCGCGGCCGCTAATGGTCTTCGCATGCGCGCTTTCCCGCAATTGCCCCATCGCATGCGTTCGGTCATCGCCCTCGCGGCGGCGAGCCCGGCGGCGGCGTTTGCGTCCGCCATCATCGATCCGCGAGAGCAGCCGTGAAGGTGGTGTTGTTCTGCGGCGGCCTCGGCACTCGCATTCGGGAATATTCCGAGGCCATTCCAAAGCCGATGATACCGGTCGGCCACCAGCCCATCCTCTGGCATATTATGGATTATTATAGCCAGTACGGGCACCGCGATTTCGTGCTCTGCCTTGGCTACAAGGCCAACACGATAAAGGAGTTTTTCCTCAATTATAAGCCGGAGCTATTCTCGGATCTGGTGGTGTCTACCGAGGATTCCCACGTCAAACTCTTGGGCGAGAACCGTGAGCATTGGCGGGTGACGATGATAGACACCGGCATCTGGCGAAACATCGGTTCCCGCCTTTGGGCGGTGCGAGAGCATGTGCAAGACGAGGCGATGTTCTGCGCCAATTATTCTGACGGCCTGTCAGACGTGAACCTCAACGACATGATCGCAAAGTTTTCCGCTAGCGACAAAATTGCCTGCTTCATGGCGGTGCGTCCCCCGGCGACCTACCACCTCGCTGACATCGATGACGCCGGCAAGGTCCACGGGATTATCTCCTCAGATCAGGCCAATATGTGGATCAATGGAGGCTACTTCCTCTTCAAAAAGGGCATCTTCGATTACATGCGCGACGGCGAGGAATTGGTGATCGAGCCCTTCGCCCGTTTGATCGCCGAAGACAAGCTGATGGCCTACAGATACGAAGGCTTCTTCCGCCCCATGGACACCTTGCGCGACCGCACCATGCTCGAGGAAATGTTCGAAAAAGGTCAAACCCCGTGGCGCGTTAAACCTGCTGACCGAGAGGCCAATTAAAGCCATGGCGGCGCTCAATTTGGCGCAACTGGCCGAGCCGTTGTCGGTCCTCTGCCTTGGCGCACATGCTGATGACATCGAGATCGGCGCTGGCGCTACGCTGTTGAGCTGGATCGCGTTGGGTCGCGTGAAAGACATACATTGGTGCGTGGCCAGCGCTGACGCAGCCCGCGCGGGGGAAGCAAAGCTATCGGCAATGGACTTTCTCGCGGGCGCCGCCAACGCAACGGTGGTCGTCGGGGGCTTCCGCGATGCCTATCTGCCCTATGATGGGGGGGAGGTGAAACAATGGGTGGACGCTCAGACCAAGCGCATGCGCCCCGACGTGGTCTTGACCCACTGGTCGGGAGACGCCCACCAGGATCATCGGCTATTATCTGAACTCGCCTGGAACCATTTCCGCGACAGCCTCATCCTCGAATATGAGATCCCCAAGTGGGACGGCGATTTCGGTCGACCGAACCTCTATCAGCCGATTGACGAGATAATTCTCACCCGAAAGATAGAGCTGCTCGAGAGCCATTTTGGCAGCCAACGCAGCAAGGAGTGGTTTGACCCTGAGGTGTTTCGCGGCCTTGCACGGCTCCGCGGCGTCGAGTGCCGCAAGCCTTACGCGGAAGCTTTTTACGCGCGCAAATTAATATTGGGGAGCGGGTAAGGGTCGTAATCCTACGACCCCGCTTCGCGGGTGTGGAGCGACGGTTACAGCGTCGCAAGATTAACGCTGAGCCTGGTGCTGCGGGCAGCGCCGAGACCGGGCTTCCCAATGCCCGATCTGCCGTTTGGCCTAGGCTGGATTTCCTAGTCGTTCTGCTGTCGTTTCAACTTGCAAGCGAAATAATGTGTGACAAATCTTGTCTACACGCGGGGTGGGGCGGCGTGGACGGTTCACGCATGGCCCGCAAGAGTGCTGGGCGGGGCGCTTTTATGTCGATCAGAATGTTGAACGGATTGGTTTTGCCGTCGCGCCCGGAATTCAAGCGCGAAATCGTTAGCCAACCCCAATGCCGGACCGGCAATTTTGACAACGAATATGACTTCTACACGCTCATCTATGACGCATTCTATTCGGTGAGCCGAGGCGCGCTCTGCTTGATTTGTCCGCCGCTGCTGAACCTCGAAAGCATCTTCCGCGGCGGCGAATGGCGCGCTGACGGCAAGCGGCTTCACATTGCCTCGATGCATCCCCACAAACGCTTCGTTGAAGTGTGGATGCGCACCCAAGGCGCGCCGCGAAGCCTCAGTTTCAAGTTTGGCGACGTCGAGGCCAGCATACCGATACAGCGCTCAGAGCCTTCGCTGTTTGCGAATATGCGCTGCGCTGTCGTCAAGTCGAGAAACAACGATCTCCGGTGGCTTCGTGATTGGACCCAATACCATGTCAAGGTTCACGGCCTTGAAGGCGTCATTCTGTTTGACCACGGGTCCGATCTCTACGACGTCGAGGATGTTGAAGAGACCTTCCTGTCGGTTGCCGGGATCAAAAGCGCTCTGGTTATTCCTTCCCCATACCGGTTCGGCCCCACCACCGACAATAACGCGCTCTTTCTGCAGGTGGCGGAACTCAACATCGCGCGGCTCCGGTTTTTGACGCTCGCCGACGCCGTGCTGATTTGCGACATCGATGAATTGGTGTGCCCCTCGCCCGATGGCAGCGTGTTTGAGACCACGCGTAAATCGTTGCTGGGCTACACGCTTTTTCACGGCAGCTGGCGGTATCCCGAAGTCTCCGATCCCGCCTCGCCCCGGCTTCACCAGCATCATATGTTGAAGCGCCTTGGCGAACCCGATTGCCAAACAAAATATTGCGTGCGCCCGCGCGGGCCGGTTGGCGCAATCCATTGGGACATTCACGCCTCAGTGAGAGGCTCGTTGAAACCGATGCTGGTGACGCCAAAGCTGCACTATCTGCATTGTTACGGCATATCGACGGGCTGGAAGATCGATAGAAGCCGCGTGCAGCGGCAAAATCTCGTTGCTGACCGCGAGGCCGCGTCAATCATGGACCTGGTCTTTGCCCCCGATCAAGTTCGCGCGGCCACCACGGCGCTACCGCTCGCGGCGTCGTGACCCCCGACTTTGAAGCCCGCGCGCGCCCAGAGCGCAAAGGGGCGCGCTAGCGCTAAAAAAATAGGCGCGAGGCGCGGCCTCGTGCGCGAGCCGTTATCGGAAAAGCGCCTCACGCACGCCTCACGCACGCCTACACGCACGCCTACACGCACGCCTACACGCACAAGGGGCCGCCTTGGGCTCTGGCGCCAGCGCCGAGGGCGCCCTCACGTCAGGCTTGCCGGGCAAATTGGAACATGTTCCAATTTGCAAAGGAGCTCCTCGATGACAGCGGAACCGCTTTCGCGCGTGCGCAAATCCATCCTGCCTCAGCCGGGCGATACCTGGGTTAAAATCGCCAAGCGGGAACTGCCTGACCTGAGCGAGGACGAAGCGCTCGCCAAGCTGCAGAGCTGGAACCTGCATGTGTTCATGCGCGCCTTCATGCGCATGGGCGATGCGTCAAACCCGCTATTGCCGAGCGACATCATTTTTGTCGAGCCGCCTATGGCCCAAGGATGAGCGAAGCCATCATCAACACGGTGCGCGTGGGCGCGGCCCACGACGGCGAGGCCGAGCTGATCGTGACGCTGGTTTATGAAAATGGCGCTAGCGCTGAAATCAGCCTCGATCATGCGGCCGCAAGCCATCTCCTGGATGGATGCGCGGCAACCTCGCCCGAGGCGCTGATCGGCAAAAGCTGGCGGCGCGTCCGCGACGCGCTCGCGGCCTCTTCAAACAGGTTCCTCAAGAATGACGTTTCAGAGCAAGGATAAGCCCGCGTATGTATGATCTCGTGATCCGCAATGGGAGCGTCGTTGACGGTTCGGGCCTGCCGGCTTTCCGCGCCGACCTCGCCCTCAAGGACGGACGCATCGCAAAGATTGGCGCCGTCGCTGAGCGCGCGCGCCAGGAGCTCGACGCGACCGGCAAAGTGGTGGCGCCGGGCTTCATCGACCCGCACACCCATTTCGACGCCCAGCTGCTCTGGGATGGCTATGCCAAGCCTGCGCTTTCGCACGGCGTGACCACCATCGTCTCCGGCAATTGCTCTTTATCGCTCGCACCGCTGCGGGCTGAGCATCGGATGAAACTCGTGGGCATGTTCAACCAGATCGAAGAAATGCCGCTGAAGGCCTTCAAAGAAGGCGTCATCTGGGATTGGGAAACTTTCTCTGAATATATCGCCCGCATCCGTAAGGGGCTTGCCATTAATGTGGCGCCTTTGGTGGGTCATAGCGTCATCCGCCTTTGGGTGATGGGCAACGCGGCCATGGAGCGCACCGCAACCGCGGCCGAAATCGCGGCCATGCAGGATGTGTTGCGCGAGTGCCTGGACGCCGGCGCAATCGGCCTTTCCACGAGTTATGTCGATATGGACGAGCGCCTGGCGCCGGTGCCTAGCCGCTACGCCGACGCCGCCGAGGTCGATGCGTTGGCGAGCGTTCTCGGTGAATTCGCGCGGGTGCTGCAAATTGTGCCCGAGTTCTACGACCCGGATCTGACCATTGCGCGGCTCGATCAGTTGGCCGAGCTTTCCCTCAAGCACAATATCGCGACTACATTCTCGCCACTGTTTTTGAATGCCGACAATGCTCATGGGGTGGAGCGGGTAATGGCCCGCGTCGACGAGCAGTTTGCGCGCGGCGCTCGGGTTTGGCCGCAGGTGCAGACGCGCCCCATCGACATCAGCTTTAGTTTCTCGGTCCCGAGCTTACTCTTCATCCGCTTCCCAAGCTGGTATCGGGTCCTCCGCTTTGGCGCGTTTGACGACATCGTGGCGGCCTTTTCTGATCCTGAAAGTCGCAAGAACCTAATCCAAGAAGCCGCGATGCTGGAGCCATTGTGGCCACGGCTAATCCTGCGCCAGGTGAAGACCCAGGCAAACCAGCGTTATGTCGGCAAGACCCTGGCTGAAATCGCCAGCCTGCGCGCCACCACCCCGGTCGACGCCATGATCGATCTTTCGCTTGAGGAAGATCTCGAAGCGCATTTTTTAGCGTCCGGCATGGGTCATAATGACGATGCGAAGGTCGCGGCCCTGCTTGGACATCCCCGCGTCCATATCGGCGCCAGCGACGGCGGCGCCCATATCTTGTCGTTCTCGACCTATGGCGACACCGGCCATTTGTTCGGGCACTTCGTTCGCAATCTGCGCTCCATGAGCCTGGAGGCGGCGGTCAAGAAGATCACCGCTGACACCGCCGCCATCTGGGGGATCCCAGATCGCGGTCGCCTGCAAAATGGCTATGTCGCCGATATCACCGTGTTCGACCCCCAAACCATCGATCGCGGCGAGGAAGTCTTCGTCAATGACGTACCCGGCGGGGGCTCCCGCTACGTGCGCGCCTCACAAGGGGTCGATGCGGTGATCGTTGGCGGGGCTGTCGCCTGGAGCCTCAAGGACGGCTATCACGACGCGCCTGGCCAGATTTTGCCCGGCGCGCCAAACAAGGCCGCGGCATGAGCTGGGCGGGGGTGGCTGAGCGCAGGGTCGCCACCAACGGCATCGCGCTCAACATTGCCGAAGCCGGTGAAGGTCCGTTGGTGGTATTGCTGCATGGCTTTCCGGAGTCCTGGTATTCCTGGCGCCATCAGTTCAAGCCGCTTGCCGAGGCTGGCTACCACGTTGTCGCCCCCGACATGCGCGGTTACGGCAAGAGCGACAAGCCTCGCGCGATCGAAGCCTATAATCAGGTCGAAGTCGTCAACGACGTCATCGGTCTCATCGCAGCGATCGGCTATAAGAACGCGGTCGTCATCGGCCATGATTGGGGCGCGCCTACGGCGTGGGCGGCAGCGCTCAATCATCCTAACATCGTGCGCGCTGTCGGGGCTTTGTCGGTGCCCTTCATCCCGCGTTTGCCGATCGCGCCTATGGCGGCGATCCGCGAGCGCTTTAAAGGACAGTTCTTTTATCAGCTTTATTTTTTCGAGCCGGGCCCTGCAGAAGCCGAGTTCGAGGCCGACATCCGCCTGGCGTTGAAGAAGTTTCTCATCATGGCGGGCGGGGAAACCGATCTTGCCGCGTTGCCGGCTAGGAGGCCGGACGACGACATGTTGTCGAACTTGCCCAATCCGAGCGTGCTGCCGCCATGGCTTAGCGAAGCGGATCTCGATTTTTACGCCGGCGAGTTCAAGAATTCCGGCATGCGCGGTCCGCTCAATTACTACCGCAACCATGATCTGACCTGGGCGCTCACCAAGGATGCGCCGACGACCATCGAACAGCCGGCCTTCTTCATCGCCGGGGCGCGCGACGGCGTGATCGTGATGGCCGCTGAGGCGTTGAAGGCGATGCCGCTGTTTGTGAAGGATCTACGCGCCAACACATTGATTCCAGGAATTGGCCATTGGACCCAGCAGGAGGCGCCTACGCAGGTCAATGAGGCGATAATCGGGTTTCTTACCGGCCTCGACGGATGAGCGAGACGGTTGTGGTTATCGGCGCCGGCATCGGCGGGCTCTCGACTGCGCTGGCGCTTGCCCCCACCGGGCGGGCGATCATCCTGCTCGAACGCGACGCCGCTCCCCCCAGCGCCGATCCCGATACTGTCTTTCACGAGTGGAAGCACACCGGGGTTGGCCATCTTCGCCAAAGCCATGCGTTTCTGGCGCGGCTGCGCAGCATCATCAAGAGCGATCATCCGCGCTTGTTGGAAGCGCTGCTAGCACTTGGCGTACGCGAACTTCCGTTCTCGGCGCTGTTGACCGAACACCAACGCAGCTTTTACGCGCCCGAGCCGGAAGACGGCGAACTCACCATTATCACAAGCCGTCGCACCACGCTTGAATTGGCGATGCGCGCTTATGTTGAGGCGCTCGACAACGTTTCTATTCGTTCCGACTTTCTGGTCCGTCGTCTGGTGACGCGCAAAGCCGAGCAGGGGATCATCGAGGTCATCGGCGTCATGGGTTCAAACAACGGCGCTGAAGAGACGCTTGGCGCCGACATTGTGGTTGACGCCTCCGGTCGCGTCGGATTTGGCCTCGATCAGTTGCAGCAAGAGGGCGCCCCCATCGCCGAAGAGAGTGAAAGCGCGGGCATACTTTATTTCACGCGCCACTATCGGCTGAAGCCTGGAATGGAAGAGCCCCCGCGCATCGGCAAGCCGCCCGGAAGCGGCGATCTGGGTTATCTCAAGTTCGGGGTGTTTCCCGGCGACAATGGCTGCTTTTCAATCACCATCGCTGTGCCTGAGATCGAACTCGAACTCCGCAAGGCGATCCTTGACCCCGAGCTCTTTCATGCCATCACGCTGATGTTGCCAGGGGTCGAACCTTGGACCAGTTGCGAGCGTTCCCTACCGGTCGGGCGCGTCTATGGCATGGGCGATCTCATCAGCCGCTGGCGCGACCTGGTCATCGACGGCAAGCCGCTGGTGCGCAATTATTTCGCGCTCGGCGACACCTTGGTGCGCACCAATCCGCTTTATGGGCGCGGCTGCTCGTTTGCGGCGGTGACGGCTGAAGCGCTCAGAAAGGCGCTCGAAACAACCAGCGACGCCAGCGCGCGCCTTATTGCTTATCACGAGCGCGTGCACGCTGAGCTCCGCCCCTATTATCTCAGTCAACGCACGCAAGACCGCGCCGCCATCAAGCGGGCGCGGCGCGCGTTGACGCCGAGCTATCGCAAGAGCCTGCGCGCCAAGCTGTTGGAAGCGTTCTTCGAAGATGGGGTGCGCATTGCGTTGCGCGCCGATATTGGTTTGTTGCGACAGGCCATGCGCGGCTTTCACATGCTGGAGCATCCTGACAAGTGGCTCTCCAAGCCCAAGAACCTGGCCAAGGTGGTAGGCTACTGGATGCGCGGACGGGCGCGAAACGCTGCCCTTTATCCGCCTAAACTTGGACCCGGCCGCACCGAGATGATGGCCGCCCTGGCGCTTGATTTTCGCGCTGACATAGACCGTGTCGCGGAGGCCAGCTGATGGGTCTCGCGCCGGAAATCGTAGAGACCGGCGGGCGTGAACGCGCCAAGGCTGGGCGCCGCTCGCGCATCGTCGTGGCCGCGCGCGATCTCATCCGCGAAACCGGCAGCACCGATCTTTCCATGCGCGCGATTGCCAAGCGCGCAGGCGTGAGCCTCACCACCCCCTACAATCTGTTCGGCTCCAAGCGGGCGGTGGTGCTTGCTGTGTTTGAAGATGAGCGCGACTTTGCGGCCCGCTTTGCCAAGTTGCGCGCGCCAAACGCGCTGGACCGCATTTTTGACGCGCACGCCTTGGCCATGAGTTATTTCACCAGGGATCCGGGCTTCTACCAGACGCTTTGGCGCGCGCTGCTCGATACCCAGGCCGGCGACACAACTGGCCTGGCGACGCCGCAACGACTGGAGCGCAACAAAGCAGCATGGCGTACGCTGATCGAGCGGGCGCAAACCGAGGGGCTGCTGCAGAGCGAGGCATCGCCTGACCTGCTCGAACAGGCGCTCTCATGCTTTGCCAATGGCGCCATGCTGGCTTGGGCGATGGGCGCTTTGCCCACCCAAGACTTGTTGCCCTCCACAAGCCTTGGCTATGCGCTGACATTGCGCGGTGCAGCGACGATGGCAGGCGCAAAGCTCTTGTTGGAGCGCATTGAACGCTATCAAGCAGCGCTGGCGCGACCGCGGCGCGCCCGTCGCGACCGCGAGGCTTAAGGGACAACGCCCATGGGCGGCTCAGGTATCAGCGCTTCGAATGCTTGCGCGCGCGCGCTTCGTTAAAAACGTTTTCGCCCAGCAGCGCCAAACAGCCAAACACCAGGATAGCTCCGGCGATTTCAGGCCAACCTGCGCCCGCAACAGCCGCCACAATGGCTACCAGAATGAGCAGAGGCAGCGCCAAGCGCGGCGCGCCAAAAAACATCGACGCAAGTTCTCGAAGAAGCTCGCCAAGCACGCCCATTAGGCAATTCTTGCGAGCGAGGCGCGCATGCAGGCGCCAAGCGCTGCGCCAAACGAAAGGAAGCTTGCCGCAAGGCCCAAGAGCGCCCATTCGCCGCCCGGCCAATGAACCCCCAAACCTTCGCCGGTCCAGAAACAACCAAAACTGCTCATCATCGCGCCGACTACAAATTTGAGGTCGTTCTCAGGAACCCTAGACAGGGGACGGCGGACGAAGAGGCCAATCATCAACACAAGTGCCGCCGCGAGCAGAGCCCCTGCTGAAGCAGCGACTAAAAGCCCGCGCCCCGCGCCCACCGCGATGATGATAAAGACGACCTCGAGGCCTTCCAGCAGCACGGCTTTAAAGGCAGCGAGGCCAGCCGCCCAAGCGCTTGCGTTCAAGAGCGCGCTGCGCTCTTGGCTAAAGATCTTGTCCTCATCGTGGAGCGCCATCAGCCCGCTGGCGCGCAGCACCGCCTTGCGGAGCCAGCCCATGCCAAACAACAGAAGCGCTACCCCGATGAGGATTTGCAGCGCCGACAGCGGCACGCGCTCAAGCGCAGGGCCAAACGCCAACACCATCGCAGCCAAACTTGCGAGCGCGCCAAGAGCCCCGCTCAGGGCCGGTCGCCAACCTTGCAGGCTGGCGACCGCAAGCACGATGGTGAAGGCCTCAACGATCTCCACCGTGGAGGCAAGAAAGCTCGAGACGATCGCTGAAACCGCAGCCGGAGAGAGGACTGAAATGGCGATCTGCATTGGCGCTGGTTATGTCTCCTGGGCGCGTTAGGCGCTAGAGTTTCCCGCCTGGTCTTTAAGGGGGCCTCGGGTTTTTAAGGGGGGCAGGCCCTTTCGGCGGGGCGCCTAGGCGCCAGGCTTCCCGATTGGAAAAGCTTAGGTCCGAGCTCGCAGCCCTCTGGCTATTGTTGCCTCGCCCGACATTCCGCTTCAGGGTTTGCCTCGGCAAAATCGGAGCAGGCCATCATGACAACGACCACCACCAATGCCGCGCCTCGCGCGGCCGCTTCGAGCCATACGCATTTCTATCTTTGGATGGCTGTGGCCATGGCGGGCGCCGCCTTCCTTGGCTTTGCGCCGACCTTTTGGGCGCCGATGGCGCAAGGCGTGCCCGAGCGGATCGCAGTGCTTGCCATTCACGGCACGCTCTTCTTCGGCTGGACCCTGTTCCTAATCTATCAGGCGCAGCTGGTCGTGGCCGGCAATGTGGCGCGCCATCGCGACACCGGCTTGATCGGCATATCGCTCGCCACAGCGATGGTCATCTTCGGCGTCCTTGCCGCCATCAACGCCGCCAAGCGCGCAATCGCCGGCGGTTTCGGCGAGGCAGGCGAAGCTTTCATGATCGTGCCGCTAACCTCGCTCTTCTCGTTTGCGGTGCTGGTGACAGCAGCGATTGCCAATGTCCGCCGTTCGGAGTGGCACAAGCGCCTGCTGATGTCGGCGACGGCGGTCATCCTTGATGCCGCGCTCGCGCGCCCCTTCATCGCCTATGTGGTGATGGGCGGGCACATGCCTCCGTTTAAAGGAAATGTCGGACTGGCCGGGTTGGGCGTTCCCCCGCCGCCCGTGGTTGGCGTGTTGGCGCCAGCGCTGGTTGGCATGCTCTTCATAGTTGCCGGCATCGTCTTTGACTGGCGCAAACTGGGCAAGGTGCACCCCGCCTATTGGTGGGCGGGCGGTTTTGCGCTTGCGCTGCAGCTCTTGAAGATACCCTTCAGCGACACAGCGCTCTGGCACGGCATAGCGCGTTTTCTGATCTCATTGGCAGGCTAGTTCCCGACAAAATGAGGTTTGCATGACCGCGCCGCCCCACTGGCGGGTTAAGCCAAGGCCAGCGCGCGCTTGCGCGTATTCATAGAATTGTCGTGGCGCAGAGGCTCGGTTTTCGCCAAGACGTCTTGGTCGAACCGGGAGTTGAGGCCATGCGCATCTGGGTCAAAGCGGTCCTCGCTGCTCTAGCGAGCGCGCTTGCGGCGAGCGCGGCGCTCGCCCAAACCTCCTCAAACCCTGGCGGGGCGCTTAATCTGCCCACCGGCCAAATCATGACCCCGCTGGCGGCCCCGGGGGCGCAATATTCTCCCCTGCAGACCCACATCGGACCCCATCCTGAATACGTGGCCGATGGCGCGGCCGCCGCAGCCGTCAGTCCAAATGGCAGGACGCTCCTGGTGCTGACCAGCGGCTTTAATCGGTTCAACAATCCCGACGGTTCGCTTAACGCCCAGCAATCACAACAATATTTGTTCGTCTACGGCATCGACGCGCGCGGCGCGACCAGACGCCAGACGATCGCGGTTCCAAACGCATTTTATGGGCTTGCCTGGCGCAGCGATGGCGGTGGTTTTTTCGTAAGCGGGGGCGTCGACGATAGCGTGCTGGCGTTCACGCGCAGCCGCGATGGATTTAGCCCATCCGGCGCGCCGATTGCGCTCGGGCATCACCAAGGGCTTGGCCTTGAGGTCAAACCCCAAACCGCGGGTCTGGCCATAAGCCCTGACGGATCGCAGCTGCTGGTCGCAAATTATTATAACGACTCCATCAGCCGCATCGATGTGCGCACCCAACGTTTGGCGGGCGAACTCGATCTGCGCCCCGGGCGCATCGATGCCTCCCAACACGGAACCCCAGGAGGCGAGTTTCCACTCGCCGTTGTGTGGCGCGACAACAGCCACGCTTATGTATCCTCGCCGCGGGATCGCCAGATCGTAGCGCTTTCGCTGAGCGGCGGCGCCATCACCGTGGCCTCACGCATCGCTCTCCATGGAGAACCAACCAATCTTGTGTTCGACGGCCATGCGCACAGGCTCTATGGGGTCGAGGACAATGACGACGCGCTGCTTGTCGTCGACACAGACCATGACGCGCTCGTAGGCGAACCGAGGCTTGGCCTGCCAGAAGCGTTGGGCGGGGCAGGCTTTGGGCACGGGGTCAATCCCAACAGTCTGACGCTCGTGCCTGGCTCGGGCGATTTGCTTATCACCTATGGCGGCATCAACGCGCTGGCTGTGGTTTCGTTGCATGATGGGCCGCCCCGCGTGTTGGGCCTTATTCCCACCGCTTGGTATCCAAGCGCGGTGGCGACCAGCGCCGATGGACGGCGTCTCTTCATCGCCAACCGCAAAAGCCCGCCAGGCCCCAACCCACAGGGCTGCGAGCCCATGACCGCGGTCGTGCACGGGCAGCCCAACGCCTGCAACGGCGCCAATCAATATGTATTCCAATTGGAAAAGGCGGGTTTGCTGAGCCTGCCTACGCCTTCGCCGCAAACCCTGGCGCGGCTCACCCAGCAGGTGGGTGACAATATCGGCGTGAGCTCGTCTGGGGCGCGCGCGCAAGCTGAGCAGTTCATGGCCGCGCTCCGCACCCACATTCAGCACGTGATCTTTATCGTCAAAGAAAACCGCACCTACGATCAGGTCTTGGGCGATCTTCCAATTGGCAATGGCGATCCGAGGCTTGCCATTCTGGGCGAGGGCCTCAGCCCCAATCATCACGATCTCGCAAGCCAATTTGTGACCTTCGACAATTTCTACGCCAGCGGCGAGCAATCGAGCACCGGTTGGAATTGGTCGACTGCGGCGCGGGCAACCGACCTGATGGAGCGCACAGCTTCCGTGAATTATGCCGGCCGCGGCCTGGCTTATGAAGGCGAGGGGACAAACCGCAACATCAACACCTCGCTGCCGCAGGGCGAGCGCCACAGCGTCAACTGGGCGACCCCCGATGACCCAGATCTGTTGCCGGGACAGGCAAACCTCACCTCCCCAGACGGCGACGATGATGATCTGCCGGGCCAGGGCTTCATCTGGGATGCAGCGCTTCGCGCCGGGCTGAGCGTCCGCAATTACGGCTTCGCCAACGATCTGATCTATGACCTCCCCCATGGGGCGCCCTCTTTGGCGCACGATCCGGCTGGCGCGCACGAGACCGTGTTTCACGCAACCTATGCCGCGCTCGCCAATCGCAGTGATCCCTATTTCCGCGGCTTTGATCAGCGCTACCCCGATTATTGGCGCGTGCAGGAGTGGATGCGGGATTTTGATCTTTTGGTTGCTCAAAACCATGCGCCAGCTTTGACGCTGCTGCGCATCAGCCATGATCATTTCGGCAATTTCGAAGACGCCATCGATGGCGTGAACACCGTAGAGACCGAAATGGCGGACAATGATTATGCGCTTGGGATGATCGTTGAGCACGTCGCACAGAGTTCGATCAAAGGCTCAACATTGATCTTCGTTATGGAAGATGACGCCCAAAACGGCGCTGATCACGTCGATGCGCGGCGAACCGTCGGCTATATTTTGGGGCCTTATGTGCGCCAGCATGCGCTGGTGTCGACGCGCTACACCACGGTGAATATGCTTCGCACCATTGGCGATGTTCTAGGCTTGCGCCCGCTTGGGCTTAACGACGCTCTAGCGCAGCCGATGATCGATGCTTTCGATCTCAGCCAAAGCAATTGGACCTATCACGCACGCATCGCGCCCATCCTGCGCACCACGGCCTTGCCGTTGGCGCCCCCAACCAGAGCCGATGCGGGGCCGGGCGCGCGCGCCTGCACGGCCCAAAGCGCCCAGTATTGGGCAACGGTCATGGCCGGGCAGAATTTTGCAATTGCAGATCATCTCGACACCGAGGCCTTCAATAGAGCGCTCTGGAACGGGCTTGGGTCCCACGCCGCCAATGCCCAGGCCCACGCCGGGCAGGATTTGCGCAATGATCGCCAGAGCCTCTTTACCAGCGCGCCGCTGCCGCGATGCGCGGCCGTAAGCGCTGCCCAATAAGCGCGGGCTCAATAGGCAATCGGGCGGGCTCTTGGCGCCCACCGGATCGGATCACGGATGCGCATCGCCGGTTAGCGAGCCTGCAAAGAGCGGCGCGGCTGTTTGCAAGGCCGCGCTAATCAGCGGGTTGCGGTGGCGGAAATACATTTCGGTGTGGCAAAGCTTGCTGCCGAGCCGGAGCTTGTTGGCATAGCCGGCTTGACCGCTCTGGTAGCGTTTGAGCCCGTGCTTAATGCAATAACCGACGTTCTCGAACCAACTCAGAAAATAGAGGTTGTAAGCGCGCCCGGCTGCGCTGTTCATGAAGAAGAACTTGTCGAGCAGGGTGTCTTTGTCTTCAAGCGTGAGATTTGCGGCGAGCAGCTCATCACCGGCGAAATAAAGCGAACATGCAGCCCCCCGCGCCATCGACAAGACGCCGCGGAAGTAAGCCGGCGTCAGCTCCTCAAACTGCATGTCAGCGCGAGCATGGGTGTCGGCGTAGAGCGCCATCAGCGGTTCCATGACATCGTCAACGTTGCTTCGGCGCTCGACGCGGATCGCAGAGCGCGCGCGCAGTTTGCGGCGCATATCCTTGCGCGTGCCAGCCGAGAGCGAGGCAAGATATTCCTCGAGGCTCGCCCAGCTAATGTCGAGCCAAGCCACCGGTAGCCCCGGCGTGGGCCGGTAGCCTAAGGGTCGAAGCGCTGCTTGCCAGAGCGGTTTTTGCGGCGCCGGCACATCTTTGACCGCCAACAATCCGCAGGCGTGGGCGCGCGCGTCGGCGTCAAAGGCGCGCAACATGGCGCTAAGGGCGCTGCGACGCGCCTCGGCGCTGAGCTCAGGAGCAAAACCTGCGAGCGCGGTCTCCGTGCATGGCGAACCGAGGCAACCAAGACGCAACACCAGCGCCCCAGGCGCCAGACGACGAAGCCCGGAGATGATCTGACGCCCAAGTCCCGTCAGCGTGGTATCGAGCGCATATTCGCTGAAAAAGCCCGGCGCGGCGGCAACCAGCTTGCCGTTTTGTTCAGCGCTCACATAGCGCCAGCGGAACCCCTCGAGGCCTGCTTCCTCGGTGGCGCGGACATAATCGTAATTCTCAAGTTCGCCGGGGAAGAGCGCATTCCAATCGTCGCGGTCAAACTCGGTGATGGCATCGCTGAGTTTGATGCCCATCATGCCGCCGCGGCCTGGAACACCACCGCTGCGTTTAGGCCGCCGAAGGCAAACGAATTTATAAGCACCGCCTCGCACGAAATCGCCCGCGCCTCGCCAAGCACGAAATCGAGGTCGCAGTCGGGGTCAGCTCCCAGATAATTGAGGATTGGCGGCGCTGCTTGATCGCGAAGCGCGCACAAACCCAATACCGCTTGCGCGGCCGACGAGGCGCCGATCAAGTGGCCGTGGCTGCTCTTGGTGGCGATCACCGGATGGGAGTGGGCGCGATCGCCAAACAAAGCGTGGATGGCTTGGGCTTCGTTCTTGTCGTTAAGCGGCGTGCCGGTTCCGTGCGTGGAAATAAGCAGGTTGCGGGCGTCGAGCACGCCGGCTTGCGCGCATGCCCCGCGCATGGCCGCCATCGCGCCCGTCAAATCTGGTTGCGTCCAATGGGTGGCGTCAGAGGACATGCCAAAGCCGGTGAGCTCGGCAAGCACTGTGGCGCCGCGGGCGGCTGCGTGCTCGCTAGATTCGAGCACCAATGAGGCTGCGCCCTCGCCAATGGCCATGCCGTCGCGGCCAATCGAGAACGGACGGCAGGTTGAAGGGCTCATGGCCCGCAAGCCCTCCCACGCGACGATACACCCGGGCGAGGCAATCGCCTCCGAGCCGCCGGTTATCACGAGGTCTGCAAGTCCAGCTTGGATCAAAATCGCGCTCTGGGCCAAGGCATGGCCCGACGAGGCGCAAGCGCTGGCCACCGCAAAGGTCGGCCCGTGGGCGCCATATTCGATGGCGATAGCGCTGACGGGGGCGCTGACCATGATCTTTGGCACCGAAAGCGGGTGCATGCGCGCGGATCGTTTGCCGAAGAAGCGCTGATAGCCCGCCTCCTGGGTGTGGACCCCGCCAATGCCGTGACCGAACACCACCCCAGCTTTGGCGAGCTCGCTGGGCTCAAGTCCGGCATGAGCGATGGCTTCAGTGGCCGCGACCAAAGCATAGAGCGCTACGGGATCGAGGCTTGCGCCGATTTTGCGCCCGAGAGTTTCCTCCAAGCGGGGCGTGGGATCTTCCGGCACCAGCGCCAATCTCGCCTCAAAGGGCGGCGGGCCAGATTCGCCTGGCGTCATGATGTGCTTGCGGATAGCGCCTTCGCCGGCGCGGCAGGCGCGCCAAGATTGTTCGAGGTTCATGCCAAGCGGCGTCACCGCGCCCATGCCGGTTACGACAATACGCTTGGCGCCGCTCACGCCGCGCTCGCGGCTCTGGTTTGCACCAAGGCGAACAACTGCGCCAAAGTCGCTTCCGCCGTGAGATCGTCGGTCTCAATGCGCACGCCGTATTTCTCTTCGAGCGCAAACAGCACCGTGACAGTATCGACGGAATCAATGCCGAGTTCGGCGATGGTTGCTTCCGGTTTCAGCTTGGCGCGATCGATTAGGGCTTCTTCAGCCACCAAGTCGAGCAATTCGTCTTCTGTCGGTACGGTCATGGTTTATCCTGTTGCGGCAGGCAAAAGCTCGCCGCCATTAAAAAAGCGCGCGGTTTCATCGGCTACGCGCTTTCGTTCGCGGTCCACGTGGATCATGTGAAAGCTGTCTTCCAGCATCAGCATAGTGACCGGGCCTGCGAGCGCGTCAGCCAGGCGCTGGGCGTTGCGAGGGTGGCTCATATCATCGTCGCGGGCGTGGGCAATGAGCGTCGGTTGGCGGACATTGCGTCCGGTGCGTTCGACGTGGCGGCAGAGGCGATACATTTCATCAAGCGCGCCCAGCGGCATATAAGCCAAGGCCCCGTCGATAACGGTGTCGGGCGCCTTTTCCAGCTGTTCGCGCAGACGCTCGTCCTTGATGCCATAGGGATGGCGCTCTTCAAACCGCAGAGTGCGAAACATCGGCAGCACGCGGGAGAGCCGCATCAGCGGGGCCAGCCGATACCATCCCTTCATGTTCCAACCGTCGTATTCGAAGGTCATAGAATAAACCGCGGTGCGCTTGATTTCAGGCTTTTCCGCAGCCAGCGCGATGCCAAGCGCCCCGCCCACGCAAATGCCGGCAACCGAGATCTCATCGACGCTGCGCGCCAGTTGCTCGTAAGCGGCGTGCACCGAGCCAAGCCAATCTTCCCAAGTGGTCGACAATAGCTGTTTGAGATCTTGGCAATGGCCGGCAAGCTGGGGCGCATACACGGTGAAGCCGCGCTTTTGCAGGCGTTTGGCCAGAAACATCATTTCGCCGGGCGCGCCGGTAAGCCCGTGCACCAAGAGCACGCCCTTGCCGTTGTCGCCTTCAAAACGGAAGCTCTTATCGCTCATCGCGAGGCCTCCGCATGGAGATTGGCGGGCGCTGCGAAGCCGAAAGCGTGCGCAGTTTCTATCACGTGGACGCCTTTAGCCTTTTGTTCCTCGGCGATAGCGCGATGCATCACTGGCAGGCGCGTCCAGTGAACGCTTGGTCGATAATGATGCTCGGCGTGATAGCCGTTGTTAAACCAGGTGAAATTGTAGACCGGCGCGTAGCTCGAAACCCCCCACGCAATCGGCTCGTCGGGGTTGCCTCGATAATGTTCATAATAGCCGTTCAGCTGCGACAGGCATTCGCCCAAATAATAGAAGGGCGCAAGCATCAGCGCCGCTTTCCAATTCAGAGCAACCATCCCGATCACAAAGAGCGCAAAGACCGCGATCTCGACGCGTCCCCATTCAGCGTCGAGGGGTCGACGCTCCTTCAAGGCCTTATAGATGGAGCCCCCGCCATCGCGGAAGAAGCCAAGAAACACATACGACCAGACGTTTTCGGGCTTGCCGTTTTTGCCATAGCGATAAATCGAAAGCCAATCGCGGGTGTCTCCGGCCGCGTCGGGTCGATCGCTGTTGCCCTCGTGATGACGCAGATGCACCCAGGTGTAGAACGTCTGCGAAAAGCCAATGGCCACCGATTCCAGCAGCGAGAACGCGTAATTGAGCGGCTTCCAGCGGAAATAGGGGGTGTGCAGGAAGTTGTGCGAGACGCTGTTTATGTTCCAGCTGATGGCGATGGCGTAAAGGCACCCGCAGATGAGGTTGGCCCACCAGGGCCTGGCGTTAAAGCCGGCGACGATCCAAACCACGAAGCCCAAGTGGGCAAACGCGGCCAGCACCGAGAGCGCGTCCCAGTTTGACCAAGCAAAAAGCCCCTTGTTTTTGCGCGGAAGTCGGAAATCAGGCGTCGCCATTAGAGCCCCGACCTTGAGACTGTGAGGACGCCAAACGCCGCCGGCGGTGTGCCGGATTTGCGCGTGAGCCCTTGGCCCAAGCTTAGCGCCGCCGCCCGCCCCACGCCAGCATTGGTGAGGGTCATGACCGGGCGCCGGCTCATGCGCTTGCCTCGCTCAAGGCCTTGAGCAAGATCAGATTGGCGCGCTCATTTACGCGATCGGCGTGGGCGCGGTCGGGCGCCCGCCAAGGCTGATCCAGCAAAGCCTCCGCGCGTTTGAGCGCCTTGGCCAGGACGCCGCCATAATGGGGCGGCGACCAGTCGCCGACGATGTCTGCGCCGATCAGGCGGGTATTGGCGCAGGCCCGCTGGATGAGGGTGACGAGGAAGTCGAGGCGGGTCACGCCTTGGTCCCAATTGGTGACCGCGTCGGCCGGCGCCAGCACGTCTTTATCGATAGTGACATAGACCGCCTGGGTGGCGATGCGCGACTTGAGCAGGTCGCCAAACGCACTCTCGCCCAGGCTTGAGATCGACGGCCAGCTCTTGTCGCCAATCACCAGTTCGGGGGCATTGGCGGGGGCGTTGAACGGAAAGATCTCAACGCGGCCATCGGCGATGATGGTGAGGTCGGCGCCCTTGGCGGCGGGCTTTTCGATATCGCCGCTGCAAAGTCCAACGCTGATGACCCGGCTGACGCCAGCCAAACGCGAGGCGCGCGCCACCCATGACCCACAATGAACGCCGTTTTCGAATTTGACCCAATCGGGGTGATTGTCGAAATGCACCAAAGTCACTGGCTGAACCCCAGCGGCTTCAATGGCGCGTTGCAGCAACAATAGCGTCACGTGGTGAAAATCGCCGGAGCCGGCAAAGACGATGTCGCCGCCATTGGCCGGCGCATCCGATTTCAGCCGCTGTTTCAGCGCCGCAAAGGCGGGCGGGCGCGTCCACAATCTGAGCGCGGGGCCCAGGTCTCGCGCTTCCACGCGCCGCGCGCCCGCATCCGCTGCCTGTGCTTGGAAGCCGGCTTGGGTTTCCAGGCCGCCATCGAGACTAAGCAGGAGAGGGCGCAGGCGCGTCATCGCCCAGCGCAGCGCCGCAAAAGCGCATCAAGCAATTTGATCGAGAGGTCGATCTCCTCGTCGCTGATGTGCAGCGAGGGCGCGAGCGTGATCACGTTCTTGTAGTAGCCCCCGACATCGAGAACCAGGCCGTATTCCTTGCCGTCGATATTGAGATCGCCCTTCAGCCCTTCTTCGGCCATCAGATCGAGAAGCGCTTTGTTCGGGGTAAAGCCGTCGGCCTGGCAAATCTCGGCTCTCAGCGCCAGCCCAAGCCCATCGACGTCGCCAATCTGGGGCCAGCGTTTTTGCAGCTCGCGCAGACCTTCAAGGAAGCGCGCGCCTTTGCGCATCACCATGCCCTCGTAATCGGTCTCGCTGGTCATGCGCATGACTTCGAGGCCGATTGCGGTGCCCATCGGGTTGGCGTTGAAAGTTGAGTGGGTGGAACCCGGCGGGAACGCGGTTGGATTGATAAGCGCTTCTCGCGCCCAGAGGCCCGACAGCGGATTTAAGCCATTGGTCAGGGCTTTGCCGAAGACCAGAATGTCGGGCGAAACCCCGAAATGCTCGATCGCCCACAATTTGCCGGTGCGATAAAAACCCATCTGGATTTCATCGACGACCAGCAAGATCCCATAACGATCGAGGATCTTCTTGAGCCCGGTAAAGAAGTTCTTTGGCGGCACCACGTAGCCGCCGGTGCCCTGGATCGGCTCGACATAGAAGGCGGCGTACTCGCATTGCCCGGTCTTTACGTCGAGCACGCCATTATACTCGGTCTCGAACAGACGCTCGAATTTCGCCAGGCAAAATTCCCCGTATTCTTCCTTGCTCATGCCCTTGGGGCCGCGGAACCAATAGGGAAACTCGATGAATTGCGCGCGATCGCCAAAATGGCCGAAACGACGGCGATACCGATAAGACGAGGTGATCGCCGAGGCGGCGAGCGTGCGCCCATGATAGCCGCCTTCAAACGCAAACATGAGCTGCTTGCCGCCGCAGGCGTTGCGCACCAGCTTCAGCGAATCTTCGACAGCCTGGGCGCCGCCGACATTGAAGTGGACGCGACCCTTGTGGCCGAACTTGCGCTCCGCATCTTGGGCGATCAACGCGGCAAGCTCGACTTTTTCACGGTGTAGATATTGCGAGGCGACTTGGGGAAGCTTGTCGAGCTGCCGGGCCGCGGCGGCGTTCAGGCGCGCATTGCGGTAGCCGAAATTAACGGCCGAATACCACATCTGCAAATCAAGGAAGGTGCGGCCTTCCGCGTCATACAGAAACGAGCCATCGCAGGTGTCGAAGAATTTTGGCGTCGCCATGTAGTGCACGGTGTCGCCAAAAGAGCAGTATTCTTCTTCGAGCGCGCGCAGGCGCGGCTCGTCGTCGACTAGTCGCAAATGGGGGCTGACCGGTTCGTACATCAAATCCTCGATTTTAGTCGGCGACCGGGGCGTTCTTGACGCCGCTGCGGGAAAGCAGGCTGGCGACCCCGGCTTGGATCTCGGCAAAGGTGGTGAAGGCGACGAAGTCGCGATTGGTTTTGGCGCAAAACTCGGCAAGCTTGCCTTTTGCGAACACGACATCGGCGATTTGCGAGACGCACTGATCTGAGCGCCCATCGCCGACGAAAATGAGCGGCCTCAGCGCCGCGCGCGTGACCGCGCACTTGCACACCCCTTGCTGGGCGGCGCACTGGTCGTTCAGCCAGGGATGTTCAAGCGTGTGACGTGAACCATTTGTCTTCAGCGCATTGGCAAACACCGGTATGGCCCCCAGACCATGACGTTCGAGAATGCGGTGAATGAAATAGTCCACCCCGTCGCTCACGATAGCAAGTTTGATGCCCGCCTCGTCGCACCAGCGCGCAAAGGCTGGAAAATCGGGGTCGAGCTCGATCTCGTCGAGTGCGGCGTTGAGCGCCTCGGGGTGGGCCTCAATAAGAGCGATCTGGCGGCGCATGCAGGTGGCCGCGTCGATGACCCCGGCAATCCACTCGGCCTCGATGCGCTCCCAGGCGGGCGAGGCGAAGCGCTGCAGCATCACATCGGTGACGTCAGGGCGGGCGATGGTGCCGTCAAAATCCGCGAACACGCGCATCAGTGATCGCTCCCCGCCGTCGCTGGCTTGGTCGCTCGCGCAATCTCGCCCAGCCGCTCGCGCGCTTCTTCGCGCATCCCGTCGTCGCCCACATTGCGGTTTGGTCGCGTCGGGGCCCGAAGGCAAGCGGCGAAGGCGCGGGCGGCCTCGTCGTAGCGATGCTCTCGAA
>Ga0209698_10000732_pt1 | contig 37507 bp, 27 predicted proteins | sample LitLauG_LLR_2012_FD_187203 | JGI IMG/M metagenome (GOLD analysis project Ga0209698, IMG submission 187203) | Freshwater sediment microbial communities from Pennsylvania, USA - Little Laurel Run_MetaG_LLR_2012 (SPAdes) (version 2) | ecosystem: Environmental > Aquatic > Freshwater > Creek >... | reverse complement strand
GTGCGGTACACGGTCTGCTTGATCGCGAGCACGTTCGGGTCGGCGACGGCCTGCTCGACGAAGCGCTCGACGGACGTGGCGAAGCTGATGTAGGGGTGGTGCACGAGCAGGTCGCCTTCGCGCATCGCCGCCATCACGTCCGGGCGCTCGCCCTCGCGGCGGGCGAGGCGAGGGTGCGTGATGCCCGTGATCGGCTCCTCGCGCAGGTCGTTGTGGCCCGGCAGCCCGACTATCTGCCACAGGGCGCCCATGTCGAGCATTCCGTCGACGGGGTACACCTCATCCTCCGGCACACCGAGCAGGTTGGTCAGCGATTCGCGCAGCGCCTGCGAGCAGTTCGCGCCCACCTCGACGCGCACGACCTCGCCGAAGCGCCGGCGCCGGAGCTCGTCCTCGACGGCCTGCAGCAGGTCGGCCGCGTCGTCGGAGACCTCGAGGTCAGCGTCCCGCGTGACGCGGAACACGTCGCAGTCGGCGATCTCCATCCCCGGGAACAGCGCGTGCAGGTGGTTCGCGATCACGTTCTCGAGCGGCACCAGCAGTACGCCGCCCGGGGCGGGCGCCCTCAGCGCGACGAAGCGGGGCAGGATCTCCGTCGGCACCTTCACGCGGGCGAACACGGTCTGCTCGCTGATCGGGTCGCGGACGAGCACGGCCAGGCTCAGCGAGAGGTTCGAGATGTAGGGGAACGGCCGGCCGGGAGCGACGGCGAGCGGCGTCAGCGCGGGGAATATCGCGCGCTGGAAATGCCTGGCCAGTTCGGCGCGGCGCTCCGCGTCGAGGTCGCCGACGGCGACGATCCTGATCTCGTGCTCGGCCAGGCCCGGGCGGATCTCCCGTTCGAAGCAGGAGGTGAGCCGTGCGCCCATTTCAAGCACGCGCTCGCGGATCCGCGCCGTCGTCTCGGACGGGATCAGCCCGTCCTGGCTGGGTTGCTCGACACCCGCGTCGATCTGGTCGCGCAGGCCGGCCACGCGCACCATGTAGAACTCGTCGAGGTTGGTCGTGTAGATCGCGCAGAACTTGGCGCGCTCGAGCAGCGGCAGGCTCTCATCCTCCGCGAGCTGCAGCACGCGATCGTTGAAGTCCAGCCACGACAGCTCGCGGTTCAGGTACAGGGAGGTGTCCTCGCTGCTCTCGAACGCACCTGCCGCCGGCTCGCTCAGGCTTGGCTTCAGGTCCACGTCCATCACTCAACGCTACACCCTGGCGGCGAAGCAGTGAACCGCAGGCATCGCCGCACTCGCTACCCTCTGGGGCGATCCCGATGGCGCGTCAGCTCTGGCTACTTCGTCACGCAGAGGCCGAGCCGCATGGGGCTGCGGAGGACAGCGTGCGCGATCTGACGGCTCGCGGGGAGGCCCAGGCCCGCACCGCAGGCGTCGCGCTGGGCATGCTCGAGGGCGGCTTCGAGATCGTGCTCTACAGCCCGAAGGTGCGGGCGCGCCGCACCGCCGAGCTCGCGGCGGAGTCCTGGAGCGAGCAGCAGCGCTCGCTGCTCACCGAGCACCGGCCTCTCGCGAACGGCTTCTCCGCCGCCGATGCGCTCGACGCGGCGGCCGGCCTCGACGCCGACGGCAGGCTGCTGCTCGTCGGCCACGAGCCCGACATGTCACGGATCGTCGCCGACCTGACGGGAGGCCATGCCGACGTGAAGAAGGGCGGTCTGGCGGTGGTGCGGCTAGAGGGTGCCGGCGGGGAGCTCGCGGTCCTCATGCGGCCCCGCGAGCTTGCTCTCGTCGCGGGTGTCCCAGTCGGCCGGGAGTGAGGACGGCACGGCGTCGGGGTCCACGACCTCGAGGGATTCCGCGGCGAAGCGGTAGCCGATCCCGAAGTGGGTGTGGATGTATCGCCAGCTCGGTGATGCCTTCTCGAGCTTCTGGCGCAGCTTGCGGACGAAAACGTCGACGGAGCGGTCGCCGCGGACCATGGTGTAGCCCCACAACCGGGAGTAGATCTCCTCACGCTCTAGCACGCGGCCCTCGGCGGCGGCGAGGAGCTCGATCAGCTCGAACTCGCGGCGGGTGAGGTCGATGCTCTGGCTTCCGACGAAGGCCTGGAAGCGGTCCGAGCGGATCTCCACCTCGCCGGCGACGATCGGCGCCACCTCGGTGCGGCTCGCGCTGCGGCGGCGGCGGCGCACGACGCTCTGCACGCGGGCGATGACTTCCTCGGGATGGCAGGGCTTCGTGATCCAGTCGTCGGCGCCGAGCCGCAGGCCCCTGACCCGCTGGGCGACTGTCGACGGGCCCGTGCAAACGACGATGCCGAGCTCGGGCAGCGCCTCGCAGAGACGCTCGAGCCATGTCCACGCCTGCGGGCCGAGGACCGCGAGATCAACGACGAGTGCGCTGAGGCGCATCGAGACGACCGCGTCGGTCGGCACCGGGCTGGCGAGCACGCGGTGCTCCCATCCGAGCCGGTCGAGCCTCTTGCTCAGCACCTGGATGAAACCGCTGTCGCGATCGAGGACGGCGATGCGCAGGTTCGCCGACGACGGCGACGCGACATCACTGTGGGCTTCCGGTGCCCCCCGACCCTCGGCGCTCACGCTTGCCGTCATTCCGGTCGATTGTATGTGACGCCGGACACCGTGCACACTTCCGCAAGTCGATGTAACAGCTTGTTCACAACGTAACAAGTGCCGTTTGCGGCAAGCCGGGACGCGCTCGGCCTGCGGGATCAGCCCGGAAGCGCTCCCGTGCCGGTTCCCCGCGAGGCGTCCGGGAACTCACGGAACAGGCCGGTCACGACGAAAGCGACCTGCTCGCCGATGTCCACCGCGTTGTCGCCGATCCGCTCGAGGGCGCGGGCGACCAGCGTCATGTGCATCGCCCACTCACGGATGTCGGGGTCGTCGCCGATCTCTATCGCGAGCCGGAAGATGTCGCGGTTCAGCCGGTTGATCTCCCGGTCCTGGCGGACAAGGTCGCCGGCGAGTGCACTGTCGCGCGTCTCGAAGGCGACCTTGCACTGGATCACCTCCGAGCGGGCGAACGCGCCCATCTTCACGAGCGCTTCGAGCAGTTCGGCGTGCACCGGAGGCTCGTACCCCGACAGCGGGATCATCTTCGCGATGTTCACGCACTGATCGCCCATGCGCTCGATGTGCTTGATCGTGTGGAGCAGGGCGGCCACGAGCCGCAGGTCGCCCGCGACCGGCGCCTGCAGCGCGAGCAGCGACAGAATTCCCTGATGGACCTCCAGGAAGCGCCCGTCGACGCGGTCATCGTCGGCGATCACCATCTGCGCGAGCTCGACGTCCTGGTGCTGCAGCGCCTCCATCGCCCGGTCGAGCTGCTCGACGATCAGGTCCAGGCCGCCGAGGGCGTGCGCCTCGAGGTCGCGCAGCTGCGACTGGAAGTGGGCGCGGCCGTGAGTCTGCGCGCCCTCGCCCCCGATCAGGCCCGTGGCGTGGGGGACGGCGCCCACTACACGGCGCTCGTCGTTATCCGAACTTTCCGGTGACATATTCTTCCGTTCTCGGGTCGCTGGGGGTCGTGAACACTTCATTGGTCGGGCCGACCTCGACCAGCTGGCCGTCGAGCATGAATGCGGTGCGGTCGGCGACGCGTGCCGCCTGCTGCATGTTGTGGGTGACGATCACGATCGTGACGCGCTCCTTCAGTTCGCCGATCAGCTCCTCGATCTTGAGCGTCGCGATCGGGTCCAGCGCGGAGCACGGCTCGTCCATAAGGATCACCTCCGGGTCGACCGCGAGCGAGCGCGCGATGCAGAGCCGCTGCTGCTGGCCCCCGGACAGGCCCATGCCTGGCTCGTCCAGGCGGTCGGAGACCTCGCTCCACAGGCCCGCGCTGCGCAGCGCGGCCTCGACGCGGGGGCGCAGGTTCCCGCGCCTACCCTGGGAGAGCCGCAGGCCCGCGGCGACGTTGTCGTAGATCGACATCGTCGGGAACGGGTTCGGCTTCTGGAAGACCATGCCGATCGCGCGGCGCACCGAGACCACATCCACCGAGGGGTCATAGACGTTGAGGTCATCGAGCATCACGCGGCCCTCGGCGCGGGCGCCGGGGATCTCCTCGTGCATGCGGTTGATGCAGCGGACCATCGTGGACTTGCCGCAGCCGGAGGGGCCGATGATCGCCGTCACCTCGTTCGCGCGGAACTCCAGGTCGATGCCCTTGACCTGCTCCGCGTCGCCGTAGAACGCGCGCAGCCCTTCGAGCGTGACGCTGAAGCCGGTCTTGGGCTCGCGGCGGCCAGCCCCGTTGGGGGATGCGCCCGTCGGTGCCTCGGTCGCGGCGGCGGCATCTCCGACCGGTGGGACCTGCTCTGGTGTTGATTCTGGATCCACGTCACGCACCAAGCGGGATGTCTGGGGGTCTGTCATGCAATGCGACTCCTTCTTGATACCAGTCTGGCGACGAGATTGAGCAGAAGGATCATGACCACCAGCGCCAGCGCCGAGCCCCATGCGCGCTGTTCCACGGATGCGGTCGGGGACGTCACGTCCGAGTAGATTTGCACGGGCAGCGAGTTCATGTATTCGCTGAGGTTGAAATTCGTCTTCAGGGTCGCGCCGGCGGTGAACAGGAGCGGCGCCGTCTCGCCCGCTGCGCGCGCGATCGCGAGCAGCACGCCGGTCACCATCCCCGGCAGCGCGGTGGGGATGACGATGCTGAAGATCACCTTCCATCGCGGCGCCCCGAGCGCGAGCGCGGATTCGCGAAGGCCCGAGGGGACAAGCATCAGCACGACCTCGGCGGAGCGGATCACGACCGGGAGCATCAGCAGGGTCAGGGCCAGCGCGCCCTTGTAGCCCGCGTAGGAGCTGCCGGTCCCGACGATCAGCGCTATGTAGATGAACAGGCCGAACACGATCGAGGGCACGCCAGTCAGAACGTCGACGAAGAAGCGGACCGTCTGCGCGAACCACGACGTCCGCCCGTACTCGACAAGCCAGACCGCGACGCCGATGCCGACGGGGACGGCTATCAGCGAGGCCGCGGCCACCATCTCGATCGTGCCGAGCAGCGCGCTCTTGATCCCGCCGATGTTCGAGTTTTTGAAGAACGTGTTGCCGGTCGGATCGGTCGTGAAGAAGTCGGTGCTCCACGAGCTGAGGCCCTTGCTGAGCAGGTAGTAGACGATCAGCAGCAGCGGCACGAGCGCGATCAGGGTGGCGATCTGGATCGCGATTCGCGCGAAGCGGTCTTTGCGCCGGCGCGCTGGGCTCACCGCGAACCGGGCGAGGTGATCGCTGGGAGGCGCCTGCGGGCTCATGCCCCGGCCGCTGTATCGGCGAGACGGGTCGCGGCTGATGTGCTCGAGTTCACCGGCGGGCCCGTCTGCGTGCCTTGGGATGAGCGGATCACAAGGAGTCTGGCTATCGCGTTCACCAGCAGCGTGAGCACGAACAGTACGAGCGCAGCGGCGAACAGGGCCGAGCGGTGCAGGCCCTGGGCCTCGCCGAACTCGTTGGCGATCGCGGCCGCGAGGCTGTATCCCTGCTGGAACAGGTGGGCGCCGAGCCGCGGGGCGTCACCGATCAGGATCGTCACGGCGATCGTCTCGCCGATCGCGCGGCCGAGGCCGAGCATCGCGCCGCCGACGATCCCCGAGCGGCAGTACGGCAGGACCGCGATCTTGATCATCTCCCAGCGGGTCGCGCCGAGTGCCAGCGCCGCCTCCTTGTGATCGGAGGGCACCGTCGTCATCACCTCGCGGCTGATCGCGGCCACGATCGGGAGGATCATGATCGCCAGGATCAGCCCCGTCACGAAGTAGTTGGGGATCGTGACCAGGCCGCCGCCGATGAACGGGATGAAGGACAGTGTGTCCGCGACCCACTGCTCGGCCGGGACCAGGTGCGGCGCGAGGTAGAAGATTCCCCACAGCCCGTAGACGACAGAGGGGACGGCGGCGAGCAGGTCGACGAGGATGGTGAGTGGCCCGCGCAGGCGTAGCGGGCACAGCTCGGTCGCGTAGACCGCGCCGGCGACCGCAACCGGGACTCCCATCAGCAGCGCGAGCGCGGACGTGATCAGTGTCCCGATGATGAGCGGCAGAGCGCCGAACTGTTCGGCGCCGACGTTCCAGTCTTCGCCGAACGTGAACCCGAGGACCCCCTCCTTTTCGAAGATCGGGCTGGCCTCGCCGACCAGCCTGAAGAAGAAATAGACGATCAGGACCAGGATCAGCGCCGCCAGGGCCGTGAGGCCATAGCGGAGCGCCCTGTCGGGAAGACGAGCCAGCGGCGAGCGCTCGAGTGGCAGGCGCTCGCCGCTGGGAATCGGGGTTGAAGACACGCGGCTCTGTCTACAGCATCAGGGCCGCGCCTGCCTGCGCCCTCAGCCTGTGATCGCGGTGCCGTTGCACTGCAGGCCGGCGACCGCTTCCTTGGACTTGGACAGGATCGCGGCCGGCAGCGCCGCGTAGTCGGCCTGGGCGAGGACCGACTGGCCCGAGCCGACGCCGTAGTTCAGGAACTGAACGACGCCCTTGGCGGCTGCTTCACCGCCGGGGATGCCGGCCTTGCAGAGGTCCTTGTTCACGACGATGAACGTCTGCGAGGCGATCGGGTAGGCCGTCGGGTTCGGCGAGTTGATGACTTTGATCCCCAGGTTGGCGGGGATCGTGACGCCTTCCCCTGCGGCGCTGGTCGATGCCAGGCTCGGGGCGATGTACTGGCCGGACTTGTTCTTCACCGACGCGTAGGTGAAGTTGTGGGTCAGGGCGTATGCCTGCTCGACGTAGCCGACCGAGCCGACCGTCTGCTGGATCGCGCCGGCGACGCCGGCGTTGCCCTTCGCGCCCGTGCCAGTCGGCCACTGCACGTCCTTGCCTTCGCCGACCTTGCTCTTGAATTCGGGGTCGGTCTCGGACAGGAAGCTCGTGAAGCCGGACGTCGTTCCCGAGGAATCCGAGCGGTGGATGACGGTGATCGCGGTGCTGGGGAGGTTCAGCGTCGGGTTCAGCGCCTTGATCGCCGCGTCGTTCCAGGTCTTGATCTTGCCGAGGTAGATGTCGGAGATCGTCGTGCCGTCCAGCTTCATGCCGGAGGGAACCCCGGGCAGGTTGTAGGAGACCGTGATCGCTCCCAGGAACATCGGGATCTGCACGGCGGGGCTGCCGTTCTTGGCGATCGCTTCTTCGTCGGCGGGCTTCAGCGGCGGGTCGCTCGCCCCGAAGTCGACCGTCTTGCCCTCGAGCGCGGTGATCCCGGCGCCGGAGCCGACGGACTGGTAGTTGACGGTCAGCGGGGCCAGTGCCGACGCCCACTGCTGATAGACCGGCGCGGCGAACGTCGAACCGGCGCCCGAGATGGTCGCCGACCCACTCGAGGTTGTGCTGCTGCTTGAACTGCTCGAGCTGCCGCATGCTGTGATGCCGACTGCGAGCACAGCGACACCCGCGAGGGCGCCCATCTTCTTCTTGATCACTGCATCTCCTCTGGCTGGTTTCTGAATGCAGGCGGGCCATGCTGCGGCCGGTGCCTGGAACTTCGTGCCGGGGTGCAGTGTCCTCAGCCCGCGCCGGTCTCCATGTGAACATCTTGTGAAGGCTGGGGCTGAAACCTGTATCCGAACCCCGGATGTGTGTGGATGAACTGCCGGTCGGGTAGGGCCGCCTCGAGCTTGCCCCGGAGCTTGCTGACGTAAACGTCCACCGAGCGGTCCCCGACACGCAGGGAGCCGCCCCAGACCTTGCGGTAGAGGTCCTCGCGACTGATGATCGCGCCGATGTGGCGCGCCATCGCGACGAGCAGCTCGAACTCCCGTACCGATAGGGTCAGCGCCCGCCCGCTAGCGAGCACGAGGCCCTCTTCGGGGCGTATCTCCAGTTCGCCGGCGTACAGGACGTCTGCGGGTCTGTCCGGACTCTCTGGTTCGGCGGCCACGACTATGCAGCGTCTCACCCCAGCCGCGAAACGGGGTTGCGAAGTCGTGATCGAGACGTGAAGAATCCGTGAACCGAGGACGGCGTCCCGGGCCGATCAATATCCTCCGCCGGATGAGCCTGCGCAGGGGCGGCGTTGACGGTGCCCTAATGGAACTGGTCGAAGAATCGGGCCGCAACGTGCAGCGCTGCGGACTGCTCCTGCACGACCTGCTCGTCGAGTACCCCGAGCGCGCCACGCTCGAGCAGGACCTGAAGGTCTGCGAGCAGGAAGGCGACCGCATCACGCACGACATCATCCATCGCCTCGCGGGGCGCGGGAGGGTCCGTGCGCCGTTCGACGCGGGCGACGGGTACGCGCTCGCGACCGCGCTCGACGACATCGTCGACTACGCGGAGCAAGTCGCCGCCCAGATGGGCCTGTATGGCGTCGAGGCATCGATGGAGCAGGCCGTCGACTTCAGCGAGGTGCTCGTCGGGGCCGGCGAGCAGATCGCACAGGCCCTGCGGTGTCTGCGCACCGGCACGGACATGGGCCCTCACCTGGTCGAGATCCACCGTCTCGAGAACGAGGGCGACCGGCTGCAGCGCGACGGCGTCGCATCGCTCTTCGCCGGCGGAATCGATCCGATGGTCGTGATCCGCTGGAAGGACATCTTCGAGTCACTCGAGGCGGCCGTCGACGCCTGCGAGACGGTCGCCCACGTGCTCGAGGGAATCACCCTCAAGCAGCGTCGCTGAGCCGCTCAGCCGGCGGGCGTGGGCGGCGCCGCGAACTGCAGCTGCGCGCCCTTCGCGCTGCCCACGAAGAACAGCTGGAAGTGCGCTGTTGCCCCAGCCTTCACCTGCGGTATTACGGCCCTGCCGGCGGCGACAATCCGTCCGCCGCTCCGCGCGACGGCGTACACCGCGAGTTCCTGCTGCGGGACCTTCGAGGGGTTTGAGACCGTCCCTTCCGCGCCCGCTTCGCCGGCTTCTTCGTTCTGAGCGGTTTCCCGGACTACAACCGCGGGGAGCGCGCCGATGACGGGGGAGCCTTCGCCGACCCTCGCGGTCACGCTGGCAGGCGTGCCCGATCCCTGGATCTGGTCATCGACCCAGGTGAGCGTGCCGTGCGCGGGGAGCGAGGCGACGGACGCCAGCGAGGTTGAGAGTCCCGGCGCCGAGTTTGTGTAGAGGGTCCTGCCCGAGCTGTCCTTCACGTCGATCGAGATCGGGATCCCGCTGAGCGCTCCCGCTGAGGTGTTGGCGATCGTTACGACTGCCGCGCCTCCTTCCTTGCCGGGGATGATCGCCGCCGAGAGCACCCTGATCTTCCTGCTCACGCTCGTGACGGTCAGGCCAGCCTTGGCCACCGCCCCATGGGTCTTGGCCTTCAGCAGCGCAGCCTTTTCGAGCTGGGCGCTCTTTTCCGCCGTCGTCTCGCAGCCACCGAGTGCGAGCGCGACAAGCACCAGCGCGGCAGCTCTCACCCGAAGGCCCCGCTGATGTAGTCGCGCGTGCGCTCCACCTGGGGGTGGTCGAAAACCTGCTCGCTCGGGCCGTACTCGACGAGCTCGCCGAGGTGCATGAACGCGACGTGGTCCGCGACACGGAACGCCTGCTGGAGGTTGTGCGTGACGATCACGACCGCGACGCTCTCCCGGAGCTCCACTACTAGATCCTCGATCGTCGCAGTCGAGATGGGGTCGAGCGCCGAGCAGGGCTCGTCGAGCAACAGCACCTCCGGCTGGGCGGCGAGAGCCCGGGCGATGCACAGGCGCTGCTGCTGGCCACCGGAGAGACGCAGTGCCGAGCGCTCGAGGTCGTCGGCGACCTCCTCATAGAGGCCTGCGCGGCGCAGCGCGTCGTTCACGGCATCCTCGATCTCGGGCGAGCGACGGCGCCGGCGCCCGCCCCGCGGCGGTCGCTCCGACAGCGCGTAGGCGACGTTGTCGAAGATGCTCATAGGGAACGGGTTCGGCTGCTGAAAGACCATCGTCACGCGACGTCGCAGGTCGTTGACCTCCATCGAGTGGATGTCCTGGCCGTCGAGTGTGATCTGCCCGCTGCGCGCGGCACCCGCGGTGACCTCCGTGAGCCGGTTCAGCGAGCGCAACAGCGTCGTCTTGCCCGAGCCCGACGCCCCGATGAGCGCGAGCACCTCACCCTGGCGGACCGGCAGGGAGACGTCCCGGACCACCCAGTTCTCGCCGTAGGCGAGCCATACCGCGTCGGCTCGCATGCGCTCGCGCACGTCTCCCACCGGTCGCCGCGTCGCCCGGGTAAGGCTCGTGGGTGCTGGGGCGGCCGTGGCGCCGTTTTCGGGAACCCTCGGCGGCGCGATGAACGGGTCGCGGTCGAGTGCGATCCGTCGCACGGGCGGGGGCATCATCGGGTCCATGCGAGCCTCCGTTGACGAGTCACTTCTCGATCCCACCGAATCGCAGGGCGCCGAGGGCGCGACTGAGACCGCTGCGGCCGGACGGTTCGTCCTTCGCTCCGCGGTTGGTGATCCATGTCACCAGGCCGTTCAGCAGCAGAATCAGCATCAGCAGGATGAACGCCGCCGCATACGCCTTCTGCGGTGCGTTGCCTTCTCCCGCGGGCGAGTTTTCGTATACGTAGCTGGTGAGCGTCGAGCCGGTACCGCGCAGCGCGCCGAGGATCGGTGTCCCGCCCACGGGCTGGGTTGTCAGCGAGACTCCGAGGAGCAGTCGAATGATGGCTGTGTCGCCGATGATCCGGCCCATGCACAGGACGGTTCCGGTAGCGATGCTCGGCCGGATCGCCGGTAGCAGCACACGCCGGATGGTCGTCGCACGGGTGCGGCCCAGCGCATAGGACGCCTCCCGGAGACGGTCCGGCAGCTGGATCAGGCCCTCGCGTGTGGCGCCGACGATGAGAGGAAGCCCCAGCACTGCCATCACGGCGCTCGCAGCGATGAACGACCGCCCGTAGACGGCGCCGTTCGAGGCGGTCTGCGACAGGAAGCCGAGGAAGCTCTGGGCGAAGATGAGCAGCCCGAACAGGGCGAGGACGACGCTCGGTGCGCCGGAGATGATCTCAACAGATGACTCGACCGCTCGCGCCAGCCACGCGGGGCGCCCGTACTCGGTCAGCCACGCAGCTATCGCGACTCCGAGTGGGGCCGCGATCAGCGTCCCGAGAGTCGAGACGATCAGGGTGCCGACGATCGGGTCCAGGAACCCGCCCGTTTGGCTCTGCAGCTGGGCCGGCGCAGGCGATTCGAACAGCATCCCGACATGCAGGTAGGAGATGCCCTTCACGAACATGTACAGGACGATCGCGACCGCGATCACGCACAGCCCGATGCCGACCGCCCAGCACATCACGTACGCGAAGCGGTCGATCAGGGGCCAGCCGGACGTGTTCTCGCGCGGCGCGCGTGCGACCTCCGACGGCGGGACGCTCAGTTGAGCCGTGCTCATGCCCGGATCCCATATCTCTTGAGCTGCTGCTTGGACGCCCATCCCGCGAGCGAGAGCATCGCGGCGGAAACGAGCAGCACGGCAGCCATCGCGTAGATCGTGTGCGCGAGCACGGGGATCGTGAGCCCTTCGGAGTTCTGGAAGATGGTCGCCGCGAGCGGGCGCACCGGCTCGAAGAAGAACGTGATCCCGTCGAGCGGGTTGGCGGCGAAGCCGCGTCCTCCGGAGACCATCGCGAGCATCACGGCCTCTCCGAGCGCGCGCGCGGTCGAGAGCACCGTCGCCGCAGCGATGGCCGGGCGTGCGGCGCGCAGCGAGACGCGCCAGATCGTGCGCCAGCGGTTGACGCCGAGCGCGGCGGACCCTTCACGCCACGAGGCCGGTACCGCCGCGAACGCGTTAGCGCTGATGGCAACCATAATCGGCAGAATCATGATTGTGAGGATTAGGACCGCGGTCGTCAGGTTCGAGCCATTGAGCTGGACGACGTACTCGACCGATGCCTTCCTGGAGTTGCTGAGAAGGTTTTCGTTGACCCAGGGGGCGACGGCGAGGATGCCGATCAGCCCGTAGATCACGGATGGGACAGCGGCCAGGAGCCTGATCACCGGGTCGAGCGTGCGACGAAGCGCGGGCGGCGCAAACTCCGTCAGGAAGATTGCAGCGAGCGTGGAGGCGACGAGCGCGATCAGGACCGCCGCGACGGTCGTGACGATCGTTCCCCAGATCAGCGGCCAGCTCCTGAAGTAGTAGATCGAGTGGCCCGGGAGCGCCTTGTCTTCCTGCATCGCCCGCAGCTGGGTGTCGGGGTCTCCGCCGGACCCGAACCAGGCCAGGCCATTGTGCGCGAACGACGGCCACGCCTTGATGAAGACCGTTGCGATCATCACGACGATGAACGCGAGGGTGGCGACCGCCAGCGCGCCGAGCAACAGCTCGACGCGCCGGTCGGTCGAGCCCGCCGCCCAGCGCCGTGTGCGTCTTGGGCTGCGGGCTCGCACTGTTGCTAGTGGATGGAGATCCATCCGGAGCTGATGATCGACCGGGCAACCTTGTTGCCGGCCTTCGTCACCCACGCGATGAACTTGAGGGCTTCGCCCTTCGGGATGCCCTTCGTGACCATCCAGAAGTTACGCACGCCGCCGTACTGGCCGGAGCGGGCGTTTCGCAGCGTGCACGGCACGCCCTGGTAGTTGACCGTGTGGACGCCGCCGGTGATGGTTGCCGAGAAGGACACGAAACCGATCGCGTTCTTGTCGCTCGGAGTGCCGACGGCGTTGACCATCAGACCCTCGGAGGTCTCGGTCGTCGCGCTCGGCGAGATCTTGAGATTTTCGCCGAGGAAGATGTTCTGGAACGCATCCTGCGTACCGGAGGCACCATCACGCTGGAACACGTCGATCGGGCCGCTCACTTGAGCACCAGGCACCTGGCTCCAGTTGCGGATCGATCCAGTGAAGATTTCCTGGACGGTTTCCTGGGACATGTTGGCGACCGGGTTGGCCTGGTTCGTGATCACGCACACGCCGTCGCGTGCGATCTTCACGAACGTGAGCCCGTGCGGGTCGACGCCGAGGATCGGGTCACGGGAGGCGTCGCCGATGTCAACGCGCCCGGCCGCGGCATCGCTGATGCCGATCGAGCTCTGCCCGCCTCCGACTTTGGGCGCTGGGCGGCCGGTGCTCTTGTGGTAGGCGGTCGCGAGTTTCTGGACAAGGGGCAGCATCGAGGTCGAGCCGTCGATGATCAGGCGCCTTGCCCCTGCGGCCGCCGGGACGGCGAGCACGAGGGCAAGGATGAGGGAGAGGATCAGGGTGCGATGCGCGCGCACGGGTAGTACTCCTTTGCTTTCTTTGGGAAATGTGGGCCGGTCGAATGCCAGTGCATTCAGCGGGCGAAACAGGTGGCGACGTCGTTCGATGCGGTGTGCGCGACGAACTTTCACCCCGCGAGCGAAAAGAGTGGCGAGTGCAGGTTTGATCGATGTTTCGTTCTTGTGAACGCCATGTGGATGTTGCGCGTTTGTAAACGTCCGTTCGATGTTTCGTTCTTGTGAACGCGGTTGCATTTCGACGATGGCCGTGTGACGCTGCGGTCGCCCTCGGATGCACCCGCGGGTTGTCCTGTGCGCCCCGAACGAGACCCCCTTCGGTGCAGCAGCACGACAGACGCCGCTCCACCGAATCGATTCACGCTCGCGCCGGTTCGAGGCACCGAATCACCGCAGGACACCGCCATGACAGACGACCACACGCCATCCAACTCCGCACCTGAGCCGCCGCCCCCCAAGGGAGGCTCGCGCGCTCCGGCGCAGCCGAAGAAACAGGTCAGCTCCGGCCTCGCCCGACGCCGCAACCCTGCGGTCGTCGCCATCACGGACTTCCTCTCGAACGTCCGCCGGATCGCTCTGAAAGACCCGCTCTCGCTGTTCCTGCTGATCGCCTCGATCGCGCTCGCGATCACGTTCGCCTCGCTGCTCGGTCAGATCAAGCCGGCGAGCTCGGGCGAGAGCGTGCCGCTAAGCACCATCCAGCAGCTCGCCCGCACGAAACAGATCGCGGCTGCCGTGATCCTCGATCACGACAACCGCGTTGAGGTGACCACCAAGTCCTCGACGCCCAACGTGACCGAAGCCGGCGTGATCGGCGCCGTCGAAAGCGCTGAAGCGAGCGGGCAGAAACTGAAAAAGGAATCAGGTCTGGCGCCGAACGTGCAGCAGAAGCTGTGGGCGGCCTACCCCGCATCCGGGGCTCAGACGCAGCAGCTACTGCGCGAACTGAGCGCGAGCGGGTCGATCGTCGCGGTCGACCAGCAGTCCGGCAAGCCGACGAAGACGATCGTCGTGCAGTTCCTGATCCCGATCCTCCTGCTGGTCTGCCTGTTCTCGCTCTTCACCCGGCTCGGCGCCGAGGGGTCCGGGGGCATCGCGGCCTTCTCCCAGTTCACCGGCAAGGGCCGCAAGAAGGGCAAGGGCTCGCTCGACAAGATCACGTTCGCGGATGTCGCGGGCGCCGGTGAGGCGGTGGCCGAGCTCAGAGAGATCCGCGACTACCTCGCCGATCCGAGCAAGTACCTGGCCGTCGGCGCCGCCGCGCCCAAGGGCGTGCTGCTCGTGGGACCCCCGGGCACGGGCAAGACGCTGCTCGCCAAGGCGGTCGCCGGTGAAGCGGACGCGGCGTTCTTCTCCCTCTCCGGATCGGACTTCGTGGAGTCCCTCGTCGGCGTCGGCGCGGCCCGCGTCAGGGACCTCTTCCGCAAGGCGCGCAAAGTGTCGCCAGCGATCATCTTCATCGACGAGCTCGACGCCGCGGGCCGCAAGCGCGGTGCCGGCATCGGTCAGGGCAACGACGAGCGCGAGCAGACGCTCAACCAGATCCTCGTCGAGATGGACGGGTTCGGAGGGGACGGAGGGCTCGTCGTGATGGGCGCCACCAACCGCCCGGACATCCTCGACCCCGCGCTGCTTCGACCGGGCCGCTTCGACCGTCAGGTCGTCGTCGATGTCCCCGACGTGCACGGTCGCATCGAGATGCTCAGGCTGCACGGAGGCAAGCGCCCGCTGGCCGCCGACGCGTCGCTCGAGGAGGTCGCGCGCCAAACACCCGGCTTCAGCGGCGCCGAGCTCGCCAACGTGATCAACGAGGCAGCGCTGCTCAGCGTCCGCGACGGCCGCGGCGAGATCGACCAGGCAACACTCGAGGAGGCGATCGACCGGGTCGTGGCGGGCCCCGCAAAGCGGCACATCCTGACCGAGGAGGAGCGCTGGCTGATCGCGATCCACGAGTCCTCTCACGCCGTCGTGACCGACGCGCTCGGGCACACGGCATCGACACGCAAGCTCTCGATCGTCGCGCGCGGCCGCCAGCTCGGCACAGCCGCGCACATGCTCTCCGACCGCGACCAGACGATCATGAGCAAGCCCGACCTGCAGTCCCAGCTGATAGTGATCACCGCCGGGCTCGCCGGCGAGCGCATCGCCTTCGGCCACACCTCGACGAGCGTCAACGACGACCTCCACGCCGCGACGACCCTGGCTCGCTCGATGGTGACGTCGTTCGGGATGTCAGAGGCCCTTGGCCTCGTGACGATCGGGGAGAAGGGCGGCGAGGTGTTCCTCGGCGCCTCCCTGCAGGACCTCGGCTCCGTCGGCCCCGAGACGCTCAACCTGATTGACAACGAGGTCGAGCGCTTCGTCGGCGACGCGGAGGCGCGGGCAGCGTTCGTGCTGGACAGGAACTGGAGCACGGTTGAGGAGACGGCGACCGCGCTGATGGAGCAGGAGACCCTCTCAGGCGTGGCGCTCGACGCCGTGCTCTCCACCGTCCAGAGCTTCACGCTCGAGGAGCTCCGCAACGTGCGCCGCACGGACGTCGCGTCCCGAGACCCCAAGCAGTCCTCATGAGACCACGTCTCCCTTCGCCGGCCATGGTCGTCGCGCTCATTGCGCTGGTGCTGTCCATGACCGGACTTGCCAGCGCTGCGCGGAACGCGATCGTGAGCGTCGTGGCGGGTCATCCCGTCAGCGCGAAGCCTTACCCGAACGGACTCCTGCTGCTGGGCAAGAACCGCAAATTTCCCTCGTCGGCCATTCCCACTGTGGCGAACGCAAACAAGGTTGCAGGGAAAAGCGCCGAAGAACTCGCCGGCACCTGCCCGCCGCAGACCGTCGACCTCGGGACGTGGTGCCTGGACACAGCGCCCTACCCGCTCACGAACGCACAGGTCGGGCTCAATAACTACGTGTGGGCCTCCAAAGCGTGCGAGGCAGAAGGGGGCTGGCTCCCTAGCGCGGGCCAGCTGATCGGTGCCGCAGATCGCGTCAAGCTCGAGTCGACGATCCACGACTCGCAGCTGACGGCCACGGTGAATCTCGACCCGAGCCGAGGGCTGAAAGACGAACGAGAGATGAGCTCCACGCTTGTCACGACTGAGGCCGGATCAGCCGCCGCCGGCTACGAGGGCGTCAGCGAAGGGGCGACGGGCAATCCCCGCCAGGGACAGCCGAACCCGATCCCGCAACCCGCCAACGCATATCCCGAAAGTCTCCAGTACGTGACCGTCTACGACAACAGCAACAAAGGCGGCTTCGCGGGCTCAGAGCCCGTGCTTGCGCCGGAGAACTTCCGCTGCGCGTTCAACAAGGCTCCCGGGGCACTCAACAAGCCCGAAAAATGAGAGCCCTCGCGGGGTTCGCGCCGACACGGACGCGGCGAAGCTACCAGCGGCCGAGACGCGGCCCCGCGGTCGCTTGTGGCGATTCGGTGAAGATCGGGCCGCAACCGCCGCCTCGGCGTGGTCGCGGGTCTAACGTGACCCTCCCGATGAGCCGCCGACAGACGTTCACTCGGCCCCTCCCTCGGACCCGGCGCGGCATGGTCGCCGTGGTGGCCGCGCTCGCTGTGGCGCTTCTCGCCGCGATCGCCTCGCCCGCGGGTGCGTCGATTCTTCCCGCCCAGACGATCGATGGCCCGAACGAAAGCATCGTCGGATTCGGCGGAATCGCGATGGCCGAAGACGGCACGGGAGGCGTCGTGTACCTGAAGCGCGTGGGCGGCATCGCGCACGTGTTCGTCTCACGCTACGTCGGTGGGCAGTGGCTCGCCCCGATCAGGGTTGACTACGAACAGCCCTACGCAGCGAGCTGGCCGCGCATCGGCGCCGCCAACGGGGGTGAGCTGGTCGTGATCTGGGCGACGCCGTTCGCCTCCGAAAACCAGAAGCCCGTCGATGAGCTCCTCAGCTCGACCCTCGGGCCGGGCTCGACGCTGTTCGGCCCCTCGATCATCGTCGACCGCGACATCCGGCAGGGGACCGGCACCAGCCCGGACCTCGCGATGAGCTCGACCGGCGCGGCTGACGTCGTCTACCGCGTCGTCCAGGAAACCGAAGGGCAAAGGACTGGGATCCCCCTCCTGCGGCCCGGCGACGTCATCGAGCAGATACGCGTCGCCAGCTACAACGGCGAACGATGGTCAGCGCTCGGCGCCATCAACCGCAACCGCGGAGTGTCGATGCGTCCTCCGAGTGCCGCAAACGCTCCCCAGATCGCGATCGGCCCGACGGGAAACGCTGTCGTCGTGTGGCAGGAGCCCGACATCGAAGGCGTCGCACGGATATGGGCGCGCCGCATGTTCGGCGCGAGCATCGACTACGTCATGCCGGTCAGCGCTTCGAGCATCAAAGGCGTGGCGATCCACGACGACGCCGATGCGCCCGCGGTCGCCATCTCAAGGCTCGGCCAAGCCGAGGTCGCCTACCGCCAGGTCGCCTCACCGGGTTCGCCGCTCGCGGGGCCACGGATCTTCCTGAACATACTCCCCGACGGCGAATCGGCCAGCGGAGCTCAGTTCGCCGGAGCGATCGTCGCTGACCCGTCGGTGTCGGGCGGGATGTCCGCGAGCGTCGGGCGCCCAAGCATCGACATCGACGAAACGCAGGACGTCCGTGTGCTCTACGACAGCAACGGCCAGCCCCGCGTCGTGCAGGGCAACGACCTCGGTCTGACGGGCACGCTCACGCTCGGTTCCCCTTTCGCAGGCTCAGCGCTCACGCCGGCGAGCGAACTGCCGGCCGAGAGCATCACCAACCCGTCGGGCGGGGGGATCGCCGCGTGGGCCAGCACCGACCCCTTCGGTAGCCCGGCGGTGGCGGTCAGGGAGGATTTCCCGGGCGGCGCGGTCCAGACGGCCCTCGTCAGCGGCGGCGCAGGCGGCCCGATCGGCGAACTCGCCGTCGGCCGCTCAACGCTCGGCGACGGTCTCGTCGCCTTCCAGCAGGGGCCGCTCGGCAATGCCGCGATCGTGGTCGCCCAGGCATCCTCGCCGCCGGCGCAGTTCGTGGTGAGCGTGCCCAAGGGGTGGATCCACCCCGCGCAGGCGCAGATCTCCTGGCTGCCCGCACCGAGCGCCTACGGCCCGCTCACCTACACCGTGGTGCTCGACGGCAGGCGTCTGGCGACGCCGCAGGGGGAACTCGCTCTGAGCATCCCCACGCGCGGCCTGGGGGACGGAGTCCACAAGGTTCAGATCCTCGCCAGTGACACGTACGGCCAGTCGACGCTGACGGCGCCGTCGACGCTGCGCATCGATGGCCGGCCGCCGCTCGTGAGCGTGAAGCGCATCAGCGGTGGCCGAGGCGTGAGAGTCGCGGTCACCGATGGGCAGTCCGGGGTGGAACCGCGCTCGGTTCGCATCAACTTCGGGGACGGGTCCCGCGCCCACGGCCGGGCGCAGGCGCGGCACATCTACGCGCGCGCGGGTCTCTACACGGTGATCGTCACCTCCAGGGACAACCTCGGCAACGCCGGCGTGGTACGCCGTCTGGTGAGCGTCAGATGATCAGCCGCAGCGCACTCGCTTCCCTGCTGGCTCTGCTCGCCGCGCTCGCCTGGTGCGCCCCCGCGAGCGCCGACGTGTTCGGGCCGATCGAACTGCTGTCCGACGGGGTCGTTGCCGCGGAAGAAGGACAGGGACAGCTCCAGCAGGCGCTCTACGCCCACGATCCCGCGGTCTCGCAGGACGGGCGGTACGTCGCCTTCGACGGCTACTTCGGAGGCCGGACCGGCGTGTGGCGCCGGGACCTGCAGACCGGCCAGGTGCTGCCGGTCGCGGTCGGCCCGAAGGTCCAGGGCGGCGAATCGTGTGTGCAGGCGGTGTGTGACGCAGAGCTCCCCTCGATAAGCGCCAACGGCCAGTACGTGAGCTTCACCACCACAGCCGCTCTCGAGCCGGCGCTCGACACCAACAGCGCTCCCGACGTCTACGTGCGCGACATGGCGGTGGCGGAAACACAGACCTGCAACGAAGCGTCGCCGGAACCCTCGCAGCCGTGCCCGTTCACGCTTGCGTCGGCGGTCAACGGCAAGGCCGAAGGGCTCTCCTATGAAGGCGGCATCGGATACGGATCGACCGCGAGCGGCCGCTCGGCGCTCAGCGCCGACGGGCAGAAGGTCGCGTTCGTGACCACCGCCGTGTCGGATCTCGCCGGGCCGGGGACGCCCGCCCTGCAGGTCGCGCTACGGAACATCGCTACGCGCGAAACGGAGCTCGTGAGCGTCAGGCGCGACCCCGGCACGGGGCTGGCCGAACCCGGTGTGCCCGTCCACTCCGAAGAATCGGGTGCCTCCTACGGCGCGGTCTTCAGTGCCGCGTCGAGCCCGCCCCCGTTCCCGTACTCAAACCGCGCGTATTCGCTGACGCCGGCGGTCGGCGCATCGCTGAGCGCAGACGGCACGACAGTCGCATGGATGGCGCGCAACGTGTCACTCCAGGTCAAGACGCTCGCGCAGGAACGCACCGCGTCCTACACCGAGCCGCTCTGGCGGCGCGTCGCGGACGGCCCGCTCACCCCAACGCGCCGCATCACAGGCGGCTCAGAACCCGAAGCGCCGGGCTGTGCAGCGAGCGGCGAGGCGGAACTCCCGCGGCCGGAACAGGCGAGCACCGCGGACCCGTGCCAGGGGCCGTTCGCCGTCGAATCGACGTTCGGTGTCTGGTCCGGGTCGCGAGCGAACGTTGTGCCGCAGCTCAGCGCCGACGGCTACACCGTCGCCTTCATCGCCACCGCGCCCCGCGTGACCCTCGGCGTGGACTTCGGGCGCGGCTCGGAAACAGAAGAAAGCGACCTGTATCTGTCGGACATGCACCCGGGCGTCAGCCGCGTTCAGGCGCTGACGCCGCTCACCGAGCTCGCGAGCGGGAAGGTCGGGTTTGAGCCCGGCAACGCTCCCGTCGTCGACGTCGGCATCTCCCCCGACGGCAGGCAGGTCGCGTTCGCGACCCGGCGCACCGAGTTCCCGCTGGGCGCGCCCGCATATGTGAGCACGACCGCGGCCGTCTCGGGGATGGCTGAACTGTTCGACGTCGACCTCTCCGGGGACACCCTGACTCGCGTCACCAACGGATACGAAGGCGGCCCTGCAGAACACCCCCACAAGGTGGTCAAAGCGACCGAAGAACCCTACGAAGTGGTAGACGGGGCGCAGTCGCCGTCCTTCTCGGCGGACGGCAACCTGCTGGTGTTCGCGTCAACGGCCTCGAACCTCGTCTACGGCGACGGCAACACGCCCCCGGTGGGCGTCGAAAGCCGCGGCGGATCAGCCGACGGCAGTGACGTCTTCGACGTCACACGCAAGCTGTTCCCCGCCGTGGCCGCGCAGGGCTACGTCTCGCCGGCCCCGCCGAACCCCGCGGTCGAACCGGAATGGCGCGTCGGGGTCACCGCCGGCTCCCTATCCGACGGAAGCGTCGAGCTGTACATCCAGACCCCCGGCGCCGGTACCGCCACCGTCACGGCATCGAGCACCGTGCCCGCGCCCGCCGCGCAGGCCGGGCGGAGCAAAGGCAAGCGTGCAAGGCGCGCCGCCACGAGGGTCGCCCCGGCCGTCCTGAGAACCGTCGCCGGTGCCCACGCCGCGGCCGGCTCGAGCACCCTGCTGAAGGTGCGCCTGACGCTGGCCCGCGGCTATCAGCCCCTCGCAGCGCGCAGCGGTGGCCTGTATGGCACGGTGCGCGTCTCCTTCACGGCCCCGGGACACCCGGCGGTGTTCGAAACGGTCGCGGTCACCTTCTCCGGACACGCCGTCGTGGCACGGCGTGCCAAGCACAGGGCGCGCAGGACGGTTCGCAAATGACCCGCTCACGAGCCGCCGGGCTCCTCGCGCTGTCACTGGTCTGCGTGCTCGGCCTTGCCGCGGCGCCCGCGTCGGCGCAGGCCGCGGGACTGCAGTGGCGCCTGGAACAGCCGGTCCCGCCCGAACAGCCGGCCGGCGTCGAAGGCTCAAAGACCCCGATCGGCCTGGGCCGGATCGGCGACATCGAGTTCTGGGCACCCAACCGCGGCGCGCTGATCACGGCCGGCAACGGGAGCACCGTCCCGCCCGGGGTGTGGATCTACAACGGCGTCACCTGGCGCGAGTACGCGAGCGTCTGCGGCGCCACCGACGGGCGCATAGCGTGGGCGGGGCCCGAAGAATTCTGGACCGTGTCCGACGGCCGGCCCGGGCAGGCCGCGAACGGCCTCGGGCTGCTGCCGCCGCTTGAAGACAACACCCTCTGCCACTTCGCGGGCGGGAGCGTCGCCGGCTCCTACGCGCAGCCCGGCTTCCGATCGAGCTCCTACATGGCTATGCACGGCGCGGCCTGCGCCGCGGCCAACAACTGCTGGTTCGGCGGAGACCCGCTGCCCTCGCCCCAGGTCGGTGCGTTCCACCTGCACTGGAACGGCACGGCCGTCGAAGCCGAACCGAACACGCGCGCGGAAACGATCGGCGACATGCGGGCGTTCGAAGGACACCTCTACGAGAGCATCGCGCTCACGCTCAAGGAATCCGCCGAAGCGGTGGAAGCGGTCGAAATCGAACACCCCTACGTGCTGACCGAAATCTCGACCTCGGGCACCGGCCTGAGCTTCAAAACCCAGCACCAGCTCTCGCTCAGGGAACAGATCCTGCCCCAGTACACGCCCGGCTCCTTCCCGCAGGGCCTCGGTGCGCTGAAGCTGTCCGCCGACAGCGAATCGATGTGGGCCGCCGCGGGGGCGGTACAGGAACCGCCTGAAGGGTCCGGACCCGGTTCGCTGACGGTCCTGCGCGACGCGGCGGGAGCGTGGACCCAGGTGCTCGGCCCCGCGACCGAAGAAACCCTTCAGACGGTGCCCGGGAATCTCGCCGGTGACGCCGTCGGCGGGATCGCTGCCGAACCCGGGAGCCAGGCGGCGTGGCTCGCACTCGACACTCCCACCGACCTGAGGAACCCCAACCCGACGGTCCCCGCCACACTGGTGCACCTCGAATCGAGCGGGTCGCTCACGACCGAACAGCTGCCCAGCGCCCAGGAAGGAGCCGAAGGCGTCGGGCCCAAGGGAGCGGCTTACAGGATCGCCTGCCCCGCCCACAACGACTGCTGGATGGCGACCACCCAGGGCTGGCTCTACCACCTGAGCGAAGAAGGCAGCCGCACACTCCCGCCCGACAGCGCGCCGGCGTTCGGCGGCCCGCTGATCACCTCAAGGCCCTCGGACGAAGGCCTCCCGCAGGTGCCCTCCGACGCGCCGCCGGTCGACGACTCGGGCCTCGAAGAATCCCAGGGAGGGTCGGGCGCACCGGTCAAGCCGCCGCCTGCCGCGCCGTTTGCGACCGTCACCGTGCCCCTGCTGACCCAGGTCCACACCAGGCTCGTCAAAGGCACGACGCTGGAACTCAGCTTCCACCTCGCCGTCAAGGCTCGCGTGAAGCTGGTCGCGATGCGGCGCTCGAGCGTGGTCGCGAGCACCCCCACGCGGGTGCTGAAGGCGGGGAAGCGGAGCCTCTTCCTGCAGCTTGACGCCCGCCGCTGGCCAACCAAGCTGAACCTCCAGACCCACGCCCTCGCTCCGCTCCCGAAGGTATCCACGCGCAGCAGCGGCGTCGAAAGCGTCGGCACATCGCTGCGCTTCCCGGCATTCGGTCGCCTGCTCGGATCAGGGCCCACGCTTTGAGGCACGGGCGGGCCAGCATCGGCCGGGCGCGGCGCCGCGCCTGCTGCGCAGCCGCGCTCCTGGCGATCGCGCTCTCCGCCGCGCTCGTCGCGGGACCGCCGTGGGGCGGCGCGACCTCGCGGGCGGCGGGAGGCTCCGCCGGCGAACCGAGCGCCTACACCGACGGCTCGGTCCCGGCGCGCGAAGTCACCCTGATCGGCTCGACGCCCTCAGAAGCCGGCGGCGGCAAGTTCGAGACGTGGGGGTTGGGCAACGGCGCGGGCGGGCCCGTGCTGGTCCGCTACACCGCGGGCGAAGGCAACTCCAACGAAGGGCACTGGCTGCTCGGGCCGGCCCTCCAGGACCAGGCCGGCCAGCCCCTGAAGGGCTTTGAACTCGACACCCCCGAGGCGTTCAGCTCGACCGCCGGGCCGAGCCCGATCGCCGGGCAGATGACGGCCGACGGCGCCGCCGTGCTCGCCGGCTCGATCGAATCCGGCAAACAGCAGGTCCTGCTGGTGCGCAACCCAAACGGCCCCGGCAACGCGTTCCGCGAAACCAAGCCGGTCCCCGAAGGGCTGCTCGAACACGGCGAACGGCTGTTCGGACTGACGCGCGCGCCGCTGATCGCGCCGCTCGACCAGGGCTCGAGCCACACCGGGGCCCTCGTCGTCCCGGTCAAGGAACGAGCGCCCGGGGTCGAAGAACACGTCCTTCACTGGGATGGGGAATCGGAAGAATGGAGCTCGGAGCAGATCGAACTACCGGCAGGCGCGAGCTCGACGGAATTCCGCGTGCTCGGCATCGGCTCGAGCTCGCCGACGAACTCCTGGCTGCTCGCTCAGCTCTCCGAAGGTCACGTCGCGCTGTTCCGCAGGCACGCGGGCGGCGGGGAACCGGCCGTGTGGAGGCCGGTCCCGCCGTCCGCGGGCGCCGAAGCGGGCGCCCCGCTCGAAGTGGAAGGCGAACCGGTGACGATCCCCGGCGCCGACAAGCAGCGCGTCGAGAGCCAGGTCCTGACGGTCACGAGCCAGGGGGTCTGGATCGACGCGGAACGGCCCGAAGTGAAGGCATCGACGACGATCTTCTACACCCCCGAACACGAAGGGTCGGGCCCGTCGACCGCGAGCTGGTGCTACCTCGGGCACTCGCCACCCGGCACGAAATGCCAGCACGCGCTGCCGAAACCACTGCCGTCTGGCGCGTTCCGCAGCTTCGCATGGCCCTCGTCCGCGCCCTACGGCGAACGGATCATCACGGGCTTCCGGGAAGGCGCCTCGCTGCGCCTGGACGGAACGTCCCTGGACCCGCTGCTCGCGCTCGGCGGAGCCGTCGGCTCGACCTACGGAGCCGCGTTCACCAGCCCCAGCGAGGGCTGGCTCGGCGATCAGCTGCTGCCGGTGCACCTGACGCTCGAAACGCTGTCGAGCAGGCTCACCCCGTGGCCGGTCTCCTTCCGCCACGCGCTCGTCGCCGTCGCGCCCCAGCCCGGGGCCACGGTCGGCGCCGTCTCAAGCGAAGCGGTCGCCGTCGGCGACCTCGGCGAGGTCACGCGCTACCTGCCGGGCAAGGGCTGGCTGCCGGAAAGCCTCCTCGGACCCGGCGGACGGCACGAAACCCCCAGGCTCCGCGGGGTCGCATGGCCGACACCGAAGCGGATCTTCGCGGTTGGGGACCTCGGGCAGATGTGGCTCTGGCGCGGTGAGACGGGACTATGGGAACCGGACCCGGCCGCTCCCTACAACTTCCGCGGGAACCTGCTCGGCGTCGCGTTCGACCCGAACGACCCCGCGCGCGGCTACGCGGTCGGGGAGGGCGGGGTCCTGCTCAGCTACGGCAAGACTTGGAGCCAGGAACCGCAGTCGAGCCTGCCGCCGCAGGTTGCGCACGCGAGCTTCACCTCCGTTGCCTTCGCGGGCTCGGAGGCGATGGTCGCCTACAGGGTGCTCCCCAACCCGTCGATCGACCGCTACCTCGGCGGGCTGCTCGTCAACGACGGGTCCGGGTGGCGCATCGACCAGGGTGCCGCCGAAGTGATGGGAACCGGCGTGCCCTGGGCCGTGGCCGGTCTGCCCGACGGCGGCGCCGCGTTCGCGGCATCGGGGATCGTCTATGAGCGCGAATCCTCATCAGCGCCATGGCACGCGGCAGCCACGCCGTTCCCGGGAGCCGGGGAACCCGGCTCGCTGTCGCTGTTCCGGGAAAACGGCGCGGTGCGGGTTGTGGCCGCCTCGGCTCCGCCCGACACCTACACCGTCGAAAGCGCCCCGAGCGCTCCCCCCGGCTTCCCGCCGACGCTGATCGCGCCGTACCCGCTCACAACCGACACCGAACGCGGCGTGCTCCGCCAGACGGCGACCGGCTGGAGCGACGAGCTGCACGAAGTGAACAACGCGCGCGAACCGGAAGGCCACTGGAAGAACTACGACCAGACCTACCAGCCGGACCCCGTCTCCGCCGTCCTGGTCGACCCTGGCGGGTCGCAGGGCTGGGCGGTCGGTGGCTTCGTCGAACCGGAAGACCACGAAGGCGTGCTCGACACCGCCGACGTCGCGCGCTACCGCGGCGAAGGCGCGCCGGTGGGCGCGTCGCAGTCGCCTATCTCAGCCGGCGCCGGGACCGCGACGTTCGCGATCGGCGGGAACGCCTCCTGCTCGGCGCCGTGCGCGGAACGAGCGAAGGCGAAAATCGGCCCGGACGTCTGGCTCTCCTCCGCCCTGTCACTCGCACAGCGCGTCAGCGGCGCACGCGCCTTCCTGTATACGGGTCCACGCGTCGTCAGCCCGACCGCGATCAACGGCCCGAAAACGGAAGCCGCGACGATCAACTACGCCAGCGAGGAGGGCCGTTACGCCCAGCTCCTGCGCGAAAGCCCGCTGCCGGCGTTCGCCGCGGGCTCGCCGACGGACCTCGACGAAGCAGGCGGCCTGGCGAGCTTCAAGCAGGCCTTCTCCACGTTCCCGGCGCCGTTCGGAGAAGGCTCGCCCGGTGTCGGGCTGCCGGCCGGCGAACCGGCTCCCGCGTGCGGCGCGGGCTGCGCCTACTACGCCTTCAACTCGACCGGCGCCAGCGGCACGGTCCGCGTGATCATGCTCGACGACTCCCGCGAACCGGCCGCGGAACAGATCGCCTGGGTCACCGCCCAGCTCAGGTCCGCCGCCGCCGAAGCGCATCCGGCGATCGTCGTGGGCAACGCCGACCTCGGCGCCGAGCTGCTCTCGCCCGGATCGCACCCGTTCGCACAGCAGCTCGCCGAAGCTCTGGTCACCGCAAAAGCCGAGGCCTCGGCCTACTTCTTCGACTCCCCGGAAGTCAACATCAAGGGCAGGATCTCGGCGTCGGGCCGCTCGGTCCCGACATTCGGGTCCGGGACGCTCGGCTATGTCAACTTCACGGCCGAGGCGAGCGGCGCATTCCTCGGAGCGAGCGGCTTCCTGCTCGGCGAAGTGCTCACAGCCAAACGCGAAGCCGCGACCAACCAGGCACCCGTCACCGCCAGGCTGATCCCCAACATCGGCGAACTCGCGATGGAAGCACAGGACGGCACGCTGCTCCGCCGAAGCCAGGCGGCGCTCTTCGCGGCGCTCGCGCGCCGGCCGCGCGCCGGCAACCAGTCCGAGGGCGGAGGCACGCCGCGGCCGAGCACGGACCTCTACGTGCCGATCCCGTCCTACTGCAACGGCAACGGCTGCGCGAGCGCGATCCTGCCCGAATACAGCTTCAGCTCCTCGAGGGAAGACATAGGCGCGTTCGTCGCGAAAAACGAACAGTCCGCAGACCCTCGCGCGGTGCTCCTGAACTCGTCCGAAAAACCGATCGTTGAATCGAAATCAGGGCTCTTCTGCGCGTTCAACGCTGGCACGACGACGGTCACGATCAGCGCGGGCGGCCTCTCCGCGTCGCTTCCCGTGACCGTGCAGGCCGGCAGCGTGCGCCGCCCGTGCGGAACGGTGAAACTCAAAGAACTGCCGGTAAAGCAGCAGGTCACGCCGCCCGCGCCGGCGCCCGCGCCCGGCCCGACGCCGGCGGGTGTCGCGCCGACGCCGCTGCCGCTGCCCGCGCCGCCGCTGCCTGCCGCAACCCCCGCGCTGGTCGCCGCCAAAATCATCCCGCCGGCGCCGTTCGTCCCCCTCGCCGCGGCGAGCTCTCCGCTGCTCGCGATCGTGCCGCCGCCGATTCCGACACCGGCGCGGCCGACACCCCCGAGCGGGACCTCGCCGGTCTCTCAGCCCGTTGAGGCGCCCGAGAAAGAAGAAGAGACCGAGGAGGCAACGGAGTCCGTCGGCAACAACGCGGTCGCCTACCGCTCGACCGAACACGAGCCCTCATCCGCCTACCTGATCGGGATCATCGTGATCGCCGCGTTCGCGGGGGCGGGAGTGCGCGCGAGGCCGCGCCGCGGGCGCCGCGGAGCACGGGTCGCGCCAGCCACGATCTCGGCGATGCGCTCGCAGCGGCGCGTGAGCGAAAGGGATCCGCGCCGGCCCTGGTGAGTGGCCCGCCGCGCTCCCGGTGAGCATCTCAAGGTGTGAACCAAATGTGAAACGTGGCCGCATGACCCATGCCTGTGGGCTCAGGTGTGAACGAGTCGTGAAGCATGTTGTGTCACGTGCTCGGGGTGTGCAAGCGTAAAACCGCAAACCCTCGATCGACCGGAGCATGATGCCCAACAGTCGCCACACCCGATGGACTCTCGCCCTCACGACGGCATGCCTGCTGCTCCTGGCTGCCCTCACGACGAGCGCCGCTTCGGCCAGCTACGGCGAACTGCTCCGCTTCAACGGCAAAGGCGGCGCGTCGACCCAGCACGCGTTCAACCTGACCGAACAGACTCAGTCGTTCGGGATCGACCCGGTCAGCGGCGCGATCTTCGCCGGCGACGAACGCATCGGCGGGGGCGGCGAAGAATCCGAAGAATACCGGCTGCGCAGGTACAGCCCGTCGGGTACCTATGAAGCAGAAGCGGCGATTCCCACACCGACGTTTCCCGCCGGCATCGTGGAAGTGAAAGGCATCGAGGGCGCGGTCGTCGACCACGGCGAAGGCCGCGTGTATGTCCTGCTCCGCTACAAGCGGGCCGCCACGCCGCCCGACGAAGGCAAAGAAGACGCCGGCGCGCTGCTCGCCTTCAACATCGAACCTTCCTCGGGCAAGCTCACCCCGGCCGCGGGCACCACCACCGAAGGCAGCCTCGAAGGTGTCCTTGCCAGCCCGGCGACGCTCGGGGCGGGCTCGGCGACCGCCGGCACGGCGCTGCTCGAACCGTCCGGCATCGCACTGGACCCGACGACGCACAACATCGTGATCCTCGGCCAGGTCGACCAGGGCGGCGTCCTGCACCAGGCGGTTCAGCGGGTCACCAAGACGGGCACACTCGGCGCCCGCTGGGTGGCGCCCGCCGCGCTCGGCGTGGCAGGCGGGGGCGACTCCCCGGTCGTGACCCAGTCCGGCCGGATCCTCTATGAGGAAGCCAACAAGATCCTCGAAGTGCCCTCCGGCTTCAGCGGAGCCGCCACGACGGTGTTCCGCTTCGCGCAGCCCGAAGGCCAGGTCGAACAGCCCTTCCTCGAAGAATTCCTGACGATCGGCGAATCGGAAAGCTACAACGGGGGAGCCCTCTCGCTGTTCGCGGAAGGCGCGAGCGAAGGCCGCCTGGTCGCGGACTCCGAAATCAACCAGTCCGAAGAAAACGGCGAAAAGTCCAAGATCAGGAACAACGGCGCCGTCTCCCTGAAGTACGTCGAATCGGGAGGCAAACTGACGATCTCCGAGGCCGGTTGGACGGGCGCGAAGCCCGGCGAAACGGGAGTCGCGAAAAGCTGCGTCGTCGGCTTCGGCGGCCTCGGCTACCCGACCGTCGCGGCGGGCGCCGAAGGCTCGATCCTCGTGCTCGCACCGAGCACCGGCGACGTGATCAAGTTCGGGCCCACCGGCAACTTCTGCCTGCCGGCCAAACAGTTCGGCACGGGCCTTGAACTCAAGCTCAGCAAGGTCAAAGTCAGCAACATCACGACGGCGATGACGGTCGAAATCTCCGCGAAGATCCTGCAGGCGAACGTGCTCAGCGTCGACTGGAACTTCGGCGACGGCGAAAAACTCACGACCCACGTGCCGAGCGGCCAGCAGACCCAGACCGCGGAAGTCCTGCACAAATTCGCCTCCACCGGGAAAAAGAAGGTCGAAGCGGTCATCCACACGGACAACCTCGCGACCCCCGAAATCATCGTCACCTCGGAAGTCAACGTGCTGACCGGGATCAAAATCACACTGAACCCGACCTCGGTGACCGTCGTGGAAGGGAGCGGCGCGAAGTTCAAAGCGGCCGCGTCCAGTGAACCGCCCCCGAAAGTCCAGTGGCAGCAGTCGACCGACAAAGGCTCGACGTGGACCGCAATCCCGGGCGCCGAAAGCACCGAACTTGCGCTCTCGGCGGTGACCCACGCGATGAGCGGGTACGAGTACCGCGCGGTGTTCAAGACCGCAGACGGATCGGAACTCGAAACGACGCCGGCGACGCTCACGGTCGAAACGCAGGCCGAACACAAAGCCAAAGTCGAAAAAGAAGAACGCGAACGAGAAGAACGTGAACTGAAAGAAAAACAGGAACGGGAAGCAGCCGAAAAAGCGGCGGCCGAAAAAGCCGCTGCCGAAAAGGCGGCCAACGAACGCGCCGCGAGCGAACGAGCCGCAGCGGAACAGGCAGCAGCCGAACAGGCCGCGCGGGAAGCCGCCGCTCAGCAGAAGGTGCTCGCCGAAAAAGCGGCGTTCCCGGCGACGAGCCTGGTCGGCAGCTCGTTCACCGTCAGCAAGTCGGGGGTACTCGTCCTGAAGATCAGCTGCAAGGCCGTCTCGACCTCCTCCTGCGCGGGAAGCGTCACGCTGAAGTCGCTGAAGGCGATCAGCGCCGGGGTCGGCGCGAGGCAATCAAAGGCGGCGATCCTGACGCTGACGACGGGCTCCTTCTCGATCGGCGGTGGCCAGACGAAGACGGTGACGGTCCACCTGTCGGCGAAGGCGATCAAGGCCCTGAAGAAGGCAAAGAGCCTCGGCGCGCGTGCGACCATCGTCGCGCACAACCCCGAAGGCGCCGTCAGCAACTCCACTGCGACGCTCACGCTGAAGGCCGGCAAGCACTGAGCCCCGGTGCCGGTGTCCGGGCCCGCGAGCCCGGACACCGGCACTACGCGTTTCCGGGCTTCCTGCCGCTCCGGAGCGGTAACAAGCGCGTAACAGGCTCGGAACATCGTCGTAACCTCGTGATCGTGGACACATGGGACTCTGATCCTGCGTGACAAGGCGTCCCGCGAAACATGCAAGGGAATCTGCAACCCCACGGAGGTAGTCCACTAATGCGTTCATTCTCTGTACGCCGCGCAGTCTCGGCGTGCGTGCTTTCCGCCGCAGCCGCTGCGGCGCTTGCGGCACCAGGTGCCGCCAGTGCAGCCGGCCCCGAAAGCTGTTCGGGCGGCAACACCAAGGGCGCCGGCGCGTCCACGCAGAAGGCAGTCCAGCTGGAAATCTGGAACCTGAAATTCAACCTGTCGGCCGACCCCAAGGCCTGCAATGGCACGCAGGGCTCCAAAGGCAAACCGACGTTGACCTACGAATCGGTCGGCTCAGGCGCCGGTCTTGAAAAGTGGGGCGTCAACGCCCACGCGTTTGAAGCCGGCACGTACGGCTTCGTCGCCACCGACGAACCTGTCGACCCGACCGAGAAAGCCGAAATCGAAGGCAACCAGACGACCAAAACCGCCGAAACCGTCCAGACGATTCCGGTGCTCCAGGTCGCAATCGCCGTCCCCGTCAACCTGCCCGCCGGTTGTGTCGCCACGAGCACGCAGCACCCGGGCCAGCTCGCAGTGTCGAACGTGACCCTGGAGAAGATCTACCGCGGCACGATCAACACCTGGGCCGAAGTGCTCACGGCTGAAGCCAGCAACAAAAGCGGTGACAAAATCACGGGCGAAGGCTGCGTGACGGGGACCCAGATCACCCGCGTAGTCCGCAAGGACCAGTCAGGTACGAGCCACATCTTCAAGAAGTACCTGTCGCTGACCAGCAGCACTCCGTTCCTGACCAACCTTGGGAACACGAAGGACTGGAAGGAAATCGCAGAAGGCGTGGCCAACGAAACCGAATGGCCCGCCGGCAGCGTTGCAGTCGTCCGCCCGGCCGCAGCTGGTGGTGGCGAACTCGTGGCAAAGGTCGCCGCGACGCCGAGCAGCATCGGCTACGCCAGCCTCGTCGACGTCCGCAAAAACGGCTCGTTCAGCCAGGCCGCCAAATCCGGTGGTCCGAACACGGCCAAATTCTGGCTCGACATCGAAAACAACGGTAAACCGGGTGTCGCTGCTAAAGGCATCAAATCAGCCGACCCGTCGACCAACGGCGACGCTGAAGCCAAAGCAAGCGCCAACTGCGCGAAGGAGAAGTACACGAACGGTTCAGGAACGAAATTCCCGCCGAAGACGACGGGCCTGACCTGGAACGAAGTGACGACCGAAGTCAAGCAGGCCAACTACCCGATCTGCGGCCTGACTTACGACATGGGTCTGAGCAAGTACAGCGCGTACCCTGGCACCTCTGAAGGTGAGGCGATCACCGCCAACAACTACCTTCAGTTCGAGGTCTCGACCGGCGCCGAAGGTGGCCAGTCGGAGCTCGTCAACCAGGACTACGAACCGCTTCCGAAAAACCTCGTCAAGATCGCCCAGAAGGGCGCGGCCCTGGTGGCCAACTGAGGTAACGGTCTGAGGCTGCGGCGCGAGCCGCAGCTCCAGCGGGACACGGGCCGCCCCAAGGATGGGGCGGCCCGGGTGTTTAAGGATCAGGCGGCCGCTCAGCAGCCGGCGCCGCGGCCGCGCCCGGTGGGGACGCGGCCCTGCACGAAGCGCCGGTGGGGTGCACTCGCCGCAGCTGCGCCGACTTCCTGGGAGGCCCGTTCCGGCTCTGCGAGGGCCGCCGGTCCGAGGCCGGCGAGGATCTCTCCGTCCTCGGGGGGAATGCGGGCGCTCGAAGCGCCGTCCGCCCTGGCCGCGGCGCGGCAAATCGCGATCATGAGAATGAGCACTGCCAGCCAAGCTGCGGGAATCAGGACAATCGGCATCTCCGCTCCCCCTCGTCGCGGGCCCATCACCTGCGCCTTCCTCGTGTTCTTTGCTACTACCGACCATAATCCTCCCCGCGGACGGGGCGCTGCGTGAGCTTGCTCACCGAGCCGCTGGATGGCTTGCTAGCCGGTCGGAGGCATGCGCGCACGACGAGTTGCGGTCGGTGCTTGCTTTATCTCGGCGTCCGGCCTATGATCGGATTCGATTGAGGGAGGTCACCGGATCTCGACATTTGTTCGGGTCGCGGCGATCAACATGGGGCAGGTGTGGCGAGCAAGGAGGCGGGAGGCCTTATGAGCGTCGAGACTGGGAGGGGCACCGAAAGCGGTGTTCCATGGGGCGGCGTTGAGGCAAGAAGGGGAGTAGCAGCAGGTTCGGTCAAGCGCGGGCTCGCGCCCTCGCTGTCGGACGTGCGCGGCCCCGCTGCGTGCATGCGTCGGGACGCGATCTTCCGCCGCACGCTCCTCGTTGCCGACGTGATCGCGATCTCCGCCGCGTTCATCCTCACGGTCGCCCTCGCCGGCCGGCCGCTGCACCTGACGTGGGCAGCCCTCGCCGGCATCCCGATCCTCGTCGTCGTCGCGAAGCTCACCGGTCTCTATGACCGCGACGAGACGCTGCTCCGCAAGACGACCCTCGACGAGGCCCCGAAGCTGCTCCAGCTCGCCACCTTCGGTGCGCTCGCGGCGTGGCTCGTGGGAGGTCTGATCGTGCACGGCCAACTTGACCGCCGCGAGGTCATGTTCCTGTGGGTCGTGCTCGCCGCACTGCTGCTGATCGGCCGGGCTGTGGCCCGCGCCCTCGCGCTGCGCGTCGCACCGACCGAGCGCTGCCTGTTCATCGGCGACGAGCTCTCCGCCGAGACGATCCGCGCGAAGCTCACAGGGCACGGCGGCGTCAAGGCCCAGGTCGTCGCGCACCTCGACCTCGACAAGGTCGCGCCATGGTCGACCGACGCGTTCTCCGAACCCAGGCTCGTCGAGATCCGCGAGCTCGCACAGAGCCTGGACGTGCACCGCGCGATCATCGCGCCCCGCAGCGCCGACGCCGGCGAGATGCTCAACCTGGTCCGCACCCTGAAGGCCGTCGGCGTCCGCGTCAGCGTCCTGCCGCGCCTGCTCGAGGTGGTCGGCTCATCGGTCGAGTTCGACGACCTTCACGGCGTGACAGTGATGGGCGTCAGGCGATTTGACCTGACCCGCTCCTCCGCAGCCTTCAAACGCGCCTTCGATGTGTTCGGCGCCTCGCTGGGCCTGCTCGCCGTCTCGCCGCTGCTGATCATGATCGCGATCGCCGTGAAGCTCGACAGCCGCGGCCCGGTCTTCTTCCGCCAGATGCGCGTCGGTCGCTACGGGCGCCGCTTCCAGATGATCAAGTTCCGCACGATGGTCCCGAACGCCGAGGAGATGAAGGACTCGCTGCGCCACCGCAACGAGGCCAAGGAGGGACTCTTCAAGATCGCCGAGGACCCTCGCATCACGCGCGTCGGGCGGCTGCTGCGCAAGAGCGCGCTCGACGAGCTCCCTCAGCTCTTCAACATCCTCCGCGGCGAGATGAGCCTCGTCGGCCCGCGCCCGCTCGTCGTCGACGAGGACCAGCGCGTCGAGGGCTGGCACCGCAGGCGCCTGGAGCTCACACCCGGCATGACCGGGCCGTGGCAGATCCTCGGGCCGTCCCGCGTGCCGCTCAAGGAGATGGTCGCGATCGACTACCTGTATGTCGCGAACTGGTCCCTGTGGACCGACGTCAAGATCCTGCTGCGCACCTTGCCCCACGTGCTCGCTCGCCGCGGGCTGTAGCGAACTCGCGGCCCCGCTCTCCCTGCCTGACCCTGCCACGGTGTGCGCGGATCGGCATAGACGCGCTGCGCGCGAGAGCGATCGCTTCATCTCCGCGCGATGCCATCACGCACACGGCGAGGATCATGATCGAGATCGAGAGCCAGGCTGCGGGGATGAGGATCAGGAGCATCAGCTTTCTCCGTTTGACCGAGGGGGCGTTCGAGCACCCATCGGCAGCCGGCGCGCAAGCTTGAGCCTCGCCGCCCGCACACTGGACACGTGTCCACGGCGCGCCGCCGGCGCGGGCGGGCGACCCCCGCTCGGCGCTCGGGGCCTCGGATATCATCGAGCGGGCAGGCGGGAACCCGCCGCCGCGGCCTTCCAGCGCCGCGAGCGCCACTCCACGACATCCTGAACGGGGTCCCGCTCAAGTGCTCTACATAGCCACCGTGCACTACAAGTCCCCGAAGTGGGTCGAGGTGCAGACGAGGTACCTGCGGGAGAACATCGGCGTCCCGATGCAGATCTGGTCGTCGCTGCAGGACATCGATCCGTCGTACGCGAGTCACTTCGACCGCATCCTGGACCAGCGCGGCTCACACGCCGGCAAGCTGAACCACATGGCGATGGAGATCGCGCAGGAGGCCTCGCGCGATGACCTGATCATGTTCCTCGACGGCGACGCGTTCCCGATCGCCGACCCGATGCCGCTGATCCAGGAGAGCCTTGCGAAGGCGCCGCTCGTCGCCGTCAGGAGGGCTGAGAACGTCGACGAGCCACAGCCCCACCCGTGCTTCTGCGTGACCACGCTCGGAACGTGGCTCGACCTGCCCGGCGACTGGACGGCCGGGCCGACGTGGATCGGCGCGCGCGGCAAACCGACGACGGACGTCGGCGGCAACCTGCTGCGCAGGCTCGAACTCTCAGGGACGCCATGGGTTCAGGTCCTGCGCTCAAACCACCATCAGCTCGATCCGCTGTGGTTCGCGATCTACGGCGAGGTGATCTACCACCACGGCGCGGGATTCCGCACGGGCGAGCTCAGCCCCGTCGACCGCCAGGGCGCGCCGTCGCCGCTGCCGCTGTCCGGCGCCCCGGGGATCGGTGCCGGCGTGCGGCTCCTGAACCGCCGCCGGTGGCTCGCGTGGGAACGCGCCGTCGAACGGGAAAACGTGGAGCTCTCAGAGAGGATCTACCGGCAGATCATGGCCGGCGGGACAGACTGGATCCGCGAGATCAGCTAGGCGGCCGGGGCGGCCCGCTCCGCGCCCGTGGCGGTGAGAGCGAGAAGTGCGCCGGAGATCTGCTCGCAGACGACGGGCGGAGCGAACAGCCGCTCGGCCTCCGAGCGCGCCCGCGCGCTGACCTCGGCCGGTTCCAGGGCGCCGCGCTCGAGCATCCGCGTGATCGCCCCGGCCATCGCCTCGGGGTCGCCCGGCGGCACGGCGGCGGCGACATCGCGCTCGACGCTCTCGATCGCGCCGACCTCGGTGGTGCCGACGACAGGGACGCCGCAGGCGAGCGCCTCGCCGATCGTCAGGGCGAACGGCTCATACCGGCTCGCCTGCAGCAGCATCGCGCTAGAGGCGATCTCGCCGGGCACCTCCTCCGGCGGCACCGGGCCCGCGTATTCGGCGGTCTCGGGCGGCAGCTCGCTGAGCAGGGGGGTGTAGTCCGACCACAGGCTCGGGCCGCCCACGATCCTGATCCGCACGGCAACTGACCGCTCGCGGAGCAGCTTCGCGACGGCCACCACGTCGTCAAGGCCCTTGCGCGCCGCGATCCGGCCCAGCACGAGCACCGTCGGCTGCTCGCCGGTCCGGGGGCCCGTCACCTGAAAGCGCGACAGACGCACGGGGTTGGGGACGACCACCGTCCTTGATGCCGGGAAGCGGTAGTCGTGGACCATGTGGTCGCGGAACACGCCGCTGATGCAGACCAGCAGGGACGCACGGCGGATGCGCAGCGCCTGCGTCACGGTCCGCGCGGCCATGATCGAGATGATCGCGCCATAGCGCCACGGCGACCCGCATCTCAGCGCCAGGCGGCGCTCGGCGAGCATCGAGCGAAGCTCGCCCGCGGCGTGCGTCTCCGGGTGGATCACGAGCGGGACCGTGCGCGTGAGGCGCGGCGGCACCGCCGGGCTCTCGATGCTCGAGAACTGGTAGATCACGTCGAACGGGTCGCGCGCATGGCGTTCCTGGACCAGCGTGCGCAGCCGCACCGAGGCCAGGCCCCTGGCGACCATGCCGCTCGCGAACGCCATCATCTTCGTTCGGCTGTACCACCGGTCCCAGCGCCACTCGCTGGTGCCCCACGTGAAGCTGATGTTCTCGTTGCCCTCGAGCCGCGCAGGGATACGCTGGCCCGAGGACGGGAAGAAACAGTCGATCCTGTGCCCCAGCCGGGCGAGGCCGTCGAGCAGGTCACAACCCACCCCCGGGACGCCCCCGTCCTCACCCGGGGCGGGCCCAAGCCACGCGATGTGCAGCGATCTGGTGGCCATGCCCGCGGACCCTACAGCAGAGCTATCGCAGCGACCGCGGGGTCATATCGGAGCCCAGAGCCTCGGTCACCTGGGCGGCCAGGCGCGTGTGGAAGGCCCGCACGGAGAAGTGCTCCGCGTTGGCGACGGCGCGCTCAGCGGCGAAGCCGAGCTCGTCCAGGCGCCCGATTGCCTGCGCGAACGACGACGGGTCATCGAGCGTTGCGAGGATTCCCGTCTCGCCGTCGATCACTGTCTCCAGCGCGCCGCCCTCGGCCGCCGCGATCACGGGCCTGCCGGCGGCCTGGGCCTCCACCGCCGTGATCCCGAACTCCTCGCGGCTCGGGACGATCACGGCGCGGGCGCTGCCGTAGAGCTCGGCGATCCGCTCGTCGGAGGCGCGGCCGAGGAACTCGGCCTCGGGGTATTCACGCGCGAGCGCGTCGTGCTCCGGGCCGCTGCCGACGATCCGGATCGGCATCCCCGCGCGCCGCGCCGCCTCGAGGGCGACATGCACGCGCTTGTGGCGCACCAGCTCGGAGACCACCAGCAGGTGCTCACCCGGCTCGCGGGGACTGAAGCGGTGCGTTTCCACAGGCGGGTGAACGATCGGAGCGTCGCGCCCATAGAAGAGCCTGATGCGGTCCCGGGTCAGCCGGGAGTTGGCGATGTACAGGTCGACCCTGCCGCTCGCCGACACGTCCCACCTGCGCATCCGCTTCAGCTGCAGGCGCAGCGGGCCGCGAAGGATCGCCGGCGTCTCGCTCATCGCCCGCTCCTGCTCATACCATGCGTATCTGAAGGGGGCGTGGCAGTAGCAGACGTGGATCGCCCCCGCGGGGGCGTGGATCCCGTGCGCGAACGCGCTGCTGCTGCTGAGCAGCACGTCGCCCGCGGGCGAGCGCATCCGCTGCGCCGCGATCGGGTACAGCGGCAGCAGACGCCTGAAGCCGGCCTGCCCGACCCCGAGCCGCTGCAGCGGCGAGGTGGTGATCGACCGCCCCGCGAAGCGTCCGCCGGTGCCCTGCTCGTCGTACAGGAGGGTCAGGATCTCCGACCGCGTGTACAGGTCCGCGATCGCGGCGAACGTGCGCTCCGCGCCCCGCATCACCAGCAGATAATCGTGCGCGAGCACCACCCGCTCGGGGGCATCGGCGACCGCGCGCGGCGGCGCTGGCTGTGGATCTGGCATGCGCAGGTTCTCCGGTTGGCGCGCGCGGACCGGCCGGCGCCGGGCAAGCGTATCCACACCGGGGCCGTTTCGATGACGCCCTGCGCGGGCGCCGCTGCCCGTTCGGTATGTTTCGCGGCATGTCGGACACCACGCTCCGGGCTTTCGGCTGGAGCCCCCTGTTGATTCATGGTGATCCGTGCGTCCTGGACCGA
>Ga0209698_10000731_pt1 | contig 37530 bp, 37 predicted proteins | sample LitLauG_LLR_2012_FD_187203 | JGI IMG/M metagenome (GOLD analysis project Ga0209698, IMG submission 187203) | Freshwater sediment microbial communities from Pennsylvania, USA - Little Laurel Run_MetaG_LLR_2012 (SPAdes) (version 2) | ecosystem: Environmental > Aquatic > Freshwater > Creek >... | reverse complement strand
TTGGAGCAACTTCGATGAGCGAGTACGTGGTGATCTATGAGCAGGCTGAGGACGGTGGCTGGGGTGCGTATATCCCGGACCTGCCTGGTGTAGTTGCCTTGGGCGCGACGCGTGCAGAGGCATCTGAGCTCATCGCCGAGGCGATTGCCGCCTATGCGCGTGACCGCCGCGAGCGCGGGCAGGCGATGCCGGCGCCACACCATGCGGTCGGTGTAGTCGCGGTCGCGGCCTGACGCGCGCGTCCGCGGCGCGCTGTGAGCGGGTCGCGGACATAGACTCGGCGTCGTGCAGTCGCCGCAGACGCAGTATGTCGAGCGAGACGGGATCTCGATCGCCTATCAGGTGGTGGGCGACGGGCCGGTCGACCTGTTGTTTGCGCCCGGTTTTGTTTCCCATCTGGATCTGCAGTGGGTGGAGCCTGGAATGTCACGGTTTCTCTCGCGTCTTGCTTCGTTCGCGCGGCTGATCATCTACGACAAGCCCGGCACCGGCCTGTCAGACCCGGTCGCGCAGCTGCCAACGCTAGAGGACCGCGTGGCCGACATCGTCACTGTGCTTGACGGCGTGGGATCGAAGCGGGCGGCGCTTCTTGGCGTCTCCGAGGGTGGCCCCACGGCGGTGTTGCTGGCAGCGATGCATCCCGAGCGGATCAGCTCGCTGATCCTGTTCGGAACGTTCGCCACCGCCAACGAGGCAGCGGTCAAGGAATTCGCGCCCGAGGTTGCCCAGCGACGGCAGCGCACCCTCAGCGAATTCGCTGAGATCTTTGAGCGCTGGGGCGACGGGGGGACGCTGATGCAGACCTTGGCTCCAAGCGTGATGTTGACCGAGGCGCAGAAGCGCATGATCGGAATGTGGGCGCGTGCCGCGGCAAGCCCGCGCATGGCGCGAGCGCTCGTCGACACCGCTTTGCAGATCGATGTGCGCGACGTTCTGGTTTCTGTGCGCGTGCCGACGCTGGTGCTGCACGCCGAAGGCGACCGCGTTGCCCCTGTAGAGGCGGGGCAACGGCTTGCCGAAGGCATCGCCGGTTCGCGCTTCGTGACGCTGCCGGGCATCGATCACGCCTTCTGGCTCGTAGACGGGCTCGTCGATGAGGTCGAACGGTTTGTGACCGGCGCCACCCACCACGCCGAGCCGAACCGGATACTGGCGACGATCCTGTTCACGGACATCGTTTCCTCGACGACGCTCGCGGCGGAGCTCGGCGACCGTGCCTGGCGGGAGGTACTCGAGCGTCACGACGAGCTCGTCGACCGTGTCGCAGCGGAGCACGGCGGACGAGTCGTCAAGCACCTGGGGGACGGCGCGTTGTTGGCCTTCAACGGCCCGGCGATGGCGATGCGCTGCGCCGAGGCGCTGCGCGACGGGGTACAGGAACTGGGGATTCAGGTGCGCAGCGGTATCCACACCGGCGAGTGCGAGGCGATCGGCGAGGACCTCGGCGGCCTGGCCGTCCACATCGGCGCCCGAGTCAGCGCGCTCGCCGGGCCGGGCGAGATCGTCGTCTCCTCGACCGTCAAGGAGCTCGTTGTCGGCTCGAACATGCAGTTCACCGACCGCGGCGAGCATGAGCTCAAGGGCGTACCCGGCACATGGCACCTCTACGCACTAGGGCAAGAGCGCGGGCCGCAACTAGAGGTCGACGCGGCCGAGGGGTACATGCGCCGCTCGGATCGCGTTGCTGTCACCCTCGCGCGGCGGATGCCCAGGACGATGCGCCTCGCTGGGCAGCTTGCGAGCCGCGGAGGTCGATCGGCGTAGGCGTCCATCTCAGCTCGTGGGCGTCCAGGTACCGCGGCCAAACGCCCGGATCGGCGAGAGTCGGTGCACCAGACCCCCGCAGTGACGGCCTAGTGCGATAGCGGCAGAGGCGGCCGAACCCCGACGTTTACTCACGGACGTTGCCAACCCGTTGCCACCGAAGCATCTTGATGCGTTGATGCCGACCCGCTATGATGCGCGGCGGATGCCCAAGGTACGCACGACGCTCACGATCGACGAGTCCGTCATGAAGGCGGTGAAGATGAGAGCGGCTCGAACTGGGCGCGGCGACAGCCAGGTGATCGAGGAATCGCTGCGCCGCGACATGGGGCTGGACCTGCTCGAGCGTCTGTGGGCTAAGAGCGAGCTTCCAGAGCGTGACGCGGAAGCACTCGCCGTCGAGGCACAGCACAAGACGCGTCCTCGCCGGCGTTGAAGAGTGCGGGTCGTGCTGGATCCCAACGTTGTGATCTCGGGTGTCCTCTCGTCACAGGGTGCGCCGGCCGACGTACTCCGGGCGCTCGCCGCCGGTGAGTTTGAGCTGATCGTCTCGCAGGCGTTGCTGGACGAGCTCGAGCGCGCGCTTGGATATCCCAAGCTGAGGCGGCACATAGACGAGGCCGCTGCCGCCGAGATCGTCCGCTGGCTCGCCGACGGCGCGACCGTCGCAGCCGATCCCGCAACCGACCCACCGGTGCATTCGCGTGATCCCGACGATGACTATCTGATCGCGCTCGCAGCGGCCCACCACGCGGCTCTCGTGTCCGGGGACAGACACCTTCTCGCACTCGAGGGTGAAATCCCTGTGTTCTCACCGCGTGCGTTCGTGGGCCTGCTCGCTGAAGCTGAGAGAACTGGCTGAGTCGAGGGGCGCCACGACGCTCGGCTTTCTGCATGCGCCCGAGTGGACTCGAACCACCACGGGGAAATTTCCCCACAAGGCCCTCAACCTTGCGCGTCTACCAATTCCGCCACGGGCGCAGGGGGGCGAGTATAGCCTCGGCCGCATCTCGGTCGCGGAAGGGGTGTCGGTCGGCGCCGTCGATTGCGTCCGTCATGGCCCGGCGCTACAGTACGAACACATGTTCGTCGAATCGTGTTCTCCCACCCCGAGCGAAGGGATGCAGACGTGGACCTGACCAAGCGCCAGCAGGAGATCTTCGACTTCATCCGCAAGTACTCCGCGAGCTACGGCTACCCGCCCACCGTGCGTGACATCGGCAAAGCGGTTGGCCTGGCCTCCTCCTCGACGGTGCACGCCCACCTCGCGAACCTGGAGAAGATCGGGCTGCTCCGCCGGGATCCGTCCAAGCCCCGCGCGATCGAGCTTCTGGATCGCGCTGTAGGGAGCGCTGTCGGGAGCGTTCGCGGCATCGTACGAGCTGAGGGGCTGCCGCTGCTCGGCTCGGTCGCAGCCGGGCAGCCGATGCTCGCCGAGGAGAACATCGAGGAGTACGTGTCCGTGCCCGAGATCGCCGGCGGCGGGGATGGCGAGTACGTCCTGCGCATCCGCGGCGAATCGATGAAGGACGCGGGCATCATCGAAGGCGACTATGTCGTCGTACATCCGCAAGACACGGCGAACGACGGGGACGTCATCGTTGCCCTTCTCGGCGAGGAGGCCACGGTCAAGCGGTTCTTCCGCGAACCTGATCACATCCGCCTGCAGCCCGAAAACGAGACGATGGAGCCGATCCGCAGCAAGGAGGTCAAGGTGCTCGGGCGCGTCGTGGGGCTGCTCAGGCGAGTCTGACCTCGCTCGCGCGGGGGTCGCCGCAGCCGGCGACCGCGACTGCACTGCTTCACAGCAGCGCCGGCACCCGCTACGTTGGCCGTGCAGGCCAAGCAGCCGCGGGGGCTAGCGCCCTCGAGGAAAGTCCGGACATCACAGGGCAGGGTGGTCGAATATCGACCCGGGGAAACCCGCGGGAAAGTGCCACAGAAACAAACCGCCTAAGTCCGCCGTCCCACGTGAACGGCGGGCCGGCAAGGGTGAAATGGTGCGGTAAGAGCGCACCAGCGCCGCGGTGACGCGGCGGCTGGGTAAACCCCACTCGATGCAAGGCCAAACCGGACCGTTTGCAGGCTGCCCGCCGAGGTCCAGGTAGGCCGCTCAGATGGATGGCTGCTCAAGACAGAATCCGGCTTATCGGCCCGCTAAGGAAAAGCCCCGCTCAGGCGGGGCTTTTCTATGGGCCGACCGAGATTGATGCGCTATGGGTAGCGCCCGCCGCCGGATGTCGTCGTTGGCGTGGAGCTCGGCTGCGCTGCGGGGGTGATCGTCACGACGCTCCACGTGCCGACGTCCTTCAGGCCCTGTCCGTTTGCTTCGCCGGGGCTGCTGTCGGACGCGAACGTGTAGAGCGGCTCTCCCTTGTAGGCGACCTGGCTGCTGCCGTCCGGGCGCGTGAGCACGGTGAGCGAGCTCACCCCGCTGGCCTTGCCCCCGGCGGGAACCAGCAGCGGGTGCCAGGCGCTCACGCACGCGGAACTCGTGCAGATGAACTTGTGGCTGCCCTCGGCACTCAGGTGGTAGAGGGTCATCCCGTGCGCGTCCACGAGCACCGTGCCCAGGCCGCCGGCGGTGGCGCTCTTGACGAGCACGGCGGCGCTCGTCTGTGCTGAGGGCTGAGCTGTGGCGGTCGAGTAGGGGTTGCTCGACGAGCTCCCGCATGCCGCGAGCAGAAGCGACGCGAGCGCCATCGTTGCCGCCAATCCGGTTCCCTTGCGCATGAGATGACTCCTGTCCTCAGGGGTTGATCCGCCGTTCGTTTGACGGCCTACCAGTAAGACGCCGGACGGGCTCGTTCCTTCCGCTCAGCGCCTCAGGCGGATCGCGCGGCTGATGTCGAGGCGCTCGCCGGCCGGTGAGCTGAGGGTCGCGATGAGCCTGACCGCGAGCCGGCCGTGCAGGTGCAGCGTGCGCAGAGCGGCCGCGCTGAGCCGCACCCGGAAGCGAACCGGTCCGGCGGCGAGGCCCGTGAGCTGAAGGTGGCCGACCCGCACCGGGCGCGCGCCGCCCATGGCGAGCGCGGTGCGGGCGGCGAGCACTTCCAGGCGCAGCGTGGACCCGGCGGCCGCAGCCGAGAGGTCCAGGGAACCCGACAGGGCGCGGCCGCGGACGACGGGCAGGACCCGCACTGATGCGGTAGCGGGCCCGGCGAGCAGGGACTGCGGGCCAGGGCCGCCGGGCGGGGGCCCTGGGAGCTGGGGAGGGGGCGTGTAGCCCGTGCCGGTCCCGGTCTGGCCCGGCGGAGGTGTGCCCGCAGGAGTGCTCGTGCCGGTGGTGGGTTCGCCCGGGCCGACGGTGATCGTGCCGGACATCGCCGGCCCGTGGACCGTGCAGTCGAACGTGTAGACGCCGGCCGCCGGGAACGTGCATGTGCCGTTCCACTGCGTGCCGGACGCGGAGCTAGTGGTGCCGACGGGAACGCCGCCTGAGCAGACTGGGGTTCCCGGGCCGTGCACCCATTCGACCCCGTGGGGCACGGCCGTGGGGTTGCTCAGATCGACGCTCCCGCCGGGCACGACCGTCGCGTGCGACGGAGACCAGGAGTGCTGGTAGATGCCGGGACCGTTGACGGCCAGGATGCTGGGGGTGGTTTCAGAGCCCGCCATCGCGGGGAGCACGACGGCACCCGTCCCCAGGGCCGCGGCAACGAGGCCCATCGACAAACTGCGCAGTCCGGACATCTCCGTCCTCCCGGTCGCGGACGCCGAGCCGGTCGGCTGGGCGCTCGACACAACAGATGTCGCGACGGCGGGAAACTTCCCCGGCGGAAACTAAATCGCCGGGTTCGGGCGGGCTGGCGCGGTCGCTGCGGAGCCCTGGCTAGTCCGGTTTGTGCTCCTCGTCGGCCTCGCCATAGGTGGCGTCGCCGTTCTCGACGTCCTCGACCGAGTCCTGCGTGATCCTGGATGTCGAGTGCTCGTCGCCGTGGGAGGCGTGGTTTATCAGTTCCTCCTCGGCGAGCTCGAAGCCCTCCGACTCGCCCCCGCCGGCCTCGTCAACGGCGCGGCGTGCCTCGGCGCGGCGAAGGTCAAGCTCGCGTGCAGCATCGAAATCGTCCATGGCTGAACCCTATCCCACCACGGCGCCGCCGGCTCCGTGTAAAACCCTGGCGCGGCCGCGGATCGTCCCTGAGCTGTCAGGGCACCCACGCCGGCGCGTGGCCTCACCCTGTGCTGTTCTCTCGCGGATCAGCCGCCGAGCATGCGCTGCGCGCTGCTCAGCAGAGTCTCTTCGGACTTCAGCTCGGTGAGAGCGTCGAGCATCGCGTCGAGCTCGCAGTCGATCTTCGCGGGCCACGGCTTGTCCGGGTGATCGTCCAGGGTCTTCAGTCCGTTCCCGGTGATCACGGCGACGACCGTCTCGTCCGGCCCGAAGCGCCCCGCCGCCGCGAGCTTCTCGAGCACCGCGATCGTCGTGCCGCCGGCCGGCTCGGTGAGCAGCCCCTCGGTGGATGCGAGCAGGTCGATGCCGGCGAAGATCTCCGGGTCGCTGACGAAGCCACCCGTGCCGCCCCGCGAGAGCACGGCGTCGATCACCAGGTAGCCGTCGCCTGGAGCGCCGATCGCCAGCGAGTGGGCGGCGGTCTCAGGGGTGATCGGCACGATCTCGGCCTCCTCGGAGAGGATCGCGCTGGCGATCGGGTTGCACCCGCTCGGCTGGGCGATGTGAATGCGCGTCCCGTCGGTCTCGGACAGGCCGAGCCGCTGCATCTCCACCAGGCCCTTGTGGACGCGCGAGGACAGCGTGCCGCCGGCGGCGGGGATCACGATGTGATCCGGCGCGTTCCAGTCCAGCTGCTCCACGATCTCGAAGGCGGCCGTCTTCGCGCCCTCCGCGTAGAACGGGCGGAGCGTGATGTTGGCGAAGTCCATCCCGGTCGATTCGGCCACTTCGCGGCACCGGCGGTTCGCCTGGTCGTAGTTCCCCTCGACCTGACAGACCTTGGCTCCGAGGGCGCGGCAGGCGCGAGCCTTCATGTCCTCGAGCGCATTGGGGTAGAAGACGTAGGAGTCCACGCCGGCCTTGGCGGCCATCGCGGCGACGGCGGTGCCGACGTTGCCGGTCGACACGCAGCCGATCTCGGTGCCGCCCCGCTCGAGTAGGCGCGCGACCGCCATTGAGACGACACGGTCCTTGTAGGAGAGGCTCGGCCGCGAGGTCGAGTCGTCCTTTATGTACAGGTTGCTGAGGCCGATCTCGGCGCCGAGACGGTCCGCGTGGATCAGCGGCGTGTAGCCGGAGAAGTGCCCGACCCGGGACTGCGCTCCACGGTCGACGATCGGGAGCAGCTCCTCGAAGTGCCAGATGTTCTGAGGGCGCTCGGAGGACGGGAAGTCACGGAAGTGGGCGGCCGCGAGCTCGTAGTCGTAGTGGACGTCGAGCCCCTTCCCGCAATCGGGACAGGCGAAGATGGCCTGCTCGAGCGGATAGCTGTTGTGGCAGCGGTTGCACGCCAGTCCCGTCGCGCATGAGCGCGTTCGCTGGCCGGACAGCTGTGCGGTCGAGGGGCTCATGCTGGCACCACTAACGATACGCCCGGCCACGGCGGGGAGGCGCCACCATCCGCGCGTCCGAGCGAGGACCAGAGGTCCTCCGCCAGATGCGGCGTGAACGGGGCGAGCATCTGCGCCAGCACCGCGAGCGCGTCCAGGAGCGCCGCGAGGTTCGCGTCGCTGAGCTCGCCCTGCCGGCCCACCGCGCGCTTCTCGAAGTCTTTGATCCTGTCGAACAGCCGCATCACGTTGCGGACCGCGGTGTGCATCTCGAGTGCCTCCATGTCCTCGGTCACCTTCTCGACGCCCGTCTCGCACCACTTTGACAGCCGCAGCCGCATGTGCTCGGTCTGGTCGCGCTCCTGCTCGCCGTCGGGGCCGGCCTGGGCTGTCCCGGAGCCGGAATTGGCCTCCGAGTCGGCGCGCGTGGCGGCGAGCGCGATCTTCGCGTGCGTGTAGTCCCACACCTGGTTCAGGAACCGGTTGCAGCGCAGCACCGCGGAGTCGCTCCAGTTGAGCGAGCGCTGCGGGCGCGCTGCGTACAGGACGGCGAGCCTGACCGTGTCAGCTCCATAACGCGCGACGAGCTCGTCGGGGTCCACGACATTGCCCAGATGCTTGCTCATCTTGCGCCCGCCACTTATGACCATCTCGTGAAACAGGCAGCCCGCGAACGGCTCACCGTCCTCGATGAACGCAAGTGGGCCGATGTCGCGCAGGGCCTTCGTGACGATCCGCTGGTCGAACACGAAGTTGCCGCTGTCCGAGCCCGCGACAAGCCGCTCCGAGGGTAGCCAGTGCCGCAGGTCGGCGAGCGCGAGGATCTCCTCGAGGGAACCATCCCGCGCGTCCGGAGGAACACACGCGGGCACCCACAGCCACAGCGCGTCGAAGTGGCAGTCGAGTGTGTCCGTCTCGCGCCTGGCGGGTCCGCCGCACGAGGGGCAAGTGGTGTTCACGAACTCATCGATCTCTGCGAGCGGGTTACCGGCGCCTGTCGGTTTGATGTCGAGCGGGAGCAGCACCGGGAGCTGATCCTGAGGCACGGGCACGGTCCCGCACGACTCGCAGTACACGATCGGGATCGGGGTGCCCCACGAGCGCTGCCTGGAAATCGTGAAGTCGAACGCGCGGTAGCGGACCGCCGGGCGTGAGGCCGGCCGGGAGGCGGTCGCGGGCTCGCCCTCGGGCTCCTCAGGCAGCCCCATCCGGCGCGCGATCACCTCGTCGGTGCGGTCGTGTGCGGGCACGCCGAGCACCGCGGTCGCACCGAACCGGGAGTCGACGACCGGCGAGATGTAGACCGGCAGCTGCTCCCCGCCCGGCGCGGCGATCGTCCGCCCGGTGTCGATCACGGGGATCGTCTCGGCCTCGCGCGAACTGCGCTCCCAGCCGCCGGTCCGCAGCGTGTCGAGCTGCGCGAGCGCCGCGGGGTCGGACGCCCACGCGTCGGCGTCAGGGTGGCGCGGGGAGAGCAGCACGAACCGCGCCTGCGCGACGGCGTCCTGATGGGGCGTGAAGACGGTCAGCAGACCGCCGGGCGCGGGCAGGTCGAGCTCGACGCCGTCGAGCCGCCCGAGCACGATCTGCTGGGAGGCGAGCGCCACCTCGTCCCATTTCCCGCTGGCGGCGCGCTCGGACTGGCGGGCGTCGTTCTCGGCGACGTATGCGCTGATGCGCAGGTACCACTGAGGCATCTCGACCAGCCGCACGGGGCCGTGGCAGCGCCAGCAGGTACCGCCCTCCTCGACCTGGATCGAGGCGAGTGTGGTTTCACAGTTGTCGCACCAGTCGACGTTACCGGTGCCTCGGTAGATCAGACCCGCCTGGAGCAGCGTCAGGAACAGCCACTGGGACCATCGGTACATGCCCGCGTCGGAGCTGAGGAAGGCCCGGTCCCAGTCGAACGAGAACCCGAGCCTCTCGAGTTGCCCCTGCATGTGCTCGGCGCAGCGCGCAACCCACTCGCTCGGCGACACCCCACCGGCGATGGCGCCGAGCTCCGCCGGCAGGCCGAATGCGTCGAAGCCGAATGCGAACAGCACGTCGTCTCCGCGGGCCCTGCGAAACCGCGCGTAGGCATCGCCGATCGAGTAGCTGCGGACGTGGCCGATGTGGATGTTGCCCGAGGTGAACGGTGCCGACGGCTTGATGTAGAGGTGCGGGCGGTCCTCCGCGACAGGCGGCGTCGTGAAGGCTGCCTGCTCGCGCCAGAGCGCCTGGCGGCGGCCCTCGACGGCGAGCGGCTCGTACTTGATGCGGGCCGGATCGCTCATACCAATCGAGGATATCCGAGGGCAATACCCGCGGAGCGCCCGTTGGTATGCTGGAACTCACTTGCCCGCCGCCCCGCACAAGGCCCCCTTTGAGTCGATCCGCACCCTCTTGGGACCCGGCGAGAGTGGCGTGCTCCCGTCCGCTGCTGCTGAGAGGATGCCCTGATGGAGATCGAGATCGGCCGCGGCAAGAAGGGTCGTCGCGCTTACGGATTTGACGACATTGCGATCGTGCCCTCGCGAAGGACGCGCGACCCCGACGACATCGACATCTCGTGGAAGCTCGGGCCCTACCAGTTCGAGCTCCCGATGCTCGCGTCGGCGATGGACGGCGTCGTCTCGCCCGAGACCGCCGGCATCATCGGCAAGCTCGGAGGCCTCGCTGTCCTGAACCTCGAGGGGATCTTCACCCGCTATGAGGACGCCGACGAGATGCTCGAGCGGATTGCCGGGCTCCCCAAGGAGCAGGCCACCCGCGAGATGCAGGAGATCTACGCCGAGCCCGTCAAGCCGGAGCTGATCGCCCAGCGGATCCGTGAGATCAAGGAGCAGAAAGTGGTCGTCGCGGCCTCGCTGACGCCACAGCGAGTCCTGCAGTACCACGAGATCGCAATGGAGGCCGGCCTCGACGTGCTCGTCATCCAGGGGACGGTCGTCTCCGGGGAGCACGTGTCAACCGTCTCCGAGCCGCTGAACCTGAAGGAGTTCATCCCGACGCTGGACGTTCCCGTCGTCGTCGGCGGCTGCGCCTCCTACCACACGGGCCTGCACCTGATGCGGACCGGCGCCGCCGGCGTACTGGTCGGGGTCGGCCCGGGCGCCGCTTGCACCACACGAGGCGTGCTGGGCATCGGCGTCCCGCAGGCCACGGCGATCGCCGACGTCGCCCACGCGCGCTCGACGCACATGCTCGAGACCGGCGAGTACGCGCAGGTCATCGCCGACGGCGGCATGCGCAACGGCGGCGACGTGTCGAAGGCGATTGCGCTCGGCGCGGACGCCGTGATGATCGGCTCTCCGCTGGCACGCGCATACGAGGCCCCGGGACGCGGCTTCCACTGGGGAATGGCCACGTTCCACCCGACGCTGCCGCGCGGTGCGCGCGTCGCGACGACTCGCAACGGGACGCTGGAGGAGATCCTCATCGGCCCCGCGCGAGAGAACGACGGCACCTTCAACCTGTTCGGGGGCCTGCGCACGTCGATGGCGACGTGCGGGCACAAGGACCTCGCCGAGTTCAACCGCGCCGAGGTCGTGGTGGCACCCTCGCTCCAGACCGAGGGCAAGGCGCTGCAGCGCGACCAGGGAGTGGGCATGGGCGCCACGAACGGGAAGGTTGCCGCCCTCGTCAATGACTGACGGCTCGCGGCTCCCGGATCCCGACCCGGGGCAGGGCGCCGCGGCGGCAGGGCTGCTCGATCAGCCCGACGTTGAGGCCGAGACCTCGCAGGCTCCCGTGCCGCGGATCGCGGGCTCGCCGCGGGCCGCGGTCGAGGAGGTCCTCGTGCTGGACTACGGTGGCCAGTACTCGCAGCTGATCGCCCGGCGCGTACGCGACTGCGGAGTCTTCAGCGAGCTGCTGCCGCACCACGTCCCGCTCGAGCAGATTGCGGCGCGCAAACCGCGCGGGATCATCCTCTCCGGAGGGCCCGCCTCGGTCTACGCCGACGGGGCGCCGCCGCTGGAGCAGGGGCTCCTGGAGCTCGGGGTGCCCGTGATGGGCATCTGTTATGGCATGCAGCTGCTCGTCCACACCCTCGGCGGCCGCGTCGAGCAGGCGGACGTCGGCGAGTTCGGGCGCTCCGAGCTGCGCGTTTCAAATCCCGGCCGCCTGCTCGAGGGCATGCCGGCCGAGCAGACATGCTGGATGTCACACCGGGACACCGTCTACGAGCCGCCGCCGGGCTTCCAGGCGCTCGCGTCATCGACCGGCTCGCCGGTCGCCGCGGTCGAGAACCGCGAGCGCGACATCTACGGGATCCAGTTCCACCCGGAGGTCGTACACACCCCCTATGGGGAGCAGATCCTCACCCGCTTCCTGACGGAGGTGTGCGGCTGCGAGCAGAGCTGGTCGGCGGCCTCGATCGTCGAGGAACAGATTCGCCTGATCCGCGAGCAGGTCGGGGACGGAAACGTGATCTGCGGGCTCTCCGGCGGCGTCGACTCGTCTGTTGCGGCGCTGCTCGTTCACCGCGCGATCGGCGAGCAGCTCACGTGCGTGTTCGTCGATCACGGCCTGATGCGCAAGGACGAGGGCGAACAGGTCGTCAGGACCTTCCGCGACACCTTCAGGGTCCCGCTCGTGGCGGTCGACGCCGAGCAGCGTTTCCTGGACAAGCTGAAGGGCGTCACCGAGCCGGAGGCCAAGCGCAAAGCGATCGGCGCCGAGTTCATCCGCGTCTTCGAGGAGGAGGCGGCCAAGCTCGCGGAGGGCAGCGGCAGGGCCGGTGCGAAGTTCCTCGTTCAGGGCACCCTCTACTCCGACGTGATCGAGTCCGGCGGCGGCACCGGCGCCGCGACGATCAAGTCGCACCACAACGTCGGCGGGCTCCCCGACGACCTCGAGTTCGACCTCGTGGAGCCACTGCGCTCGCTCTTCAAGGACGAGGTGCGCGCGGTCGGAGCCGAGCTCGGCCTGCCCGAGCGCCTCGTCTGGCGCCAGCCGTTCCCGGGTCCGGGTCTCGCAATCCGTGTCGTCGGCGGCGAAGCGACAAAGGAGCGCCTGGACGTCCTGCGCGAGGCCGACCACATCCTCCAGGAGGAGATCCGCAGCGCCGGCCTCTACCGCGAGCTCTGGCAGTCGTTCTGCGTGCTCCCCGACGTGCGCACAGTCGGCGTGCAGGGCGACGAGCGGACGTACGGCTACGTCGTGGTGATTCGCGCCGTCACGAGCGACGACGCGATGACGGCGGACTGGGCCAGGCTCCCGTACGACCTGCTCGAGACGATCGCGTCGCGGATGATCAACGAGCTGCGCGAGGTCAACCGGGTGGTCCTCGACATCACGTCCAAGCCGCCCGGCACGATCGAGTGGGAGTGAGCGGGGGACGGGTTCGGCCCGTTTGCAGGCAGCTGCGCCAAGCACGCGGCGCGCTCGCAGGCTCCCGTCCGGCTCGCCGGGAGGCCCGGCTCCGCGAAGGACGCCGACTTCGCCTATCATTGGGCCACGCCGCGCGCTAACGCGTGGCCTTTTTCACGCCATGGCCCCCTCAGTAAAGACCTACGTCGCCAAGCCGACCGACCGCGAGCGCAACTGGGTGCTCGTCGACGCGAACGGCCAGACGCTCGGACGCCTCGCGACACAGATCGCAGACATGCTGCGCGGCAAGCGCAAGCCCGAGTACACGCCGCACATCGACACCGGCGACTTCGTGGTGGTCGTGAACGCGGAGAAGATCCACGTCACCGGCAACAAGCGGCACGACAAGCGCTACTACCGCCACTCGGGCTACCCGGGCGGCCTGCGGTCCCGCACCTTCGAGGAGATGATGGCCCGCCGTCCCGAGGAGATCATTCGCCTCGCCGTCAAAGGCATGATGCCCCGCAACAGGCTCGCTCGCAAGCAGATCACCAAGCTGAAGATCTACGCAGGCCCCGAGCATCCGCATGTCGCGCAAAAACCGCAACCTCTGGAGATCGAGGGCTGATGGCAGACGAGGAGAACACGCAGTCCGAGCAGGAGGGCGCCGCACCGGCCGACCAGGCCGCCGCCCCCGCCGAAGAGCCCACTCAGGAGGCGCAGCACGCCGACGCGCCCGTCGCTCAGCCCGAGCCGGTAGCCGACGCGCCGCAGGAGCAGCCCGCCGCCGCACCGCCAGCCGAGCCGCAGGCCGCCGCCGACGAGGACGAGGAGGAGCCGGCGCCTCGCGAGAAGCCCGCTGTCCCGGGCGCCCACCTTGAAGTGGACATCGTCCCGGAGGGCGCGGACCCGCTCGGGCGCACCGAGCAGTACGAGGACCCCTACGCGATCGAGGAGGACGCCGAGCAGAGCACCGGCGATGGCTCGGAGTCCGAGGAGGACGAGGTCCTCGCAGAGCCGATCGCGACCGCCGCGATCGACCTCGCCTCCGGTGCTCGCTATCGCGCCACGGGCAAGCGCAAGACTGCCATCGCCCGGGTCACGCTGAGGCCCGGGACCGGCACCTACCTCGTGAACGGCCGCAGCCTTGAGGAGTTCTTCCCCCGCCTGACCCTCCAGCGCAACGTCCGCCAGCCGCTCGAGACGGTCGGCTACGAAGACCGCATGGATGTCGTGGCGCGCCTTCACGGCGGCGGCATCTCGGCCCAGGCCGGCGCGCTTCGCCACGGCGTCTCAAAGGCGCTCCTGGAGGCCGACCCGAATCTGCGCGGCGAGCTCAAGCGCCGCGGCTTCCTGACGCGCGACTCGCGCGCCAAGGAGCGCAAGAAGGCCGGCCTGAAGAAGGCGCGCAAGCGTCCGCAGTTCTCAAAGCGCTAGAACGCGCGGGCACCGGAGGAGAGCATGGCCCGCAGGCTGTTCGGGACCGACGGCGTTCGCGGCGTCGCTGGCGAGTTCCTTACGGCGGAGCTCGCGCTCGCGCTAGGCCGGGCGGCCACGCTGCAGTGCGACTCCGAGCGCCCGCAGGTGCTGATCGTGCGGGACACACGCGAGTCCGGGGAGATGCTGCAGGCGGCGATGTCGGCCGGCGTCAGCTCGGCCGGAGGGGACGTGCTCCTGGGCGGCGTACTGCCGACTCCGGCGGCGCCGCTGCTGATCGGTCGCTACGGCTTTGACCTCGCCGTCGTGCTGTCCGCGTCGCACAACCCCTACCGCGACAACGGCATCAAGTTCTTCGCCGCCGATGGCTACAAGCTCTCAGACGAGGACGAGGCCGCGATCGAGCGCGACCTGCAGGCCGACGCCGACGCACTGGCGGGCAGCGGTGCGCGCAGGACCCGCGATGCGATCGGTCACATCCGTGAGCTGAGAGGCGCGCCGGAGGACTACCTGCGAGAGCTCCAGGTGAGGTTCGCGAACCTCAGCCTCGAGGGCGTGGACGTCCTGCTCGACTGCGCGAACGGTGCCACCTACCAGGTGGCACCGGAGATCTTCCGGCGTCTTGGCGCGGACGTGACGGTGATCGCCGACGCTCCGGACGGGCGCAACATCAACGACGGCTGCGGCTCGACCCACCTCGAGAAACTCGCGGAGAAGGTGCTCGCCGGTGGCCACGCGGTCGGCTTCGCGTTCGACGGCGACGGCGACCGCGTGCTCGCGGTCGACCGCACCGGAGCCGTTGTCGACGGCGACGAGCTGATGGCCCTCGCGACGCTCCACCTGCGCGAAACCGGGCGGCTGACCGGCGGCGGCGTCGCCGTCACGGTGATGACGAACTACGGCTTCCACGCAGCGATGGAGAAGCACGGTGTGGAGGTCGGGATCACCGGCGTGGGCGATCGATACGTGCTCGAGGAACTTCGCGCGCGGGGCTGGACGCTCGGCGGCGAGCAGTCGGGTCACATCATCGACATGGGCTTCAACCGGACCGGGGACGGCATCGCCAGCGCGCTGCTGACGATGGAGGCGCTCGCAGGCGCCGACCTCAGCGAGCGCGACGCGATGAGCAAGCTGCCGCAGCGGCTCGTCAACGTCGCCGTCAGGGACCGGGAGGCCTTCGCCGCCGCGGAGGCCGTGCACACCGCGGTCGCCGCCGCCGAACAGGAGCTCGAGGGCCGCGGCCGCGTGCTCGTGCGCACCAGCGGAACCGAGCCCCTCGTGCGGGTGATGGTCGAGGCGCCCACCGATCGTGAGGCGGAGGACGTGTGCGGCCGCCTGGTCGCGCTGGTCGAGAGCGAACTGGGCTGAGCGGCCGGGCTGCGGGGCGCCTCTGGTACCGCTGGTATCTTCGAAGACGTGTGCGGCATCGTTGGCTACGTCGGTGAGCGCCCCGTCCGGGACGTGCTGCTCGCAGGCCTGAGCAAGCTCGAGTACCGAGGCTATGACTCGGCGGGCATCTCGGTGATCGCCGACGATCACATCGAGGCGATCCGGGCCGTGGGCAACCTCAGCGCGCTGCGCGCGAAGATCGACGCGGGAGACGCCGCCGCGGGGGCCGTCGCGGTCGCGGCGCCGCCGGCGCGCACCGGGATCGGGCACACACGCTGGGCGACGCACGGGCGCGTCAGCGAGGAGAACGCGCACCCGCACTACGACAGCGGGGATCGCGTCCACGTCGTCGTCAACGGCATCGTCGAGAACTACATGGCGCTGAAGGACGAGCTTGCCGCCAAGGGCTGCGACTTCACCTCCGAGACGGACGCCGAGGTGATCGCGCACCTGATAGCCGACGTCTACGACGGTGATCTGCCGCAGGCCGTGTGCGATGCGTATGCGCGGCTCGACGGGCACTACGCGTTCGTCGTGATGAGCCTCGATGAGCCAGACGTCCTGGTCGGTGCGCGCCGCGAGTGCCCGCTGATCATCGGCCGCGGCGACGGCGAGCAGTTCCTCGCCTCCGCGGTGCCCGCGTTCCTGGAGCACACGCGCCGCGTGCAGCACGTCGAAAACGGCGAGATCGTCGTTCTCACGGCGGACTCGGCACGGATCATGACCGCCGCCGGAGAGCCCGTCGAGCGCGAGGAGATCACGGTCGACTGGGATGAGGAGACCGCCGAGAAGGGCGGCTTCGAGACCTTCATGCTCAAGGAGATCCACGAACAGGCCGACGCGGTTGCGGACGCCATCTCCGACCGCACGGCCCGCGGCGACGGCGTGGACCTGCAGGAGGTGGGAGCTCTCGACGAGGCGATCCTCGAGGACGTCAGCCGCGTCGTGATCGTGGCGTGCGGCACCTCCTACCACGCCGGGATGATCGGTCGCTACGCGATCGAAGAGTGGGCGCGCCTGCCCGTGGAGATCGACATCGCGTCCGAGTACCGCTACCGCAATCCCGTGGTGGGCCCGGGCGATCTCGTGCTGGGCATCTCCCAGTCCGGAGAGACAGCCGACACGCTCGCCGCGATGGGCCTCGCGCGGGAACGGGGCGCGAAGGTGCTCGCCGTGACAAACGTGATGGGCTCGCAGGCGACGCGCGACGCGGATGGTGTGCTGTTCACGCGTGCCGGCCTGGAGATCGGTGTCGCGGCCACCAAGACGTTCACCTGCCAGGTCGCGGTCATGTATCTGCTCGGGCTGCGGCTCGCGGAGCTGCGCGGAGAGCTTGCCCGCGAGCGCCTGGCGGAGCTGGTCGCTGACGTCAAGCGGCTGCCTCACCTGATCGACAGGGTCCTCGCGGATGTCGACGCGCAGGTCGCACCGGTCGCAGACGCCTACTGGCGGAGCGAGTTCTTCCTGTACATAGGTCGTCACGTCGGACTCCCCGTCGCGCTCGAGGGCGCCCTGAAGCTCAAGGAGATCTCCTACATCGCGACCGACGCCTACGCGGCCGGTGAGATGAAGCACGGCCCGATCGCCCTGCTCGACGACTCCACGCCGGTCGTATCCGTCGCGACGTCCTCGCCCGTGCTCGAGAAGGTCATCTCCAATATGCAGGAGGTCCGCGCGCGCGGCGCCCACGTGATCGCCGTGGCCACCGAGGGCGATGAGCAGATCGGCCGCGTGGCGGACGCGGTGATCACGGTGCCGGCCGTGGACGCGGTGCTGGAGGCGATCCTCGCCGTGATTCCGCTGCAGGTGCTCGCATACGACATCGCGCGCCGGCGAGGCCTGAACGTGGACCAGCCCCGCAACCTCGCGAAGACCGTAACGGTCGAGTAGCACCCGTCCCGCGCGCCGCCCGCTGGGAGACCATCTAGCATCGCTGATCGTGGATCAGCTGCCCGCTTGGCTAACCCCGCTGCCCGACGCCGAGATGATGCGGTCGATCGACCGCTGGGCGATCGACGAGCGCGGTGTGCCCAGCCTCGACCTGATGGAGCGAGCCGGGGCCGCCGTCGCCCGCGAGGTGGAGGGACTCTCACCCGGTGGCCCCGTCACGGTGCTGTGCGGCAAGGGCAACAACGGCGGAGACGGCCTGGTGATAGCGCGCATGCTGCGCGACGCGGGACGGGACGTCACAGTGCTGCTGGCCGGCGCACCCGACGAGATCTCACACGACGCCCGCGCGAACCTCGAGCGGCTCCCCGGGCCGGCGCCGTCGAGTCTGGCGGACGCCGTGATCGAACCGGCGGGCGTGATCGTCGATGCCCTGCTCGGCACAGGCTTCGACGGTGAGCCCCGCGGCGCCGTCGGCGACGCGATAGACGCCGTCAACGCATCCGGACTCCCCGTCGTTAGCGTCGATGCTCCCAGCGGCGTCGACGCGTCGACGGGAACTGCGCGCGGACGGGCCGTTCGGGCGACGCTGACGGTCAGCTTCCACGCCGCCAAGCCCGGTCTCTGGATTGCTCCCGGAAAGCGCCTCGCGGGGCAGGTCGTCGTCGCCGACATCGGGATCCCCCGCGGGGCGCCCGGCGCGTGCCGGACAGGCCTGATCGACGCCGCGGTGCTCGATGAGCTGCCGCGGCGCGGCTCTGCGTCGACGAAGTTCAGCTCCGGGCAGGTGCTGCTCGCCGGTGGATCGGCGGGGATGACCGGAGCCCCGGTGCTCGCGGGGCGAGCCGCGATGAGAGCCGGCGCCGGCTACGTCATCCTCAACGTCCCCGCCTCGGCGGTGCAGGCGGTCACCGCGACCGGAGCCGCGGAGCTGATGGTCAGAGGCCAGCCGGACGACGGCGCGGGGCTGTCCGCTGACGCGGCCGCGGAGGTGCTCAGGGGATGCCAGCGCGCGGGGGCGCTCGCGCTCGGGCCGGGCCTCGGCCGCTCCGAGGGGGCCGTGTCGTTCGCGAGGACCGTCGCGCACTCCGCTCCAATCCCGCTGGTGCTCGACGCCGACGGGCTGAACGCCCATGCGGGAGGGCTCGCCGAGCTGTCGGGCAGGAGCTCGGAAACGGTTCTGACTCCCCACGCTGGCGAGCTCGGGCGCCTGCTCGGGCTCGACAGCTCCGAGATAGAGCGGGAGCGGCTCAGCCACGCCCGCGAGGCCAGCCGGCAGGCGCGGGCCAGTGTGGTGCTGAAGGGCGACGACACGATCATCGCCGAGCCGGGCGGCTTCGCGGCGATCAGCCGCGGCGGCTCCCCCGCGCTTGCGACCGCCGGCACCGGCGACGTCCTCACGGGCGTGATAGCCGCGCTGCTGGCGCAGGGTGCCGGCGCCTTCACCGCGGCGTGCGCAGGCGTGTGGCTTCACGCGAGGGCCGGGCAGATCGCGGCGGAGCGGGCTGGCTCGGCGGAGGGCGTGATCGCCTCCGACGTGATCGAGGCGCTCCCGGCGGCTCGCGCCGCAGCCGGGAGGGGGCAGGCGAGTTGAGCGCCGCGCGGGGAGCAAGCGTCCAGGGGCCGGCCACCGCCGAGTTGCGGCGAGCGCGCGCGCAGGTCGACGTGGGCGCGATCGAGCGCAACTGCGCGATGCTGCTCTCGCGTGTTCCGGCGGGCACCGCGCTCTGCGCGGTCGTGAAGGCGGGCGGCTACGGCCACGGCGCCGTCGCGAGCGCGAGGGCCGCGATCGCGGGGGGTGCGGGCTGGCTCGCCGTCGCAGACGGGGCCGAGGCACGCGAGCTGCGCGACGCGGGACTGCGCGAGATCCCGATACTCGCGATGGGAGCGCTCAGCCGCGTTGAGCTGGCCGAGGCGCTCGCATGCGGCTGCCACGTGCTCGTCTGGAGCGAGCAGGGGGTCGCGAGGGTGGCCGCCGCGGGCGGGGGCCGGGTGCACGTCAAGCTCGACACCGGAATGGGGCGCCTGGGCACCCGCGACCACGAGGCCGCCTCGCGGGCCGTCGCAGCCGCGGCCGGCACCCCCGGCATCGAGCTCGCCGGCGTGATGACCCATTTCGCCACCGCCGACGAAATCGACGACGACGGCTTCTTCTCTGCCCAGCTCGCCGCCTTCACCGACTGGGCACTCGCCGTGAGGTCTGAGCACCCGGACCTCATCGTCCACGCCGCCAACAGCGCCGCCACGCTGCGGGCCCCGGGCGCCCACTTCGACATGGTCCGCTGCGGCATCGCGATCTACGGCATGGACCCGTTCGGCTCGGACCCGCTCGAGGTGGGACTGTCGCCCGCCCTCGAGCTCCGCTCCTACATCGCCGAGGTGAAGGAGTGCGCGCCCGGCGAGAGCGCGGGCTACGGGCGCCGGTTCATCGCGACCCGGCCGACCCACATCGGCGTGATCCCGGTCGGCTACGGCGACGGCTGGAGGCGCGGGCTGTCGGGCAACGCCCGCGTATTGATCGCGGGGGAGAGCCGCCCGCTCGTCGGGACCGTCAGCATGGACTCATTCACCGTGGACCTCGGGCCGGATCAGGCTGCGATGCGGCTGCGCGGCGAGCCGGCGATCCTGATCGGCGCCAGCGGCGAGGAGCGGATCACCGCGGAGGAGGTCGCGAAGCGGCTCGCGACGATCAACTACGAGGTCACCTGCGGGCTGACGTCCCGCGTGCCGCGGGCATACAGCCGGGACGGCCGGCCGCTGACAGCCGAGTCGTGAGCACCGGCGAGCAGAACGTCAGCCCCGGGCTCGCAGCGGCCCGCGCGGCGCTCTCGGGCTCGCCGGCCTGGCTGGTCGGAGGCGCCGTCCGGGACGAGCTGCTCGGCCGCCTCACGGCCGACATCGACGTGGCCGTGGACGGTGACCCGCAGCAGGCGGCGCGCGCGGTCGCGCGGGCCGGGCAGCGTGCCGCCTGCTTCGCCCTGTCCGACGAGTTCGGCTCCTGGCGGGTCATCGCGCGCGATCAGAGCTGGCAGGTCGACGTGCAGCCGCTCCAGGGAAGCACGCTCGAGGAGGACCTGCAGCTGCGCGACTTCACGATCAACGCTATCGCTCAGCCGATCACGGGCGGCGAGCTGATCGACCCGCTCGGGGGCGCCCGCGACCTGCGCGCCGGTCGCGTGCGGCTCGCGGCCCCGAAGGCGTTCGAGCGGGACCCGCTGAGGGTCCTGCGACTGGTTCGCGTCGCGATCGAGCTGGCCCTTGAGCCCGACCGGGAGACGTCGTCCGCGGCTGCGCGCAGTGCGCCCGCGCTCAGCGGGGTCTCGGCGGAGCGCGTGTTCGGTGAGCTGCGCAGGATCCTCGCCGCCGACCGGGCCACGGCCGGCCTTCGGATGATGAGCGCGCTGGGCGCGACGGCTGTGGTCCTGCCCGAGTTCGAAGCGCTGCGGGGAGTCGAGCAGAACCGCTTCCACGACCTCGACGTCCACGACCACACGCTCGCCGTGCTCGACAGGACGATCGACCTGCAGCGATGCACCGGGGCGTATTCCGGGGAGCTCGTCACGGTGATGGGCGAGCACCGGGCCGCGGTCGAGGCGCTCCTTGCCGAGCCGCTCGCCGACAGCATGAGCAGGGGAGAGGCGCTGCGCTGGGGCGCGTTGCTGCATGACGCCGCCAAGCCGCTCACGCGGGCGGTGACGCCCGACGGCGGGCATGTCACGTTCATGGGCCACGATGCGCGCGGCGCCGAGCTCGCACGGGAGGTGCTCGGCAGGCTGCGGGCGAGCGAGCGGCTGCGCTCACATGTCGCGGCGCTCGCCCGCCACCACCTCCGGCTCGGGTTCCTCGTGCACGAGCCGCAGCCGCTGGACCGCCGCACGGTGTATCGCTACATGACGACCTGCTCGCCCGTGGAGGTCGACGTCACGCTGCTGTCGATATCCGACAGGCTCGCGACGCGCGGCGACGCCGCCGAGAGATCCATCGCGGCGCATCTCGATCTCGCGAAGGGGGTCCTCGCGGATGCCCTCGCGTGGCGCGAGGCGGGCGCCCCGGAGCCGCTCGTGCGAGGCGACGTGCTCGCGGCCGAGCTCGGCATCGAGCAGGGGCCGCGCCTCGGCGTCCTGCTGCGTGAGCTGGCCGAGGCACGCTACGCAGGTGAGATCGTCGGGCGCGAGGATGCGATCGCCCGTGCGCGCGAACTCCTGCAGACCATCTAGGCTTTGCCCTGATGGCGGATCCGGAGTGCATCTTCTGCAAAATCCTCGCCGGCGAGATACCGGCGACGATCGTCGACGAAGACGAGCGCACGGTTGCCTTCATGGACATCGCCCCCGCGACGCGCGGGCACGCACTCGTGATTCCCCGTGAGCACACCCTGGACCTGCTCACCGTCGGTGCAGAGGACCTTGCCGCCGTCACCGCCGGCGCCCGCCGCGTGGCCGAGCGCGCCGTCCAGCGCCTCGGTGCCGACGGCGTCAACCTGCTCAACTCGTGCCGGACCGCGGCGTGGCAGACGGTCTTCCATTTCCACGTCCACGTGATCCCGCGCTACAGCGGCGATCCGCTCCGACTTCCGTGGATTCCCGCAGCCGGCGACATGCAGGACATCGTTCGCGCTGGGCAGGAACTTGCAGGTAAGTAGAGAAATGAGCCGATTGCTGCGAGGATCGCCCGACCGAACCGCACGGTGACCGATCCATTCGGCGACGAGCCGTGTTGAATGGCACATATGAGACGAACACACCTAGCCGTATTCACGACTCTCGCGCTCGCGCTGGGACTTCCCGCGAGCGCTCCCGCCACCCTTGCCGAAGTCGGCGTGATCGGCGCCACCAGCCCGGCCACGGTGGCCAGCTGCCCGGGAACGCCATGCCTGGCCGTCAGCCGCACGACGGGCTTTCAGGTCAAGGTGGGCGCCCGCAACAGCCCGATGACGATCCCGCACTCCGGTGCGCTCGTCGCCTGGACGATCAGCCTCGGCAAGCCGAACGCGACCCAGATCAAGTTCTTCAACGCCAACGAGGGAGGACCCTCCGAAGCCGGCGTCGCGGTGCTGCGGCCGGTGGTGTCCAAGAAGCTGAAGCTGACCTACAAGCTGATCGCGCAGAGCCCGATGGTCAAACTCGAAAAGTGGTTCGGGATGACCGCGGAGTTCCCGCTCGAAACGGCGCTGCAGACCAAGAAAGGCGACATCGTCGCCCTGACGGTGCCGACATGGGCCCCCGCGCTCGCGCTGGGCTTCGGCAACGACACGTCATGGCGCGCGAGCCGCCAGAAAGCTCAGTGCACCAGCACGAGCGCGCAGACGACCCACACCATCATCGGCTCGGGCGTGCAGTACTTCTGTCTCTACCAGACCGCGCGCCTGACCTACAGCGCGACGGTCATCTCGACTCCGTAGCAGCCTGAGCGCCGGCCGGCGGGACTGCCCGCCGGCCGCTCGGGATGCTCCGCGCGGTGTGCGCCGCGGCGGCCTCTAGCCCGGCGAGCCTTCGCCGGTCACGATCGAGAACACCAGCAGGCCCACCCACACGGCCACGATGATCAGGCTGCGCGGAAGTGTGAGGGCCGGGGAGGGCCTGCCGGCATCCGTGCGCCAGCGCGGCCGTTCGCGGCCGGTGCGGCGCTGTCCAAATGGGTCGGGGTCAAGCGAGGCCACATGCCGATGATACGCCGCGCTTGGGCCTGTGCTCAGTGCCCGCTGGGCGACTGGGCCGCACCGTGGGCCGGGAGCCGGTCAGGTGTCGAGGCTAGGGGGCGCTGGCGCCGCCGGTCGCGCCGCCCGCGGGTTCTTCTTTGGCGGCCGGTTTTTCGGCTTCGGCCGGGGCGCCGCCGGCTGACCCGCCCGACCCGGTGCTTTTTTCGGAGGAGCCGGATTCGCTGCTTTTTTCGCTGGAGCTAGCTTCGCCGCCGGAGGATGAGGGTTCGCTGGAGGTGCTCGTTTTGCTCGTCGAGGTCGTCGAGGTGGACGTGGTGGAGATCGCGGCCTTTTCGGCGCTCGTGTCCGACGGCGGAACGATGTTCGGGGTGCTCTTCGGGATCGATTCCGAGACACTGCTGCCGCCGCACGCCTGCACCGTCAGTCCCGCCGCCAGCAGCACGCATGCGCACAGGGCAAGCCGGCCGTTCATGCGAGGACGCCGGGCCGTCGGCTGCGTTCTCACGAAGATGCTCACCAGCATGCCGCCTCGCGCCGGGGTGGCCTCACTGGGCCTTCGCGGGAGGGCTGAGCGGGCCCATGCGCCGCTCGCAGGTGGGGCACTCGTTCAGGTCCTTCTGAGCGAACTGATCGCACCACGGGCACACGCGGAGGTTCTCCACGGCCCACGGCAGGCTCGAGGAGGACGGCGCCAGCGGCAGCACCTTGCCCGCGACTTCCAGCGGCTCACCGGAGTCGCGGTCGCGGTAGATCTCGCCGGGCTCGGCCTCGATGATGATCTCGCGCCCGGTCGACGGGTTGCGCATGCGGTAACGCTGTTTGCTGTCCACAGGCGGGACTTTACCGGAGCGGGTGGGCGTCCGATCCCCTGCGGCCAACCACCGGCCCGTGGGGTCGCCGGGAGCGGGGCGGCCGGGGGGCGGCGTGCAGTCTGATCTCCCGCCGGTTCGGATAGAGTTCGGCGCCGCCGTGACCTCCGATATCTCACCAACGACGCCCGTCCGCTCCCGCCGTGCCCACCTGCGCGCCGCGGGCGCCCGCACGGCCGCGGCCGCCGCCATGGCGGCCGTCGCGATCGTTGCCTCCGGCTGCGCCGTGAAGGGCGCGGACAACGCGAACCTGATAATCGGCAAGCAGCAGTTCGTCGCCAAGTGCGGGTCGTGCCACACGCTGGCGAGGGCCAACACCAAAGGAATCGTCGGCCCGAACCTCGACGAGGCGTTCCGCGCCAGCGTCGATGAAGGCCTCGGCCGGGCGTCCGTGCGTGGTGTCGTCGAATGGCAGGTCAAAATCCCGAACCCGCAGGGCGCGATGCCGAAAAACCTCGCGCAGGGCACGCAGCTGAGGGACATCGCGGCCTACGTCGCGGCGTCCGTCGCGCGTACCGGATCGGACACCGGCCTGCTGGCGACCGCGGTCGAAGCGCCGGGGTCCGGCAAGCCCGCGGTCGAGAAGGGCGGGAAACTTGAAATCCCGGCGAGTCCGTCGGGTCAGCTGGCCTACGTCGCGTCCGCCGCGGAAGCCAGCGCGGGTGCCGTGACCATCGCGATGCCGAACATGTCGGGCGTGTCCCACAACATCGCGGTTGAATCCGGCAAGGGCGGCGCGACCGGCAGCGGGCCGGTGATCGGTGCGAGCTCGTTCATCACAAAGGGCTCCACGTCGGTGACCGTCACCCTGAAACCGGGCACCTACACGTACTTCTGCCAGGCCCCCGGGCACCGCGCGGCCGGCATGTTCGGCACGCTGACCGTCAAGTAGCGCGCGCGTGGCGCGCTCGGCGCGAGGGCAGACCCGCAGCGATCCGGTGGCGGCGCGCTGCGCGGCCACGGAGGCGAGCTGAGCTCGCTCTCGCGCCGGCGGGGGGGCCGCGCGGAGGCGCGGGTCCCGGTGGGCCGCCCTGCGGGATCCCGGCCGGGATTGAGGTCCGGCGCGCGGCGTGCGCTCAGAAGATCGCGCGGCCGAGCAGGACGAGGCCGACTATCACTGCGATAACGACGATCGCGCGCAGCAGGAACTGGAACGCCTCTTCCTCGGAGCGCAGAGGGTTCAGCACGGCAGGGGCGAGGGTTGCATTTCGGCTCCGGGCGGCCGCTGCGGGCCCTGGAACGCGCCTAGAGGATGTAGACGGATGAGTAGACGACGATCCACATCACGTCGACGAAATGCCAGTAGACGCCCGGGACCTCGAGGCCCTGATGGTGCTCGGGCGAGAAATGGCCCCGAAAGGCGCGGATCGTGACGATCAGCAGCAGAAGCAGCCCGATGAAGACGTGAGCTCCGTGCAGGCCCGTGAGCGCGTAGAAGATGGACTGCTGCGCGGCGTCCTGGGGCGCGAAGCCGATGTTCGCGTACTCGTTGATCTGGATGAACAGGAACGTGCAGCCGAGCAGGAACGTGGCGACCATCCCCGCCTTCAGGCCGAAGCGGTTGCCCTTGCGGATCGAGATCTGCGCCCAGTGCAGCGTGAAGGAGGAGGAGATCAGGATCGCGGTGTTGACCCCCGCGACCTGCACCGGCAGTTTCGTGCCGGCCGCCGGCCAGGGGTTGCCCTGGGCGACGCGGATGAAGAAGTAGGCGGTGAAGAACGCCCCGAAGACCATGATCTCCGAGATGATGAAAAGCAGCATCCCGAGCAGGGGAGCCTCGACACGGGAGCTTTTGTTTGCGGCGGGCGGCCCGTGATGCTCGTGGGCTCCGTGCGCGATGCTGGCGGCCTCCATACCGGGTCTCCTAGGACGCCTGGGCGGCGGTCGGGGTTGCGGAGGGGTCCACGACGACGTGCTCGACGGGCATCGCCGTGGCACCCTTCACGCGCTCGATCAGGTTGGCGCGCAGCCAGCCCGAGCGCTCGTTCGGGAGCGTGGAGATGACGACGTCGTCGACATTGAACAGCTCCAGCGCGTTCATCGTCGCCGTGTACGGGTCGGGGTCGCCGATCATGCCCGAGCTGAGCAGCCCGGCGGCGCGCAGGCGGTCGAGCTCGGCCGCGAGGCGCTCGCGTGCCTCGCGCGGTGCGTGGCCGCCGCCGTCGGCCTGCGGGACCACGGCGACGAACAGGTGCGGCTTGCCGTGCGCGGCCTTCGCCTTCAGGTGCTCGATGAGCTCATCACCGGAGGAGGTCTGGTTGGCGACCACGAGCGTCACGTCGTACGGCTTGCCCTCATGCTCGAGGTCGACGATCACGTGCTCGACCGGCAGGCCCGTCGCGTTCGCGATCCGCTCGATCAGGTCGCGCCGAAGCCAGCCGGAGTGGGTGGCGGGGTGCGTGGAGACGATGATCTCGGACGGGCGCCGCTCGGCGACCGCGTCCATCGTCGCGAGGAACGGGTCTTCGTCGCCGACCTCGCCGGTCGCGACGATCCCCTCGGCGCCGACGGCCGAGAGGGCGAGGTCGACGCGCACCTGCGCGGAGTCGCGCACGACCTCGTCGTAGATGACGTAGCCGTCGGATGGCTTGCTCTGCGGGACGACCAGGCGGAACGTGGCGTCCGCCGATGCGCGGGCGCGCATCGCTTCGAGCAGGTTCTCCCCGAAGAGCGTCCTGTTCGCGACGACGAGAATCTCCCTCATCGGGCTGGCCTCCTGGTCATTGGCTTGGTGCTCTCACGGCACCGGCCGCGGCCGGCGTCGGAGTGGGGGCGAAGATGCCGTGGACCGCGCCGGGCACCCCGTACTCGTACGGGCCGCCGACGACGGTCGGCAGGCGGTCGAAGTTGAAGACCGGCGGGGGCGAGGAGACCGCCCACTCGAGCGTCATGCCGCGCCACGGGTTGTCGGGGGCCTTGGGGCCTCCGCGCCAGCTCGTGACCATGTTGTAGAGGAACACGAGGGTGCTCAGCCCGAGCGCGAAGCTAGCGATCGAGATGAACAGGTTCAGGTCGGCGAATTGCGAGGCGTACGTCGACACGCGGCGGGGCATGCCCTGCAGCCCGAGGATGTGCATCGGGCCGAACGTCAGGTTGACGAAGATGAACGTCGCCCAGAAGTGCCATTTGCCCAGGCGCTCGTCGTACATGCGGCCCGTCATCTTCGGGAACCAGTAGTAGACGCCGCCGTAGATGGTCATCAGCGAGCCGCCGAACAGGACGTAGTGGATGTGCGCGACGATGAAGTAGCTCGCGCTGACGTGGATGTCAAACGGCACCATCGCGAGCATCACGCCCGAGATGCCGCCGAGCGTGAACGTCGTCAGGAAGCCGAGCGCGAAGAGCATCGGCGTATCCAGGTGCAGGACCCCTCGCCAGAGTGTTGCCAGCCACGAGAAGATCTTGATTCCCGTCGGTACCGCGATGATCGCGGTCGTGATCGCCATCGGGATGCGGATCCATGCGGCCATTCCGGACGTGAACATGTGGTGCGCCCACACGGTGAAGCCGAGCGCGACGATCGCGAGCAGCGAGAAGGCCATCATTCGGTAGCCGAAGATCGGCTTGCGTGACTTCACGGCGATGATTTCGCTGACTATCCCGAAGCCCGGCAGCATCATGATGTAGACGGCCGGGTGCGAGTAGAACCAGAAGACGTGCTGATACATCAGCACGTCGCCGCCCTTGGCGGCGTTGAAGAAGTTGAAGCCCAGCGCGCGGTCCAGGATGATGAAGAACTGCGACGCGGCGATGAACGGCGTCGCGATCACGACGAGCAGCGAGGTCGCGAAGTTGGCCCACACCAGCAGCGGCATCCGGAAGAAGCTCATCCCGGGTGCGCGCATGGTGATGATCGTCACGAGGAAGTTCAGCGCGGTCATGATCGAGGACGCGCCCGCGAACTGGACGGCCATCGAGAAGAACGATTGCCCGAGTGGTGCCGTGACCGAGAGCGGCGCGTAGGCGGTCCACCCGTCCGCGAAGGCACCGCCGGGGACGAGGAAGCTGCAGAGCATCATCACGCCGGCGACCGGCAGCAGCCAGAAGGAGAGGGCGTTCAGGCGCGGGAAGGCCATGTCGGGCGCGCCGATCATCAGCGGGATCACGTAGTTCCCGAGGCCCGCGAACACGGGGATGATGAACAGGAAGATCAGCAGCGACGCGTGGACGGAGAAGAGCCCGTTGTAGGTGTTCCCGTCCACGAAGTGCGACCCCGGCTGCGCGAGCTGCGCGCGGATCAGCATTGCGATCAGCCCGCCGAGCAGAAGGAAGAAGAACGAGCTGACCGTGTACTGGATCCCGATCACCTTGTGGTCGGTGTTGATCCGGAAGTAGTCCTTCCACGTGTAGGCACCGTGGGCCGAGTGGTCCTCGGGGCGCGTCGGGCGGCCGGCCGCCCAGTAGAACCAGTAGTCGAAGCCGCCGATCCCGACAAGGAACGCCAGCGGCACCACGATCAGGGCGACCGTCGTGATCGCGTTCGCCGAGATGAAGTGCGTGAACGTCGCGTGCCCGGTCGACATCCTCACGAGCCACGTGAGGACGGCGCAGAACACCACGCCGATGACCATCAGGACGGCCGCCCGGTAGAACCCCGGGGCGCGGACTCTGGCCGCCATCAGCTTCTCTCCTTGTTAACGGTCATCAGGCGACCCCACATTATCCGGAAGTTCCCGTTGCGGCGGTGCCGGCGGGCGAGCCCCCGGGACCCGCTGCTATCTGCAGCTTGATCCAGGCTTTGAAGGCTTCCGGCGTGACCACGTGGACGGTGGAGCGCATCAGCGCGTGGCCAAGCCCGCACAGCAGGTTGCAGACCACCGGATAGGCGCCCAGGCGGTCAGGGGTCGCGCGGTAGTGGGTCGTGATGCCCGGCACGACGTCCTCCTGAAGGCGGAACGCGGGGATCCAGAAAGCGTGGATCACATCGCGCGAGTTCATGTTGAAGTAGACCGATTCGCCCTTCGGCAGATACAGCTGCGAGCTGTGCAGCGGGGCGCCGCCGGTAACCGCCGGCGGGTATTCGTAGGTCCAGGCGAACTGCTGGCCGGTGACGCCGACCTGGATTTCGTGGGCGGGGCGCTTCTCGTTGTTGTGAAGGACCACGAACGAGTAGCCGACGAGCCCGAGCAGCAGCACCGTCGGGATCGCCGTCCAGAACACCTCCAGGCGCGTGTTGCCGTGGATCGGGGGGCCGTCCATCAGCTCCTGGCCGGGGCGCATCCGAAAGCGCCACACCGAGTAGAGCACGACCGTGACCACGAGCACGAAGATCGGGATCGAAGCGATCACCATCACGTGGTAGAGGCGATCCGTTTCGATCGCCTGCGTCGAGGCGGCGGGCGGGAACCAGTGGATCAGGAAGCTCAGGGCGACGCCGAGCGCGACCGCGATCAGCGCCGCGACGAACGCGACGATCATCGACCGTTCGATCTTCATGGGCGCCCGTTCCCTCGTGCGGGCTGCTGCGTTGCTGGCGAGATCCTCTCCATGGAAATCGGCATCCTAATGCCTGCGTCCCCGGACCGCATGGACCTTGACGTCATGACCCTGACGTACTAGATTGATGCAATAGTTGCAAAGGCCTGAATGCCGTCCTTTCAGGGCGTTTGCAATCGACCGGAGCGTCGTCGATGAGGATCCCCAAACCATCGGAACGGAAGGCCGGGAGGTGCTGATGCAGGTTCGCGAAGGCATGAGTGAGATGGTTCTGACGGTGGGCCCGGGCCACACGCTGAGCGCCGTGGCGCGGCTGATGTCCGAGCGGGCCGTGGGGGCGGCCGTGGTGATGGACCCCGACGGGAACGGTCCCGGGATCATCACCGAGCGCGACATCCTGATCGCCGTCGGCGGCGGCCAGGACCCGACCGTCGAGAGCGTCTCCGAGCACCTCACGCGTGACGTGGTGTACGCCGCGCCGGACTGGTCCCTTGAGGAGGCCGCCGCGGAGATGGTGCGGGGAGGCTTCCGGCATCTGATCGTCCTCGACCACGGAGACACGGTGGGCATACTGTCGGTCCGCGACGTTGTGCGCTGCTGGACCGAGGACGGAGCGATCTGTCCGGTGCCCGCCAGGGCGGCCGTGGGGTGAGGGGCACCGAGGCCCGCGCGCTTGGGGAGCGCGCGCGCCACTCGGGGACGGCAGCCGGGCGCGGCTGAGGGGCCGCGCCCGGCGCTCGACCTCGGCCGGGTGCAGAGCCAACGGTTGTGTCGCAGGCCGGCGCCGCGGCGCCGGTGTGGCGCTCAGACGTCGCTGGGGACGTCGAGCGGGAGCTCGTCGACTTCGCGGCGGGTGTCTTTGATCCACTGGGCGATGCAGATGATCAGGATCAGGCCGCCGGCGATCGACAGGATCAAGAACGTGGTCAGCCCGATCACGAGCAGCGTCAGCCCGAGCGCGGTGATGATCGGCAGGATCGACGGCCCGGGGAGGTGGATCTCCTCGCCGGCGGGCGGAATCTCTGGGTCGAGCGGACTCACGAGATGTAGGCGGCCGCGACGGCCCACGTGATGCCGAACATGAACAGGATGATCGCGGTCAGGATCAGGCCGGTCCTGATGTTCTTGCGTGCGAGTCGGCGGGTCATCATGGGCAGGCGCGCATTCTACAGATGGGCGTCGGCGACCATGGCGCAGAACAGCAGCGCGAGGTATGCCAGCGAGTAGAGATACAGGCGCAGCGCCGACCTGCGGTCGGCGCGCCGGTAGAGCAACGCGGCGCCTGCGATGAAGCCGAGCCCCAGCGCGAGCGAGGCGACGAGATAGATCGCGCCGAACCCGCCGGCGCAGAACGGCAGCTGGGTCACTGCGTAGAGGAGCACCGAGTACAGGAGGATCTGCCTACGCGTCTCCTGCTCGCCCCTGACGACCGGAAGCATCGGCACGCCGACCTTGCGGTACTCGTCCTGCATCAGCAGCGACAGTGCCCAGAAATGCGGGGGCGTCCAGAAGAAGACGATGAAGAACAGGATCACCGCTGTCCCGCTCACCGAGCCGGTCACCGCCGCCCAGCCGACCAGCGGCGGCACAGCGCCCGCGGCGCCGCCGATGACGATGTTCTGGGGGGTTCGGCGCTTGAGCCACACGGTGTAGATGAAGACGTAGCCGAGGAAGCCCGAGAATGAGAGCGCGGCCGCCAGCGGGTTGACCGCCACCGAGAGCTCGATCAGCGACAGCGCGGCGAGCGTGCAGCCAAAGATCAGTGCCGCTGTCGGCGAGATCCGCCCCGACGGGATCGGCCGGCTCGCGGTGCGTGTCATCTGAGCGTCGATGTCGCGGTCGAACCAGTGGTTGACGGCGCCGGCGCCGCCGGCGGACAGGTAGCCGCCCAGGCAGGTGAGCGCAACGAGCAGCGGGGACGGGTCGCCCGCCACGTACATCGTGGAGATCGTCGTCAGCAGCAGCAGCGACTGCACCTTCGGCTTGGTCAGCTCGAAGTAGTCGCTGAGCAGCTGGCGCGTCCGCGGCGCCAGCCCCGCGCGCGCGTCGATCGCGGGCGCCGCGGTGCCCGAGGGGGGCGCCGCGCTCACTACACCCCGACCTGCGTCGCGCCCGTCGGGACCGTGGCGGCGCCGGCCGAGCCGCCGACGGTGGCTCGCCGGTCAACCTCGCGCCGGATGTCCTTCATCGGTTCAGCCGAGCGCACGAGCGGGATCACGTCGAAGTTGTTGACAGGCGGCGGCGAGGGCGTGAACCACTCGAGCGTGTTCGCTTTCCACGGGTCCGGTCCGGCGGCGACGCCGTTCTTCAAGCTCCGCGCGACGTTGATGATCGTCACCAGCACACCGGCCGCCAGGAAGAAGGAGCCGATCGTCGAGATCATGTTGTAGAGCGCGAGGTGGCCGACATTGTCGTACTCGTAGATCCGGCGGGGCATGCCGTCAAGACCCATCACGTGCTGGATGAGGAAGGTGGCCAGAAGGCCGAACGCCATCAGGTAGAAGCTGACCCGTCCCATCCCCTCGCTCAGCATACGGCCTGTGATCTTCGGAAACCAGTAGTAGATCGCGCCGAATATCGGGAGCACGGCCCCGCCGATCAGCACGAAGTGCAGGTGCGCGACCACGAAGTACGTTTCGTTGACCTGCCAGTCGATCGGGAACGTGGCCAGAAAGACCCCGGATATGCCGCCGATCAGGAACAGGCCGACTCCTCCGGCGCAGAAGATCAGCGGCGTCTTGAATTCGACCGTGCCGCGCCACAGGGTGGCTATCCAGTTCAGGATCTTGACCCCCGTCGGCACCGCGATCAGGAACGAGCTGAGCATCACGAAGACGAGGATCACCTCGGGAACCGGGGCCGCGAACATGTGGTGCGCCCACGTCAGGAAGCCCAGGAACGCGATCGCGACGGTCGACGCGGCGATCGCCTTGTAGCCGAAGATCGGCTTGCGCGCGAACACCGGCAGGATCTCGGAGATGATCCCAAAACCCGGCAGGACCATGATGTAGACCTCGGGATGCCCGAAGAACCAGAACAGGTGTTGCCAGAGGATCGCCGATCCTCCGTTCGCAGCGTCAAAGAAGTGGGTTCCGAAGTGACGGTCGGTGAGCAGCATCGTCACGGCAGCCGCGACGACCGGCAGCGCGATGATAAGCAGCACCGAGTAGGTAAGGATCGTCCACACGAACAGCGGCAGGCGGCCCCAGCTCATCCCGGGGGCGCGCATGTTCGTGATGGTCGCGTAGAAGTTGATCGCGCCGAGCAGCGAGGACACGCCCGTGATGTGGATCAGATAGATCCACGCGTCCTGCCCGCCGCTGGGTGAGAACACGGAGTTGGCGAGCGGCACGACGCTCGTCCAGCCGGCTTCCGGCGGGTTCCAGAACAGCGACGCGTAGAAGACGATCCCGCCGAACAGCAGCAGCCAGAACGACAGTGCGTTCAGGCGCGGAAACGCCATGTCACGCGCGCCGATCATCAATGGCAGGAAGTAGTTGGCGAGCCCCGCCATCATCGGCACGACGAACAGGAACACCATCGTCGTCCCGTGCATCGTGAAGAGCTGGTTGTAGACCTGCGGCGTGACGAGCGTGTTGTTGGGGACGCCGAGCTGCAGCCGGATCAGCAGCGCCTCGATTCCGCCGAGGCAGAAGAACACCATCGTCGTGACCATGTACATGATCCCGATCCGCTTGTGATCGGTGGTTGTGATCCAGCTCGTCCAGCCACGCTGCTCACGCTCCGCGTGATGCGCGTGTACCTGGGGGATCGGGGCTACATAGGTGGCCATCTCGTGCGCGGCTCTCCTCGATGTCCTAGGGGTTTTCGACCTGTCCGGCGCCGGTCGCGCTGTTCAGTTTGGCGCGTGAGGCCTGTGCGGCGGTGTTCGCTTCGGCGATCAGCGTCTTCTGCCGGCTCAGCCATTCTTCGAACTGCACCGGCGGGATCGCCCTGACCGTGGCGACCATGCGGGCGTGCTGGCGGCCGCAGAGGAACGCGCACTGGCCCTTGTAGACGCCGGGTTTGCTGATCTTGAACCATGTGTAGTTGTGGTACCCGGGAACCGCCTGGAACTTGCCGCCCAGTTCCGGTATCCACCATGCGTGAACGACATCCGAGGAGACGATGTTCAGCGACACCGTCGTTTCCGTCGGGACCACCATTTCCTGATACGAGTAGGGGGTTCCGAGCCCGTCGCGTTCGGTCGCGCCCGGATACAGGTACTGCCAGATGTACTGGCGGCCTATCACGGTGATGTTGAGCGCCTTGCCGTTCGGAGGCAGCTTCCGCGTCGCGCTCGCGTAGAGCGGTTCGTCGAGCGAGGAGAGGTTCGCGCCGGCGGCGTTTGAGTTCGGCGGGTTCTGGATCGCGCCGAGCTTGGCGAAGGTCACGGCGGCGAGCGCGACGAGGATCAGGGCCGCGGCGACCGTCCACCCGGTCTCCAGCCGCGTGTTGCCCCGGATCTGTGCGGGTACGGCGCCCTTTTTCTTACGGAACTTGATCAGGGCGTAGATGAGCGCGCCCTCGACCAGCACGAAGATCACGGCGGCGATCGCCAGCGTGATCTTGAACAGGCTGCTGATTTCGTTCGCGTTCGGCGAACCGCCGGACTCCGGCGTGAAGAAAGCAAGCGTTGAGGGGAGCAGATGGCCCACGGCGGCGCGGATTCTATTCAGGCGGCGACGGTAAGGGCTTGATGACGTTTGCCACTTGCGATCTAGCTGCCGGAAAAGTTGCTGGAGCGCTTCTGCGCGAAGGCCATCGCGCCCTCGACGAAGTCGTTGCTCGAGGACATCTCGCGCTGGATCTGAGCCTCGAGCTCGAGTTGCTCCTCCATGCGCGAGTACTGCCAGTTGTTCAGCTGGCGCTTGGTCCCCGCGTACGACAGGGTCGGCCCGGACGCCAGGCGCGCGGCGAGCGCGGCGGTCTCCGCCGCCAGCTCGCCATCCGGCACGACGCGGTTGATCAGTCCCCACTCCAGCGCCTTCGGTGCGGGCAGCCTTTCGCCGAGCATCGCTAGCTCCGTCGCGCGCGCGATGCCGATGCGGCTCGGGATGAAGAGTGATGAGCCACCGTCGGGGACCAAGCCGATGTTCACGAACGCGAGCAGGAAGTAGGCGCTCTCGGCCGCGATGATCAGGTCGCTGCAGATCGCGAGCGAGCATCCGATGCCGACCGCGGGGCCGTTGACGGACGCGATCACGGGCTTGGGCATCTCGCGGATCGCGATCATGATCGGGTGGTAGCGGGTGGTCAGCGTCTTGTAGACGTCGGGGCGTCCCTCGGCCGTCACGTCGCCGCCGCTGAAGTCCTTCAGGTCCGCACCGGATGAGAACCCGCGGCCCGCGCCGGTGATCACGACGGCGCGCACGTCATCGTCGCCGGCGACGGCTGTGATCGCCTCGAGCAGGTCCACGCCGAACTGCGCGTTCCACGCGTTCATCGTCTCCGGGCGGTTCAGCTGCACCGTCGCGGCGCCGTCTTTGACACGGACGTTGACGGTCTCAAGCTCGATCGATGCTCCGCTCATGGTGCTCCTCTCGTGGTGCGCTGGCGCCCTCTCGGGGTCGCGCTCGGGGTCAGGCCCCGCAGCGGGGCGGCTTGATCCTATGGTGTAGAGCATGAGACGACCTGTGATCGGGCTGTGCACCGCCCTTGAGCGTGCCCGCTGGAGCGTCTGGGACCAGCCCGCGGTCCTGCTCCCCTACAACTACATAACGGCCCTGCAGCGCGCGGGCGCGCTGGCGGTCATGATCCCGCCCGACCCGTCGCTGGTCGAGAACCCTGGACAGGCGCTCGACCTGATCGACGCGCTGGTGCTGGCGGGTGGCGCCGACATAGACCCCGCGTCCTACGGCCAGGCGCCGCATCCCGAGACGGTCGACATCGTGCCCGAGCGCGACGCGGCCGAGATCGCGCTGACCAGGGCGGCCATCGAGCGCGGCCTGCCGCTGCTCGGCATCTGCCGCGGCATGCAGCTGATCAACGTCGCGTGCGGCGGCACGCTCGTGCAGCACCTTCCCGACGTCGCCGGGCATGAGGAGCATCGCCGCGTGATCGGCTCCTTCGACGGCTCCGACCACGACGTGACGCTCGCTGAGGGTTCGCTCGCAGCCAGGGCGGCCGGTGAGGAGACACACGTCAGCATGTCCCATCACCACCAGGCGGTTGACCGGCTCGGGGAGGGGCTGATCGTGTCCGGGACCTCCCACTACGATCGGTTCCCCGAGGCGATCGAGATGCCGGCGCGGGAGTTCGTGCTCGGCGTCCAGTGGCATCCCGAGGCGGATGAGAACAGCCGCGTGCTCCAGGCGCTGGTGGATGCAGCGTCGCGCTCGGTGGCTGCGCCGACGGGCTCCTAGGCCCTCGAGCGCTCCGGCCGCGTCCATATACTCACCGGCCTGTGCGGCTGTCGAGGGCGATCAGAGCAACCGCCTGGGCGATGGTCGCGGCGGGCATCGCGGCCCCGGTCGTCCGCAGGCGCGTCAGCGCGCCTCCGCTGGTCATGCAGACGGTGGCGTTCGCTGCTCCGCTCGGGCTCGCGATCGCGGTGCGGCGCTCGCGCACCCGCGACATCGCGATCTGCTCGCTGCAGATGTGGGCTTACCTCGCCGCGTACAAGACGCCGCATGACGATGCCGGCGCCCAAGAGCAGCGCGTTCACGTCCGCTACCCCATAACCGTCGACCGCTTGATCGGTCTCGGGGAGCTGCCGACGGTGCGTCTCCAGCGCTCGCTCGCGCGGATCGATCCGCAGGGGGCGCAGTGGCGGGCGCTGGACCGGGTGCTCGTGTGGGCTCACTGGAGCTGGTTCCTGGTCCCGCACGGCACGTTGCTCTACGTGCTCGCCCGCCGGCCCTCGCGGTTCACGGGCGCCGCCGCGCTGACCTACGCGGTGTTCGACATCGGCGCGGGGGTCTACTGGCTCGCGCCAACCGCGCCACCGTGGTACGCCGCCTCGGAGGCGAGCGCCGTGATGCACGAACCGCCGCAGGTGAGGCGCATGATGGTCGAGTACGGCGAGTTCTTCTGGAGAGACGGCTGGGGCTCGCTCTACAGTGTCTTCGGAGGCAATCCACTCGCCGCGATGCCGTCCCTTCACTTCGCCACATCCGTGATGGCAGCGCTCCTTCTCAACGAGGTGGGGCCGGTCTCAGGTGCGGTCGGATTCACGTATGCGAGCACGCTGGGTTTCGCCCTCGTCTACCTGGGGGAGCATTATGTTGTGGACCTTATCGCCGGAGCTGCGCTCGCCGGCGCGGTCTGGCGGCTCGGGCCGCGAGCCGCGCCGCTGCTGCAGCGCATCTCCTCGGGGATCGGGTCTCTGGAGGAGATCGCCCACGGGGCGGCATGAGCGGGGGAGCGAGCGCAGACCAGATGACGGTGCGCGAGGAGGCCGACCGGCAGGCCAATGAGGACGAGATGGCGGCCACGGCCGTCGTCGACGGTCTCGTCTCCGACGACGAGGAGATGCCGCGCGTTCGCTTCGGGCGGCGCGAGCTGGTCGGCTCGGTCCTGTTCGTCGTCTCGTGCGTCGCCTTCCTGTACATAGTGCTGCCCAAGCTGGCCGGGTTCGGTACCGCCGTGCACCGCATCGAGGGCGGCGAACCGATCTGGATCGCCGCTGGGATCCTGCTCGAGATGTGCTCCTTCGCCGGCTACATCGTGCTGTTCAAATCGGTGTTCGGCTCCGTCTCTGAGCGAATCGGCTGGCCCGAGAGCTACGAGATCACGATGGCCGGCGTCGTCGCGACGCGGCTGTTCGCGACGGCCGGGGCGGGCGGCATCGCGCTCACCGTGTGGGCGCTGCGGCGGTCCGGGATGGGGCCGCGCACCGTCGCCTGCCGCATGTTCGCGTTCCTGGTGCTGCTCTACTTCGTCTACGCGGCGTCGCTGCTGATCGACGGCGTCGGGCTGGCCAGCGGCGTGTTCCCGGGTGGCGGCTCGTTCGCGCTGACGCTCGTGCCGGCGATCGTCGCCCTGATCCTGTTCGCGACGACCGGGGCGATGGCGCTGCTGCCGGGGGACATCGAGCGGCGCATGTCGCGCTCGGCGTCCGGCGGCGGGCGGCTCGCACCGTGGCTCGCGCGGGGTGTCACGGTGCCGGCGCTCGCGGCGACAGGCGTGCGGACGGCGATCGGGCTCGTGCGCGACCGCGACCCGGGCCTGCTCGGGTCCGTCGCGTGGTGGGGCTTTGACATCTCGGTGCTGTGGGCGATGTTCCACGCGTTCGGCACGCCGCCGCCGTTCACGGTGATCTGGATGGCCTACTTCATCGGCACGCTC